>TARA_R110000787_G_scaffold6137_3_pt1 | contig 54415 bp, 48 predicted proteins | sample TARA_R110000787 | Tara Oceans TARA_R110000787 (sample SAMEA4397920) | marine metagenome | biome: Polar Biome; feature: [DCM] deep chlorophyll maximum layer (ENVO:01000326); material: water (ENVO:00002006), including particulate matter (ENVO:01000060) such as... | depth 35 m | reverse complement strand
GGGGTGAAGGCGGAGAGGATGCCGCCGTCGATGGAGATATCGGCGGCGAGCGCGATTGCATCATTGAGGCCGGAGATCGTATAGCCCGTTATTTCATCTTCCAGATCGAATTGCTGAAAGCTCAGGCTGGTCGCCCCGAGAAGATCCTCAATTGTCAGGCCTTTCTCCAGCGATCCGGGGACAAATTTTGTGAAACTGGCATTGCCGCTGCTTGAGGAGGTATCGTAATCCCAGGGGGAGGCCGCATTTGAGTTAAAAAACTCAATTTCATTAATCACATCTTCCGGCAACAACTGCGGACCGTTTTCTCCCAGCCTCAAGACGACATTTTTGTCGGACTCCCCGACAGCGAAATAGTCATTCAGGAGGATAATCTGTCCATCTGATGCTGTGATGATAAGATCGGCGGCGCTTTTTACATAGGTGAGCGTTGCCTGAGGATCGAAAGGGAATTGAATAATTGAATCCGGCGGGACATTGATAGCGTCCTGATCCGTTACCGTGACATAATTAATAAACAAACTCTGATACCGCCTATAAAACAGTGACAACGTCTTAATCGGCGAAAACATTCGGCAGCTTGAAACTTTATTGTATTTCTATTTATTATTTCCCTGTCTTTTGAACATTCTCGTCAGATTAAATAACCGCAAATTTATTTGTTCTATTTTGCCGCCTGTTGTCGAATTGGCGATGTCCATACTCACCTGGGGCATGCCAACCCAGAAGGAATGTTAGTTCAACTGAATACAAGCGTAACTAGCAGAAGATGCCAATTTTGCGGCAATATACGCCAAAGAAATAACCTATAAGGTTGTTTTTCAAGAGGTCTTGCTGTTGGCGAGGTTCAGGATTTTCCGCGGACGGAGAGGACGGTCTGACCGGTCCAGCTCTGGAAGGCGCGTCTGAACGAGTTGGCGTCTTCATAGCCGAGGGCAAAGGCGATTTCAGACGTGCTAATGGAGGAATTGCAAAGATAGTCGCGTGCCATTTCTTCGCGTAGATAATTCAGCTCATCCTGAAAACAGGTTCCTTCATCCTTAAGGCGCCGCTGCAACGTCCGGGTGCTGACTGCAAGATGTCTCGCAACGTCCTCCATCGTGTGTTGCCCGGAGGCAATGGCCTTTGCCAGATGGGCGCGGACTTTATCTCCGAAGCGGGAATTGCTGTTCTGACCGGATAAATGCTTGCTGAGTTCCGGTTCAAAGGCGTGCCAGACACTGTCATTCGCCGTCAGGAACGACTTTTGGGCATCTTCCGCATAGAAGGAGATGCCGTTGAAGTCGGCTTTCTCAATTTTGACGCCCCAATAGTCTTCATATTTCCAGTCTTGTGGAATGGGAACGGATAGATAGACGGCTTTCGGACTGATCTCTTCGCGCGTTGCTATTCTGGCAAACTGAACTAGGAAAACCATCTCCAGCGCCACAAGGGAGGAGGGCAGTGGCGGGTGGTTCGGTAACCCTTGTACGACAACGCGGGTCTTCTTATGGTTTCTGGTAACCGACAAGGACCAAGGGGTCAGGTCAGGAGTGTAGCGTGCCAGCCGTTCCAAAGCAACATTCAGGTTTGGGCTGCAAAGGCTGGCATACATGGATGGATTCAACGCTTCTGTTGTTAAGGCCTTGCCAAGGAGCAGCGGAAAGTCCGGCTCGCCATGCAGAAATACCATAGCTTCCCAGAAACGGTAGTATTCGTCTAATGAAAGGGAAGGTCTTTGAGTGTTGATCAGCTCCGGAGAAAGCTCCGCTTGCGCCAGCACATCCTGAATGGATAAACCAAGATCGTTCAGCAGTATCTGCCAACCACTAACGATGGAAAACTTTGGCTGAGCCATTCTTTGCTCCGGTTACGGATCTCGAATTGTGTCAATGTATTCCTATTTAAATACAGTATAGATGAATTTTCAGTAAATATAATTAAATAATTGATATTATTCACATGAGGGTTTTCGAGAGTATTTTCGTGAGTATTTATTCGCACACAAAAAAGATAAATGTTCGATATCAAGCATTTAAATAAATAAAGATATTTTCTTATGATGACAGAGGTTTTGGTTCCTCTAAGGGCTTGGAATTCTTATGTATTTCTGCAGTCGTCCTCTTCCTGTCGCGGGCCAGCAAGCTGTATGCCGTCGGCACCACGAACAGGGTCAGCACCGTCCCGAAGGACATGCCGCCGACGATCACCCAGCCGATTTCCTGCCGGCTTTCGGCTCCTGCACCCGACGCGAGGGCGAGGGGGATAGCCCCGGACACCATGGCGCCGGTTGTCATCAGGATCGGCCGGAGACGAAGGGCGGCCGCCTCGACCACCGCGTCATGAATGGATTTACCCTCGTCCTGAAGCTGGTTGGCGAACTGCACAATCAGGATGCCATGCTTGCTTATCAGCCCGATGAGCGTTACCAGCCCGACCTGGCTGTAAATATTCAGCGTCCCGCCACTTAAATTGAGGGCTAGCAGTGCACCGGTCATGGAAAGCGGCACGGTGAACATGATGATCAGCGGATCGACAAAGCTTTCGAACTGGGCCGCGAGCACGAGGAAGATGAAACCCAGCGCCAGCAGGAACACGAACAGAAGGCTTGTCCCCGCTGCCTTGAACTCGCGGGACTCTCCGGCGAAATCGTAGCGTGCCGTCGGGGGAAGAACCTGTCTTGCTGTTGCCTCCAATGCATCCAGACCCTCTCCGAGAGAGTAGCCGGGCGCGATGTTGCCGGTGATCGTCGCCGCGCGGAACTGGTTGAAGCGGTTCAGGTCCTTCGGGGCCACTGTTTCACGTACGGAAACAAGGTTGGAAAGCTGTATCGGCGTGCCGTCACGCCCACGGACATAAATGTCATTCAGGTCGCTTGCCGTCCGCCGGTCATCGGGCGCCATCTGGACGATAACGTCATATTGCTCGCCATTCTGGTTGAAGCGGGTTACCTGTCGCCCGCCGAGCAATGTTTCAAGGGTTCGCCCGACATTTAGGACACCGGCGCCCGTATCCGCGACGCGTTCGCGGTCGACCTCGACATCAAGCTGCGGTTTGTTGAGCCGGAGGTCGCTATCGAGATTCATGAGACCCGGATATTTCTCCGCTTCTTCCAGAAACGCCTGAACATAATCATCCAGGGTTTCGTATGACTCTGATGTCTGGATAACGAATTCAATCGGCTTGCTGCGGGCGCTCTGGCCGAAGGATCCGGGGTTATTGGCGAAAGCGCGGACCCCCGTAATCTTGCTGAGTTCGGGTTGTAGGCCGCGAACGATTTCCATCTGTGTCCGTTCCCGCTCTTCCCATGGTGTCAGCTGGGAAAAGGAGATTAGCTCCGTCACCGCGCGGGAGCCGACGATCGCGAAATAATGCTGAACTTCCGGTATCTCGTCGAGAAGGGATTCAAACTCTTCGGCATAACGCGCCGTGAAATTTACCGTTGATCCTTCAGGGGCATTTCCCGCAGTAAAGAGCACGCCCCGGTCTTCAATCGGCGCCAGCTCTGATTTGAGGCCCGTCAGCAGGAAGTAGCTCCACCCGGCAACAAGGAGGGCGACGATGACTACAACAGGCCGTATCCGAAGCGTTGTGACCAGAACCTTCTTGTAGCCATTGTTCAGGGCCAGCAAGCCGTTTTCCAGGAAATTATAGAGCCGCCCGTGTTTCTCATGGGTTTTCAAAAGACGGGAGCACATCATCGGACTGAGTGTCAGGGCGACAAAGCCGGATACCAGCACTGCCCCGGCCAGAGTCAGCGCGAATTCGGTGAACAGTGTGCCCGTGCGTCCGGGCGCAAAGGCGACCGGCACATATACGGCGGCCAACGTCAGCGTCATGGCCACAACGGCGCTCGAAATCTCCTTGATGCCGACAATAGAGGCCTTGATCGGCGCCATGCCTTCCTCCACATGACGGTGGATATTTTCAAGCACGACAATGGCATCATCGACCACCAGACCAATTGCCAGCACCATCGCCAGCAGCGTCAGGGTGTTGATGGAAAAGCCCAGCATTTGCATGAGGGCGAAAGCGCCGATCAGCGAGACAGGGATCGTTACCAGCGGGATGATCGTCGCCCGGAATGTGCGCAGAAAGAAGAAAATCACGATGACCACGAGGGCGACGGCCTCTGAAATGGTCGCATAGACTGCCTTGATCGACCGGTCGATGAAGGTTGACTTGTCATAGGCAATGGTCACGCTCATTCCGTCTGGAAGATCATTTGTCAGCGTCGGCAGGACTTCCTGCATCGCTTTGGACACGTCCAGTGGATTGGCGGTTGCCTGCTTGACGATACCCAGAATTACGGCATTGTCCCCCTTGAACCGGGTAACGCGGCGCTCATCCTGCGGTCCGACCTCAACACGCGCAACGTCCTTGATCCGTATCAGAAGGCCGTCAATATCCCGGATCACGATTTTCTCAAACTGCTCCGGGGTTACCAACCCGGTGCGTGACAGCACCGTGAATTCCCGGTCAAGGCTTTCAATGCGCCCTGCGGGAACCTCGACATTCTGCTGGCGCAGGGCTTCCTCGACGTCCTGCGCGGTCAGTTTGTAGGCGGCAAGCCGTGCCCGGTCGAGCCAGATGCGCATGGCATAGCGCCGCTCGCCGAAGATACGGACTTCGGCGACACCCGGGATATTCTGCAGCCGGTCGCGGACATACCGATCCGCGTAATCGGAAATTTCGATCGGGGAGTTCCGGTCACTGGTAAAAGCAAGGTAAATAATCGACTGCGCATCCGCCTCGACCTTGGCGATGACGGGCTCCAACACCTCTGCCGGCAGCCGTCCACGGACACGCGAGACACGGTCGCGCACATCACTTGCCGAGACATCCGGATCCACACCGAGGCGGAAGCGCACGGTTATGCGGCTTTCCTCCGGCAGGCTGCTCGAACTGATGATCTCGATCCCCTCGATGCCGGCAATGGATCCTTCCAGCACCTGGGTTACCTGTGTTTCGATAATTTGCGCGCTGGCACCGGGATAGTCCGTGCGAACGGAGACGATCGGCTCATCGATATTCGGATATTCCCGGACCGTCAGCTGCATATATGACACAAGACCGATCAATATGACGATCAGGCTCATGACCGTTGCAAACACCGGTCGCCGAATAAAGAATTCGAAAATGTTCATGTTAGCTGTCCGCGCCGAGCTTGATGATTTCGACGCGGGTACCGTTATTCACCTGCTGATGACCCGCGGTGACAACAACCGCCTCACCATCCAGGCCCTTCGTCACTTCGGCCAAGCCAGAAAGACGCTGCCCCAGCTCGATCTCCGTCAGAACCGTGCGGTTATCGACGACCGTGTAAACATAATGTTTGCGGTCACGGGCAAATATGGCGGATTCAGGGACAATTACCGAATTGTCGCGGCGGTTGACGATAATCTGAACACGGGCGAACAATCCCGGAAACAAAATATGGTCCGGGTTCGGGATGCGGGCGCGGAGCCTGACCGCGCGACCGTTCTCATCAACGATTGGATCGATGACATAGATTTCCCCGTCAAATGTCTTGCCGGGGCGGGCGTCGACCGTGACCCGGATGGCCTGTCCGGGGCGCAGGTTTGACAGCGCTAGTTCCGGCACCCGGAAATCAACTTTTATCGGATCTATATCGACAAGCTGGACAAGATGGTCGCCCGGCGTCACATAAGCGCCGATGCTGACGGAGCGCAGGCCGACAACGCCGGAAAACGGGGCCGTAATCGTTGCTTTCTCAAGACGTGCCCGCGCCAGCGCGAGATTTGCCTCGGCGGCCTGATTGGCGGCGACGGCCTCATCGCGGGCGCGCAAGGTCCCGGTGCCCTGATTGGCGAGTTTGTTGGCCCGCTCCAGATTGGTTTTTGCAAGCGTCAGGTCGGAATTGACCTTTGTCAGTTCCGCCCGCAGGATGCTGTCATCCAGCTCCACAAGTGCATCCCCCGCCGCGACATTCTCGCTCTCATCAAAGCGGATTTTCTCAACCCGTCCCGCGATTTCCGATGAGATGATGACGGCTTCGTTGGGTTGCAGGGTGCCGACGGCCCGGATATCTTCGACGACAGGTCCGATGGTGACTTTCTCAGCTTCAACGGTAACGACTTTTTCCGTGGTCGCGCTGGCCGCATTGGCGGCGGGGGCCGCACTCATGCCCTGCTCCGTGAGGTAATAGTAACCGCCGCCGACAGCGGCTGCGGCAATCACCAACACTGCCCAGAATGTTTTGTTATTCATTCAATTATGTCCCGGTTTCCGGTTCTCGCAAATTGGAACCAGACCAAAGTATTTTATGTTTTCTGCGGGCAACCGTCAAATTCAATTGTTGGTGCCGTTGGGACTGCGGATAGCCGCAATTGCTGATTGTGCAGCTTATCGCTACAAAAATCGTTTTGGGCTTAAGGCGGAGATAGTATTTGGCTGCAATGCGCTCGATCTTCCAAGGCAAAGCGCTGCGCTAAGCGAGGCGAGGGCGGGGGCCGTTTGCATACCATAGCCTCCTTGCCCTGCCAGCCAGAAAAACCGGTCTGCTTCGCCATCGAAACCGACAACCGGTGTGCGATCGGCAACAAAACTGCGAAGCCCCGCCCAGCTTTTCTCGACGCGGGTCACAGGGACTGTCACCGCCTTCTCGAAGCGATCCAGCCCTTCGGCCATTACCATATCGTCGGGCCAGGCGTCATGGGGTTCAACCGGATCCTCGTCCGCCGGAGAGACAAACAGCTTTCCCGCCTCCGGCTTGGCGTACCATTGTTCCGACGCCGTGACAAAGAGGGGCCAGTTTGTAATGTCGTGATCGGGCGGGGACGGGAGCAGGATGGCACTCCGGCGCATCGGTGACAGGCCGACTTTTCGAACGCCTGCCATGTCGGCAACAACATCGGCCCAGGCGCCCGCGGCATTGATCAGGACGGGAGCCTGAAAGTCACCGGCGGGGGTTTCGACATTCCAGTTACCATCGGAAAAAGTAATTTTTCTGGCCGGTGCATTCGTGATTATCCTGCCTTTACGCTTGCGCAAAAGCCGGGCATATCCCTGCAGCATCCGGTCGACATCGATATCCTGAGCGTTCCGCTCAATCGCGGCGGCGGCAATCTTGTCCCGGCGCAGAATGGGGACGAGTTGCACGGCCTCGTCCGGACTTACTCTTTCCATTCCTTCGGCGCCTTCAAGATAGCTTTCCAGCGCCTCCAACTCATCTTCCGCCGCGAACATCAATTCACCGCGCGGCGATAGCAGGGAGTTTTCTGAAATCCCTTCGGGTTCTTTCAGCACGGGTTCCGCCACGGCATTAAGCGCGCGCAAGGTGGCGTTCCCGTAATTGCGGATGAAGATCGCGGCGGACCGGCCGGAGGAGTGGTATCCGATGGTGGCCTCTGTTTCCAGAACGGTCACACTGGCGTCTGCAGAAAGCTCGGCAGCAGCGCTTGTTCCGGCGATGCCGCCGCCTATAACAAGAATGTCGCTTGTTGTCGTCATTGGCCCTGAAATCCGGAAAGGAAGCTCGTCAGGTTCTCGCCGAGTTCATCGGAAAGATACCCTCCTTCTTGTACCAGAAGTGTGGGAAGTTCCAATGTCGAAATTGCACTCCCCAGCCTCGCAAAGCCGGGTGTCGTGATTGACAGCCCCTGAAGCGGATCATTTTCGTATGAATCGAGGCCTAATGCAATCACGATGCAGTCGGCGCCAAAGGCCTGAATCCGTTTGAACGCCTTTTCGAGGGTCTTCAGATATTCATCATCACCTGTTCCGCGCGGGAGGGGAAGGTTCAGGTTATAACCGCGCCCGGCGTCGTCGCCTCGCTCCTGCGCGCCGCCCCAGAAAAAGGGGTAGAACCTGTCCGGATCGGCGTGAATGGAAACCGTCAGCACATCGCCCCTGTCATAGAAAATGCCCTGTGTCCCGTTTCCGTGATGAACATCCACATCCAGGATTGCCGGCTTTTTCCCGGCCTTGAGAAGATGCTCCGCGGCGATGGCGGAGTTGTTCAGGAAGCAGAACCCGCCCGCATAATCGCTGAAGGCGTGATGGCCGGGCGGGCGGCAGAGCGCATAGGCTGACTTCTCCCCCGACAGCAGGAAATCTGCTCCCGTCAGGGCCGATTGCGCGGACCAGTAGGCGGCCTCCCAGGTGCCGGATGCGATGGGGCAAGCGGTGTCAGCCTGATGATATCCGGCCTGACCGACGGCAGATTTTGGGTAATTGGCGCGCCGTCTGTCCGGGTGAACATTGGGAATAACCTCTTCCGAAGCGCCGTCAATCCGTCGCCAGCGTTCATATATATTGCGGAGAAACTGGAGATATTCAGCCGTATGAATGGCGGCGATGGGCCCTGCGCCATGGTCCTCTGGCGTTTGCACCTTGCATCCGGCGGCGATGGCGCCTTCTTTCAGGACATCGATCCGCCGGGGCTGCTCGGGATTGGGATGCGCAACGCCGCTGGACATGAAATTTTTAGGGTCATGGGCCCGTTGCCGGTCGTCAAGAATTGCTTTCATGATTTCCCTCAGTCAGTTTGACTATAGATACGTATATGATTGTCAGGCGGCGTTCGAATGAACGGGCAGGTCGGCTTCCGCCGCAAAGGCGTCGAGGGCCGAGACCAGGAGTTCCATAATCTCACCGACATCTTCCGCCGTTGCAATCATCGGTGGGCAGACGAGAAAATGATCGCCGTTATGACCGCCCCGGGTGCGCCGTGAATAAATGATCAACCCGTTGTCATAGGCAATGTCCACCAGCCTTTGAAATGCATTCAGCTCTTTCGGTAGCGGCGCCATGCTCTGGCGATCTGATACCAGTTCGAACGCTAGTAGCAGGCCCATGCCGCGCACATCACCAATAAACGGGTAGCGTGTCATGAGTGTTTCGAGTTCGGACTTGAGCAAGTCGCCGACTTTTGTGGCGTTACCGATCATCCCCTGTATCTCGATTTCCTCTATCACCGCGAGCCCGGCGGCGCAGGCAAGCGGGTTTCCTGCATAGGTGTATCCGTGCTGAAATCCGCCGGCCGCCAGAACCGGCTCGACAATCGCATCATGCGCAATCATCGCGCCGAGCGGCGCATATCCAGCGGCGAATCCCTTGGAAATAACGAGGATATCGGGCTCTACATCCCAATGCTCCGCCGCGAAAAAGCGTCCCGTTCGACCGCCGCCTGTCATCACCTCGTCATGGATTAGCAAAATCCCGTAGCGGTCGCAGATTTCCCGGATACGCTGCATATATCCGGCGGGCGGGACCAGTGCCCCGGTAGACGCGCCGCCGACCGGCTCAACAATAAAAGCGAGAACAGTTTCCGGCCCTTCCTGCAGAATGCGTTCTTCAAGCATATCGGCATAATGGCGGCCGGTTTCCTCCTGCGTCATGTCCAGCCCGTCGAGATAGGCGCGTGGCGCCGGAATTTTCGGCATCTGGTGCATCATCGGATCGAACGGCGCGGTCATCGGTGCATAGCCCGTAAGGGCCAGTGCGCCAAGGGTGCTGCCATGATAGCTCGGATACCGTGAAATGATCTTGTATCGCTGGCTTTCGCCGATGGCGAGGACATATTGGCGGGCCAGTTTGACGGCGCTTTCCACGGCTTCGGAACCGCCGGAGACAAAAAAGACTTTTTCCAGTCCGTCCGGGGCGAGGGCCGCTGCTTTCGCCGCCAGCCGCTCGGAAGGTTCTGTCTCGAAATGAAGGCGATAGCCGAAGGTCGATTTTTCCATCTGTCGGCGCATGGCTTCCAGGACATGTGGGTTCGAATGACCGATATTACAGACCATCGCGCCGGAAGACCCATCAAGATAGCGCTTGCCATCCACGTCCCACATATAAATTCCCCGCGCCTGCGCCAGAGCGGGGCGGCGCAGCCGGGTCTGATAGAACAGGTTGCTTTTGGGTCGTTCGGTCATGTTGTCTCTCCGGGAAGGACAACGCAATCCTCGGGTCGAACACGGATGGAGACGGTTTCGCCGACGGAAAAAGGAGAGCTTTCAATCATGTTGATGGCCTGCAATTGCATGCTTCCCACACGCAGGAAATAGCGTGCGGCCTGCCCCTGATAATCAACGGTTTCGACGGTTCCTTCAATTGCAAAGCGATCGTCCGCGGTAGCAGCCTGAGGGCGCAGGTTGAGTTTTTCTGCACGGATCACGAGCTTGACTTGCTCAGCTTTATGAACGTCCCGGCTCCGGTTCTTGGGCAGGGTAATTGTGCCCATTTCGGGAACATCCAGTGTGACGCTACTTTCCGAAACCTCCGTGCAGCGGGCGCTCAGAATATTGGACGTGCCCAGAAAGCGGGCAATGAATTCGCTAGCTGGATTGTTGTAGACTTCCTCCGGCGGGCCCACCTGTTCAACCCGGCCGTCGGACATGACGATCACAAGATCGGACATGGCAAGGGCTTCGGATTGGTCGTGGGTCACGAATACCGTGGTGATCCCGGTCTGTCGTTGAATGCGCTTAAGTTCGATCCGCATATCCTCACGCAGGTTTGCGTCGAGCGCGGAGAGCGGTTCGTCCAGCAACAGAACATCGGGCTCGATGATGATCGCGCGGGCGAGGGCAATCCGCTGCTGCTGTCCGCCGGACAATTGCGCGGGGTATCGGTCGCCGACATCAGGTAATTGAACAAGCTCTAGCGCGTCTTTCACGCGCTTTTTGATCTCCTCCTTTGAAACGTCCCGATACTTAAGGCCGAAGGCGACATTCTGAGCAATCGTCTTGTGGGGAAAGAGCGCATAGTTCTGGAACACGATCCCGAGATTACGCTTGTGAATGGGGAGGTCATTCACCCGCTCGCCGCCGATGGTAATGTCCCCTTCGGTCGGGTCAAGAAGCCCGGCAATCATGCGAAGAGTCGTCGTCTTGCCGCAGCCGGACGGTCCGAGAAGCGTGATAAAACTCCCTTCCGGTATCTCCAGCGACATGGGGTGAACGGCCGTAAAGGCCCCGAAGCGCTTGACGATATTTGTTAGGCTGACGACACTCACGAACAATCTCCTTGACTGAGAATGAAGGGCTCCCTGCCCACTGGGACGGGCAGGGAGCAGCTGGGCTTAGTAGCCTTTCTGGATACGGCCGAACTGTTTTGACCAGTCCTGTTCATGGTCGTTCCAGTAGGTCGGATCGGCAAAGGTGAGGCCGTCCAGCGTGCCGGTCGGATCAAAGGCCGGCAATTTTGGAATTTTCTCACCCAGCTCGACCTTTTTCGGATCGAGGGCCGGGGGATAATTCTGGCCTTCCGCCACCGCTATGGAAGTTTCCGGCGCCAGCATGAAGTTCAGAAGTTCCTCGCAGGCCTCCATGGGGGAACCCTTGATCACAAACAGGCATTCCTGCCAGCCGAACCCGTTGGGCGGATCCATATAGCCGATGTCATGCCCCTGTTCCTGAAGGGCGTAGACCCGTCCGGACCAGGCTTCCGTCGCGTAGATTTCCTCTTCCGCGAGCAGGCTCATCAGTTCCGCGCCGGAACTCCAGTATTTGAGCAGCAGGTCGCGGTTCGTGCGAATGGCATCCCAGACTGCGTCCATATCCGTTGCGTTGTTCGGATCCTGCCCGGTCTGCAGGGAGCCGTACCAGATCCGTGTCCGCCAGTCGCCCCAGGCGCCGAGCTTGCCTTTCAGCTTTTCGTCGATCAGCAGCTTCGCCCCCTTTTCCTTGGCTTCATCGTCCGAGATATGCTTGCGGTTATAGGCAATCCCGGTCGTGCCATAATCGTAGGGAACACAGGACAGCGTTCCGTCCGTCACCTTGCGGAACACATTCGTCAGCTTCGGAATGACAAACTCAAGGTTCGGGATATTTTTCTCGTTCAATTCGCTGGTCAGGCCGAGATTGTTGTAACGGGCATAGTCGAAGACCCCGGACAGATGGGCAATGTTGTATTCGCCCGGCTGGCTTGCCTTGATACGGGAAATATACTCATCGCCGCTGCCGAAAGTTCCGTCAACGACCTTGATCCCGGTCTTCTTGGTGTAGGGATCAAACGCATATTTGCGGAAGGCCTCGGAAACAACACCGCCCCAGCCGTCGAAGCGGACTTGCTCCGTTGCCGCCAGGGCATGTCTTGCATACGGCGCGGCCACGCCATAGGCGAGACCTGCCGCACCGATCAGGCCGAGGAAAGAGCGTCTGCTCAAATCTCCGTTATTGTAGCGTTCCAGTAATCTTTCATAGCGTTTCGAATTATCCATTTGATACCTCCTGGGTTGTAAAATTTCTTAAGACCGTGGGTTATCCACCACTTTTCGTTGACATTTTCCGGACAATCGCAATTCCGATCAGCGGAAGTCCGACGGTCAGGAAAATCATGACGGTGCCGAGTGCATTTATCTCCGGCGAGATCGAGTTGCGCAGCATGGCAAAAATCTGTGTCGGAACGGTTTCGACACCGCCCGGCTTCCAGAAAAGGGTGCCGGTGATGTCGTCAAAGCTGATGGTGAAGGCGAACAGCATGCCGGCAAAGACGGCCGGTGCCAGCAGCGGCAAGGTGATCTGGAAGAAGGTCTGCCGCGGACTCGCACCCAGACTCATGGCCGCCTCCTCCACGTCGCGGCGAATGTTCACCAGCCGGGCCTGAACAACGAGAACGACAAATGGCAATGTGAAAATCACATGCCCCATCAGCAGCAGGAAAAAGCTCTTGTTGATGGACAGTGCGTTCAGGAAAAGGAGCAGGGCAACCGCCAGAACAACCTCGGGCACCAGGATCGGCGCGATCAATAGGGTAGAGATCATATTCTGTCCCGGCACCTTGTAGCGGATGAGTGCCAGGCTGGCGAGAACGCCGAGGGTCGTGGAGATGATGGCAGTCAGAGCGCCTAGGAGAAGTGATGTCTCGAAGGCGCGCAGGATCGCGTCATTGTTCGCCAGCCTGATGAACCAGCGGAACGAGAAGCCGGTAATGGGGAAGCCCCCGAATTGGTTGGCATTGAAGCTCAGCAGGATGACAACGCCGATCGGCAGGAACATGAACAGATAGACCAGGAATGTCCAGAATCGAAGCAGTATCCAGCTCATTTGCCCAATCCTTTCATTAGCTGCCCCATGCCGAGGAAATGGTTATAGACAATCACCAGCGCGCCAAGTACGACTAGGAGCATGAGGGAGAGGGCCGAGCCAAGAGGCCAGTCGAGCTGGGTGATAATGGCCTCGAAGACAAGGTTCGCGAACATCGCATCGGAGGGACCGCCGAGAATAATCGGCGTGATATAGGTTCCTGCGGCGAGGACAAAACAGAGCAGTCCGCCGGCGGCGAGGCCCGCGATTGAAAGCGGCAAAGTTACCTCGAGAAAACTCTGCCATCCCGTTGCCCCGAGGGACCGGGCGGCATCTTCCAGCGTTGTATCAATGCCTTCTAGACTGACATAGATGTTCAGGATCATGAAGGGGAGCAGAAAATGCACAAGCCCGAGGACGATCGTCACCTGATTGTAGAGCATCTGGATCGGCTCATCTGTAATCCCGAGCGTTATCAGCAGCGTGTTCAAGGCGCCGGAAACGCCCAGAATATTGATCCATGACATGGTGCGGATGATATAGCTGATCCAGAATGGCAGCATGAGCAGGAGCAACAGCAAGGCCTTGTGGCCCTTGGATCTCGCAATAAAGTAGGCGGCCGGATAGCCGAGAATGGCGCAAACGATAGTGGTGATCGCCGCAATCTTAAGCGTGTAGAGAAGGATATCCCGGTAAAAGGGATCGGTCAGCGCTTCCTGCCAGTTGTCGAGATAGAAGCCGACCTGGTCCGCGCCGGTCGAGGTGCGCAGCCAGAATGAATAAACGATGATGAAGAGGAGCGGGATAATGAGCAGCAGCGTGATCGCTGTCAGCGAGGGCGCCAGCAATTTCCATGGTTGCCGTGCTTCGCGCGTCTCGATTGTCATCAGGTCTCCCCATACCCTCAATAAATCTTCTGGATTAAAGCGTTACATAGTGGTTAGTATTGATCAAATAGATAATGGCAATGTTCAGTATTGATGAAATTTATATACTATGGAAAAGACGGACCCGATCGAACGCCTCGCCCGTGAACTGGACTGGAACCTGCTCCGGACCTTCATCGTTATTGCAAAATCTAAAAGTCTGACAGAAGCGGCCGAGGTTCTGCGCCTGAAGCAGCCGACCCTGTCGAGTGCGCTAAAGCGGCTGGAAAGCAGGGTCGGCAAACGCTTGATTGACCGTTCGCCCGGAAACTTCCGCCTGACAGCGGCGGGAAAGCTGCTGGAGCGGGAGGCCATTGAAATCCATGGAGCCATCCTGAGGCTTGGCACCCTGATGCGGGATGTGACGGATGAGGTGAGGGGACATGTCCGGATCGCCATGGCCAGCCATGTTGTGAGTCCGTTGTTCAATGACACCCTCACTGAATTTCATGCGACACATCCTCACGCAACCTTGTCCATCGATGTGACCGCAAGCCGCTATGCCATCGAGAATCTGACTGCCCGTCACGCGTCGCTGGCCGTGTGCCTGGTTCACGACCGCAGCCCGAAGCTCCGCTACCGGCGTATGTTTCAGGAATATTTCGGGTTCTTCTGCGGCCCCTCGCATCCGCTGTTCGGCAAGAAAAACCTGACCATTGCTGATCTCGCGGGGCATTCGTCGGTCAGTTTCGTCACCGACCAGATGGATGATGCCCTGCGGCCCGTAACCCTGATGCGGGCGGAGGCGCATCTGAGCGACCGTGTCGTCGGAACATCCGCCCATCTGGAGGAAGTACGGCGGATGATTATCGCCGGTCTCGGGATTGGTCCTTTGCCCATTCACGTGGTGCGCCGGGATATTAAGGACGGCCAGCTATGGCAGTTGCCGCCCTACGAGGATGTACGGAAGATCGATGTCTATGTGGTCTGGAATCCCAAGGTGCAGCTGAACCGTGCCGAGCAGGCCTTTCTGGAGGCCCTCCTTGCGCGGATTGAGCGGACCGATATCAGTGAGCGCACCTACCGTTAAATTCCCAGGCGAGCAGAAAAAGGTTGCAAAAAAGGCCGGCAGACACTTCTGGTCAACCGGCCTTTTTCACAGGTGGTGCCTGCCGTCCTATTGCGCGGTCATCTTAAGCGAGCCGTCGAGATATTCATTCGTATAGGATTCCGCCGGATCGAACGGTTTCTCCATGCCAAAATAGGTTTCAATCAGATCGTAGGTGCCCTGGATCCGTTCCCCGTCGAAGAAGCCCAGCCCATCCGTTGTCGTAGTGTTGTCAGCCATCAGGTCCTTGACCCGGGTCCATTGATCATACATGGCTTTCTCATCAAGGCCGCTGGCCGCGGCCATCAGGGCTTCAACGCATGGCTTCGGGTCTTCGACACAAGCGCTGTAGGCGCGCTGGGTGACCGAGACAAAAGTCGCGACGGCCTCGGGATTTTCCTTCATATAGGCGGTATTGACGATAAAGGAGTTGCCATAGGGGTTGATGCCATACTCGCTCCAGCGGAGATGTGCCAGATCATCCCCAAAGGCGGCAACCTTCGCATCATGTCCGTTATAGAACTCACTGATGATATCAACCCGGTCGGCGGCGAGAGACGGGTTCTTCGCAGGAGGCGCGAGATTGACGAAGCTCACCGATCCCTGTTCAAGGCCGACGGCCTTCTCAAAAGCCGGCCAGAGAACGCGCGCGGCATCTCCCGGAGGGTTGCCGAGTGTATGACCGGCAAAATCCTTCGGCCCCTTCATGCCCGAGGATTTTTTCCAGTAGAGAGTAAGCGGCGAGTTCGCATAGAGGACCATGATGGCAGTCAAGTCCGCGCCCTTCGATTTGGCGACAAATGCCGTGCCCAGCTCGGCGATGCCGAATTCCGATGCGCCGGTACCGACTGTCTGCGCGGCGAGGCCGGAGCCTTTACCACTATTCGCCGTCAGGTCGAGACCGGCATCGGCATACCAGCCCTGTTCAATGGCGTAATATATGGGGGCGTGGTCGGCACCCGGCGTCCAGTTCAGGATCAGGTTTGCCTCCGCTGCACAACCGGCAGTAGCGGACATGCCCATAAGCGCTGCGCCAGCAATACATGTTTTTAAAAGTTTCTTCATCGCTCTCTCCTGTTGTAGAAATGCTTAACGGGTACGGCTAAACAGTCTCAGGCGGCCACGGGCACTCAAATACAGTCGCTGTGGTCAAATTAAGTTGTCAGATCGTGCAATAATGTTATCTATGTCATAATGGAAGTCAATATATATCCAACTGTTTGGTTGATTTAGAGGGAAGATGGCCAAAGTATCAGCGGCTCAGGCAGAAGCGTTGGCGGAAGACGAGAAGGTGACGAAGAGGCGTGTGCCGGGCGCGACACGCAAGAAACTGCTGGCGGCCGGGCGCAAGGAGTTTGCCAACCGCGGCCTTGAGGGCGCGCGTGTGGATGAAATCGCAAAGCGCGCGGGCGTGAACAAGCAGCTCGTCTATCATCACTTTGGCAACAAGGATGAGCTGTACCGGCATGTTCTTGAAAGTATCTATCTTGAAATCCGCAAGCGGGAGCAGGGGCTGAAGCTCGATACCTTGCCACCGCTTAAGGCTATACAGAAGCTTGTTGAATTTTCTTTCGACTACACCGCAAAAAACCGGGACTTCACGGCGATGCTCATTGATGAGAATGTGCATAAAGGCCGTCATATGAAGGATATCAAGGACCTTGAGATTTTGCATTCACCGCTGATATCAGCAATTGAACGGATATTGAAAAGGGGGGAGAAGGAAGGTGTGTTTCGCAGCGACCTCGATCCCGAGCAGCTTTATATGTCCATCGCGGGCCTCGGCTTTTTCTATTTCAGCAATATCTACACGCTGTCGGCGATCTTCGGACATAAGTTGGATACGCAAGACAAAATTTCCGAGCGAAAGGCGCATGTTATCAGGCTGATAACCGACGCCGTGGTTCGATAAACGAGGAGTAAAACAAGGCTGTCTGGAAATGTTTGAGAGCCACATTTCCATTATTGACAGCCGATATTCATCCATTTAATAATCAACCAACTGTTTGGATGATTATTGCTTGATCTGGGTAGGGGATGCGAATGGGCGAGGCAAGTGCGAAATCGAATCCTGATAACGAGATGTCGGTCCAGCGACGCCCGACCGGCTGGTTTGCCAGACACTGGCCGCAATTCATTACCAATCTGCCGCGATATTCCGTTGTTGCATTTGTCCATATCATGGTTGTTGTCCTGTGGTACGCGGTGACGGCAACTGGTCTTGTGCATAAGCTGATCCTGCCCTCCCCGGGGGAGACTTTCGCGACGCTTACCCAACCGCAATATCAGTGGCTGGAAAATACCATGATCACCGCATGGGAGATATTTGCCGGATACTGCCTGGCGGTAGTTGTCGGCGTGCTGCTGGCGTTATTGTTCTCCTGGTTCCGGAGCTTGCAGACGACATTGTTTCCCCTGTTCGTCACCTTTAGCATGATCCCGAAAATTGCCCTTGGGCCGCTTCTCATCGTCTGGTTTGGCTATGGCATCGGAACGAATGTGTTCTTTGCTTTTATTCTGTCGTTCTTCCCGATCCTGATTACCTCCGGGCGTGGCCTGCGAGAGGTGGAGCCGGACCTGCTGGACCTTGTACGGGCGCTGAAAGGCACTCGTTGGCAGATTTTCCGGAAAATCCAGCTTCCGGGCGCAATGCCCTATATCTTCTCCTCCATGAAAGTCGGCGCTATTCTGGCGCTTGCCGGGGCGATTGTCGGGGAGTTTGTGGCATCAAGTCAGGGTCTCGGTTATCTGATGATCCAGGTGCAATCGACGCTGGATACTGCGGCGATGTTCATGGCGGTCATCCTGCTGAGCGTTCTGGGCATTGGCCTGTTCAGCTTTGTCACTTTGCTTGAGAGTATTTTCGTGCCGAAAGATGCGCGTCTGGAAGGTCAGTCGTGAGTTCGGATGCCGACATGACGGCAGAGCTTGCCTTCAAATCCGCCCATGATCTTTCCCACGCATATCACAGCGGGGGGCTGTCACCGGTTGATGTAACGGAAAATCTGTTTGCACGGTTGGAGCAGCTGGAGCCTGTGCTTAATGCTTTTTGCGTGCTGGATCGGGATGCGGCACTGGAAGCGGCGAGGGCATCCGAACGCCGATGGAAGGCGGGCCAACCCTTAAGCGCCATTGACGGTATTCCGGTTTCCGTCAAGGACATTATCCTGACAAAGGGCTGGCCTACATTGCGCGGATCGCTGACGATCAGCCCGGATCAGCCATGGGATGTCGATGGACCCGCTGTCGCGAGGCTGCGCGAGGCAGGCGCCGTCATATTCGGCAAGACGACAACGCCGGAGTTTGCCTCGAAACCGGTGACCAACAGCGCACTGACCGGCATTACCCGCAATCCATGGAACCCGGCACTCACACCCGGTGGTTCCAGTGGCGGAGCCGCTGCCGCCGTTGCCTCCGGGCTCGGGCCGCTTGCGCTTGCAACGGATGCGGGCGGGTCCATTCGAATTCCGGCGAGCCTGTGCGGCGTTTTCGGGCATAAACCGAGTGGCGGCCGCGTACCGATGTTTCCGCCGACACCCTATGCGAGCCTGGCGGGCTTCGGACCGATCACACGAAATGTGACAGATGCGGCGATGATGCTGAGCGTGATCTCCCGTCCGGATACGCGCGATTTCGGTGCCTTGCCCTATGATCCGGTCGCCTATGAGGAGAGGCTGGACGATCGTGATTTATCTGCCTTGCGTATCGCTTATAGCCCGACCATGGGCTATGCGGAAGTTGACCCAGAACTTGAAGCTGTTGTCAGGCGTGCCATCGATAAACTTGCGGCCAATGGCGCCAATATCGACATTGTCGATAAGGTTATGGAGAGTCCTATTGAAGCTATGGAGCGGCTCAAGAAGGGCTTTGCCGACTATGCGTTTCGTCATCTCGGACCTGAGGCCATGGCAAAGGTGGACCCGATGATCGCCGCGGAGATTGAGGCGTCGCGCGGGGCTGATCTGGCCAAGCATTTTGATGCGGAAATGGAGCGGGCCGAGCTGCACCGGCAGATGGCTGAATTCCACAAGACATACGATATCTTGCTCACACCGGTGATTTCGGCGCAGGCTTTCCCGGCTGAACAGGACGCGCCCGAAGGCGGCGGGCGGTATGACTGGATACCTTTTACCTCCCCGTTCAATATGACACGCCAGCCCGCGGCGAGTATCCCATGCGGATTTGCCACCAGCGGCATGCCCATCGGGATGCATATCGTCGGGCCGCAGTTTGCCGATTTGGCGGTCCTGCAGGCCGCGCGGCAGTTTGAGAAAATTCTGCCCTGGGAGGATATCAAACCGCAGTATGGAAAACAGGATGCTGCTATATCATGACATCCGTTGACGCGCTCACTTTTGATGATCTGACGCCTGATGATATGGAGGCGGTTCTCAGTCTTTCGGGGGAGGCGGGCTGGACACAGGTCGCGGATGACTGGCGATTGATGATGGGGCTCGGCTATTGCGCCGGGTTTCGCGATCCCTCGGGTGTTCCGATTGCCTCCGGTGTCGCCCTGCCGATGGATGACCGGTACGGCTGGATCAGTATGATCCTGGTGACTAAGAGCTGGCAGAGAAAAGGGCTGGCCACGAAGCTGGTCGATAAATGCTGCGACTGGCTGGAAGAGAGAGGGATTACGCCGCTGCTGGATGCCACGCCGGCCGGCCGTACCGTATATTCCCAGATGGGCTTTCACGATCTGCTCGGCATTTCCCGATGGCGGCGTGAAGGTGGCGTGTCTGGCGGAAAGGCGATGGCGTCTCCTGCACAGGCGGAGGCATTGACCTGGATAGCATACTATGACGCGAAGGTGTTCGGGGCGTATCGTCCCTCTATCCTCGGCGATTTGATGACGCGCGGCCCGGCATTTGTTGCCGATCATGAGGCGGGGTTTCTCCTTGGCCGGGAAGGGCGGGGTGTCACGCAACTCGGACCGGTGTCGGCGAATGATGAAGCGGCGGCAAAAAACCTGCTCGATACAGCCATTGCCTCGATCTCCGGCACGATAACCATCGATGCCTTTGACGCGCAGGAGGGGTTTGCGTCGCATCTGATGGCCTGCGGGTTCACGGTTCAACGTGGCTTCACGCGGATGATACGCGGGACTGTCAGAACGATGGGCGATCCTGCCTTGGCCTATGCCGCCGCCGGGCCTGAACTTGGGTGATTGAACTGAAAGTTGGAAAATAATGTCTGCGAACACGATAATTAATCTTTCCGGTATCAAGAAAATCTATCGCACCAGGGAAAAAGAGACGATTGCCGTTTCCGACGTCAGCATGGAGATCAACGCCGGGGACTTCATCTCTCTGGTCGGACCCTCCGGATGCGGGAAGTCGACGATCCTGAAAATCATCGCGGATCTGATCCCGGTTGAGGCGGGAACCATCGAAATCGGCAATGCGGAGCGCCCGATAGACCGAAGCCGTGACATCGGTATGGTGTTTCAGCAGGCGCTGTTGCTGAAATGGCGGAAAATTATGGATAATGTTTTGCTGCCTGCCGAAATACTCGGCCTTCCCATGAAGGAATCCCGGGATCGGGCAAAAGACCTGCTTGGAATGGTCGGTCTCAGGGGTTTTGAGGAAGTCTACCCCTATGAGCTGTCCGGCGGGATGCAGCAGCGGGCGGCCATTGCCCGCTCCCTTGTGCATGATCCTGAAATCGTTCTGATGGATGAGCCGTTTGGCGCGCTGGATGCGCTGACGCGGGAGAAGATGAATACGGAACTTCACCAGATCTGGCGGAAGTCGGGCAAGACAGTCCTTTTCGTGACCCACAGCATTCAGGAGGCGGTCTTCCTCGGCACCCATTGCGCCGTATTGACGGCTGGACCTGCGCGCATGGCCTCCTATTTCCCGATCGAGCTTGGGGTGCCGCGGCACCTTTCCATGGTCACTGAACCCGAATTTGGCACCTATACTCGCAAGATTTACGACCTGCTGGGCGTCGACTAAAACGCGCCCTGTTCACTCCTGAACGGCGATATGTATCGCCGGTATTTAGGTCGATACTCATAGGCTTTGCTCTTATGAAATTTGCTGCGGGTCAGCGGGCAGGAACAGGTATCTGTACTGCAAATTTATCCGTTTTCTTCTTTATATCTGAATAGAATCGGTTTCCGAAAATCGGAAAAATTGGCTAAATTCTGCGGAATTATTTCCATTTTAGCGCCCTATTATTTTTGGCGACATAATTGCAAAATATATTGTTGACAATATTATCGGCAATACATATCGTTTTTAGAACAGGGAATAAATCAAAAAACAAAGACGTTATGAACAGCAGAAATGTCACCAAATTACCGGGCATAGAATCGCCCCTCAAACCGGCGGTTTCCGATACGGACCGGCTGGTGGATGAGCTGCGTCGGCGCATTGTCAATAATCAGATGCCACCTGGCTCCCGCATTCGTGAAAATGAACTGGCGGAAGAGTTTAGTGTTTCCCGTTCCCGCGTTCGCGATGCGTTCGGCATACTGGAGGAGCGTGGCCTGATCGAGCGGATTCCGAACAAGGGTGCCGTTGTCATGCGGCTGGAGGCAGACAGCTTTCTGGAGCTGTTCGATGTTCGCGAAGTGCTGGAAGGCCTGATGGTCCGGCTGGCGACACAGAATGCCGAGCCTGAGTATTGGGACGGCCTGATAGAGCTGTTCGGGGACGATCTGGAGAAGGCCGTCGCCGAAAATGACTTCAACGCCTATATGGCGGCCATCGCGGAATTTCGCCAGAGCTGTATCGATGCCGCTGGCAGCGGTACGCTCCGGGGATTGCTGGACGATATCTATGACCGGGTGCTGAGCATGACGCGGCGGCTGATGCTGGTGCCGGGCCGCGCCAGCGAAGGGTTTCGCCAGCATCAGGAAATTTTGCAGGCCATGCGCTCCGGTGATGCGGAGCGGGCGGAGGATTTGAAGCGCAAGAATATTCGCAGCGCCCGGCAATGGTTCCTCAAATACAACGATTTTCTCCTGTGAGAGCGGTCCGGTGATGACAGCAGATGACAATAATAAAAGGAATGGTGCGGGTCCGCTTAAGGGGCTGCGTGTCATTGAGCTGGGCTCTACTGTCGCCGGACCCTTTTGCGCAAGACTGATGGCTGACTTTGGCGCGGATGTGATCAAGGTGGAGCAGCCGGAAGGCGATGCCGTGCGCTCCATGGGAACACGTCGCGAGGGGCGGTCGCTCTATGGGGCATCCATCTTCCGGAATAAGCGGCTCGTGTCCATTAATATGCGGCAGGAGGAAGGGCGGGAACTTGTGCGGCGTTTATGTCTGGGCGCGGATATTGTGGTCGAGAATTTTCGACCCGGCACGCTGGAGCGCTGGGGGCTAGGGTATGATGATCTCAAGGAAGAGAACCCGGGTCTGATTCTTGTCCGGATCAGCGGCTTTGGCCAGTCCGGCCCCTACAGCAACCGGAGTGGCTATGGCGTGGTGGGCGAGGCTGTCAGCGGCCTTCGCGAGATTACGGGTGATCCCGACCGGCCACCGCCACGAGTGGCCACATCGCTCACCGATTACATTACTGGCCTCTATGGTGCTTTTGGCGCGATGATGGCGGTCGTGGAACGTCACAATACCGGCCTCGGTCAGGTGGTGGATGCGGCTCTCTATGAATCCGCTTTCAGTTTTATGGAGCCGCATGTCCCGGCATTTCAGCAGCTTGGCAAGATTGCAGCGCGGGCCGGATCGCGGCTTCCCGGCAATACGCCGAACTCGATATATCCGACGCTGGACAATCGCTTTGTCGTGATTGCGGCCGCGTCCGATCCGGTTTTCTATCGGCTCGCCGAGGTTATCGGCAAGCCGGAACTTGCGGAGGATTCGAAATTCAGGACGGCCGTTGCCCGCGCCGAAAATGAAGATGACTGTGACCGCCTTATCAGCGACTGGACGCGGACAAAATCTGTCGAGCAGATAGAGGAAGAACTTCTGGCGGCAAATGTCCCGGCGGCCCGTATCTACAAAATGGATGACATATTTGATGATCCGCATTTTCAGGCGCGGGAGATGCTCGTCCATGCGACGGATCCGGCACTCGGCGATGTGGCCGTCGCTGGCGTAGTGCCGAAGCTCTCCGGCACGCCGGGTGCGATATGGCGCGCCGGAGCACAGTGCGGGGAGGATACATATGATGTCCTCGAGAGCGAGCTGCACCTCTCCCGTGCGGAGATTGATCAGCTGGAGAGGAACGCGACGGTAAAAAGCGCTGCGCCATCAGTTGGCCATGAAAAAGAACAAGAAGAAAAGTCAGTTGGAGCAAGTGAATGAGCGAGGACGTCGTCCCGGAAACCCTCGAAGACCGCCTGAATCTTCTGCGTGAGCGGGAAGATGCAGCGCGGCAGATGGGGGGCAAGGAGAAAATAGCGCGGCGCGAGGCGGCCGGGGTTATGAATGCCCGCAGCCGGATAGACGCGCTTCTCGATCCGGAGAGCTTTTCGGAAAACGGTCTCCTCGGTGTGTCTACTGTCTTTGATGAAGACCGGGAGAAGACACCGGCGGACGGCAAGGTTGCCGGGTTTGGCCTGATTGATGACCGTATGGTCGGCGTGATCTCCAATGACTTCACGGTCAAGGGGGCCTCCTCCAGCATGACCAATATGAAGAAGATCGGTCATATCAAGCGGACGGCGACCGATCGCGGCTTTCCACTTGTTTTCCTTGGGGAATCTTCCGGCGCCCGGATGCCGGACAATATGGGATCGGAAGGCATGGGAACCATGCTCGGCAATGATCCGCATCAATATGCGCGGGAGCGTGAAACCCCTTGGGCCTCCGCGGTGCTTGGCCAGTGTTTTGGCTCCTCCGCCTGGTACTCCTGTCTTGCCGATTTTACGGTCATGCGCAAAGGCGCCGTTTTCGCGGTGGCAAGCCCGGCGCTCGCTTCCCTAGCCATCGGACAGAAGGTCGAACCGGAAGATCTCGGCGGCTGGAAGCTTCACAGCGAAGAAACCGGCATGGTGGATCGCGTCGTCGATACGGACGAGGAGGCTCTCGCCGAAATCCGGAAGTTCCTGTCTTACATGCCGTCTCACAATGGTGAAACGCCGCCCCTCGCGCCGGTCCCGGAGGGGAGCGATGAGGAAGCGGAGAAGATTGCGAAGATCCTACCGGACAGCCGCAAGCGTGGCTATGACGTACGCAAGATCATTAATTGCATTGTCGATCTGGAGAGCTTTTTCGAATTCAAGCCGCGCTTCGGGCGGACGGCCGTAACCGGTCTTGGCCGTCTGGATGGCGGGGTTATCGGTGTCGTTGCCAACAACCCGATGGCGAAGGCCGGGGCGCTGGATGTCGACGGCTGCGAAAAGGTCACGCGCTTTCTGGTGATGTGCGACTCCTTCAATATTCCGATCGTCATGCTGGTGGACACACCAGGTTTCGTGATTGGCATCGAGGGTGAGAAAAAGAAGGCGCCAGGCAAGATCATGAATTTCATGACGGCCTTGCAAATGTGCACGGTCCCCAAGCTTTCCGTAATCATGCGCAAGAGCTACGGGCAGGCATATCTCAATATGGGGGGCGGTCGGAATTCCGATTCCGTTGCCGTCTGGCCGACTGCCGAAGTCAGCTTCATGGATCCGCAATATGCCACCGAGGTTGTCACTTGGGGACGCGAGGTCAGTGAGAGTGAAAAGCAGAGCATCCGGGATGAGATGGAGCGGAACAGCACCTATCTCGGCCTTGCGCAGATTTTCGCGGCACAGAGCGTTATCGCCCCGCAGGACACCAGAAGGTATCTCATTGAAGAGCTCAAGATCCAGCAGTTGAGACGCAGTCGCGGGATCGGCCGCCATAAACTGGCCAACTGGCCGACAACCTTTTAAACGCCGCAAATTGGAGAAACTTGTATGACGATTACGAATGTTGCTTCCGAGGTAATTGGCTCGGTCTGGAAAGTGGAGATGAAAGTGGGCGATGCGGTGAAAGCCGGCGACACCATCATGATTCTGGAATCGATGAAAATGGAAATCCCGGTCGAGGCGCCGGTCGACGGCACGCTCGCCGAGCTGAAAGTGCAACCCGAAGAATCGGTGGATGAGGATCAGGTGCTATGCACGATCGAGAGTTGAAAACCGACAATAGCAGCGCCGGTGAGGGCGCAGACGCTGGAAGTGCCATAAATGAGGAACTTCGGTTTCGTCGCCTTTCTGCCCTTGAAATGGGTGGCCCGGCGGCAATCGAGCGGCAGCACTCCAACGGCCGACTGACGGTTCGTGAACGCTTTGCCAAGCTGATTGACGAAGAAAGCCTTCGTGAGATCGGAACACTCGGCGGTTCCGGTGAATATGACGAGAACAACAAGCTGGTGCGGGTTACACCGGCACCCTATGTGGCCGGGATGGCGCGCGTGAATGGCCGTCCCGTCGCTATCGGTGGTGAGGATTTCACCGTTCGCGGCGGAACGACTTTTGGCGCGGCGCGGCGCAAGGGCGGGCAGGGCGGTTTTATCGAAGACCTCGCCCATTACTATAAAATTCCTCTGGTCAACCTCATTGACGGGGCCGGGGGAACGGTGACTTCGGCCAAGAAGCGCGGCTATGTTGCGTTTCCGGGCGTTCACGGCTTTGAACGTTCGGTTCAGCTTCTCGGGGAAGTCCCTGTCGTCTCCGCTGTGTTGGGAACTGCGGCCGGGGGGCCGGCGGGACGCGCAATTCTATCGCATTTCTCGGTCATGGTGCGCGGGACGAGTCAGGTTTTCGCTGCGGGCCCGCCCGTTGTGAAGCGATCCCTGGGGCGCGATATCACCAAGGAGGAACTTGGCGGCGCGGCGGTGGCCGTTGACAAGGCCGGGACAATCCATAACGCGGTTGACTCGGAGGAGGAGGCGTTTGATCAGATCCGTCGTTTCCTCAGCTTCATGCCGCAGAATGTTTGGGAGTTGCCGCCTGTCCTGCCATGCGACGATCCGGTCGATCGCTGCGAGACGAAGCTCCGGGATATCGTCCCTGAAAAGAGGACGCAACCCTACAGCATGCATGACCTTATCGACCTCATTGTCGACAAGGGATCATCCTTTGAAATTCAGCCGACGAACGGAAAATCGGTCATAACCTCCCTCGCACGGCTGGATGGCCGCCCGGTCGGCGTCATTGCGAATAATCCGAAAATCTATTCCGGTGCGATGGATGCCGCTTCGGCCCATAAGCAGATCCATTTTATGGAGCTGTGCGATACATTCCATATACCGCTGGTCTTCCTTGTCGATGTGCCCGGGTTCATGGTGGGTCTTAAAGCGGAGCAGGAAGCGACCTTGCGCGAGGGAATGCGCGCTGTTTACGTGGCCGGTCAGCTGACCGTGCCAACACTCACGGTGGTGATCCGGAAATGCTATGGCATGGCCGGGATGGCCACCTGCAACAAGAACGACATCGATCTGAAAATAAGCTGGCCGACGGGAGAATGGGGTTCCTTGCCGGTGGAAGGGGGCGTTGCCGCCGCATTCCGCCGCGACATCGAGAGCGCTGAAGACCCCAAAGCCAGAGAACAGGAACTGGAAGCGGAACTGAGAGCCTATGCCTCGCCGTTCCGGACAGCAGAAGCGTTTGCGGTCGAGGAAATTATCGACCCGAGTGAAACCCGCCCGATCCTTTGCGAGTTTATTGCGCTCGCGGAAGGTCGTCTCAGGGCCAATCTCGGCCCGAAAGGAAAGGCGGGAGTATCACCCTGACGGGTGCCATGCCGGTGACGGCGGAAACGACATTGCCGAAAGCGGATTCAATTCTTCTAACAGGGAAGGAAATAATAATGAAACTACGTAACAGTCTCGCGGCCATTTGCGCCGTCTTTATGGTAGCCGGGGGCGCACAAGCAGCCGACCGGATTGCGTTTGGTACCACGGCACTTAAATCAGTTCATTACACCTATGCCGCTGCGGCGGCCAAGGCGATTAACGAGAAATCGGGCGAGGCCGTCGATATTACGGTTATTTCGACCGGCGGCGCCGTTGATAACCTCAAGCGGATCGGACAGGGCCAGATTAACATGGGCCTTGGCACATATGCCACGATCTATCAGGCCTATAAGGGCATCGGGAAGTTCGACGGCAATGCCATGCCGAACCTCCGCGGTCTCTGGGTACATGCGCCGGCCCTCCAGGCCTGGGTTGTGCGTGAGGATTCCGGTATCAAGTCCATCTCCGATCTGGCGGGTAAGGAATTCACGCCCGGTCAGCGGGGCTCCGCAACCGAGCAGCTGGCGATCCAGATGCTGGAGGCGGTTGACGTGAAACCGGAACTCTACCGGGCCAGCCTCGCGGATGCGGTGGCTGCGGTGAAGGACAACCGTTCGAACGGCTACGTCAAAGCCGGCGGTACGGCCGTTCTTGATGGTACGACCCTTGAACTGATGGCCTTCACGCCCATTCGCCTTCTCGGGTTCACGGATGAAGAGGTAGCAAAGGTCAAGGAAAAATTCCCCTTCATCAACTTCCAGAAATACAAGGACAATGAAGTGGAAAACTTTCCGGCCTTTACGTCTCCGGTCCAGGTTATCGGCCAGTTTGCCCTTTCGGACAGCCTGACGGATGAACAGGTGATCGCCATCCTTGAAGGTGTTGTCGATAACCCCGGACCGCAGGTCGCGGCGTTTCCTTCGTTCGGCAAGCTGGATGTGATGCAGGACTCTCTGAACCTGATTACCATTCCCCTTCATAGCGGTGCGGTGAAGTTCTACCGCTCGCGTGGATTGGACGTGCCCGAACGGCTTATCCCGCCGGAAATGAAGTAAGAAGGCGAGCGTTGCAGAAGTCGGTCCGGTGCGTGCAGCGCATCGGGCCTCTCCGCAGCGCCAGGTGAAAAGCGGGCGTATCAGACGCGCCTTCTTTCGACAATCAGCTCAAAAAAACACGGCAGGGATAAGGCAGATGAGCATGGGAGACGTGCTAAAAGACGAAGACGAGGAACGCGGGCTTGACGCATTGCCCCGGCTTTACCGCCCTGTCATGTGGGCTCTATGTATGGCCCTTGTCCTGTTCCAGCTTTATACCGCCGGTTTCGGGCAATTACCCCCGCTATCGCAACGGGCCGTCCATGTCGGATTTGGGCTCGCCATTGTCTTCCTCGGTTTCGTGCGGTTTTATGGCACGTCCGGGGGCGGATATAAGTTTGCCCGCATCATAGATATCATTTTTGCGGTTCTGGCTGTTGCGACGACAGTCTATATCCTGACGCAGGAAGCCAGAATCACGGAATCTTTCATTCTCACTGTCCGGCCGGTCGAACTTGTCTTCGGCTCCATACTGACAGTGATTTTACTTGTCGCTGCTTGGCGGACCACCGGTCCAGCGCTTCCCGTTCTGGCGATTGTCATGCTGCTTTATACGATGTTCGGGCAGTATATTCCCGGAACATGGGGGCATCCGGGTTTTGACTTTGTCTATCTGATAGAGCATCTGTATCTCGGGACCGAGGGGATATGGGGAACCGTCACGGGCCTTTCCGCCAACCTCATTGCCATATTCATCATTTTCGGCGCCTTCCTGATGGCAACAGGCGCGGCGCAGACATTCATGGATATGGCGCTGATCGCCGCCGGGCGGTTTCCGGGCGGTGCGGCCAAGGTCGCGACGGTGTCAAGTGCGCTTTTCGGCATGCTGAACGGCGCCGCCGTCGCCAATGTCGCCAGCACGGGTGCGTTTACCATTCCCGCCATGAAACGACTGGGTTACAAGTCGAAATTTGCCGGTGCGGTTGAAGCGACGGCCTCCTCCGGCGGGCAGATTACGCCACCGATCATGGGGGCCGGTGCCTTCGTCATGGCAGAGCTATTGTCAGTTCCCTATCTAGATATTGTTTATGCCGCAATTATTCCGGCGTTTCTGTTCTATGCCTGCGTCTGGATGTCGATTGACGTCGAGGCCCGCCGCGAGAATATGCGCTCCTTTGATGAAAAGGATATCCCGACGAAAGAGGAAGTTCTGGCGCCGGGGAGGATTGGTCCGCTCGTCATCACTCTGGGGGTGCTGCTGACAAGCATGTTCTCGGGAAATACACCGACGCTGGCGGCGTTCTATGCAATCTGCACGAATGTCGGGCTGTATCTGCTGATCGGCCTGTTCGGTGGCAACGATCTGAAGGAGAGATTTGCGAAACTGCAAAAGGCGGTTGTCTCCGCCGCGTTCGGCATTACAGGTATCCTTGCCTTGCTGGTGACGGCGCAGGTCGCCCTCTCTCTCATCGGGTTGACCGGTTCCGGGATCAAGCTGTCGGAGACGATCGTCAATATCGGGGACGGCCAGATTTTCATCGGTGTCGTTTTGTCCATGCTGGTGGCGCTGGTTCTGGGCATGGGAATGCCGACGACTGCGGCCTATCTGCTGGCGGCGGCGGTTGCTGCACCCGCGTTGATCACTCTCGGCATCGACCCGCTTATTGCGCATTTCGTCGTCTTCTATTCCGCTTTGCTGTCGGCGCTGACACCTCCCGTCTGCACGGCGGTGTTCACGGCGGCGGTGATCGCGAAAACAGACTGGTGGTCCGTCTCCATTGTCTCGATACGGCTTGCCCTGATGAAATATGTGATGCCGCTCTTTTTTGTGTTCCGGCCAGCTGTCCTGCTGGAGGCGGGGACCGTTGAAATCGTCTGGTCACTCGTCATGGGGCTCATTGCCTCCATGCTGATGGCAATTGGCGGCGGGCGGTTCTATCGACAGCGGATATCCCTTCCCGTAGCCATCTTTCTGGTTGCTGTCGGGGCGGTTGTGGCGGCAAATCAATGGTGGCTGGACGTCGCTGCGATCCTTGTTCTGGCAACGGTTGTCATCACGCAGCGGCGCGCTGTATGGTTAGACAGGAAAGCCCAGACGGAATAACCTTCGGGTCCGCTCGGTTCGGTCACAATAATCAGGGTCAGGTTCCTGAAAAAGCAATAACAAGTGAAAGAAGATCATGAAAGCCGTTGAGAAATTACTGATTGCCAATCGCGGTGAGATTGCCTGCCGTATCATCCGGAGCTGTCAGGAAATGGGGATTCCCACTATCGCTGTCCATTCTGAAGCGGACAAGGAGGCACTGCATGTCAGGATAGCGGATGAGGCCTATGAAATCGGCCCCGCACCGGTGAAAGAGAGTTATCTCAATATCAATGCAATCTTAAGCGTAATGAAGACAAGCGGTGCAAATACGGTTCATCCGGGATATGGCCTGCTCTCGGAAAATGCGCGATTCGCGCGGGCAGTGCAGGATGCCGGGCATATCTGGATCGGCCCGGCGCCCGAGACGATTGACACCATGGGCGATAAGGAGCGTGCGCGGGAACTGGCTATCAGTCTTGAGGTTCCGGTCCTGCCGGGCAGCGGCCGGTTCCGGCCTGGCGATGATGGAGATTTGTCTGAGATAGCCGAAACGATTGGATATCCCCTGTTGGTAAAGGCGGCGGCAGGCGGCGGCGGCATCGGAATGCGTGCTGTCAACGCGCCGGAAAAGCTGGCGGCACAAATCGAGACGACGCAAAATCTGGCTGAACGCACTTTTGGTGATTCTTCGATTTTCCTGGAGAGATATGTCGCCAACGCCCGTCATGTCGAAATGCAGGTGTTCGGCTTCGGAAACGGGGAGGGGATTCACCTTTTCGATCGCGATTGCACCATTCAGCGGCGGTTCCAGAAAATCATTGAAGAAGCCCCCGCGCCGAAGCTGCCGGACGGGGTTCGCGAGCGGATGCAGGAAGCGGCGCTGGTTCTGGTACGGCATCAGAAATACCTCGGAGCCGGAACGGTTGAATTTATCTATGACTGCGATCGTGAGGAATTCTATTTTCTGGAAATGAACACACGCATTCAGGTTGAACATGCGGTGACCGAAATGGTGACCGGAACCGATCTGGTGCGCTGCCAGATTGAGGCCGCGACCGGAAAGTATACCTCTGCCAGACAGGAGGATATCAGACTGACCGGGCATGCAATTGAATGCCGTATCTATGCGGAGCGGCCGGAGAAGAAATTCATGCCCTCGCCGGGAACCCTTGAAGTTCTTGCATTTCCACCAAATTCAGAGGATTTGCGGATTGATACAGGGGTCACGCAGGGCGACAAGATCACGCCTTACTATGATCCGATGATCGCGAAAGTCATTGCCTCCGGCAAGGACCGCACAGCCGCCATAGAGAGAATGCGCAAGGCCCTTCAGGAAACCAGAATCGAGGGTCTTGGCAATAATCGCGAATTCCTGCTTGAGGTCTTGTCAGACCCGGATTTCGAGAATGTCCAGATTACAACAAACTATATAGATAAGCTCTCCAAATAGACGGATTTTCACCTGAAACCTTGAGATCTTAATTTGAAATTCCGGCGGCGATTCGCGCCGGACGCCGCGCCGTGGCCCTTTTTTTGAAGCCTCCACAGACGTGCCCGGACGCCGTTATTTATATATTACAATATCATAATGTTAGGCAAAAAAGGGTTCTTGACAAGGCGCCTGCGTTGTCCATATCTTCCCTTTAAGTATCCAGCAGGTTACTTATTCCTTCAGGGAGATATAAAAATGAAACTCATCCTAACAACACTTGCCGCGCTGGCTTTGTTCGCAATACCAGCCAAAGCAGAAGACTATTCCTGGAAGCCTGAAAAGCCGGTTACAATTATTGTTCCGTGGTCGGCGGGTGGCTCCACTGACAGCGTGACACGCGTTCTTGCTGGCGAGCTTGAAGATGCTCTCGGCCAGACGGTCGTGATCGTCAACCAGCCGGGTGCCGCAGGTTCGGTCGGCACAACAAATGCCTGGCAGGCAGAACATGACGGCCTGACATGGGCGGCCGGCGCCGCGATTGATGCGGGCGCCTATCAGGTTCTCGGCATGCTCGACGTTCCGGCAACGGATTGGCAGATGTATCTGCATATCGCCAATGTGGCGGTTGTCGGCGCGAACCCGGATGCGGGGTATGGAGATTTTGGCGACATGCTTGCCGCGATGAAGGACGATCCCGACAGCGTAACGGTGGCGACCGCCGGTGTTACCTCCGGTGGCCATAACGCGATGGAATCAATTGCCCAGACAGCTGGCGGCAAATACCGGCATGTCAGCTATGATGGCGGCAAGCCGGCCGTTCTCTCGACGGTATCCGGTGAAACCAAAGTCACGACACAGCTTGCGTCCGAGCAGGCCGAAATGATCCGTGCGGGTCGCCTGAAGCCGCTTGCGGTGCTGGCGGACAAGCCGCTGGTCATTGAAGGCTACGGTGAAATTCCGTCGATCAAGCAGTGGATTCCGGACATCAAGACTGCCAATAACTATTTCGGTATCTGGACGCCCAAGGACGTTCCGGCGAACGTAATCGAGACCATGAACGCCATCTGGGCGGACAAGATCGCCAATTCAAAGGCACTGGCCGACTATGCAGCTAACCGGGGTGCAATCCTCGATCCGTCTTCTGGTGAGGCGGCTCAGGCAGCAATTAAGCCGGCCCTGACGCAAAACGTCTTCCTGCTCTTTGATGGCGGCAAGACAGAAAATGATCCGACCAAATACGGTTTCACGCGTCCATAACGCATGAACCTCTCACAGCGCCCTTGACGCATAATGCGTCAAGGGTACGTTATCTTTCGTCCGATCACCGCTGTCGGGACCGGGATCAGGAAAGCTAATTCATGGACGGCTTGATTTCATTTGCCAACTCTGTGGCCGCGATTCTTACGAGTTGGTCCGCCATTGATGTCATCTGGGCGACCTTACTTGGCATCATCGTTGGCATGCTGCCAGGATTGACGGCAACGCTCGGCGTGGCACTCCTGACCACCTTGACCTTCAAGATGGAGGCTGATCAGGCCATCCTCATCCTGATCTGCATGTATGTCGGCGCGATTTACGGCGGTAGCCGCAGCGCCATTCTCCTCAATATTCCGGGAACACCGGCAAATGCGGCAACGGCACTGGACGGATTTCCGCTGGCGCGCGCGGGAAAGGCGGGCACTGCCATGGCCATCGCCACGACGGGGTCGGTCTTCGGCGGGATGATCGGGATGGTCGCTCTTGCCGTTATTGCCCCGGTTCTGGCGGAATTCGCCTTGTCATTCGGCGCTTTCGAATTTTTCTGGCTTGCCGTGTTTGGCGTTCTCATTTCCGGTCAGCTAACGTCGCTCGATGATCCGATCAAGGGCTGGGTCGCGGGCTTTCTGGGCCTGTTTATCGCAACGATTGGTCAGGAGGGCATCTATGCCGTCCCGCGATTTTCCTACGGATCGACAGATCTTTCAGGCGGTATTGGTCTGCTGCCCGCCATGGTCGGCGCCTTTGGCCTTGCGGAAATTCTCACCGTCATGCGCCATGAGGCCTATGAGGCGGTACGGGCGAAGACGGACAGCGTCTGGACCGGCATCAAGGATTCATACAAATATAAATTCACAGCCCTCCGCTCGGGCCTCATCGGGACGCTTATGGGCCTGATCCCGGGTGTTGGGGAGGATATGGGGTCCTGGGCTTCCTACGCGGCGGCGCGTCAGGCCTCCAAGAACAAGGAAGAATTCGGCAAAGGCTCCGTTGAAGGATTGCTGGCGGCAGAAACCGGCAACAACGCCGCCGTTCCGGGCGCTCTTATTCCGGTGTTGACTCTGGCGGTTCCGGGCTCGGCGCCAGCGGCCGTACTGCTTGCCGCGATGATTATTCACGGCATACGCCCCGGCCCGCTGATCATGATTGAATCGCCGGGCTTCGTTTATTCCGTCGTTGCCATGGTTTTCCTGGCAACCATCGCCATGGGGGTTCTTGGACTGCTCCTGACGCGGCCTCTGGTGCTCGTCCTGAAAGTAACGCGGGAGCGGTTGATGCCGATAATCTTCGTGCTCTGCACGGTTGGCGCCTTTGCGATCGCGAGTCGGACCTTCGATGTCTGGATCATGTTGTTCTTCGGCGTTTTCGGCTTCATCCTCCGCGAACTTAAATATCCGATGGCGCCGCTTATCCTCGGCATTGTGCTCGGGGATATTCTGGACAAGAGCTTGCGCCGTGGCCTTGTTCTGTCCGACGGTGATCTGTCCCAGTTCTTCGACCGGCCGATCAGCATGGTGCTATGGATGTCGGCGCTGCTGTTCATCGTGCTGACGATGCCTTCGATCCGGCAGTTTCTGGGCGGCATCTTCAAGCGGAAAAGAGAAGGGGGGGCGTCATGAGTTCCCCGGCCATGAACAAGGCGGATTTCATTTCCTCGATCATTCTGACGCTGTTCGGGATTGGCATCGTTGTCGAAAGTTTGCGGCTGCCGCGGCTTGAGAATCTGGATATCAATGCCTATACGGTGCCTGGGATTGTTCCCGGGTTCCTCGGGTTGTTCCTGACGATTGCGGGCCTGTTTATCCTTATCCGTTCGATCCGGCGCGGAGGATACAGGCTGAGCTCAAGCAGCGGCCAGATAGCCGGCTGGCTGGGCTCCGCGATGGTAAAGAGAACGGCCGTTACCGTTGCCATTACAATGGCCTACGCAATTTTGCTGTTCCCGCATGTGCCGTTCTGGCTCGCGACGCCGGTGTTTATTTTCGCCTTTGTCGTCGCGACGGAAGCGATGAAATATGGCCGATTGCCCGATCCGGTACGGCTGCTGACGGCGCTTGTACTGGCAGTCGTCGCCGGCCTCGTCATTAATTATGTTTTTCAGGACCTGTTTTTCGTCCGTCTGCCGGGAGGCTGATACAGAATGTTACTGAGTTTGTGCAATGAAGTATTGCGGGACTATCCGTTTCCGGATCAATGCAGGATTGCCGCTGCGCTGGGGTACAAGGGATTGGAGGTTGCGCCCTTTACGATCTCGGATGATCCGTTTTCCATTACCGACGCTGACGCCGCCGAGCATCGGCGGATTGCGGAGGATCACGGGATTGAAATCACCGGTCTGCACTGGCTTCTTGTCGCCCCGGCGGGACTGTCGCTGACAACCGATGACAAGGAACTGAGAGGCAAGACCCTTGCTCTGCTGCAACATTTGATCGAGCTTTGCGCCGGTATGGGCGGATCGGTTTTGGTGCATGGATCGCCTAAACAGCGGTTGCTGTCGCAGGCCGCAACACCGGAGGGGGCACGGGACAACGCTTCGGACTGTTTTGAGCGGATCGCAAGCTGGTCGCGGGCCGCCGGTGTCACCTATTGCCTTGAACCGTTGAGCCGGAACCAGACGGATTTCGTCAATACGGTTGATGAGGCGGCGGTGATTGTCGATGCGGTCAATTCTTCTGCCTTTAAGACAATGATTGATACGTCCTCGGCGGGCCTGACGGAAGAACAACCGGTTGACGCACTGGTGCGTCAATGGCTGCCGACCGGGCGGGTTGCCCATATTCAGGTCAATGACACGAACCAGCGGGCGCCGGGGCAGGGGGAGAATAAATTCACCCCGGTCTTTCAGGCCCTGAAGGACGTCGGCTATGACGGGATCGTTGCGGTGGAACCTTTTGTGTATGAGCCCGATGGTGTGACGACGGCGGCGGTCGCCGCGGGATATATCCACGGTATAATGGAGAATTTGACATGAGTGCGCCGAAATTGCGCGTTATTAACAGCCGCGTCGTTGTCCGCAATGCCTTTACTCGCCTTCCGTTCCGTTTCGGTGTTGTGACGATGGAAGCCGCGCCGGTGGGCATCCTGCAGGTCGAGGTCGAATTCGAAAACAGTGCCCGGGCCGCAGGGGTGGCCAGTGATTTCCTGGCCTATAAATGGTTCGACAAATCGCCCGAGAAAACACCGGCCGACAACGTGGCTGATTTGCTTCAGGCGATGCGCGATGCGCGCGCCGTCTATGCCGAAGCAGGATATGGCACGCCCTATGGCCTGTGGTTCTCCACCCGCGAAGAGATTGAGGCGAAATCGCTTGCCCGTGGCTTCAACCGGCTCGGTGCCTCTTTCGCGAGCTCGATGATGGAACGCGCCGTGATGGACGCCGTGGGGCGGCGGACGGGCCAGACATTCGACCAGATGGTGCGGGAGAATTCTCTCGGCATCGACCCGGCGGCATTGTTGCCGGAAGTAAGCTACGCCGATGTTCTCGGCGCGCTTCCGAAACAACCGCTTGAGCAGATTGCGCTCCGGCATACGGTCGGGCTGGTGGATCCTATCTCCGCCGCCGACAAGGAAGCCGATGCGCCAAATGACGGCTTCCCTGTGACGCTGGAAGAATATCTCGCTGTTGACAAGGTCGATTATCTGAAAGTGAAGGTCGGCGGCCAGATCGAAGAAGATATCGACAGGCTCAGCCAGATTGCGGCGGTTGTCTCGGCGACCGGACGCCCGATTGAAATGACCTTCGATGGCAACGAGCAATATAAAAATCTTGAGGATTTCGTGGCCCTGGTTGACAGGATCAAGTCAACGCCCGCGCTCAAAGATCTCTGGGATTCTGTCCTCTTTATCGAACAGCCGCTGCACCGCGATGTGGCGATGGCCTCGGCGCTGCCCGTGGACGCCATGGCTGCAATCGGCAAGCCACTGCTGATCGATGAGGCAGATGGCTGGGCGGAGGCGTTTTTTGATGCCATTGCCCTTGGCTATGACGGCGTAAGCCACAAGAATTGCAAGGGCGTTTATCGCTCGCTGATCAATACGGGGCTGGCGGCGGTCCGTAACACGGCAATTGGCCGACCGCAATATTTCCTCTCGGCCGAGGATTTGACAAATCTGGCTGTTGTGCCATTGCAGGCTGATCTCGCCGTTGTCGCTACGCTCGGCATTCCGCATGTCGAGCGGAACGGTCATCATTATTTTGCCGGCCTAGCCCATCTGCCCGCGGCTGAACGCGAGGCGGCGCTGGATCATCACGCGGGGCTGTATGTCAGTCATGAAGATATCGGCGCCCTCTGGATCAAGGACGGGCTGTTGGATGTACGGTCGCTTCAGGTGCCGGGTTTGGGTGTTCGCGATCATCCGGACCTCGATGACGGTATACCGGAAGAGGACTGGAGTTTTACGATGCTGGAGACGAAACCATGACACTTATGCCAGAGCGTTTTGAAAATGTAGCAGAGCTTGAAGAGTTCATGACCCGGCCGGTTCCCGGCCTGGCGGAAGACCTTGCCAAGGCTCCGGGTGCCATTACCATCCTCGGCATCGGGGGAAAGATGGGTCCGTCGCTCGCCCGCATGGCGAAGCGCGCAGACCCGGATCGCAGGATAATCGGCGTCGCCCGTTTCTCGGACGAGAGTGTCCGCCGCGAACTGGAAGATGCCGGTATCGAGACAGTGGTCTGCGATCTTCTCGATGAGGTCGCCGTCCGGCAACTGGAGGTGACGGAGAATGTGATCTTCATGGCGGGCATGAAGTTCGGGGCAGGCGGCAACGAGCCGCTGACATGGGCCATGAACAGCCATGTTCCGGCGCTGGTCGCCAGTCATTTTACGACCAGCCGGATTGTGGCATTCTCAACGGCGTGCGTGTATCCCTTTGTCGATGTCCGTCATCAGGGCGCGACCGAGGATGTCCTGCCGACCCCGCAGGGCGAGTATGCAAATTCCTGCGTCGGGCGGGAGCGTCTCTTTCAGTATTTTTCAGAGAAGCATAATACGCCGGGCCGGTTGTTCCGTCTCTCCTATGCCATCGATATGCGCTATGGCGTGCTTCATGATGTAGCGCAGGCGGTTCTCAAGGGGGAGCCGGTTTCCCTTGCCATGGGTCACGTGAATATCATCTGGCAGGGCGACGCCAACGCCTGCGCGCTTCGGTGTCTTGCCCATGCCGAGACGCCAATGACGCCGATCAATATTTCGGGCCCGGAAGTCACGAGCATTCGTTCGGTTGCGGAACTGTTCGCCCGCAAGTTCGGCAAGAAAGCGTTGTTCGAAGGGGAGGAAGGCGCAACAGCCTGGCTTGTCAATACCAACGAGCAGCAGCATCTGTTCGGCTATCCCTCCGTACCGCTGGCCAAGCTGATTGACTGGACGGCGGACTGGGTAGAACGCGGTCAGACCAGCCTTGGCAAACCGACTCATTTCGAAGTGAATGACGGGAACTACTGATCCGCCATGGGAACCGCCACGCCACGCACCCGCAACCCCGAACGCACCCGCAAGCAGATTCTTGATGCGGCGACGGCTGAGTTCGCAAACAAAGGGGTTGAAGGCGCGCGGACGGACGAGATTGCGCGCGCCGCTGGTGTCAGCAAGCGTATGTTGTTCCATTATTTCAATAGCAAGGACGGACTTTTTCAGGCAGTGCTTGAGAAGATATATCTGGATATCCGAAGTGCCGAGGAAGGGCTGGACCTGACGGGACGCGATCCGATTGAGGCGATGGCAGAACTCTGTACGTTCAGCTTCGACTGGTTCGAGACCCATCCGGAATTCATGGCCATCCTGAATGAGGAAAATCTGCATGGCGCGGTGCATGCGAAGTCCAGCGACTCCGTCCTGACACTGAACATGCCATTGGTCGATATCATTTCGAAGGTCCTCGAGAGAGGGGTGAAGGAAGGGGATTTCCGGCCCGACGTGGACCCGGTCGAGCTTTATATCTCGATCGCCGGTGTCTCCTATCTCTATTTTTCGAACATGCATACCCTGTCGGAGATATTCGGCCGCGACCTCTCCTCGCGCGGGGAGCTGGACAAGCGGCGCCATCATGTCGTGGAGGTTATCCTCGGATATCTGTGCCATCCGGTAACACAACCGCCGGTTCCCACCGGCAAATCAAGGAAATAAGAGAATGCGTATCGATGATATTCCGGAACACACCCTGTCGGTATTTCGGCGCGGCGGCGTTATTCCCGCACAGCCGCTTGCGCTTAACAGCAAACGCGAGCTCGATCCGCGGCGTCAGCGCGCGCTGAGCCGATACTACCTCGATGCCGGGTCGGCGGGCATTGCGGTCGGCGTGCACACAACCCAGTTCGCCATTCGTGATGTCGGGCTTTATGAGCCGGTCCTGAAACTCGCAGCGGAAGAAGCGGACAGCTGGATCGAGCGGACGCCGTTCATGGTTGCCGGAGTTGTCGGCAAGACGGAGCAGGCGTTGGCCGAAGCCAAAATGGCAAAATCTTTCGGCTATCACGCCGTTCTTCTGGGGCTTGCGGCGCTTAACAATGCCAGTGTCGATGAACTGGTCGCGCATTGCCGGAAAGTTGCCGATGTCATGCCGGTCGTCGGGTTCTATCTGCAGCCCGCTGTGGGCGGGCGCAACCTGCCGTATGAATTCTGGAAGCGGTTTGCGGAGATCGAGAATGTGATCGGTATCAAGATGGCTCCGTTCAACCGTTACAAAACCCTCGATGTGGTGCGCGGCGTGGCCGACGCCGGGGCGAAAGATCGCATCACCCTCTATACCGGGAATGATGATCATATCGTCGGCGACCTGATGACGCCCTTTCCCGTCCGGATCAATGGCCAGACGGAGACAATGAATATCGTCGGCGGGTTGCTCGGCCATTGGTCCGTCTGGACCCGCAAGGCGGTGGAACTCGTCGAGGAAGTCTCTGCCATTCGAGGTCAGGAAACGGTGCCGGCCTCCTGGTGGACCCGGGATGCGGCGGTAACCGACAGCAATGGAGCTTTCTTCGATGCGGCGAATGATTATGTCGGCGTGATCGCCGGACTGCATGAAGTGCTGCGGCGGCAGGGATTGCTGGAAGGAATCTGGTGTCTTGATCCCGACGAAGACCTGGGGCCAGGGCAACTTGCGGAAATTGACCGGGTGTACAAATCATACCCTGAACTGAATGACGATGACTTTGTCCGGCAGAATCTCGACAGATGGCTGACGGACTGACGCATAATTTTGTTTCGAAAACACGAAACGCAACGGATTGGATTGAAAGGAATATTTGAATGGAACGCAGGATTGGGATCATCATGCATGGGGTCACGGGCAGAATGGGGATGAACCAGCATCTGATCCGCTCCATTCTGGCCATTCGCGCCGAAAAGGGTATGCCGTTGCCGAACGGTGACCGGTTGATGCCGGATCCCATTCTCGTCGGCCGTAATGCCGCAAAGGTTGAGCATCTGGCGAAGGAGTATGGCGTTGAGCGCTGGACGGATAATCTCGATGAGGCCCTGGGAAATCCGGATGATACGATTTTCTTCGATGCAGGCTCCACGCAGATGCGGGCAGAGTTGCTGAAAAAGGCGATTGCGGCGGGCAAGCATGTATATTGCGAGAAGCCGATCGCCGACAACCTTGAGGTTGCTCTCGATCTTGCCCGGACGGCGGAGGCGGCTGGCGTGAAAAACGGCGCGGTGCAGGACAAGCTCTGGCTGCCGGGGCTGCTGAAGCTGAAACAGGCCATCGACAATGGCGCCCTTGGCCGGATCCTCGATGTCCGGATTGATTTCGGGTACTGGGTGTTTGAGGGCGACTGGACACCGGCGCAGCGCCCCTCCTGGAACTACCGCAAGGAGGACGGCGGCGGGGTGATCCTCGATATGATGTGTCACTGGCGCTATGTCATTGACAATCTGTTTGGTGATGTCAGTTCGGTCGTCTGCCGCGGCGCCATCCATATCCCCGAGCGTTGGGACGAGAATGGCGATCGGTATGACGCCACGGCCGATGATGCGGCCTATGCGATTGTCGAGCTGAAAAACGGCGCGATTGTTCAGATTGCCAGCAGCTGGTGCACGCGTGTCCGACGGGATGATCTTGTTACCTTCCATGTCAATGGTACTCATGGCTCTGCCGTGGCGGGCCTGACGGATTGCCGCATCCAGCCGCGGGAAACGACGCCGAAGCCGGTCTGGAACCCCGATGAGAAGCAGAAAATGAATTTCTTCGATGACTGGCAACTGATCCCGGAGAGGGAGCCGTTCAATAACGCCTTCAAGGCACAATGGGAATTGTTCTTGCGCCATGTCGTTCTGGACACGCCGTTCCGCTGGACTTTGATGGAGGCCTGCAAGGGGGTTCAGTTTGCGGAGCTCGCACTCAAGAGCTGGGACGAGAAACGCTTTATCGACGTTCCGGAACTGGGGAAATAATCTGATGACCAGCCTGATCCTGCCCACATTTGATGGGAAAACCGAACGCTACAGCCTGACCGGTACGCCGGTTGAGCCGCCAAAGGTAACGGGTGCGCGCAACCGCATTGCCTATGCGGCGGCGCATGTGGTGGCCGATCCCTTTGCGGATAACGACCCCTGGCTCAAGCCCGCGATCGACTGGGACCGGACAATCGCCTATCGGCGGCATCTCTGGGATCTGGGCTTCGGGGTTGCCGAGGCCATGGACACGGCGCAGCGCGGCGGCGGTCTGCATTGGGCGGAGAGCCTCGAGTTGATCCGCCATGCGTTGGAGGCGGCTGGACCAGAAGATAAAATCGCCTGCGGCTGCGGGACGGATCATCTGGACCCGGCGGCGGCCAAATCGCTTGATGACGTGATTGCGGCCTATGAAACCCAGATTGAGGCCATTGAAAAGCTCGGCGGCAAGCTCGTTCTGATGGCGAGCCGGGCGCTGACCAAGGTGGCAAAAGGGCCGGAGGATTACGCGAAAGTCTATGACCGTCTCCTCTCTCAGGTGCGGGAGCCGGTGCTTATCCATTGGCTCGGCGATATGTTCGATCCGGCCTTGAAGGGATATTGGGGATCGGAAAATCTCGATACCGCCATGGATAGCTGCCTTGGCATTCTTGAAAATAACGCCGCAAAGGTGGAGGGGATTAAAATCTCCCTCCTCGACGATCAGAAGGAAATCAAGATGCGCCGCCGGCTGCCGGAAGGGGTCAGCATGTATACCGGCGATGATTTCAACTATCCGGCCCTGATCAAGGGCGATGAGCAGGGATACAGCCATGCGCTCCTTGGTATTTTCGATGTGATTGCGCCTGTCGCGGCGGCGGCGCTCGGGCATCTGGCGGCGGAAGAGACAGCGGAATATGATCGACTGTTTGCGCCGACGGTTCCGCTCTCGCGTCATATCTTCAAGGCGCCGACGAACTTCTATAAGACCGGCGTCGTGTTCATGGCCTATCTCAACGGTCATCAGGATCATTTCACCATGATCGGTGGTCAGGAGAGTGCCCGCTCCACTCAGCATCTGGCCGAGCTTTTCCGTCTGGCGGATAAGGCCGGTCTCTTTGCCGATCCTGATCTGGCGGCGGCGCGATGTGCCGCCGTCATGTCGGTGAGAGGGGTTGCGCAATGAGCAAGGCCCGCCCGATTACGGATCATTCCCGTCTCTCCATCAATACGGCGACGACGCGCGCGCAATGGACCCTCTCGCAGGCGATCGACGGTTACGCCCGTGCCGGTGTCGGCGGAATTTCCCCCTGGCGGGACCAGATTGCAGAGATGGGGCTTGCCAATGCAGCAAAGGCCATCCGGGACGCGGAACTGACCGTGACCGGTGTCTGCCGTGGGGGCATGTTTCCCTGGGCCAATGAGGCAGGCAGGCTGGCCATGCTCGACGATAACCGCCGGGCCATTGAGGAGGCGGCGACCTTGCAGGCGCAATGTCTGGTGCTGGTCGTTGGCGGATTGCCCGCGGGATCGAAGGACCTCGCAGGCGCCCATGCCATGGTGGAGGAGGCGATCAATACGCTTCTGCCCGAAGCCCGCGCCGCCGGGGTGAAGATGGCCATTGAACCCCTACATCCCATGTATGCGGCGGACCGCGCCTGCGTCAATACAATGGGTCATGCCCTCGATATCTGTGATCGTGCGGGGGAGGGGATCGGTGTGGCGGTCGACGTCTATCATGTCTGGTGGGATACCGAATTGCAGAACCAGATCAAGCGCGCCGGAAAGGAACGCCTGCTCGCCTTTCATGTCTGTGACTGGCTCGTGCCGACGCGGGATTTGCTCATGGATCGGGGTATGATGGGCGACGGCGTAATCGATATTCCGCTGCTGCGCGGCTGGGTTGAGCAGTCAGGCTATGACGGCTTTCACGAGGTTGAGATTTTCTCGGAACTCGACTGGTGGAAACGGGACCCGGCGGAAGTCGTTGAGGTCTGCAAGGAACGCTCCCTGACGGTTGTCTGATTTGACGGTGGATGCAATTGCGGCTCAGCCGCGCACCCGCAGGCCTTCCAGAAATATCGCAAGGAAATTATCGGCAATCTCCGCATAATCCTCGCGATCTCCCTCGCCATGCCAGTGCGGCACCCAGTTGAACGCGCCGAACAGGGCGGCGGCGGCGAGTTTTGGCTCGTACGGGACGATGGTTCCATCCGCAACTCCCTGTTCGATCAGTTCGCGGACTGTCCGGTCGAGCGCGCGCCGCCCGCTGCGGAGTATTTTCTGGCTGTCGTTTGACAGTACCCGGTCCTTAGACAGGACAAGGCAGGCGCCAAATTCGTTGGAGAGCAAATCCATATAGCTCCGCATGACGATGGCGAGCCGATCAAGCGGCGGCATATCCAGATTCTTGCTGTTATCCGTGGCTTCCTGCATGAACTCAAGTGCGAGCCGGCTGCATTCGAACAGAATATCATCTTTATTTTTGACGTAATAATAAAGCGTCCGCTTGGAGACATTCAACTCGGAAGCAATATCGTCGAGCGATGTCCGGTCAAATCCGCGGGCGTTGAAGAGCCGTGCCCCGGTACGAAGAACCGCCATGCGTTTCTGCTCTCGCGGATCGTCCCTGTTCAAAGTTACGTCAGTCCAAACCATCGTCCCTGCCTTGTCGCTTCACCGTTATCAGTTATCCCCTAAACAACCGCGCCCCTTAGGGCAAGCCATAAAGTCCGATCAGTATATACCATTTATATTGACGTGTAACCCACTAGTGGGTTACATTACCAAAAAAATGAAATCCTGACCTCGAAACACGTCAAAAACAGATCGATCCAGGGCCCGGTACAGATTTTAATGGGAGATAAAATCATGCAGCTAACATCAACGATAAGACGGGCGGCGCAGGCGAACCCGACGGCTATGGCAACGATCTACAAGGATCGTCAGCATAGCTGGTCAGAGTTTGTAACACGTACGGCAAAGCTGGCAGGCGCGCTTCAGAAAGTCGGAATGAAGCCCGGGGATCGGGTCGCCATGCTGGCGCTCAATTCAGACCGTTATCTTGAGTATGTCTTCGGTGTCCTGTGGGGCGGCGGTGTTATCGTTCCGATGAACCTGCGCTGGTCACCGGCGGAGAATACCTATTCGATTGATGATTCCGGCACAGAGATCTTGCTGGTAGATGAAAATTTTGCCGGTATCGTTCCGGAAATTCAGGAAAAATCGAGCTGCCTTAAGACCCTGATATTTGCAGGCGAGGGAGATACGCCGGAAGGCATGCTGAACTACAGCGACATTGTTGAGGCAGCCGCGCCGGTTGAAGATGCGGGCCGGGGCGGGGAAGACCTTGCAGGCATCTATTACACCGGCGGCACGACCGGGTTTCCGAAAGGCGTTATGCTCTCCCACCGGAGCCTTTATATCAGCAACCTGTCCAACTGCCGGGAATTCTGCATGCAGGACGGGGCCCGCTATCTGCATGCGGCGCCAATGTTCCACCTCGCCGATGGTGCAGGGTCGCTGGCGGCGACCTTTGCCGGTGGGACCCATATCATGATTCCAAGCTTCACTCCCGCTGGCATGCTTCAGGCGCTGCAGGATCATGGGCCGACTCATGTCCTGCTCGTCCCGACCATGATTCAGATGCTGGTACGAGATCCCGACTTCGATAAATATGACACCTCGTCCCTTGAGACGATTATGTACGGTGCGTCCGCGATCAGCGAAGCTGTCCTTGTCGAGGCAATGAACAAGCTGCCGCAGACCAAATTCGTCCAGGCATATGGCCAGACCGAGCTAAGCCCCGTGGCAACAATCCTTGCGCCTGAATATCACACGCTGGAAGGTCCGAATGCCGGACGGCTTCGGTCCTGTGGCAAGGCCGTCGCTACCTGCGAGCTGAAGGTCGTTGACGAGGACGGGAATGAAGCGCCAACCGGCACCGTCGGCCATATTGCGGTAAAAGGTCCGATCACGATGCTGGGGTACTGGAACAAGCCGGAGCAGACAGCGGAATCCTTCAAGGACGGCTGGGTCTATACCGGTGACGGGGGTTATCTTGATGAGGAAGGATTTCTCTATATCGCCGACCGGCTCAAGGACATGATCGTTTCCGGCGGTGAAAATGTCTTCTCCGCGGAAGTTGAGCAGGCCGTCACGAAGCATCCGGCTGTTGCCGAATGCGCTGCCATTGGTATCCCCAGTGACAAATGGGGAGAGAGCGTGCATGCCATTGTCATACTCCGGCCCGGTGCATCAGCCACGGAAGAAGATATCATAAAGCATTGTCACGAGCTGATCGCGGGATACAAATGCCCGCGCAGTGTGGAATTTCGCACCGAGCCAATGCCTTTGTCGGCGGCGGGCAAGGTGCTCAAGAAGGATTTGCGGGCTCCCTACTGGGGCGGCAAGGAACGGAACGTCAACTAGATTTATACATTAAACAGGAAAGAGACATATCATGGGTAAGAAAATAGTCGTTGCGGGCGTCGGCATGACGTCCTTTGTAAAGCCGGGACAGAATGAGGATTATCCTGTCATGGGCGCCAAGGCGATCAACATGGCGCTGGAAGATGCGGGCATCAAATATGACAAGATCCAGCAGGCCTATGCGGGCTATGTCTACGGCGACAGCACCTGCGGACAGCGTGTTCTGTATGAAGTCGGGATGACCGGCATTCCGGTTGTCAATGTCAACAACAACTGCTCCACCGGCTCCTCCGCCCTGTTCCTGGCGCGGCAGGCCGTTGAATCCGGCGTTGTCGATTGCGCCCTTGCTGTCGGGTTCGAGCAAATGACCCCCGGTGCCCTTGCGGATGTCTGGACTGATCGGCCGAGCCCGCTTGGCAAGTTCAACAAGCTGACGGATGAACTGACGCAGGATTTCACCTCACCGATGGCCCTGAAGATGTTCGGCGGCGCGGGAATCGAGCATCAGAAGAAATATGGCACCAAAAACGAAACCTTCGCAAAAATCCGCGCTAAGGCCAGCAAGCATGCCGTTCATAACGAGAAAGCTATCTTCCGCAAAGAGATTTCCGTCGAGGATGTTCTGGAATCGCCCGTGGTGGCCGGTTTCCTGACACGCCTGCAATGCTGCCCGCCGACATGTGGCGCAGGTGCGGCAATCGTTTGCACGGAAGAATTTGCTAAAAAACACGGCATCAATGCCGATGTCGTCATTGCCGGTCAAGCCATGACATCGGATTTCGCCTCGACCTTTGGCGATCATGACATGATGCGGGTTGTCGGCTATGACATGACCGCGGCGGCCGCCAAAAAAGTATATGAAATGAGCGGTGTCGGGCCGGACGATATCGACGTGGTGGAACTACATGACTGCTTTACCGCAAATGAGCTGATTACCTATGAGGGGCTCGGCCTGGCCCGTGAGGGCGAAGCGGAGAAATTTATCTGGGATGGCGATAACACCTATGGCGGCAAGGTTGTTACCAACCCGTCCGGCGGGTTGCTCTCCAAGGGACATCCGCTCGGCGCAACGGGCCTCGCGCAATGCTTCGAGTTGGTGAACCAGCTGCGCGGCAATCTCGGCAACCGGCAGGTCGAAGGCGCAAGAAATGCCCTTCAGCATAATCTCGGGCTTGGTGGTGCGTGCGTGGTTACGCTCTATCAGACTGCCTGAACCCTTCCTCCCACAGGGGCGTTTCGCTTCGGCGAAGCGCTCCTGACCCTCGAATAGTGAGCTGAACTTATGATTGACCGCAGCCATATCGGGCGCGAATTCGGTGCCCACACGGCCGATATTGAAAAGGGCCGCCTCCGGTTTTTTGCAAAAGCCACCGGCGAGACCAACCCAATATATTTTGATGAAGAAGCGGCGAAAGCGGCGGGACTACCGACCTTGCCCGCCCCGCCGACTTTCCTGTTCTCGATGGATATGGAAGTGCCGGATCCGTTTGAGATTCTGTCGGTCATGGATGTTGACCTCGGCAAGATCCTGCATGGCACCCAGGAATTCAACTATTTCAAGGATGTCTATGCCGGGGACAGGATTTCCTTCAAATCCGAGATCACCGACATATTCGATAAAAAGGGCGGTGCGCTTGAATTCATCGTCAAGAAAACCGAAGCCACAAACCAGCATGGCGATCTTGTCGCAGAGATGACCCGCACCATTGTCGTGCGGAACGGATAGGGGGAAAGATGTCAGAAGTTACCTATGCATCCGTCAAGGTCGGCGATGTTGTCCCGGCGTTGACCAAGGATGAAATTACCCGAACAACGCTCGGCCTGTTTGCTGGCGCCTCCGGTGACCATAACCCGATCCATATCGATATTGATTTTGCGCGGGCCGCGGGGATGGAGGATGTGTTCGCGCATGGCATGCTGTCCATGGCCTATCTTGCGCAGATACTGACAAACTGGGTGCCGCAGACTGCATTACGGAGCTATGCGGTTCGTTTTACCGCGATCACGCATCTGAAAGACAGGATTAGCTGTTCCGGGGAAATAACTGAAAAATTTGAAGAAAATGGCGAAGCACGTGTTCGTATTGCTGTGCAGGCCGTCAATCAGGACGGCGATGTCAAGCTTGCGGGGGACGCCGTTATCGCCCTTCCTTAATTCAACAAAAGCAGAGTTAGAAAATGAAAAAACTAGAAGGAAAAGTCGCCTATGTGACCGGTTCAGGCCGGGGGATTGGCCGTGCCGTTGCCCTCAAACTGGCGCGCGAAGGCGCCAAGGTCGTGGTCAATGATCTGGATCAGGAACCGGCCGATGAAGTGGTGGGTGCGATCGAGGCGCTTGGCGGGGAGGCGATTGCCGTCGTCGGCAGCGTGACGGATCCCGATTTTGCCGACGGGTTTATCAAGGCCGGGATCGAAGCTTTCGGCGGGGTAGATATCATCGTCAACAATGCGGGCTATACGTGGGACGCCCTGGTGCACAAAATGGGGGATGAGCAGTTCGATGCCATGATTGATGTTCACCTGAAGGCCCCGTTCCGGGTTATCCGCGCCGCGTCCGGATTTATCCGCGCCGAGGCCGAAAAAGAGGCCGCAGAAGGCCGGGAGGTCTTCCGCAAGATCGTCAATATTTCCTCCATCGCCGGGACGGGCGGGAATGCAGGCCAGATCAATTATTCCTCGGCGAAGTCCGGCGTCCTCGGGATGACCAAGACCATGGCGAAGGAATGGGGGCGGCTGAAGGTCAATGTCAACTGCGTCGCCTTTGGCTTCATCGAGACCCGCCTGACGGAAGCGTCGGACGAGAAGAAAACCATCGTCGTCGAAGGCAATGAAGTCGGCATTGGTATTCCGAAAAAGCTGGTGGCGGGCATGCAGATGATGATCCCCATGGGCCGCGCCGGAACGCCGGAAGAGGCCGCAGACGGTGTTTATCTCTTCTGCGCGCCTGAATCCAACTACGTCAGCGGACAAACACTGATCGTCGGCGGTGGCCTTACGATCTAGCGGAAACCAAAGGAGTATCACGATGGAATTTGAAGATATTTCGCTGGAGATTGCGGACGGCATTGCAAAAATCACGATGCGGCGTCCTGACAAGCTGAATGCTCTCCGGGACCAGACCGGGGATGAGTTGCAGGCTGCTTTCGATGCCGTCGAGAATGATCCTGACGTCCGCGTCGTTGTTTTCACGGGCGAGGGCAGGGCGTTCGGGGCGGGATATGATCTCTCTGTCATCGAACCTGATGTCGTCCCGGATCTCGCCAAGGTTCTGGAGGAACATTTCAATCCGCTGACCGTGAAAATGCGGAAATCCCGCTTGCCGATCATCAGCGTTGTCAACGGCCCCTGTGCGGGTGCGTCCGTCGGGCTGGCCCTGTCGGGCGACATCGTCATAGCCGGGAAATCGGCCTATTTTTATGAGCCTTTCGTCGGACTGGCCCTGACGCCCGATGCCGGTAATACGATCTTTCTGCCCCGTATCGTCGGTCGGATCCGCGCCGCCGGAGCCATGTTCCTCGGCGATCGGATTTCCGCGGAAGAGGCCCTGTCCTGGGGCATGGTCTGGCGCGTTTACGAAGATGATGAGCTGATGGCCAAGGCGGACGAGATGGCGCAAAAGCTCAGCAGCCTGTCGCCGAAATCGCTGGCCCATACGAAAAACCTGATCTTTGAGGCATCGGAACCGGGATTGTCCCGGCTTCTCGACCTGGAGCGCGATGCCCAGGGCGATGTGTGCAAGGGCCCGGAAATGAAGGCCTCTATCGCCCGGTTTTTTGCCTCCCGTCGATAGAAAGCCTTGCGGGTGATTTCGGCCTTTTGCCGTGAGCCGATATCACCCCTCTGCCTGCCGCAGTGATCACCGGGATCACCGGCACTGCGCCATATCGAAATTTGCCAGCTTTTCCCGTTAGTTGGCGGCTTCTCGCTATACGCCTTATTAATAATAATTCGCAAAAATGCGATTGACTCTTTTCTGCGCTATTGATAATCATTACTAGAAAGTAGCCAATGTATTGTAATTTCACGTGAAAAGAATGGCCCTCGGGATGTTGGAAAAACAGTCCAGTCGTAAACATAACAAGCGGGTCATCACGCTTGTCGACGATGCCCTGCAGAGCAGTGATCTGTTCGCGCAGGGCCGGGAGCTGACCATCATTCACAATAGTGATGCATACAAATTGAGGCTTACAGGAAACGGAAAGCTGATTTTAACAAAGTAAGCAACTAGCCAGCCACCCAGCCACCCGGATAAATCCGGCAGCCAGGCAGCAAGCAAACGCGACTCCAACATTGAAGAAAGTTTGTTGCCATGCGTCAAATGCTGCCGCTTGCCTGTATGGGCGTGCTCCTATCAAGTACATTTCTCACGCCCGTCGCATCGGCGCAAGAGGCGCGGGAAGCGCCGTCGACCTCGCTTGATGCCGTGACCGTATATGCAACCCGCAGTCCGCAATCCGCGTTCGAGGTACCGGCCATGACGTCCAATGTGGATACCGATGCGCCCGGCAATGCGATGGCGGGCGATGTCGGAGACCTTCTGGAATTCACGCCAGGTGTGGAAGTGACTGACGGGCCGCGCCGCAACGGCCAGACAGTCTCGATCCGCGGTTTTGATGACGAAGCGATCATCACCATGATGGACGGGCGCCGGCAGAATTTTGAATCGGCCCATGATGGCCGATTTTTTATCGATCCGTCGCTCCTGAAGAGTGTCGAGATCGTCAAGGGTGCCTCTTCGGCGATATATGGCGGTGGCGCCATTGGCGGTGTCGTGGCGTTTGAGACAAAGGATGCGGCTGACATGCTGCTGCCGGGCGAGACATGGGGTGTCTATACCGCGGCAGGCTATCGCACGGCAAGCAAGGAATATTCGCCGGTGATTTCGGCATATGGACGGACCGGCGCCCTCGATATCATCGGCATCGCCGCGGTCCGGAATTCCGGGGATATCGAACAGGGTGACGGCAATGAGCTGACTTCGGAAGACAATCTGCTCTCGGGCACCTTCAAGCTCGGCTACAGCGTTGATGATTTCAATACTGTCAAGTTCATCTATCAGGGTCTTCACAATGACGGGACGGAGCCGAACAATGGCGGCGGCGCGATCTCGCCGTCAAACCCGATCGTCGAGAAAACCGTCAATGACAACCAGTATGCCGTCAAATATGAATTTGATAATCCGTCCAACAACTGGCTGAAGCCGAAGCTGCATCTCTACTACAACGACACCCGTGTACGCGAGGAGGATGTGACCGGAACGAATGCCGGACGCGTGCAGACACGGGACCTCAGCACCATCGGCTTTACGGCGGACAACCAGATGTCCATCGATCTCAGCGAAACGCAGAACCACACCATCTCTTATGGTTTCGAGATTTATCACGACGAGCAGGAGGGGACGACGACAAATGCCGGTACCCGCCCGGGCGTGCCCAATGCCGATGCCACGAATTACGGTCTCTATGTGCAGGATGAAATCGCCCTGGATACCGGTGCGGGCCGGTTCCTGATTATTCCGGCGGCGCGTTTCGATTCCTATCGCAGCAGTGACGATGCCGGTAATTCGCAAAGCGAGCACAAGATTTCGCCGAAGCTCTCGATGAGCTATCTTCCGAACGATAACCTCATGTTCTTCGGTAGCGTTGCCCAGGCATTCCGGGCGCCCAACCTGACGGAAATCTATGCGACGGGCCTTCATTTTCCGGGTGCCCCTCCGTTTCTGCCGGACAACTTCTTCATTCCCAATCCGGACCTCCGTCCTGAAACTGTCACCACCTTTGAACTTGGCGCCGGTCTCAAATTCGATGGTGTGATGGCTGAAAAGGACCGGATGCAGGTCAAGGGCTCCTGGTTCATCAGTGAGGGAGATGATTTCATTGCGCAGGAAGTCAATGTTGCGGCGGGAACGACGCAGGTCGTGAACGTTCCCAATGCCCGGCTGACCGGCTTTGAAGTGGACGGCACCTATCAACTGCACCCGATCACGGCCAAACTCGGCCTCTCCTATGTCGAAGCGGAGAACAAGGATACGGGTGAATACCTCTCCAACAACGTGCCGCTGACCCTGGTCGCCGACCTCTCTTATAGCGCCACCTCGATCGAGAGCATTTTCGGTGTGAGAGGGCGTTTTGCGGCCGCCAATGACAAGGTCGGCAGTGCCAACACCCCGACACCGGGTTATTCGGTCTATGACGTTTATTACCGCTGGCTGCCGAGCGGCCCCGGTCTGGATACGCTGACGGTTGATCTCGGTGTGTCCAACATTTTCGACAAGGCCTATACAACGGCGTTCGCCACTCTCCTCGAAGAAGGGCGGAGCTACAATGTGAGGGTTGCCTATAAATGGTAGCAGCAACGGCAGTCGCGTTTTCAGAAGATCAGGGGAAGAGATGGCTCGTCTATCTCACCCTTTCTGTCTGCGCGAATGTCTTCCTCATGTCTCTGGTCCAGTTGAACGCGCGCCCGGACATGGTGTTTGAAATTCCGGTGATGGAAGTCAATCTCATGACGGTGTCCCGGCCGACACCGACGGCGCCACCGGAAGAGGTCGTGAAGGCGGTGCAGTCGCCTCCGCCGCCACCGCGCGAGGTGGCCCGCGTCACTCCCGTTGAGACGACGCCTTATGCCGCCCGGAAAATTGCTGCCGTTCCCGAGATTACCCCGTCTCGGGTTCAGCCCGTTGAGAAGACACCGGCGAAACCCGTGCCACTGCCCAAGGCCAAACCCCCGGAGGCCGAGATAACGGAAGTTGCGGCCAAACCGGTGAAGGAGATTATCGCCAAGCCGACGCCGAAAGCAGTCAAGCCGCCTGAGCAACGCCCGGTTCCCGAAGCCGTGAAGAAACCGGTTATTGAACCCGTCAGCGAGCCCGCGAAGAAGCTGGTCGCGGTCGAGCCGCCGGTGGGGCAGAACGATGGCGAGGATGACTCAACGGTTATTCATCAGGCCCGCTACCGTCATCAGGTTGCGCCTGTTTATCCGCGGCGGGCCCAGGATCTGGGTCAGCAGGGAACGGTAACGCTGCATGCCGAAGTCTTGCCGAGCGGCGATCCGCGGGAGTTGAAAATCGCGAAATCATCCGGCCATCGCCTTTTGGACATGGCGGCGTTGGCGGCGGTTAAAAAATGGAAGTTTGAACCAACGAGCGTGAACGGAAGCGCGATCGTCAGCTGGGTTCGAGTTCCCGTAAATTTTGTCATCCACTAATGGACAGGAAAGATCAATGAATGAATCAACATCCATCAGGGCGCAGCTGTCGCCTGAGCAAATCAGGGCTGAATATGAACGGCTCACCAAAAGCGAAGGGCTGAGAGCACGGAACGCTGCACAGGAAATCGGAATTTCGGAAGGGGAGTTGCTGGCGTCCCGCGTCGGTGCGGATGTCATCCGTCTTGCCGATGAGCCGGAAGCGATTCTAAAAGAGATTGTCTCGCTCGGCGAGGTGATGGCGCTGACCCGGAACGAGCATTGCGTGCATGAGCGCAAGGGCGTCTATGAGAACGCCAGCTTTTTCAGCCACGGGCAGATGAAGACCGGGCTGTTCGTCAATCCCGATATCGATCTTCGCCTGTTCATGGGGCAGTGGAAATACGGCTTCGCCGTGACGGAAGCCATCAAGGCCGGAACCCGGAGAAGCCTGCAGTTTTTCAACGGGGCGGGGCTGGCCATTCACAAGATATATCTGACCAACAAATCAAGCGAGGCCGCCTATGATGATCTGGTTGCAAAGTATCGACATGCTGAACAGAACCCGTCTATTGAAGTTGAAGGCGCAGCGCCAAAAGCGTCGGACCGCCCGGATTCGGAAATTGACTGGGAAGGATTCCGTGACGGCTGGGAAAACCTGAAGGACACCCATGCCTTCTTCCCGCTGCTTCGGAAATTCAAGGTCGGACGGGTTCAGGCATTCCGCAATATCGGGAACGATCTTGCCATCGAAGTGGATAATACGGCCGCGCGCCGCCTGCTGGATCTCGCCGCCGAAAGTGAATGCGAGATCATGGTTTTTGTCGGCAGCCCCGGCTGCATCCAGATTCACACCGGTCCGGTCAAGAAGCTGGTTGAACATGGCAAATGGTACAATGTGCTTGATCCGAAGTTTAACCTGCATCTCGATGAATCCGGTATCAGTCACACCTGGGTGACGAAGAAACCGACGGAAGACGGCATCGTGACGGCGGTCGAGGTGTTTGATGAGAATGACGAACTGATCGCAACCTTCTTCGGCAAGCGCAAACCCGGCCAGCCGGAACTGGACCTCTGGCGTAAAATCGTCGACCAGCTGCCCGTTAAGGAGGTAACGAATGTTGCCTGACGGGCTTCCGGCGTTTGATTTCGCGGAGCAGTTTGCGCAGCTTGGGATCATGGCATGGCCGCTCGCGGTCTGCTCCATCGTGGCGCTGGCGATCGGGATAGAGCGGCTGGTTTTCGTGCTGAAGGCAACGAGAACCGCTAAGGCCCGGTATGAGCGTCTCGCGGCGTACTTGCGGGAGATCAAGTTGCAGCCGAAGCCGGTGCGCGACGAGATGGTCGGTGTCATGCTGAACGATCTGCAGCGCCCATACTACAGCGGCATCAAATCCTTGCGGATGATCGGTATGATCAGCCCGATCCTGGGCCTGCTCGGGACCATTCTCGGGATCATTGCGGCCTTTAAGGTGATCTCCGTTCAAACCGGGCCGGTGTCGCCGGCCCTGATCGCGGATGGCCTGTGGGAAGCGATGCTGACGACGGCGGTCGGTCTGCTGATCGCCTTGCCGGCGCTATTGATGGCGCATTTCTTCAGTTCGTTCAGCGAGAGGCAGCTCGGGCGCTTCTGTCTTGATCTCAATCGACTGTCTCTCTCTTTCGAGCTTGCGAAGACGGAAAGCAAATCCGAGATTGTCGAGTTCGCGTCCGAGGTGCGGCGCAAATGATCACGCTTCAGTCTGAAGACCCGCATGGCGGTACGCTCCGGGATCTGGCACCGGACCTGACGCCGATGCTGGATATCCTGTTTATCCTGCTGGTCTTCTTCCTGCTGACCGTCGGAACAGTGTTCAAGTCTCTCGATCTCAAGCTGCCCTCGGCCGTGGAAGAGGAGCTGACGCAGGTCAACGAACCCCGGCATATCATGCTGGAAATCCGCGAAAGCTCCTACGCCATCGACGGCGAGCAGATCAACAATTTTGTCGAGCTTAAAACCGC
>TARA_R110000787_G_scaffold3702_5_pt1 | contig 54642 bp, 46 predicted proteins | sample TARA_R110000787 | Tara Oceans TARA_R110000787 (sample SAMEA4397920) | marine metagenome | biome: Polar Biome; feature: [DCM] deep chlorophyll maximum layer (ENVO:01000326); material: water (ENVO:00002006), including particulate matter (ENVO:01000060) such as... | depth 35 m | reverse complement strand
GATCTCGGCGGCGGGCGACAGCAGGATCCGGTGGCGCAGCGCCGGCAGGGCCAGCGTCTTCACGTCATCCGGTATCACGAAGTCGCGCCCGTCAATCGCCGCCTTCGCCCGGGCCGCCGTGGCCAGAGCCGCCGCCGCCCGCGGGCTCGCGCCTGTCTCCAGAGCCGGGGTCTCCCGCGTCGCGCGGATCAGGTCCACGATATAGGAGATGATGTCATCCTTCAGTTTCGTCTGCGCCACGGCCTCGACCGCCGCGTCCAGTTCGTGTGCGCTGATCGCCGGAACGATGCCGAAGGAATCGGGCGTGTTCATGCCGGTGCGCGTGCCATGCTGGGATACGATGGCAAACTCTTCCTCGCGGCTCGGATAGTCCAGCGTATGCTTGAACAGGAACCGGTCCAGCTGCGCCTCGGGCAGGGGATAGGTGCCCTGTTGCTCGATCGGGTTCTGAGTCGCAATCACGGTGAAGCGCGGGTTCAGCCGATAGGTGTCGCCGTCAATCGTCACCTTGCGTTCCTGCATCGCTTCCAGCAGCGCGGCCTGCGTCTTCGGCGGTGTCCGGTTGATCTCGTCGGCCAGCAGCAGGTCGGTGAAGATCGGCCCCTTGGTCAGGCTGAATTCATTGGTCTGGAAGTTGAACAGATTGGTGCCAAGCACGTCGCCTGGCATCAGGTCGGGCGTGAACTGGATACGCCCGAACTCCAGCGAGATGGACTTGGCAAAGCATTGCGCCAGCAGCGTTTTCGCCGTTCCCGGCGGGCCTTCAAGCAGCACGTGCCCGGATGAAAACAGCGCCGTCAGCAGGATGTCCACGGTGGCGTCCTGACCGATCACGGCCTTGCGCACCTCGCCGCGGATCCTGTTGGCCAGGTCCTTGATGTCATTTACGTTCATGCGTGCTTCTCCTGAGAATGTCGCGTCGCCAGCGATACAGATCGCGGGCCCTGGTCATCAGCTCTTCGCGGTTTGCAGAGGGCCCGCGAAGGCCGCTTTCGATTTGTGAGAACGTCTTGCCCGATTGCTCCTCCGGCCCGAGCCGGTCGAACAGGGCAGACAATTGCGCCTCGGTCATGGTTTTCGGCGCGGCGATGTCGCGCGCAACGCGCCGCCGCACCATGGCCAGATAGCCGGGCGCCATGCGTGTCTCGCGCCGTGCCATCGTGAACAGGCCGGCTGAATTATCCACCAGCGCCTGCTTGCCCAGCGCGATCACACGCCCTTCGCGGGCGGTCGGTCCGAACCGCACCAGCGCGGCCCAGCCCAGCAGGAAGGCAGATGCCAGTGCCGCCAGCGTCGCGCCGATGAAGGGAATGTCGAACACCATCTGCAACAGGTTGGCCGACCGGACAAAGCCGTGCAGCGTTGCATCAAATATGATCGGCTCGTAATCCTCATAGCGCAGCCAGTCCATCAGCTGCACCGCAAACCGGGCATTCTCGCGCTCGGCCAGCCCGAACGTGTTCAGCATGTCAGGGTCGGCCAGGACATAAATGTCCCGGTCATTGAACTTGCCCAGCAGCATGCCGTCGCCCGCCTTGATGACCGGCACCAGCGTATCTGAGCGGATCACCTGCATCTTCAGGTCCGGCTTCAGCGCCATGTCGCCGAACGGCGTTTCAGTGTGCGCCGGCACGTCGATTCGGCCGATCTCGCCCTCGATATCCAGTCGCCCAAGCAGGTCATTCAGGTTGCGCGCCTGCATGAACCGGGTGTCACGCTGGCGTTTGGCATTGAACGGGTCCGTCTGACCGATCCATTTAGGCAGCACGATCAGGGTCGTCGGCTGTAGGCGGGTTTCTTCCAGCTTCTTGCTCATGCCCCGGGGCGAAACCGTGACCACCATCACGCCCCCGTCACGGCTGGCGAGGCGTTGCTCCAGCCGGGATATCTCGACCGGGTAACCCTGATCCTCCAGCAGCTGCACGATGCCATTATATCCCAGCGCCGATGTCGAAAACGGATGGTCGCCCGCCTGGTCACGGTCACGCAGTTCCGGTGCCCAGCCGGCCAGCACCATCACCGCGCCAAACGAGACGATGGCAATGACCAGCAGCACGGCGACTGTCCGGGTCGTGAAGGGAGAGCTTGTCTGTGTGTCGCTCATGCCCAGGCCTCCCCGAACGCGAATTGCTCATAGGAGTCGCGTGCCGTTTTCCATCCGGCCGCGTCCACGTCCCGCCCGCCGAAGAAACTGTGCTCGACAATCGCGATGATCGGACCCAGCGCGCGCCGGGCCCGCTCGGGCAGGTTGCGCAGGCCGCCAATCTCCCGCGCGGTCAGCGAGCGCGGGACGCCGCCTTCCAGCCGCTGCTGGATGTCGTCGATCGAGCGGAACAGCAAAAGGTGGACAGCCTCGGCAAACTTGCCCTCCCGCGCCAGCGCGTCGGCCTCCTCCAGCAGCGAGCGCGCCGCATGCGCATCCGGACGCAGGTCCACCAGCACGTCATCCGCGTCGTCGACCTTTCCCTTGCCGGACTTGCCGAAACGCACCCGGATCGCCTCGCCAAACAGGAAGTAGAGCACGCCAGCCGCGGCAACCACGATGGCTGCCCAGAAGATGACCTGGAACAGCGGCCCAAGCCTGCCGAGAAATTCAAAGATCGCCGTCAGCCAGTCCGGCGGTGGCCTGGGCGGGTCGACCTCTCTTTCCGGCGCGTCATATTCCGGACGCGTCAGCTGCAGGTCTGCTTTTCTCAGATAGGCTTCATGGGCGGCATCCACCGCAGCCAGGTCCGTCTCCGGGCCATAGCGCTCCTGCGAATCGTCGAATGATTCCTCGTCATCAAAGGCATCGGCATCAAAGGCATCGTCAGGCGTTCGCGCGATGGCTTCATCGGAATGGATTTGCGCAAGGGCCGGCTGTGCAACCGACGCAAGCGCGAGCGCGAGCAGAGCCCCCATCCAAACCGGCAAGCGCAAAACCTGTCCCTCCTGCTGCAGGCGCCCCATAGCCCGCAGTGTGATGCGACTATTCCAGAGGTTGCGCGCCGCTTCAACGGCCTATTGCCCTGCGGCCCGGTCCACCCGATATAGCCGCTCCACGGCAAGGATGAGGCGGAAAATGGACAAGGCTGAACACTATCGGGACCTGAAGGTGGAAATCGACAGCGTCGCGGCCGGTGAAACCTCCGTCACGGCACGCTATGCAACAGCGGCGTGCATCCTGGCCCAGGCCATGGCCCCGCGCTTTTTCTGGACGGGTTTCTACATTGTTGATCCGCTGAAACCCCGCGAACTGGTCGTCGGCCCGTATCAGGGCACGCTGGGCTGCCTGCGAATTCCCTTTGGAAAAGGCGTCTGCGGCCATGTCGCGGCTGCGGGTGAACCGATCATCGTGCCTGATGTGCATGCCTTTCCGGGGCATATCGCCTGCGATTCGGCTTCGAATTCCGAAATCGTCGTGCCGGTCTTCGACGCGGAGGGCCGGCTGGCGGCCGTTCTCGATGTGGATTCGACCGCGCTCGATGCGTTCGACGAAGCCGATCTTGAAGGCCTAGTTGCTATTTGCAACAGCCTCCTCATCGACCAGGCCGGGTAGGGGCTCATCGTGCAGCGCCATGTCGCGCGGCGCGATAATCTCGGTTACCGCGTCGATCCGGTTGTTCAGGTTCTCTTCCAGTATGTCCAGCTTGCGGGCGCGCAGCTCGCGGATCACTTCAAGCGGATAGTCCAGCGCGATCCATTTGTCCGTCTCGGATGTGTAGCGCGGCCATTCGGGAACGCCCTCGCCATTCGGATCTCCGGTGCGGGCAAAATTCGTCCAGTAGGTCATCATCGTGTTGGTCAGTTTTTCGTCGGCATGCGATACCGGCATCAGCGGCGAATGGCTGTCGAACACGAACGGAATTTCCGCCGCATGATAAGCGCCGATGGTCTGGTGCTTTGACGGCCATGTGCGCGAGAACATGTACATCCATGTCGGCTGGCCGGCATCGGCATTGTGCCTGCCGATGAAGCGCATGTGCACACCGAACATGTCGTCGCCCAGCATGTCGGTGGCACCGGTATCCCAGGTTTCAAGGCTCTCCATCCCGTAGAGCGATTGCAGGGCCTTGGCCGAATTGGTCCCGAAGACATCGGCCAGCGCCTGTTCGCGTTCCTCCAGCGTCCCGGTCATCTCCTTGGACAGCACGGTGGGTGTCATCATGTGCTTGTAGAACAGCGAGCCTTCGTCGGCATTGTATCCTGCCAGCATGGGCAGGCGCGGTGCGTCGCCGTCGCGGATCGCCTTGCCGATCATTTGCGGCAGCACTTTGCCATCCACGTTCGGAAGGAAATATCCGGTCAGGTCGCTGCGGGCTTCCGCGCGTGAGATGATCGCGGCCGCCGGGATCGCCCTCAGCGTGTCGGCGGTCGCTGCCGGCGGCGCGAGGGTCGACAGGAATTCCATGCCGACATCCTCGGCGCTGCGAACGGTCGACAGGGGGGACTTCCTCAGATGGATCGCATTATAGCTGCTTGATCCGCTCTCGAGGATGACCTTGTCGAACAGGCCCACGGCCAGCGGCGACGCCATCAGTTCGCTCACGGACTGAGCACCTGCGCTTTCGCCGAACACGGTCACGTTCTGGGGGTCGCCGCCAAAGCTTGCGATGTTCCTGCGCACCCATCGAAGGGCTGCCATCTGGTCCATCAGGCCGTAATTGCCCGACGTACCATCCGCTTCCGTCAGCGCCGGGTGGGCCAGGTAGCCGAGCGGGCCGAGGCGGTAATTGATCGTCACCAGCACGACGCCTTTTTCGACAAGGCCATTCGACTGATAGATGCCGGTGGAGCCCGAACCGGCCTGGTGCGATCCGCCATGGATCCACACCATTACGGGAACCGGTGTGTTGCCATCCATGTTGCCGCTGCGCACGTTCAGGAAAAGGCAGGTTTCGGATTCTGGCTGGATTGGCTGCGCCGCGATGTATTTCTGGGCCAGCATGCGTTTCCACCAGGGCAGGCCCACGCCTTCCACGATGTCATTCACGAACCCGCCAAGACCTGCGCGCGGCTGCAGGCATTCTGCACCGAACTTGCGGGCATCGCGGGGGATTGCGCCCCATTGCGGCGCGGTATCCGGCGCTGTCCAGCGCCGCGCGGTCGCATAGGGCAGGCCGTTGAAAACCCGGATATCCGGGTTGTCGTGATCAATGCCGCCAATCACCACGCCCTGCTCGATGCGCAGCGGTTCGGCCATTTCCATCGGCTCAGCAGGCTGGTTCATTTTGAACCAGCCCCAGGCCAGACCTGCGGCCAGAGCAAAGAAGAGTACTATACTAAGTCGTTTCATGGCGTGGTTCCCGCCCGTAATCCGCAAGAACTATACCAGATTCAGGGCGATGTCACGGCAACTGGTCCGTTTCAGGACAGTGCATCCAGCGCCTGTGTCACAGCGGCCACAAGATCGCCCGTGGGCTCGATACCGGCGGCGAACCGGACAAAACCGTCCGGTACTTCATCGCCCCAGCGGGCCCGGCGTTCGGCGCTCGAATGGACCCCGCCAAAGCTCGTCGCCGGGGAGAGCAGGGGGCAGCCGGCAATGAATCGCTCGGCATTCGCCTGGCTGGCGAGTGTAAAGCTGACAATCGGCCCGAAACCGTTCATTTGCCGCTTCGCGACCTGATGGAACGGGTCATTTCCCAGCCCTGGATAATGCACGGCCGACACGGCCTTGTGCCCCATCACCGCTTCGGCCACGGCCAGCGCATTCGCGTTCATCCGGGCCAGCCGCACTTCCAGCGTCTCAAGCCCCCGGTGCAGCAGGTAGGCATCGAACGGCCCGACAATCGCCCCGGCCAGCCGCCGCCATGTCTTCACCGCATCGTACAGGTCGGCATTGCGCGTTGCCACATGGCCGCACATCACGTCGGAGTGACCCGCCATCGCCTTGGTATCGGACAGCACGCAGACATCGGCGCCAAGGTCCAGCGGCTGCTGGCACACCGGGGTCGCGGTCGTATTGTCCACCATCACCAGCGCGCCCGCTGCCTTCGCGCGTTCGGCCACTCTGGCAATGTCGCACACGGCCAGGCCCGGATTGGCCGGCGTCTCGATCTGCACCAGCTTGCACCCGTCGAAATCCGCCTCTGCCATGTTGGCAGTCGGGCAGGTGCGGACGGTCACGCCCATCGGCGCGAACTGGGCGCTGAGCAGGTTGCGGACATTGTAATAGCCGTCCGACGGCACCAGCACCGTGTCGCCGGGCCGCAGTACGGCATAGAAGACCGAAGCAATCGCCGCCATGCCCGACGGGAAGCAGACCACGTCGGCACCCTCAAGAATGCCGATCTCCGCCTCCACCGCCTCGACGGTCGGGTTGCCGTTGCGGGCATAGAAATGGCTGCCATCCGGCTCGCCCGGCAGGTGGAACACGGACGTCGCATGGATCGGCAGCGACACCGCCTCGCCCTTGGACAGGCCCTGGCTGCGATGGTGCAGCAAGCGGCTGATGGCGGATGTCTTGTCAATCATGGCGGATCAAACCTTTTTCCCGTTGGCCCAGCTTGGCCGCGTCACGATCAGGTCCTGGCACAGGAGGCCGGCCTCACGGTGGCGCGACATGGACTTGTAGTCCTTGTGGTTCAGCGTGGCGATGAAGGCTTGCCGGGTGGGAAAGTGATTGACCAGCACCGCATCCCAGTCGCCGCCGCCGATGAAATAGCGCTCGGTAGAGCCCAGCAGCATTGTCGAGCCGCCCACCTCTGCCGCCGCCACCGAAAAGGCTTCCGAATATCGCTGATAGGCGGCCTCGCCGCTGATCACCTCGCCATGTTCCGGGTCGCCCTCGGCATACTCTGCCTTTGCGCGGAATTTCAAGAGGTTGACCTGCGCGACCGGACCATCATGCGGGTCGTCGCGAAAGGTGCGGAACTGGTCGGCGGTCGGCTGGAAAGCGGGCATATCCTGTCTCCTCGTTTGGCTTTGACGCTACGGGCGCTTGCCGGGATGCTTGCTGAAAAAGCGCTCGGTGTAAAACAATGCCGCCGCGTGAAGCGCATGCTGGACGTCGAGCCCTTCATAGGCGAGGAAATCAGCATAGGGCATTTCCAGCACTTCGATCTCTTCATTGGCGTCCAGCGACTGTGCATGGGTCTTCGTGCACCCCGTCGCGAGGTAATAATGCAATTGGTTGTTCTGCACCGCCGGGTTCGGAAAGCAGGTCCCAACCGGGATCATCTCGCGCGCGGTATAGCCGGTCTCCTCCCGCAGCTCACGCCGGCCGGCCGCCTCCCTGTCGGCTTCACCGGGGTCCATCACACCGCCGGGCAGGCCCAACAGCACTATGCCGCCCGCATGGCGGTACTCGCGGATCAGCACGAGATTACCGTCATCGGTGACAGGGATCATCGTCACCCATTCGGTGAATTCCAGCACATGATAGGTCGGCACGACATGGCCGTCCTCGCGCTGGCACCTGTCCGTGCGCACGGACAGGAAACTATCCCTGAAGGTCTGGTGGCTCTCAAGAATGGTCCAGGGCTTGATCATAAGTTTCCTCAAGTGATTGCTCCTCCTGAGCATAGCCGAAGCATGGGCGCGAGCGGTATGCTCGTTCCGCCAGCCCGGCTCGCCCTTCGGCTTCGCTCAGGGTGAGCCTTTGATGATAGCGGATTGCTTCAGATGCCGCTCCAGAAATGCCATGCGCGTTTTCATCAGGTGCACCTGCAGTTTCTCACCGCGAATGCCATGGCGCTGGCCCGGATAGGTCATCAGCTCGAACAGCTTGCCTTTATCCTGAAGCGCAGCCATCAGCCGTGTCGTATTGTCGAAGGTCACATTGTCATCCGCCATGCCGTGCATCAGCAGCAGGGGCGTTGTGAGCCTGTCGATATAAGGAAACACGCTGCCAGCCTCGTAGCCGTCCGGATTGTCCTGCGGCGTGTCGAGATAGCGTTCAGTATAGAACGTGTCGTAGAGGCGGTAATCGGTTACCGGCGCGCCGGCGGCGGCGGCGGCGAACGTGCCTTTCGGCGCCTGCAATATTGTCATCAGGGTCATGTAGCCGCCATAGGACCAGCCCTGGATGGCAATGCGGCTCGCATCGACAAAGGGCTGGCTTTTCAGCCAGTCGACGCCCACCATCTGGTCACGCACTTCCGGTCCGCCCGTGCGGCGATGAATCACGTCCTCGAATGCCTTGCCCCGGTTGGCTGATCCGCGATTGTCGAGCCGGAACAGGATATAGCCTCCGCGCGCATAGAACTGGTCCGACACCCGGCCCCATTCATTCACCACGGTCTGCACGCCCGGCCCGCCATAAACCTCGACGATTACCGGATATTGTTTCCCCGCATCAAAGCCCGGCGGCTTGAGGATGGAATAATAAAGGTCCTGACCGTCCTCAGCCGGCAGCGTGCCGAATTCCGGCACTGCATGCTCGGCAAGGAAGGGCGCATAGGCGTGCGTCTCGTCCAGCGCGTTCTCCTCGATCCATGCAATCAGCGATCCGTCAGCCCTGTAGAGCCCCACCTGTGGCGGCTGGCCCGGTGACGAACTTGTGCCGACAAAGGACTGCCCGTCCGGCGACATCACGATCCCCCACGTCCTGCCCGGCGCGGTGATGCGTGTGGGTTCGCCGCCGTCAATTGATACAGCATAAAGGTGCCGCTCCAGCGGCGTGTCGCGAAAGCCTGTGAACATGACGAGGCTGTCGGATGCCCGAAAGGCCAGCACGGCATCGACGGCCCAGTCCCCTCGTGTGACCGGATGGGCCTGTCCTTGCCGGTTCAGGCAGGTAACATGGCGGTAGCCCGAGGCCTCGGTCGTCGTCAGGACATGCACGGGCTGCATGCTGTCAGCGCCGTGGGCCTCGGGGGCAAAGCCGAGGAAGTCTGAGCTGAGGTTGATCCAGCAGGCTTGCGTCTCTTCGCCCATCGCGGCGGCTTTCCAGACGGGTGCATGGAACAGGGTGCGCGACAGCCGTGTCTGGCTCCGGTTTACGCATTGTACCACCAGGTCGCCGTCCGGCAGCCAGTTGACCCGCGCCAGGTACTGGTCCGTTGCCGGGCCCCAATCGCCTTTCCGCCACTTGATGCCGGCCGTCTCCCCGGTCTCCATGTCCCGCACGAACAGGTCCACCACGGCATTTGGCCGTCCGGCGCGTGGATAGCGCTGCGCGATGACTGTCACCTTGTCCGCCTCAATGTCGAACCGGGGTATGATATCGACCATGGACTCATCCACGCGCGTATAGGCGACATAATGGTCGTCCGGGCTCCACCAGTAACCGGTGAAACGATGCATCTCTTCCTGCGCCACGAATTCGGCGACGCCATACGAAACGGCCCGGTCGGGCTCGGCGCCGGGGGAGAGGCGGATCTCCTCTCCGCTGGTCAGGTCAATCGCATGCAGCGCTCCGTCGCGCACGAAGCTGGCATAGCGTCCGCCTGGCGAGAGTTTGGCGTCGGTCTCGAAGGAATCATTGTCGGTCAGCTGGCGCACGGTCGGTTCGCCCGCGCCAAGCGTCACGAAGAACAGGTCGCCCCCCAGCGGTACCAGCAGTGTCTCCGCCGTGCCCCAGCTGTAATCGACAATGCCTTTTGCTCCTGCAATCCGCTTGCGCTCACGCAGCGCCTTCTCCGCTTCGGACAATTCTGCGTCGACAGGTTGCAGCAGCTGCGAATCGACCAGCAGGCTCTGCGCGCCGCTCGCGACGTCAAACTGCCAGAGATCCAGCCGGTCCTGCTCGCCGGTGCGGCCTTTCAGGAAGGTCACGCGCTGGCCGTCCGGCGAAAATTTCACGCCGCGCGGGGCCGGGCCCGACAGGGAAGGCGACGCATACAGGCGTTCCAGCGTCAGGTCTGCAGGGGGGTGGGGCAAGTCGGGTCTCCGCGCTTTCAGGCGCGCACACTAGCGCCGATTGTGTTTCTGTCATCCTGGTGTCCAGGAATCTCTCATGAGTTGAAAATTTGTGGCGAAACTGTGTTTATTGGCTAGTCAGGTTGAATCCCTGATTTAATGTGCCGCCCATGGATGAGGGGAACGCAAGTTACATACAGGCCCAGACGCTGCTGAACGGCAGCGATAGCGGCGAGTCGCTGGTCAAGGCCGCCGAGGCGATGCGCCTGGCCGCCAATTCCGGTCACACCATCGCCGCCAACAGTTTCGGAAACCTGCTTCACCATGGGCGCGGGGTCCATCAGGATCTTTCCGCCGCCCGGGCGTATTATCTCCAGGCGGCCGAGGCCGGCCTGCCGGCTGCCCGTTTCAATCTCGGATTCATGCTCGTACACGGCCTTGGAGGCGAACGTGATGAGGACCGCGCGCGCACCCTGTTCCTGCTCGCGGCGGAAGACGGCAATCTCGACGCCATCACCCATCTGGGCGCCATGATGATGACAGGCGCAGGTGGCGCGCAGGATTTTGATTCTGCGCTTGCCTGGTGGGCGCGGGGCGCTGACCTCGGCGACAGCCGGTGTGCCCTGAATCTCGGTATCGCCCATGCCGGCGGCCATGCTGGCGACGTCAATTTCGTGGCGGCATGGTACTGGTTCAAAATGGCCGAACGTCTCGGCAATGACGGGGCAGCGGCTGAGCTTGAGCGTCTGGAAGGCGTTATGTCGGAAGACGAACACGCCGCTGTGGTCGCCTGCACGGCCCGCTAGACCGGCCCGCGTTCATACAGCCAGGCAAAGCCGATCACGAAGGTTGACACAGCGATAAAGAGATCGCCGCAGAGCGCAACGCAACCAAACAGAATGCTTCGCCACGTCCTGCCCTGGGGGGCCATCGCGGCTGGCAGGCCCCTGAACACGGTCAGCGCATAGATCAGGCCCGTCAGGGTAAGCGCTGGCACCAGCGTCTGCTCGAACAGGGCAACATCCAGCATCGGCATCGCGATGGTCGACAGGACACCGAGCAACAGGCCCGGCAGCAGTGCCGCAAAGTACAGACGAAGCCGCACCGGCGCGGATGTCCCCGTGCCCCAGATGCGTAGCAGAAGGGCCAGCAGGGCATGGACACAAAAATAGCTGAAGGGGAAGAGGACCAGCCACAGGCCGAGATAGTCCTGCGTGAACTGGTCCATGTCGCCACGGCCGAGCACATCGGGATTGGTCAGCCCTGACTTTGTCATCTCGTGCAGCGCGCTGTCCTCGCCGCCCCACAGGAAGCGGAGGAAGACCATGGCGGCGATCAGCGTGAAGGCCAGCCGTATCGAGGGCGTGAACCTGCCAAGCCAGTCCGCGTCCCGCGCCGCATCGAACACGGCGCGCGGCGACACGATTATAGCCCGCATCGACTTGAGGGCCCGCACGTTGAGCCCGAACAGGTCATCAAGGAGCGCGTCCCAGCCTGACGCGCGGCTCATGTCATCATCAGCGTGCCTGGCAGGCTCGGGCGGTGCGGTCATGGCAGGTCTCCTCACCTGATTGGGCGATGTTCGATTTGAAAAATCAAGCGCTAAGGACAATGTCGGTGAATAATGAACAAATTGCAATCTATTCACGATCCTGCTAGGGTGAGACAAAAGGGGAGAGCCGTCATGCTGAAATGGATCATCAGAATCGTTGCGGCACTGGCCGTGTTTATCATCGCGGCCGGGTGGTGGCTTTTTGCTGGATTCAGCAAGGCGCCTGCCAAGGCGCCGCCGGGCCTTCTGGATATCGACCAGTGGCGCAACATGATCCGCGAAGCGGACGGCGACCTGCCAACAGAGGTTCGCGTTCTGGAGATCGGACACGACTCGGCGCCCATGCTCGCAGCCCGCGCGGGCGCTTTCACCGGCCAGTGGCTGACCAGTTACAATGCCGTTCAAATCGTCTTTCCCGGCAGCACGCTTGTCATTGGCGGGGCGCTCGACCGGCCGACATCTGAAACCATGGTGCAGGCACCGGAAGACTGGTCGTTTGACGACGCGGCCTATCGCACGCTGGTCGATTCCATGCTGCGGGCAGACAGGGTCCTGATGACGCACGAACACCTCGACCATGTGATGGCGATTGCCCGGCATCCGGACGCGGACGCGCTCGCCCCGCGGCTGTGGCTCAACGCGCCGCAGACGGCCGCCCTGCCGCAATTCGCAGCGGGTGAACTGCCTTCTGCCCTGCGCGATCTGCCGCCGCGCCTCGATGGCACGGTCCAGCTGGTCGCGCCCGGTGTGGTGGCGATCCCGATGGCGGGCCATACGCGCGGTGCGCAGCTGCTGTTCATCACACTCCAGAACGGCCACGAATACCTGATGATCGGCGATACGGTCTGGTCGATGTCATCCATCGAAGACCTGACCATGCGGCCCGTCTTCACGCAGTTCATCGTGTTCGATCCGAACGAGGACCGGGACGCCATCCGCACCCAGATACGGGCCATACACGACCTGATGCAGACTAATCCGCAGCTGACCGTATTTCCCAGCCATGATCGCATCTGGCTCGGAAAGCTCTCGGCAGACGGCCTGATCAGCTGGGGCTTTGCGGACTAGCATTGCCTATGACGGCTTGATTTTCCGTGCTGCGCGCGCAAGTAGAGCGCGTCTCATACCCGTTTGCACAGGAACACCCCCGCCATGGCCGGTCCTCAAATCGTTTTTCACATGCAAGGCCTGACTAAGGCCTATCCGGGCGGCAAGAAGGTGTTCGAGAATATCCACCTGAACTTCCTGCCCGATGCCAAGATCGGCGTTGTCGGGGTCAACGGGTCGGGTAAGTCCACCCTGCTGCGCATCATGGCCGGTGAGGACAAGGACTTTCAGGGCGAGGCCTGGGCCGCCGAAGGCATCAAGGTCGGTTACCTTCCACAGGAACCAAAGCTGGACCCAACGCTCACTGTATTTGAGAACGTCGCCTCAAAATGCCCTGAAAAGCAGATGCTCGATCAGTTCAACGCCATCTCCGAGAAACTGGGCGAGGATTATTCCGACGAATTGATGGAACAGATGACGGCTCTTCAGGAGCAGATTGATGCCGCGGACGCCTGGGACATCGATTCCAAGATCGACATGGCGCTGACCGCGCTCGGCTGCCCTGAAAACGATGCTGACGTTTCCGCCCTGTCCGGTGGTGAGGCGCGCCGCGTCGCGATCTGCCAGCTGCTGCTGTCGAAGCCGGACATGATCCTGATGGATGAACCGACCAACCATCTCGACGCCGAGACGGTGGCCTGGCTGCAGAACTACCTGATCAATTTCCCCGGCTGCGTCATCCTCGTCACTCACGACCGCTACTTCCTGGACGACATTACCAGCTGGATCCTCGAGCTTGACCGTGGCCGCGGCGTGCCCTTCCAGGGCAATTATTCCGGCTGGGTCGAACAGAAGGCCAAGCGCATGGAGCAGGAGGCCCGCGAGGACACCGGCCGCAAGCGCACGCTGGCCAAGGAACTCGAATGGGTCCGCTCCGGCCAGAAGGCGCGGCAGGCAAAATCCAAGGCGCGTATCAATGCCTATGAGGAAATGGCTTCCAAGGCCGAGCGCGAGCAGGTGATGACAGCGCAGATCCGCATCCCCCCCGGCCCGCGCCTTGGCGGGGTCGTGCTGGAAGCGGAAGATCTCAGCAAGGCCTTCGGCGAGAACGTGCTGATCGAGGACCTCGACTTCAAACTGCCACCCGGCGGCATCGTCGGCGTGATCGGCCCGAACGGCGCGGGCAAATCGACCCTGTTCAAGATGATCCTCGGCCAGGAGAAGCCCGACAAGGGCAGCCTGCGCGTCGGCGACACCGTGAAGATCGGTTATGTCGACCAGAGCCGCGACAAGCTCGACCCGGCCAAGAATGTCTGGGAGGAAATCTCCGGCGGCACGGACGTGATCGACCTTGGCGGTGTGCAGGTCATGTCGCGCGCCTATGTCGGCGCCTTCAACTTCAAGGGCACCGACCAGCAAAAGAAGGTCGGTCTCCTGTCAGGCGGAGAGCGCAACCGCGTTCACCTCGCCAAGATGCTCAAGGGCAGCCACAACCTGCTCCTGCTCGATGAACCGACCAATGACCTCGACGTGGAAACGCTGCAGGCCCTCGAAGAAGGCCTCGACAATTTCCCCGGCTGCGCCGTGATCATCTCGCACGACCGCTGGTTCCTTGACCGTATGGCCACGCACATCCTGGCCTTCGAGGGCAACAGCCATGTCGAATGGTTCGAAGGGGATTTCTCGTCCTATCTTGAAGACAAGAAACGCCGCCTCGGCGAGGATTCGGTGAACCCCAAGCGCCTGAAATTCAAGAAGTTCGCGCGCTGACGATTATTCGACCGGGCGGCCGGAATCGAGGAGATCGGTCTCCGTGGTTTCGGCCCGCTCTTCATCCACTTTCTTGTCAATGTGATTGTCTGGCGCCACGTCCTGCGCCTTGATGCCTTCTTGTGTTGGCGGGTCGGCTGGCTTGCGCCGCACCTTTCCGGTGGCGGCTGCGCGGCTGATGGCTTCAGGATCGACTGCGGAGTCAAAGCGCAACCGATAGATCGGCTCTGGCAGCGTGAAGCCCCCGGATTCGAGCGCATCCTTGGTCGTGCTGATCGCCAGGCCGCGGGCCTTGTTGAAATCGCTGCGGCTCTGATCCACCCAGCCCTGAAAGCGCAGCACGATGTTGGAATCGCCGACCGTCTCGATGAAGGCGGTTGCATCCGGTTGTTTCAGAACGAAGGGAAGGGTGCCCAGCGCACCGAGCCCCAGTTTCATGGCTGCCACCGGATCGTCCTCGGCATCGACACCAAGATCGAACTCGAAGCGTCGTTCCGGGTTGCGGCTGTAATTCAGGATCACGGCCTTGAAGACCATGGCGTTCGGGATGCGCAGATGGTTGCCGTCCAGCGTCATGAGGACGGTCGCGCGCGATGTGAGACGCACGACCTTCCCCTCCTGGTTCCCGATCATGACGTGTTCGTTGGCGCGGAACGGCTGACGCAGGCTGAGCATGATGGAGGAGATATAATTCTCGAGACTGTCGCGGACCGCGAAGCCCACGGCGATGCCGAGCACGCCTACGCCGCCAAGTATCGTGCCCATCAGCGCATTGGCGCCGATCAGGCTGAGGCCGACGACGAGTGCAATCGCGATGGCGGCGACACGCACGGCCTGTGAGACAAGCTCGGCGAGGAAGGGGTTGCGAAGGATGCGGCGCCACATCCACATCCAGCTGGCGAGCATGTGGCCGGCAAGGCTGATGACCAGGAACAGGGCGAGACCGAGGCCGAGCAGGGGAAGCGCCCGATAATAGCTCCTGAGCCGGGCGTTCAGGGTGTCGACGAGGGGCGAGACATTGCCTTCGATGTCGAGCGTCCGGTCGATCTTGTCTTCGACGGTCACGACACCAACGAGCCGCCCTGCAATCTCGCTTGCGCGGATGGCGGCGGCTGAGTTCGACACGCCGCCGGACAGGGTAACCACGCCTTCTCGCACGTCGACGTCAATGCGCTTGAGCGAGTCGATTTCCGAGAAGATCGCCTGGATCCGGCTTTCAATCGCCTGATCATCCGGCACATCGCTGACTGTCTGGACGATTTGCGGGGGAGGGGGTTCGCCAGGCTCCTGCGCGCTGACCTCAAGCGCAGGCAGAAGGGCGAGCAGGCAAAGGCCTGCGAGCCAGGTGTATATCTGTCGTGTCGTCATGGGCATCGCGCCGTCTTCCCCGCAGCCTTCGCAATTAGAAAGCGTGAGCGGGCCAGGTGTTCCGCCTGACTGCGCCCAGGCCGTCACGCGAACTGGTCTGCGATATCGGAAATCGTCGGCGAGGAGACGTCAAGCGGACCGCATTGCGGGCGGCTCGATAGCTTTTCAGCCGCAACGCGTTCATAGAAGGGATCATAAAAGGCGCCGGACACGCCCGGAGCGAACATCTTCTCGGCTGTCAGCCGTGCGTTGCGGCGAAGGGGCAGCAGTTTGTCGGGGGCGTCCAGATAAGGGCGGATGGCCGCCAGCGCATGGTCGGCCAGGTGTTCGACCTGGTCTGCGAAATGTGTCTCATAGGATTTTTCACCCCGCGTATCGTAGGACGGCCTGATCCACTTGCCGATCGCGTCGACTTCAAGCGGGAGCATCAAACCATTGAATCCGTCCTTGAGGAATTCAGGAATGGCCTGAACCGAGGTGCCGATGGAAGGCGTATGCTCTGCCATGGCCTCAATGATTGAATAGCCGAACGTGTCTGCAAAGGTTGGCAGAAAGCAAAAATGGGAGCGCCCGAGAATTCGCCGAACCGCCTCGTTTGGCAGGCGGTCTTGGTGATGGACGTTCGGCAGTTTCAGACATTCAAGATAAGGCTTGAAAAATGTTTCAGATGTCGGATCGGTCCACACCGATGCGCCCATCTGGAGCGACGAAATGGTCTGTATGCGCAGGGGTAGCTTTTCGTCGTATGCTTTCTTGGCCAGAAGGGCAGCGACGCAGCCGCCTTTTCGTGCGAAGTGCCCGCCGACAAATGTGATGACCAATTCGTCCATATGCCCTCGTGAGAGCGGATAGGCTAGCGGATCTTCCTTCGGGCCGATGGCGACATTGGGATGGCGAACGAACAGTTTCGCTTCAAGCTCCCCGGCGGCATCTGTTCCCCTTACCCGGGACAGAAACTCGCGCCGTGCATAGTGTGACAGCGCGATGATCCGGCGACAACGGGGGCTGGCAAGTTCGCTTACCATCCAGTTCGTGTAGGCATTATCGTTCTGAAACCCGAAGCGCCTTGGCAGATGACTTTCGAAAGATATGACGTATTTTTTTTCGCCTACCGGCAGCCGGTTGAAGGCGTGGACGAGGTCGGCATTGTGAAAAGGCGCGAGAAGCGCCACACCATCCAGGCTGCTGAGCAGCTTGTCGAAGGGCAGGAACATACGCCTGTCAATGTCGTGCCCGCTCTTTCGGGGCACCACAAATGACGTCGGATATTTGTCCTTGTAGACGGAAACGCGCATTTGGACCTTGTATCCACATTGGAAATCTACTCGAACGTGTGCAGGAAATGGGCCATATGGTCAAAAAGGCACAGTACAGATCGATGCAGAAACTTCCAGATCTGTAGCTGGAATAGTCATAATCCCAAAAAAAATGCCGCCAAAAAAGGCGGCAAATGACTTGAGTTGACTGGATTTCGGTACGGATCAGTTCCGCTTGGAGGCCTTCAGGTCCGCCGTCATGCTTTCGATCTTGGTGATCAAGGCATCTGCCGAGCCGTTTGCGCGGTCGAGCAGGGCGATGAACTGGGCGCGTTGTTCGATGCCCAGCCAGATCAGGTTGCCATCCAGGTTGAGCGCGACGTCGACAACCTGGTACTCGCCGTTGCGCGTGAGGACGCGCCAGCGCACATCCATGTCCTTGCCGTCCTGACGCTTGATAACCGTGTTGACGATTGAATCGGTGTCCGATCGGTCCACGGAATCCTTTACGACGACTTCCTCACCGCGATAATTATCGAGTTCGCTCTCGTAAACGGCCAGTGCGTAAGTCCGGAACGCCTTGCGATAGGTGGCCAGTTCCTGCTCCGTAAACCGGCGGCTGTACTTGCCGATGGCAAAATTGGATACCGCATCCAGATCCGCGAACTTGTCCATATACATGCTGAACGTCTCCGTGCGCTGCTGGGCATTCAGTGCCGGATCGTTGAGCGTGGCCAGCACTTCACTGGCATTGGTCTGGACATAGGCTTCCGTCCTGGCGTCCGCAAAGGCTGGCAGGGCGCTCAATGCCAGTGCGGCAAAAGCGAAAAGGGTAGGGGACGCGCGGCTCAAGAATCTGCTCCTGTCTGGGTCATCGGCGTCTGTCTAATCCTCAAATTCGTCAAAATCTGGGAGATCATCATACGCTTCTGTGTCATCAACCGGCTTACCATTACGAATGGCCGCCTGACGCTGAGATGAATAAATACGGCGCAGGGCCACATAAGGTTCCGGTTGTTCATTAAGCGCTGTGATCTGATCGTCGAATTCGACGCGCGCATTCAGCCCACCGAGAATGCCACGACCGATGGCGATCTGGTCATCGAGGTCAGGCTGGCCGGCAAATTCGGTCCACGTCAGCGGATCGAACACGCGGTCCACGCCAGATCCAACGAGATCACGCGGATTGGTTGGCCCGATGAAGGGCATGACCAGATAGGGGCCGCCGTCGACGCCCCATACAGCGAGTGTCTGTCCGAAATCCTCGCTATGTCCGTCCAGACCGAAATAGGCGGCTGCATCCCACAGGCCGACAAGCCCTACAGTGGTGTTGATCGTGAAGCGGAAAAACGTGTCGCTGGCGCGTCCTGGCTGAGCCTGAAGCACGTCATTCACGAAAATAACCGGAGATTTGAGGTTGCCAAGGAAGTCGCCGACCCGATCGCGGGCAAATTCAGGCGTTACGGTCTCATAGACAGTGGCCGCCGGGCTAAGGGCGTACTGGTCCACGCCCTGATTGAAAGCGAACATCTGGCGGTTGAAGCCCTCATAGGGGTCAGCAACCATGCCGGGTTCTGCGGGGGGCGTTGAGGCACACGCGCCAAGGCCGAGTGCCAGGGCGGCGCCAATGAGTCGATTTTGCATGAGGAGGGTCCCCCGGGGCTGGTTCAGTGGGTAGATGGAGTCTCTCATACACTGCATCAACTGACGGATTGGTAAATTCACAAGACTGTGGCCCATCTGCAATCTTGCAAAACATATAAACTCATGTTTATATTCTGATATGCAAATCGATCTCGCTCCCCTAATTGACCGGCTGCGCGCCGCTGGCGAACCGACGCGACTGCGGATTCTTGCGCTCCTGCGTGAAAGGGACCTGTCAGTCGGTGAACTCGTTCAGGTCCTGGCGCAATCCCAACCCCGCCTGTCACATCATCTGAAGGTTTTGACGGGGGCCGGTCTGGTGGAGAGGATGCCAGAAGGTTCGTTTGTATTCTACAGGGCTGCCACACGGGGTGACGGCCGCGCGTTTCTGGATTCGCTTTTTGCGCAGGTGCCGCCGGATATAGCGACTTTGAAGCGTGATGCCGACCAGCTAGACGAAGTCTCAGCTGTGCGTGCGGCCTCGGCGGAGACATTTTTTTCCGGCATTGCCGGAAACTGGGATACGATTCGTTCTCTGCACTATCCTAATGAAGCGATTGAACGGGCTCTGCTTGACCTGGCCGGTCAGGGGCCTTTCGAGCGGGTTATCGATTTTGGTACGGGCACGGGCAGAATGCTCGTCCTGTTTGCGCCCCTGTCCCGCGAAGCGGAAGGGATCGACCTTAGCCATCACATGCTGACCGTTGCGCGCGCGAATCTGGAGCAGGCCGGTATTTCCGGCGCCCGTGTGCGTCAGGGCGATGTCACATCCGTGCCCTTTGAAGCCAATTGGGCTGATCTGGTCATCATTCACCAGGTGCTGCATTTCATGGATGCGCCGGGAAAGGTGATCGCCGAGGCCAGCCGCGTCCTGAAGCCGGGCGGTCGCCTTCTGGTCGTGGACTTTGCCGCGCATGATCTGGAGTTCCTACGGACTGAGCATGGCCACCATCGGCTTGGCATGCGAGACGACAACATGGCGACTTGGGCTTCAGAAGCCGATCTCACCCTGTCGGAACCCCATTCCTTTGCCCCGCCCGATGCGTCGAGCCCCGGGCTGGTTGTCAATATCTGGGTCGCTGAGAAGCAGGCCGCGCCCGAGGAGGCAAAAGCATGAATACCTTGTCGATTGCCGACCGCCAGGCGACGTCCGCCCCGTCGATCTCGTTCGAATTCTTTCCGCCGAAAAGCGACGCTATGGCAGAGCGCCTGTGGGAGACCGTCGAGCGCCTCGAACCGATGGCGCCGGACTTTGTGTCCGTGACCTATGGCGCAGGTGGCTCCACGCGCGAGCGCACGCATGACACTGTCAAGCGCATTGCCGGCGGCACGTCGCTGCGCCCGGCGGCGCATCTGACATGCGTGTCGGCGACGAAGGAAGACGTGCTGGCCGTCGCTGATGCGTACTGGGATGCGGGTATTCGGCATATCGTGGCCCTGCGCGGTGATGCGACAGAGGGCATGGGCGCGGCGTTCCGGCAGCATCCCGGCGGGTTCCGCGACTCCGTTGAGCTGATCGAGGGCCTGCGCGCGCGTCACCCGGAACTTGGCAAGCAGTTCGAGATTTCGGTGTCATGTTATCCCGAGCAGCATCCGGACAGTCTCGGCTGGGAACAGGACATCACGTTCCTTAAAGCCAAGCAGGATGCCGGCGCAGACCGTGCCATTTCACAATTCTTCTTCGAGCCGGATACATTCCTGCGCTTTCGGGACCGGGCGCGCGATGGCGGTGTGACCATGCCGATTATTCCCGGCATCATGCTGCAGCCCAATTTCAATGGCCTCAAACGCATTTCGGCCCTTTGCGGCGCAAGCCTGCCGAACTGGCTGCACCGGCTGTATGAAGGCCTTGATGATGACGCGGAGACGCGCGATCTGGTGACCGCAACGGTTGCCGCCGAGCTTTGCCACAAGCTGGCAGATCATGATGTCGACACGTTCCATTTCTATACGTTGAACAGGGCAGGGCTGGCGCTATCCACCTGCCGCCTGCTCGGCGTCAAACCCAAACCAGCCAAGGCTGCATGAGGCCCTCCCATGACCCGATCTGAACGCATTGCCGCCCTGCACGCCGCTGCAAGGGAGCGTATCCTGATCCTCGACGGATCCTGGGGCGTGATGTTCCAGCGCATGGGGCTGGAAGAGGCGGATTATCGCGGCGACCGGTTCACCGAGGCGGCCTATCCCGGCCAGATGAAGGGCAATAACGACATCCTCTGCCTGACGCGGCCGGAGCGCGTGACCGAACTGCATGATGCCTATTTCGCTGCTGGCGCAGACATTTCGGAGACCAACACATTCTCGGCCACGATGATTGCGCAGGATGACTACAGGCTGGATGCCGATTCCGTGCGGGCCATCAATCTGGAGGGCGCAAAACTGGCGCGGGCTGCTGCCGATGCATGGACAGCGAAGACGCCGGACAAGCCGCGTTTTGCCGCCGGTTCGATCGGGCCGCTCAACAAGATGCTGTCCATGTCCTCCAACGTGAACGATCCCGGCCACCGGGCCGTGACGTTCGATGAGGTCTATGAGGCCTACCGGATGCAGGTGCAGGCGCTGAATGAAGGCGGCGTGCACCTGTACCTGATCGAGACGATCACGGACACGCTGAACTGCAAGGCGTGCATCAAGGCGATCATGGACCTTGAGGAAGAGGGCATGGAAAAGCTGCCAATCTGGATTTCCGGAACGATTACCGACCGGTCGGGCCGCACACTGTCAGGCCAGACGGTCGAGGCGTTCTGGAACTCGGTGCGGCACGCCAAGCCGTTTGCCATCGGGTTCAACTGCGCGCTTGGCGCCGACCTGATGCGGCCGCACATCGCGTCGCTGTCGCGTATCGCAGACACGCTGGTCGCAGCCTATCCGAATGCCGGCCTGCCCAACGAAATGGGCCAGTATGATGAGACTCCCGGCCAGACATCGGGCGCTGTCAGTGGCTGGGCGAAGGACGGGATCGTCAATATCCTGGGCGGGTGCTGCGGTACGACGCCGGAGCATATTGCGGCCATCGCCAAGGCCACGGAAAGGCTCAAGCCGCGCGATCCGGCGCCAACGTCTCACGACATGCGGCTTGCCGGGCTGGAACCCTTTGTGCTGGCGTCATGACCGGACCAGTGGTCAAAACGGGTGATTTGTTCGTGTTCTATGGCCTGCTGAAGCAGGGGGCTGCAGGCATGCCGGCGGACCTGCCGCTGGAGACTTCGGGCCGGTTTCTGGGGCCATGCCGGTTCCGGGGGCGGCTGCTGGACCTAGGCGGCTTTCCGGGTGTGGTCGCTGGCGAAGACCTGTGCCATGGCGTGCGGTATGAACTGGAAGACGTGTCGATCATCGGCGCGATGGATGCATTCGAGGATGTCACGCACGACCTGGCAACGTCGCTATACGTGCGCAAGAAAATTCCGCTGCTGGATGACCAAGGCGCGCCGACCGGCGAGCAGGCCTGGATCTACTGGTACAATCAGTCCACAGAGGGCTTTGAACATATCGCTGACGGCAACTGGCCGCTCGGCAAGGGACGAACACGCAAATGACTGCTTCTGCTTCAACAAGATTCGTCAATATCGGCGAGCGTACCAATGTGACCGGCTCTGCCGTGTTCCGGAAGATGATCACCGCGGGCGATTATCCTGCAGCGGTCGAAGTAGCCCGCAACCAGGTGGAGAACGGTGCCCAGATCATCGATGTGAACATGGACGAAGGCATGCTCGACGGCGCCGAAGCCATGCGCACGTTCCTGAACCTGATTGCGGCCGAACCTGATATTGCCCGCGTGCCCGTCATGATCGACAGTTCCAAATGGGATGTCATCGAAGCCGGGCTGAAATGCGTTCAGGGCAAGGCGGTCGTGAACTCGATCTCCATGAAGGAGGGCGAGGAGACGTTCCGCAAGCATGCGCGCATATGCCTGTCCTACGGGGCGGCGGTCGTTGTCATGGCGTTTGATGAAGTCGGGCAGGCGGATACGGCTGCGCGCAAGATTGAGATATGCCAGCGTGCCTACAAGATCCTGACTGAGGATGTCGGCTTCCCGGCCGAGGACATCATTTTCGATCCGAACATATTCGCCGTAGCGACGGGGATCGACGAGCACAATAATTACGCTGTGGACTTCATCGAAGCGGCGAAGGTGATCCGCGAGACGTGCCCGGGGTGCCATATCTCAGGCGGACTTTCCAATGTGTCGTTCAGCTTCCGGGGTAACGAGCCCGTGCGCCGGGCGATGCACTCTGTCTTCCTCTATTATGCGATCCCGGCAGGCATGGACATGGGCATCGTCAATGCTGGCCAGCTGGATATCTATGATGATATCGAGCCGACATTGCGCGACGCTGTTGAGGATGTGATCCTGAACCGGCGCGAGGACGCCACCGAACGCCTTGTCGATATTGCCGAGACGTACAGAGGCCAGAAGGGCAAGGTGCAGGAGAAGGATACGCGCTGGCGCGAAGCGCCGGTTGCCAAGCGCATTGAGCACAGCCTGGTTCACGGTATTACTGAATTTATCGAGGTGGACACGGAAGAGGCCCGCCAGGCTGTCGAGCGCCCGCTCCACGTGATCGAAGGCCCGTTGATGGACGGCATGAACGTGGTCGGAGACCTGTTCGGGTCGGGCAAGATGTTCCTGCCGCAAGTGGTGAAATCCGCCCGCGTCATGAAGGCAGCTGTGGCCTATCTCGAACCCTATCTTGAAGAAGAGAAGATCCGGCTTGGCACGGTCGATGTTTCGAATGGCAAGGTGCTGATGGCGACCGTGAAGGGCGATGTGCACGATATCGGCAAGAACATTGTCGGCGTGGTGCTTGCCTGTAATGGCTATGAAATCATCGACCTCGGCGTGATGGTGGCGGCGGAGAAAATCCTCGATACCGCGATTGAACAGAATGTTGATGTGATTGGCCTGTCGGGCCTCATCACGCCCAGCCTCGACGAGATGGTCTATGTCGCCTCGGAGATGCAGCGGCGCGGCATGACGCAACCCCTGATGATCGGCGGCGCGACGACCAGCCCGGCGCACACAGCGGTCAAGGTTGATCCCGTTATCCAGTGTGCACCGGTAATTCATGTGTCGGATGCGAGCCGGGCCGTGGGCGTCGTCAGTACGCTGCTGAATGCCGCAGAAAAGCCCACGCTCGTCGCCCAGACCAAGGCGCGCTACCAGCAGATGCGGGATTCCCGCAAGGGTGGGCCGCCCAAGCCGCGCTTGCCGATTGACCAGGCTCGTGCCGCTGCGCTGAAGATCGACTGGGATGCATATGAGCGACCCATGCCGACCTATGCCGGCGTGCGGACGTTCGACGATCTCGATCTGGCAACGCTTGCGCGCTACATCGACTGGACCCCTTATTTTTCCGCGTGGGATCTGGCCGGGAAGTATCCCGCCATCCTGACAGACAAGGTGGTTGGTGAAGCCGCTAGCAGCCTGTGGCGCGACACCGAGGCGATGATGCAACGGCTTGTCGGTGAGGCCTGGTTCAAGCCGAAGGCCGTTGTGGGTTTCTGGCGCGCAAACAGCATTGGCGATGACATCAGACTGGAGACAGGTGACGTGTTCCACACGCTGCGCCAGCAGATGGTGAAGGACAATACGCGCGCCAATTTCGCGCTGGCCGATTTTGTTGCGCCCGAAGGCGAAGACTGGATCGGCGGCTTCTGCGTGACCTCGGGTCCGGAAGTTGAGGCCATCGCTGCCGACTTCGTTGCCAGAGGTGACGATTACTCATCCATCATCGTGAAGGCGCTGGCAGATCGGTTTGCAGAAGCGGCCGCTGAATACATGCACGAGCGCGTGCGCCGTGAACTCTGGGCCTATGCGCCTGACGAAGGCCTCAAGCCCCAGGATCTAATCGAGGAAAAGTATTGCGGAATCCGCCCGGCACCAGGCTATCCCAGCCAGCCTGAACATACGGAAAAGGCGACACTCTTCAAATTGCTCGATGCCGAAAAGAATATCGGTGTTTCGCTGACGTCGAGCTTTGCCATGACACCTGCTTCCAGTGTGTCGGGCATGTATTTCGCGCACCCCGAAAGCGTCTATTTCGCCGTCGGCCGGATCGAGCGGGATCAGGTGGAAGACTATGCCGCTCGCAAGGGCTGGGACATGCGAATGGCCGAACGCTGGCTGGCCCCGATCCTGAACTATGATCCGCTGGCCATAAAAGCCGATGCCTGATCGCTGCTTTCCGCTGCGTAATATGTTGCTGGTCGTGGGCGCGCGAGTCGCATAAAGGCTGCGCAACAGCTGATGTGCCACGGGGAGAGACGCAATGCCCACGAACAAGATTCGCGGAGAGAATGCCAAGATCGTCGCGACTCTTGGCCCGGGCAGCCGTTCGCGCAGGGAAATTCGTGCACTGGCCGAAGCGGGCGTGGATGTGTTCCGGCTGAATTTCAGCCATGGTGAGCATGAGGCGCATCGCGAGGCGCTGGAGGCGGTTCGCGCCGCCGAAGCCGCCCTGGGCCAGCCGCTTGCCACGCTTGGCGACCTTCAGGGACCGAAGGTGCGTGTTGGCACGTTTCCAGGCGGCGCTATGCGGCTAGGCTTCCGCGGGGAATATGACCTGATCGCCGCTGACAGCACGGACCGGGAAGATGCCATTCCCGTACCGCATGCCGAGATCGTCGCGGTGCTGGAGGTTGGCGACACGATCCTGGTGGATGACGGCAAGCTGATCCTGACGGTGACGCGGGCAGGGGATGCACCCCGTGTTCGGGCTGAAGTTCCGGGAAAGCTGGGCGACAAGAAGGGTTTCACCGTTCGTGGCAAGGCGCTGCCTGTACAGGCGCTGACAGACAAGGACCGCAGGGATCTCGCCTTCGCGCTCGAGATCGGAGTCGACATTGTCGCCCTGTCCTTCGTGCAGACGGTGGAAGACATTCTGGAAGCCAAGGCGATTATTGCCGGGCGGGCGCCACTTGTTGCCAAACTGGAGAAGCCGGCGGCGATTGCCAACCTCATCGAAATTGTCGAGGCGGCTGACGCGGTTATGGTCGCCCGGGGTGACCTTGGCGTGGAGTTCGCGCCGGAGGATGTGCCCGTGATCCAGCGCCGTATCGTTCGTGCAGCGCGGGCTGCGGGCCGGCCGGTCATTGTCGCCACACAGATGCTGGAATCGATGATCGAGAATTCGGCGCCAACGCGTGCGGAAGCGAGCGATGTGGCGACAGCGATCTATCAGGGCGCTGACGCGGTCATGCTGTCGGCAGAGACGGCCGTTGGCCGGCATCCTGCGACTGCGGTGGCCATCATGTCCAGAATTATCAGGGCGACAGAGAAGGCAGACGACTATCATCGTTCGATTGCCGAATTTGATGGTGATGGAGCGTGTTCGAACGCAATCGACGTCGTTGCGCGAACGGCGCTGGACATGGCGGCATCGGAAGGTGCGACGGCCCTGGCCTTGCGCACTGGGGCGTTCGAGCGTCTTGCGCGTTTCTCGCGGGTCCGCGGCGCGGTGCCGATCCTGTATGGGTCGCTTGATGACCAGCGGTTGCGTCAGGCATGCCTGCTCTGGGGCGTGCATCCCCAGCACCTGAATGCCGGCGAGCAAACATGGTATCGTGACCTGATGAATGCGGCAGGCCTGCAAGGCCGGGTCGCCTATGCGCGATGGGCTGGAGACGAGACCCGCTTTGCCTGGGAGATCGGGATTGGCAAGGGCCAGGACGGCAAGCCGGTTACTGGCGTATGAGGAGTTGGCTCTTGCGGAATTCGTAAGAGTATAGTTCGCCTAGAAACGTCATGCCGAGGAGGGATTGTTCAAGGCCCTCGCGCAGGACCATTCCCTCGACATTTTCCACTTCCACCTGACCGATGCGGATGCGTTCGAGCGTGACGGCCGCGCCGTAAACGATCCCGCCAGCGGTTCTGATTTCCCATTTGAAATCCAGTTCTTCCGGCTTCAGGCCGATGCGTTGTGCATCCCGGTATGTGATTGCCACCGTGCTGGCGCCGGTATCCACCATGAATTTCACGGCGGTTCCATCGACATCGGCGCGGGTCCAGTAGTGGCCATCCGGTTCGCGATCAATGATGGCGGCGTTTGCAAACGTGACCTGTGGTTTCGTATCGGGCTCCACAGAGGCCGGACCTGGGACGGTGGCGACGTCGCGATCATTCAGTTTTGGAACAACAAAGAAGACGGCCGTTGCGGCAATCAAGCTGGCGGCCACGATCATCGAGACTGCTTTTCCGGCCAATCCGTCCATGCCTACCTCTTTCCCATGGCTTCAAGTTTCGTAACCCGCTCGGAAAGCACAGCCATGACATCCGAACGTGCATCACCGCTCATTGCCATCCAGCGGCCGATTTCGGGCAAGGTGCGTCCACAGCCAAGGCACCAACCTGTCGTGGCGTCTATGGCGCAGACTTTTATGCAAGGGGTCTTTATCGGTTGGTCAGTCATCAATATACAGCGTAGTTCATGGAGCAGGATGGGCAAGTATGACACGATGGCAGGTAACAAATCCTTGTCGTGCACTTAGCGTTTTCTCTGATAAAACCGCACTGTCCCCACTTTTGCGGGATATGGAGACTGACTGACGTGACTAACCCTGCCAGCAATACGGCTCCTCTCGACGACGTTCGCGCGTTGGTCCTGAAGCGAATTCCGCTCGATACGGGACCCGGGGCTCAGGTCAGCGCAGCCCTGCTCACGATGGGACGCGAGGGTGACTTTGGCCGTCTTGGAGAAGCCGCTGAATGGCTGGCCAATTGGCAGCATCGCTATCCGCCCCGGATCGAGAAGCCCGCTCTTGTGATTTTTGCCGGGTCGCATGGCCTGGTTGAGGAAGGCGTGTCGCTCTCCTCGAACATGGATACGCGGGCGCATGTCGACGCCTTGCGGGAAGGGCGCGCGCCCCTGTCAGCGATTGCGACGCAGGCTGGCGCGAATATCCGCGTGTTCGAACTCGCGCTGGACACACCCACACCGAGCATTGCCGACACGGCGGCCATGAGTGAGCGTGAGTGCGCCGCGACGATCGCATTCGGGTTCGAGGCAATCGAGGACAAGCCGGATTTGCTGGCCCTGGCCGTGTCAGGTGCCGGCGTCGGGACGGCGGCGGCGGCTGTCGCCTGCGCACTTTATGGTGGGTCTCCCGATTATTGGGTGCGGCCCAGCAATCATACCCCACCGGCCTTGTCCAAGCGCCGGGTCGAACTGGTCAGCCGGGCCTTGACGTTGCACCGCGGTCATTTGTCTGACCCGCTGGAGGCGCTGCGTTGTCTTGGCGGGCGGGAACTTGCGGCCTGTGTCGGCGCCATCATTGCGGCGCGCCATGAGGGCGTTCCCGTTGTGCTGGACGGTTTCGCCACCACGATTGCGGCGGGCGTGGTGCATGCCATCGACCCTACAGCGATAAGCCACTGCATCGCCTCTCACAGTACCCAGCGTCCCGCCCATGAGGCCGCCCTTGAGCGACTCGGGATGAAGCCCCTCATGCAGCTTGAGTTCCAGACCGGGGGCGGGTTGGGTTCGGCGACGGCAATTGGCGTTCTGAAAACGGCATGTGCGCCATTTATAAGCGAACCGGCGAAGTCCTGAACGCGCATAAGAACTTTGCGAAAAAGCATGGATAACCTGCGTCAAAGTTTACGTTTACGTGCGCGTAACCTTGCCACGGAGCGGTTTTGACTGACATAGAGAGTGCAAGTCCAACTAAAAATCTGCCCGGAGGAGTTCCACGCTCATGAATCTTGATTTTTCCCCTGAGGAAATCGCCTTCCGCGATGAAGTTCGCACCTTCATTTCCGAAAATTACCCGAAAGAGCTTGCGGGTGTTGGTACGCGGGAGGATCTGACTCGCGAGCAGTTTCTCGCCTGGCACAAAATCCTTGGTAAAAAGGGTTGGTCAGCGCCCGCCTGGCCGGAAAAGTATGGTGGCACAGGCTGGACATCGACCCAGCGCTATATCTGGTCTGAAGAGAATGCCCGTGTGGACGCCATCATGCCGCTTCCGTTCGGCGTGTCGATGGTTGCGCCGGTCATTTATACGTTCGGTACCGAAGCGCAGAAGAAAGAGCACCTGCCGGGCATTCTTTCCGGTGATGTGTGGTGGTGCCAGGGCTATTCAGAGCCGGGTGCAGGTTCTGACCTTGCGAGCGTGAAGACAACAGCTGTGCGTGACGGCGATCACTGGGTCATCAACGGCCAGAAAACCTGGACGACGCTGGCCCAGTTTGCGGATTGGGGATTCTTCCTCTGCCGCACCGACCCGGATGCGAAAAAGCCGCAGGAAGGCATCAGCTTCATTCTGGTCAACATGAAAACGCCTGGCGTCGAAGTACGCCCGATCAAGCTGATTGATGGCGGCCATGAGGTGAATGAGACCTGGCTGACCGACGTGCGTGTGCCGGTTGAAAATCTTGTCGGCAAGGAAAACGAGGGCTGGACCTGTGCCAAGTTCCTGCTCGCTCACGAGCGGTCCGGTATTGCAGGGGTTGCGCGCTCCAAGCGCGGAGTGGAAAAACTCCGCGCCATTGCCACCGAGGAACTCGTCGATGGCGAACCGCTGATCAAGTCCGGCGAATTCGCCCGCAAGATCAGCCAGCTCGAAGTCGATCTGACGGCTCTGGAATTTACGGAACTGCGTACGCTGGCCGCTGAGTCGGCAGGCAAGGGCCCGGGACCGGAAAGCTCGATCCTCAAGATCAAGGGGACGGAGATCCAGCAGCGTCTGACCGAACTCACGCTTGAAGCTGTTGGCAGTTACGGCGCGCCCTTCACGGCCGGTATGGAGTCCGATGGTTCCAACGAGCTCGGTGTCGGTCCTGACCATTCGAACTTCGCGGCAGAGACTTATTTCAACATGCGCAAAACGTCGATCTATGGCGGATCGAATGAGATTCAGCGCAACATCATCAGCAAAATGATTCTGGGCCTATAGGGCGCCGGGGCAGGGAGATACTTTATGGATTTCAATTTTACCGAAGAGCAAACCATGATCCGCGACAGCCTTTCGAGGCTGATCCGCGAGCAGTATGATTTTGACACGCGCCGCAAGGTCGTGGCGTCGAAGGATGGCTGGCGTCCTGAAATGTGGGCGCAGTTTGCGGAGCTTGGGTTGCTGATGGCGCCGTTCAGCGAAGAAGACGGCGGCCTTGGTGGCGGCCCGATCGACGCCATGGTCGTTATGGAAGAGTTCGGCAAGGGACTGGTTGTCGAACCTTACCTGCCCAGCGTCGTTTGCGGCGGTGGTTTTCTGAAGCGGGGCAGCGATGCCCAGAAGGCCGAACACCTGGCTGGCATCATGTCTGGCGAGCAGATCTTTGCATTCGCCTATGCCGAGCCACGTGGCCGCTACAATCTTGCGGATCTGGAAACGACTGCGAAGAAAGATGGTGCCGGCTACGCGATCACTGGCCACAAAGCGGTTGTCATTGGTGCACCATGGGCAACGCATTTCGTGGTTACCGCCCGCACATCCGGCGGACGCCGCGATGCCAAGGGCGTGACAGTGTTTGTCGTCGCGAAGGATTCAAAGGGCGTCTCGACGCGCGACTATCCAACGGTCGATGGCCGCCGGGCCTCGGAAGTGTATTTCGAAAACGTGTCCGTTAGCGCGGATGCTGTTATCGGCGAAGTCGACAATGGTCTGCCTTTGGTGGAACGCGTGACGGACGAGGCGATTGCCGCCCTGTGCGCTGAAGCATGCGGCGCCATGAAAGTGGCGCATGAAATGACGGTTGAGTATTCGCGCAACCGCAAACAGTTCGGCACCGCAATTGGCAAGTTCCAGGTCCTTCAGCACCGCATGGTAGATATGTTCATGGAGCATGAGCAGTCCGTGTCCATGACGTACATGGCAACGCTGAAGCTGGATGAAGACGACATCACGCGGAAGAAGGCAGCCTCCGCCGCCAAGGTCCGGATCGGCCAGGGCGGGCGTTTCGTCGGCCAGCAGGCCATCCAGATCCATGGAGGTATGGGCATGACCGACGAGATGGCCGTTGGCCATTACTTCAAGCGCCTGACAATGATCGATGCCGAGTTCGGCAATGTCGATCATCACCTCAAACGCTATACGCAACTGTCTGCCCTGGAGTCGGTCTCCGCTGCAGCCTAGCCTAAGACGGAGAACCAGCCCTGGCTGGTTCTCCGTATAGCTCCTGTTCCCTGATGGAGAAGCCGGACGAGAACGCGCCGGCATGGAACACTGCGCGTAAAAGCCAGTAGTTTCTGGGTGTTCGAGAGAAGACACATAGCAGCGCGACCGTGGCTGAGATCACCATCTTGAGCGCAGCCTGTGCCTGTAGCGATGCTTGTGCAATGCGCGACTTGTCTTTCAATGCGTGGCGGCCATAGCTGATTCCGGATCGGAATTTGCGCTTCCTGAGCCAGGCGAACCGGAGCCGACCGGGCTCGACCTGCTCATAAACCGGCGCGCTCTCAGCAATCCCCATTCGCGCGCCAGCATGCCAGGCGCGGTAAAAGAATTCCGTGTCTTCTCCGCCCGACCGGCCCTTTTCAAGGAGGAAGCGCTGACCTGTGAAGCATCTGGCGTCCGTTCGGATCAGGGCGTTACAGGTGTGCCCCGTCTGGACGACCCCGTTCCGCGTTTCCGGGCGGTTTGAATGATAGTCCTTGAGTCTTATCCAGTCGGGGGTTTCCGGGGGATACTCGGCCACGGCTGGACCAAATACGGCATCCAGGTTGTCGCTCGACGCCTGGTGGAACATGCTCTGAATCCAGTCAGGCGGGGCCGTTTCATCGTCATCTATGAAAGCAACCCATTCGCCCTCGGCGGTATCAAGACAGGCGTTTCTCGCAATTGAGATGTTCCGGGAAGGGGCGTGAATGTAGATTACAGAAAGCGCAAGTGTTTTTCCAACGCTTTCCACAAGTCCTTGAGCGGACGGTACATCGTCATTGTCTGCTACGATAATTCTCATCGCCGCCCCGGTGGGCGGGATCTGATTACCCAATGATTTCAATGTGGCTTCGAGTGAGGCGCGGCGAAACGTGCAGACACAGATATCAATTAGCATTGGGAGGGGTCTCGTCGCTAAGCTGGCTGGTCGCGGTCATCGGTCAGGTGAGCCCTGTGTTGGCATATGTGCAAGCTCTGCACCAGACAGCTGCCTGTACGCCGAGAATCGTTTGAAACAAGCCATAGGGCCTTCGGCAAGGATTGCAGGGATTGCCTGCGAACGGGTAACGCGAGACGCCCGATTTCTGTCGTCTCGCAGGGTGACAGTAAACAATGAAGCGTGTAGCGTTAACCATTAGTCAAAGCATGGCCGTTTCAGGCTTTTTTCAGGTGATTTCAGTCCCGAAACAGTCATGTAGAAGCGCAAGAATGCGTCAAGCGTTGCGGCAGGTTAACCCAGCCGCACGCGAAGCAAGGGCACGCATAGAATGTGGGTGGGGGATGACAGAGCAACATGAACAGCAATCAGGGTCTCTCCTGATGCGTGCCGGGCACAGTTGTGCCGAATGCCGCCCAATGCCCCAAACCGCCCTCCGGCGTGTGGCGAAAGCGTCGATACGAGCAATTTCAGCTATCGCATTCAGTGCATTTTCATCCGTTTCCGGCATAGGAAATACTGGAATTCACCGGGCTGGGCGCAGATTACAGTGCACAGGCGCCTCGGTCAGCAGCAGGGGCGCGACGATCTCGGATTAACCTTAAACATGGTCTCAAGCTTGCAACGCGCATCAGGTTGATCAGGACCGGCACAACATCTTAAGTCATCAAGGGAATTGCATTCATGTCGAACTTCAAGCGTCTTTGCCTGCTCAGCGTTGCTGCAAGTGGTGTGATGGCTGCAACCGCCACAGCCCAGAGCCAGAACTATTACAGCCGTGAGAAATACGAGGCCGTGCTGGATCGTCGTCAACCCGCCTATGATCCGGAACCAATTCGACTTGGTGCGTTCATTGTCAACGCCAATGCCGATGCGTCAGTCGTCTACATAGATAACGTTCGGGCCAGTAGCACTGACAAGGAATCCGACACGATCGCCCGACTGGGCGTGGAGGTTGCCGCGCGCACGAACTGGAGCGTGCACGAAGTTGGGGCCGAGGTCTCTGCCTTCCGTAATGAGTACATGGACAGTGGTGATGAGTCGTCAAATAATCTTCTCGCGCGCGTGCGCGGTCGTCTGGACGTCACACGGGATGTGTCGATCGGTGCCGCGGTGTTTGCAGAGGATCGGACAGAGTCCCGTACGGATCTTGCCAATTCGGTCGGCCTCGATCGCCCGATCGAGTTTACGCGTGTTGGGGCGTCGATGTACGCAAACTACCAGAGTGACCGGTTCCGCTGGACCAATTTCGTCCAGGTGGCGGAAGAAGACTATGACGATGGGCGTCAGATAGGATCCGGAATCCCGATCGATCAGGACTATCGCGACAATAGCGAGACAGTGCTCCGTTCACGCCTGTCTTATGCCGTATCTCCAAATCTTGCCGTCTACACGCAAGCAGCGGCGATCGACCGATCCTACGACCAGGCCCAGTTTCTGGGCGGCGATTTCAGGTCCCGCGATTCCAGTGGTTACACATTGACCGCCGGTGTCGACTTTGAACTGAATTCGCTTGTCCGGGGTGATATAGCGGTCGGCTACCTGAACGAAGAAAAGGATGACGACTACTTCGAGGACGTCAGTGGATTGTCGGTGGATGGCCGCGTGCAATGGTTCCCGACCCGTCTGACGACGTTTGGCTTTACCGCCGGTCGCCGTGTTGTCGACATTGGTGTCATCGACTCGCCCAGCGCACTTCAAACCACTTTTGGCGCCCGCGTTGACCACGAGTTGCGCCGCAATGTCATCCTGAGTGCGGCGGCCAACGTCTCAAGCTATGAATACCAGGAAATCGACCGGTCGGACGATGTTAACGACCTGTCTCTGACAGCGGCGTACAAGGTGAACAAACGCGTTCATCTTGAAGCCTTCGCCCGGCACATAGGTCGTGATTCAAGCGGGGTCGGCGTCTTTGGCGACCCGTCTTATGACGTCAACCAGATTGGCGTTGGTCTGAAACTTTATCCCTAATACCCCTGATACGTCCTCAGCCCGACCGTCGGGCTAAGGCAACAATGAAATGGTGTAGTACTTTGACCAAGACTTACAGTCTGGAGATTCCTTCGCAAAGCGTATCGCAGGGTGGCGATGCGCGCGATGACATGCCGATTGATTTCAAGGCGCTGGTAGGCACGGTCTACCGCCGCTTCTGGATCATCGTGAGCGGCTTTCTCCTGACATTCATGCTGGTTGCGTACGTCACCTTCACGCAGACGCCGATCTACAAAGCAAATGCAATTTTGCAGCTCGATACGAACAGGGAAAACGTCATTGATCTGGGCAGCGTGCTGGGCGGACTAGCTGCAAGTACGGCGGTCATAGATACTGAAGTCCGGGTGATGGGCTCAAAGTCGCTACTCACCAAGGTCGCAACCAAACTCAAGCTCGAGGAAGATCCTGAGTTCAACTGGACCCTCGTCGAACGCAAACCGAGCTTGCTGGATCAGGCCAAGGCGCAGGTGCGTTCATGGACGGGCCATGTCAAGAAGGAACAGGTGCCCTACGCAAGTCTCAGCCCGGAGGAACGCGAAGCCGCCATTCTAGAATCGGTTGTCCAGACCTTGATGCGCAAGGTGCATATCAGCCGGGTAGGGACGACCTATCTGATAAATGTCGAAGTGACGAGCCGGTCTCCCGAAACGGCTGCGCGGGTCGCCGATGCGGTTGCAGATCAGTACCGCGTGCAGCAGCTGGACTCCAAACTCGAAGCGACCCGGCGCGCGACAGCATGGCTCTCCGAGCGGGTGGCTGGTTTGCGCGATGAAGTCGAAGCGAAAGAGCAACGCGTCGAGGAGTTCCGCGCAGAGACTGGACTGTTATCGGCCCAGGGCGCAACGCTCACCGAGCAGCAGATTGCTTACAACACAAACCAGAAAAGCGTTCTGGAAGCGCAGCTCAACCGAGCGCGTGCCCGGTATCAGAGCATGAAGCGCCAGATCGATAGCGGTGCTGGTATCGATGCGATCGCCGAAGTGCTGGATTCTCCAGTTGTTTCAGGTCTCAAGGCCCAGCGTGCACAGATTTTGCGGCGCGTGGCTGAGCTGGAAACGACGCTCGGACCAGCGCACCCTGAACTCATTGGGGCACGCAATGAGGCGGCAGATATCGAAAGCCAGATTACGGCCGAAATAAACCGGATTGCGTCAAATCTCGAGAGCGAACTGAAGGTTGCCCAGGATCAGATCAACAGCATCAATTCCAATATCAGCCAGTCGACCGCACAATTGCGGGGCAACAATATCAACCTTGTGCGTTTGCGCGAACTCGAGCGCGATGCCGAGACGAGCCGCGTTCTCTATGAAGAGTTCATCAGCCGTTCGAAGGAAACACGCGAGCAGGACGACCTGATCCAGGCCGATGCAAACATTCTTTCAACAGCGTCCGTGCCCGGCTCCCCCAGTTCACCGCGGAAATTCCTGAACCTGATGATCGGCTGCCTGCTTGGCGGAATCATCGGCGGTGGTCTGGCGCTTCTTGCCGAAGTATTCGACATGAAGATCAGTTCGGCCGAAGATATTGAGCGCAAGCTTGGTGTGAATTCGATCGGGTCCGTTCCCCTGATCCGCAATACAAGCCTGTTGCCTTTCGCGCAGGTAAGCCCGGCCGACTTCCTCGTGGACAATCCGCTTTCCGCATTCGCTGAAAGTATTCGTTATCTACGTGCCGCAATTGCGTTCTCTGATATCGACAGCGAGACGAAAACAGTGGCTGTGACGTCGTCTCTGCCGGATGAAGGCAAGACAAGCCTGACTTTGAGCCTTGGACGCATGTCTGCAATGTCAGGTTCCCGAACACTTGTGATCGATGGCGACTTCCGTCGTCGCCAGTTGACCGATGCAGCCGGACTGTCTCCGGAAATTGGCTTCATCGAACATCTGTTTGGTGCTGGCCAGCTGTCCGATGCGATATGCAAGGATCACCGGAGCATGCTGGACATTCTTCCGCTTTCGAAATCAGGCCATGTTCCGCACGACGTCTTCGGTACACGAGCATTCGATGATCTTCTGGCCCGCCTGCGGTCCATGTATGACCTTATCCTGATCGATACCGGACCCCTGCTGCTGATGGCTGAAGCCCGGGTCGTCGCCGGCAAGGCCGACAAGACCATCCTGGTCATTCGGTGGCGCCGTTCACTGCGGTCCGCCGTGCGACAGTCACTGCATCTGCTGAAATCGTTCAATGCTGATCTTCTCGGCACGACGCTCAACATGGTGGACCTGACCCGCCGTCGTCACCACAAGGATCTGGGCGCATCCTACAAGGCATACAGCAAGTATTATTCGATGGAGCCCAAGCGGTCCTTTTTTGGATGGAACAAGACGCAAAAGGACAGCTTCATGGCATCAAATGCGAATTCTGTTTCCCAATCGGTGAGCAACAAGAAAATGACGCCGCGTGCTGATTCATCGACAGAAACTTCGACGCACTAGGTCAGATCCCTGTCGGGCTTCCGGGTGCGCCATGGCGAAGGGACGTCAGAACTGGATTCGGTCGTGCGCAGGATAATGCAATGATCAAGGTTGCATTTTTTGGCCATGATGCGGGCGATGCGGCGGTGCGCCGGCGTGTGCGGGCCATGCAGGATGGCGGTGTTTCGATCATCGGATTCATGATGCGCCGACAAGACAGTGTGGCACCGGAATGGGATAATATCGATCTGGGGCAAACGCGCGACGGCGCCTTCGTGCAGCGGGTCATGCGTATTTTGTCGGGAGCACGCGTCGCCGCGCGTTCCAGAAACATGCTTGCGACCGCTGATGTCATTTATGCGCGCAATCTGGACATGCTTGCCTGCGCATTTCTGACAAAGCGATATGTGAAACTAGATACGCCGGTGATCTACGAAAGTCTTGATGTACACCGTCTGCTGACGCGGACGGACTTGATTGGCACGCTTTTCCGTGCGGCTGAGCGCAGTTTGCTGCGACGTACGATTGGCCTAGTCGTGAGTTCTCCCGGCTTCCTGCGCAATCATTTCGAAAAGCACTATCCCGGTCTCTACGAGCCCTACCTGGTCGAGAATCGTTTGGCGGCCGCGAGCGAATTTGGACCGCGTCCCGGAACGGTCGATTCCGCCCAGTCTTCGTCAGGGTCAGATACTCGGCTCAGGCTGGGCTGGGTAGGCAACCTGCGATGCCGGAGGTCATTCGCGTTGCTGTGCAAACTGGCGGATTACTATCCCGATGAGATTGAAATCAGGCTGCATGGCCAACCTGCGCGCACGGAAATCCCTGTCTTCGAGTCCGAAATTGATGCGCGCGCGAACATGTCGTTTGCCGGACGATACCGCTCACCGGAAGACCTGGCTGCCATTTACGATAAACTGGACGTCGTGTGGGCGGGGGACTTCATGGAGGCGGGCTATAATTCCACCTGGCTGTTGCCCAACCGGATTTATGAAGGCGGTTACTATGCCACCCCTGCAATTGCGCCGGCAGGCACGGAGACAGCCGCCTGGATCAACAGGCATGATTGCGGACTATCCGTCGAAGAACCCCTTGATGAAACCTTGCCTGAACTATTTGATGCCATACTGAGCGATCGGGGCAGGCTGGCAGCCTGTCGGCGCAGGTTACTTGAGATGCCAGACGAGGTGTTTATCGAACCGAGCGGTTTTTTCGCGGAGGTATTGGAGCGCGCACTGGTTAAGGCGCGTTCAAAATGAACATGGTGCAGCCCATTCAGGCCAAGAAAAGCGAATCGCAGGAATTCGGCAACCTCTACAGCACAGGCAGCAGGGCGCCTGTCTGGGAACAGGCGCTCGTCACGCTTTGGTTCTTTGTCACCTATTTGCCGCTCGATGGCGCCACGCCTGTCCGTTACGCGCTCGTCGCGTTCTTTATCGGCATTACCGGACTTTACTATCGAACAGTCGTGCCCGTAATTCTGAAATGCTGGCCCTTGTTCCTGCTGCCCATTTTCGGACTCCTGTCATTTACCTGGTCGGGCTACCCGTCTGAGGCGATGCGGTCGGGCGTCCTGATGCTCCTGACACCGTTGACGATTGTGGTGATCGCGGCGCGACTGAATACGCGCCAGGCGCTTCGCTGCCTCATGTTTGCAGGCATGATAGCCACAATCTACTCAGTTCCGGACATGGATAGATTCAACATGGGCGGGCCGTATGCGTCCAAAAACCTCTTCGCCATTCAGATGCTCTTCGTCATGCTGCTGAGCCTGGCGGCAGTATTGAACGAAAAGGAGTTCCTATGGGTTCGCCTGTTGGCATTGCCGTTCGTGCCGGTCTGCTTCTACTTCCAGTACATGGCCGATTCCGCGACCTCTCTCGTGTTTGCGGTGGTCGGCATCGCCGGCCTTGTGGGTATGAAGTATTTCTGGATCAGTGTGAGCCGTATCCGGCACCTGCGTTCATCAATGCTGATCGTCTCAGCGATCATCGCGCTGGTGGCCGCGATTGTCATACTCAATATGCCCGAGAATACCATGATGCAGGACTTCCTGAGACTCATCGGCAGGGACTCGACGTTCTCCGGCCGTGCCGAGATCTGGCGTCAAGCAGAACTGGTAAGTCAGGAGTATCCAGTCTTCGGTGTCGGGCTGGAAGGCTTCTGGCAGTATGATGTCGGGCTCGCACAGACGATCAATGAGAATGACTTCAAACCATTCGGCACGAAGCTGACATTTCACAATACGTTCTGGGAAGTGCGTGTGCATCTCGGATTTATCGGCCTGTCGCTGCTCATTCTGCTCCTGGCCTGGTGCTTTTACCGCGCCGTGTTGAACTGGCTGAAAGCGCCGACAATGGACCATTCCGCCCTGTTGATAACAAGCGTGATCATCTTGGTGTCCACTTACACGGAATCCTATCTCTGGAGTACGTTCAATACGCAGGTGAACCTGTTCTACTTTGCTGCTGTGACCACTCTGGGGGCCAGCGCACGCAAGTTCGAACGACGCGTGCCCATCCACCGCCAGAAAGCAGCCTGACGCCTGTCTCCCGGCATCGCAGGGCCTTCTGCGACCGGTAAACCATTAAACCTTGGAGAGGTCGGGACCCATCGCGGTTCCAACGCGTTTCAGGCGCATTCTCGCCCGATTTGACCGTCAGGTTTGGGGTGCGCGCCGAAACAAGTGATGGCGCTTTAAGCTGTCGTTAAAGTTGGATGGTCAAAACAGATGATAATGACGCCCACCCGAGCCCTCCCGTCCCGAAGGACATCTGTCGAGTACTCACTCGATTCGCAGATGCGTGGCGACGCGGCAGGTTTTGGCGGGGTGACGAATGGCAAATGGCCCGTATGGGCCAGGCTTGTAATCATCGTTGGATTGAGCGCCCTGCTTTGGGCCGGGATCATTTCCGGGATAATGGCCTTGTTCGGGTGAGGTGGCACATCGTCACGACTATGGGGAACCGCCGATAACAGGCCAGCGCAGGCTCCTGTCGGAACACTGACTTCCCCTGTCTCCCAAGGCCCGAAAACTCACACAATAATATTTTGCGCGAGTTCCGTCTTCAAACTCGGGCGGGCCGTGCCATGCATACTGGTCTTTGGAACCGGTCCAGATATTCATGATGATGCGGCCGGGTGTTTGCGGTATCGGCCTCTCGGCGCTCGTCACTGTTTTGACGTGCTCTCCGTCGACAAACCAGCTGACCGAGTCTGGCTGCCAGTCGAAGGCGTAGAGGTGGGGGGCATCGGAAGCGTCAAACGGCAGGTCGATGTAGATCGAGCCCTTTGTCTTGCCTTCCGCAAAAATGTTCGCCTGCAGGCGGCGTGTGTTATTGCCCAGAAACTCGATATCGATTTCGTCATGCGGGTCGCCGAACGTTGCATCAGTGTGTGTGAAGAAGGATGAAACCAGGCCGGATCCGGAGGCTGCCTGCATCACGACTTCATAGCGTCCATATCCATAAAAGCCGGTCTTTTGCACTTCGGCGCCGGAAAAAGGCTGATGATCAACGGGGGTGCGATTGATTTCCAGTGAAATACTTGAAGCACCGGAATGGACGTTTTCCGCGACCCAACCCGTCCTGTAAAACGTGGATGGGAAGGTGAAATCCGAAATGTACCAGGCTTGCGCGTCAAAGCTGTCGGCAAACGACAAGTTGAATGACCTGCCATCACCGCGATCGACGAGCAAACTGGTGGATGGGCGGAGCCAGACATATGTCGCGACGGCCAGCGCAATCAGGACGGCAAGGACAATGCACGTGGCGGCAATGTTCCTGAAGCGATTCTCGGACATTCGATTCATGCCTGTTGGCACCGGTAGATCCGGCACGACGGGATGATCCTATCGTGCGCCCTGTGATTTGAAGACGGCTGGAACGGTCAAGAGGACAATCTTGACGTCACCCCAAAAAGACCGGCTACGAACATATTCCACATCGGTCGCGACGCGTTGCGGATAGGACGTGTCGCTGCGGCCTGTAACCTGCCACAGTCCAGTGATGCCTGGCCGGACAGCGCAGTACTGCCGGAAATTATCGCCGTATCGGGCGATTTCGCTCTCCACGATCGGGCGAGGGCCAACCAGCGACATGTCACCGCGCAGAACGTTGTAAAGCTGTGGCAATTCATCAATCGACGTTTTCCGGATGAAACTGCCGAGGGCCGTAATACGCGGATCATGGGTCAGCTTCTGTGACTCGTCCCATTCGCGCCGAACGGCTGGATCGGTCTCCAGAAGGTGCTCAAGCTTCTGTTGGGCATCGGGAACCATTGAGCGGAGTTTGAAACAGTTGAAAGTCTCACCGTTCAGTCCGTAACGCCGTTGGGAATATATGGCCTTGCCACCATCCTGAAGGCGGATGGCGATGGCAATGGCAAGTATGAGGGGGGCGACGAAAAGGAGGGCCGATCCTGCCACAAGGATATCAAACAGGCGCTTGAAGAAGAGCGCACGGTCGTGGGCGACTGTGGTGCGAAATCGGGTCGCTGCGTAAGCTGTGGCTTCTGCCTGCCGCGACGATTTACTTAGTCTCAAGCCCATTCTGGTCCCCTGAAGTCAACTTGCGGTTTGCATACGATGCCGCGTCCACTCGACACGTTTGCAATTTTCTTACCGCTTTTGAGATTCACGCTTATTGCGTTCGCCCCAACCTATGCAATCCTTATAGCTCGATTTTTGTGAATTATTAACTCTCCGTATGCATTTTCCCCTGACAGGCGAAGTATCGGCTAAATATTCATTCATCTTCAGCTTTTGACGCGGTTTCCCATACCGTTTCGATATCTACTGATGAAATTTCTGGTCCGAAATGAAACACGCCCGCAATGACCGAATGGTCATCGCGGGCGCAGATTTTTAAAAGCTCGTCCAGATGGATTCTATCGGGTGCTAGAAGATGCGCTCGCCAATCCGAAGTGTATCGCCAGGATTCACGATCGTGTTCGTGTCGAGCCGTATTGCGGCTTCCTCATTGCCATCGGCACTTTTGATAAACACCACTTTCTTATTGGCGCGATAAGTGAAACCACCAGCCGCTGCTACAGCATTCAGGACAGTGAGCCCTGAGTTGAATGGGTATTCCCCAGGTCGACCAACTTCGCCAAGGATATAAAACGGACGATAATTGATCACTTCGGCGCTGACTTTCGGGTCGAGCAAAAAGCCGTTCGACAGACTGGTCGCGATCCTGGTTTCCAGATCCTGCGTACTCATGCCGACGGCCTCTACCTGCCCGATGAGAGGCAGCGAAATGGCACCGGTACCGTCTACGAGAAACTCACCCGACAATTCAGGTTGACCGAACACATTGATGCGCAACCTGTCACCCGTGCCCAAAGTATAGGCAGTATTCGTCTGCGCTACCGCGCTGGGCGCCGAATCGATAACTTGGTTGCTGACTGGCCCGGTCGACTGGCAGGCGCTGGCGAACATAAGCATGGCGGCCGTTGCCATGAGTGAAAGTGAGCGAAGAAGCGACATAGCTGAAATCTCCAATATGTGGCTACGGTTTGAAGCCAGGGTGTTTCGGTCGGACACGCTCAAGTGGTCAGGAAAGTCACGTCCTCACCAAAGAGTTTCGCGGCGGACAGTTTGCCGCTCAGGAAGGCGCCCGTGTCCAGGCCGATCCGGCGATTGTCGCGGTAGACGCCCTCTGCAGGTGTGTGTCCATGGACAATCAGATGCGGAAATTGCCGCGTGTCGTCAAGAAATTCGTCACGTATCCAAAGCATGTCACGCGTGCTTTGCTTCTCCATGGCCACTGTCGGTCTCAGGCCCGCGTGAACAAACAGATAGTCACCTGCGCAATAGGAGGGTTTGAGCGATTGGTAAAACGCCAGATGTTCCGGCGGCATGCGATCGCGGAATGCGTGCCAGAGCTTGCTCCATGCCAAACGGACTGAAGTCATTGCCTCGTGGGATCCCAGGCTGCCACGGGTGTTCGGTGGTTGGAATCCGTAGGAATAAAGCGTCTCTCCGCCGCCATAGCGAACCCATTGGCTGCCGAAGGATTCATCATCAAAAAACTTGAGCAATGCCTCTTCGTGATTGCCCATCAGGAAAACCGTTTCAAATGCCTGAAGCCGATCACTCAGCAGGAATTCGATCACGTCGCGGGACTGCAATCCCCGGTCAATGTAATCTCCGAGAAAGACGATCGTGACGTGCGTGCCATCGGGCAGGCCCGCAGCATCCTGTTCAATCTCTGCGATCAAGCGCTCCAGCAGGTCGCACCGGCCATGAATATCGCCGATGGCATAGATGCATTCGCCTTCCGGCGCTGACGTTACCCGTGTAATTTTTGCCGATGCGGTGGATTGAGCCTCAGGCGCGACATCAGCTGTTTGGCCGACCTTGTCCCTGATTCTCGCGCGCAGGGACGTCGCAGAACGGGTCAGGCGCCCGAACTGATCGAGAAAGGACCTTTGCAAAAGTTGAGGTAATCGAGACATGGCGGCTTTCTAAGTAGGTTCCTTATAGTCTTTTCAGAATAAAAACCAATTTCCGGAGCAGGGAATTTATCTTTGTCCCAAAAGGGATTGTTTGATGAATCCTGCAGCCCAGCTCATGTGCATGGTCCCGGAGGCAATGCCGGTCAGAAGCCCGCACAGCGACTTTTTGCTCAGGAACATGAATACGGAAGCACAGGCAAGAATGAGGAGGTAACCGATCGGAAGCAACAGGCCGATTGGGAGGAGGGGGGCAACGAGAAGGCCTGCCAACGAGCCGAGCAAGGCCAGAACGGGCAGCAACTGACGCACTTTCGGCCGTTTGCCATGCTTGCGTATCGTACGCGCGCGCCCTTTGCCATAATTATAGTATTGTCGTGCCAGCGCCGCGACGGATGACCGGGGGAAATAGACTTTACGGATGGTCGCATCGAGGAAAATTCGCCCACCCGCCTGTGTGACGCGCTCATCATACTCGGCGTCTTCATTGTGGGAAAAGCCCTCATCGTAGCCGCCGAGTGACCGGAATACGGAGAGATCGAACCCGGCGTGATGGCCATGGTCGACATAACCCGACAGCTTGCCGCCGCGATGGGCTGAGCCACCGGACCCCAGCGGCGTATCGACAATCCACGCATTTGCCTTCTGAAAGCATGTCTCGCCGAGCGCATCCATCGGAATAACAACCGATGCTGCGCCTGTTCTGGCGAGCGAGCTGGCAACCGATCGGATGAATCCTTCGGGAAAAATGGAGTGAGCGTCGCAGCGCACAATATACCGGGTATCATCACCCGCATATTGGGTAACGGCCAGGTTCAACGCTGCCGCCTGGAGGCGCCTTTGATTGTGTATCAGGCGCAAATTCGAGAATTCCGGCATCAGGCGCCTGACGATTTCCACTGTTCCGTCGGTGCTGCCGCCGTCCGCTACAATCAAGAGCACCTGTTGCAGCCACGGGTCGCCCGACATCAGTGAGCGAATGCATTGTTCGATATGGGGCGCTTCATTCAGGGCCGGAATCACGGCGATCACCCAGGCGGAATCGAGGGTTTCGATCGTCTGTTCGATGGATTGAGGGGCCGGATTTACCATGTTTTCCTGCAGAACGAGTCCATGTGGCTCTCATACAGCAAGTCCTGTTCCGTTCTGCGCCTAATACGCGAAATGGTCGGCAAATGAGCGGTGACGCGTAAGCTTACGTCGCTCGAGCAGCGTTCACGCCGGCACGAGGGTGCGCCTCGATTAATTTTTACGCTTCTCTCCCTTGGGTCAACCTTGCCCAGAATCAGGAAGGTCATAGTGTGACTGAAAACGCGTGCGTAAATAAGGGAGAGCAGCAATGATCGGTGTTATCGCCAAACTGAAAATCCAGGATGGAAAACAGGCGGAGTTCGAGCAGGTCGGCAAAGACCTGATGGCCAAGGTGAAAGCAAACGAGCCAGGCTGCCTGACGTACCAGTTGTACAGGGAAAAGGGGTCTGAGACGGACTACATATTCATGGAGCAGTATGCGTCTTCGGACGATCTCAAGGCCCATGGCCAGACTGAGTACTTCAAGGCGGCAGGCCCGAAACTGGGTGGTTGCCTGGCGGGTGCGCCGGTCGTTCAGTATTTCGATATCGTAGAATAACCGGAGCGCGTCCATGGACCTGTCATTTACGCCGGAAGACACCGCTTTCCAGCAAGAGGTGCGCAGCTGGATAGCCGACGCCTACACGCCAGAGCTTCGGGCGAAAATGGCCATGTCGAAGAATGGATACCTCGACAAGGAAGGACAGGTCGCCTGGCAGCGAAAGCTGCATGAAAGGGGATGGGTCGCGCCAAACTGGCCGCAAGAGCATGGCGGCCCGGGATTGTCTCCCTCTCAGCGATATATCCTGAACATGGAATTGTCGGCTGCCGGCACGCCGACCGTCAGTCCCATGGGGCTTTCCATGGTTGCACCGGTCATTATGGCTTTCGGTTCTGACGAGCAGAAGAGGCGCCATCTGCCTCCAATTCTCGCCTCGGAAGTCTGGTGGTGTCAGGGATATTCCGAGCCAGGTTCCGGTTCCGATCTCGCATCGCTGCAGATGAGTGCTGAACGTGACGGTGACGATTACGTCCTGAACGGATCGAAGATCTGGACGACGCATGCCCAATGGGCCGACTGGATTTTCTGCCTTGTGAGGACAAAGAAAGGCGTCAAGCCGCAGGAAGGCATCAGCTTTATCATTTTCCCGATGACGTTGCCGGGTATTTCGGTTTCGGCATTGCCGACGCTCGACATGCCTGTCGAGGGCCAACAGGAAGTCAACCAGGTTTTCTTCGAGAACGTACGCGTGCCCATTGAGGGCTCTCTGGTCGGCAAGGAGAATGAAGGCTGGACATACGCCAAATACCTTCTGCAGTTTGAAAGAGGCAATTCCTACGCACCGGGACTGCGCAACATGCTGAAGAAAGCGAAAAAGATTGCGAGCGTCGAGCAGGCGAATGGTGACGCACTCATACGGGACGCCGATTTTGCGCGCAAAGTGGCCGGACTTGAGATGAAGATCGACAGTCTTGATGCAACAGAGCAGAGGATATTCTCATCCCTGTCAGCCGGTCAGGCTGTTGGTCCGGAAAGCTCGATGCTGAAATGCCAGGGATCCGAGACCCAGCAGGAAATAACTGAACTCCTCGTTGAAGCTGTGGGAGGTTACGGAACGCCGTTTGTGCAGGATAGCCTGGCCATCGCCCGGCAAGGTGCAAACGCGGACCTGCCCATGCCGCAATACGCCGTGCCTGTCGCCCCAAGCTACTTCAACTATCGAAAAACCTCGATTTACGCCGGATCAAATGAGATTCAGCGCAATATCATGGCGAAGATGGTGCTTGGCCTCTAACGAAACGCCTCAAGAGAGCGCAGAGCATGGCCATCGGCTCACAAGGAAAACCCAGCTACCTGACGCGTATCGCGTTTGGCGTCGGCGGCGTGGCGGACGGGGTCAAGAATAACGGTTTCGACTATTTTCTGCTGTTCTACTACAGTCAGGTGCTCGGTGTTTCAGCTTCGCTGGTCGCTGCGGCACTCTTCATTGCGCTCGTGGTTGATGCCGTCTCGGATCCTGTCGTCGGGTATTGGTCAGATAATTTCCGGACCCGTCTGGGAAGACGACACCCCTTCATGTACGCATCCATGGTGCCGGTCGCGATCGCTTACTATTTTGCGTGGAACCCGCCTGCGGGCCTCACGGGCAATGATCTGTTCCTGTGGCTGGTTGTCCTGACCATCTGTGTGCGCATCCTGTTTACGATGTATGAGGTGCCGCAAAATGCCCTCGCAGCCGAACTGACCAGCGATTATGACGCGCGTACATCTTTGATGTCGTTTCGCTATTTCTTTGCCTGGGTCGGGGGACTTAGCATTCAGATCGCACTTCTTGCCTTGCTTCTGCGTCCGACTGAAGCCGACCCTTCCGGGTTCTTCAACAAGGAGGGCTGGCAGACTTACGGCCTCTGGGCCTCAATTGTAATCTTTCTTGCGGTGTTTGCGACCACTGCAGGCACCCACAGCCACATTCCACATCTGAAGCGGCCACCCCCGCCACGCAAGCTGAGCCTCGGGACGATTTTCCGCGAGATTCTTGAAACGGTGTCTAATCCGTCATTCAGGGCGCTCTTCCTGGCAACCCTGTTCGGCCTGCTTGCGACCGGTATTTCAGCGTCGCTCAACCAGTATATAAATGGGCTGTTCTGGGAATTCACGACGGACCAGACGGCATTGTTGACCGTTGCCGTCTATATATCGGCGGTCATCGCCCTCATCGTCGCGCCGATTGTCGGGAAGACACTGGGCAAGAAGCGGGGAGCGATCATCATTGGCGCCCTGGCATTCAGCATTGCGCCGGCTCCGGTGCTGGCGAGAGTTCTCGGACTGATGCCTCCCAACGGGACTGACGCCCTTTTCAATATTGTCATTTCCATCACGATTTTTGACCTCGCGCTTATCATCGTGACTCAAATGCTGATTGGGTCGATGATTGCCGATGTCGTTGAGGATAGCGAGCTGGAGACCGGGCGCAGGTCGGAGGGCATTTTCTTTGCCGGCATCAGCTTCATTCGCAAGCTGGCTCAGGGATCTGGCGTCATGCTGGCGGCCATTGTACTCTCGGTGGCGTCAATTGCGCCTGGAATGCGGCCCGGAATGGTGCCGGAGGCGCAATTGAAGATGCTGGGTCTCGGGTATGCTGCATCGCTGCTGACGATCTGGATGCTCATGATTTTTTGCGTATCCTTCTACCGGATCAGCCGCGAAGGGCATGAGGCAAACCTGCGAGCCCTTTCAGAGCGTGAGAAGCAGGTATTCGTCGATTAAATTCTGACTGAAATGTCATAAACCGCCGAATTGCCTTCGCCGCGATGCCGCAATAGAGCCTTAGTCATGATGCAAGCATTTCCCATGACAAAGCATATTTCGAAGCTGCTGGCGGTTATTGGGCTGGCAGTGCTGGCGCTCCTGATTGTTGCTGTGACCCCGCTCTTTGCTGATGGGCAGGAGGTGCCGCAAAGCCGGACCGAGATGGAGCTGTCATTCGCGCCGCTCGTGAAACTCACGTCTCCATCCGTCGTAAATGTTTACACACAGAAGCGGGTCACGTCCCGGGCCTCGCCAATGGAGCAGTTTTTCTCTGGTGGCGTCGCGCCGCGAGAGCGTGTCCAGAACTCACTCGGGTCCGGCGTTATCGTGGGTGGTGATGGTGTGATCGTCACCAACAATCACGTTGTGGAAGGCGCAGAGTCATTCCGGGTCGTCCTGAGCGACCGACGGGAGTTCGCTGCAGAACTTGTTCTCGCCGATGAGCGGACGGATCTGGCAGTGCTAAAAATTGACACAGAAGGTGCTGTACTGCCCACGCTACCATTTGCGGATACGCGTGCTGCGCAGGTTGGTGACCTCGTTCTTGCTATCGGAAACCCGTTTGGCATCGGCCAGACTGTGACGAGCGGCATCCTGTCAGCCACAGCGCGAACCGATGTTGGCATTTCGGACTATGCTTTCTTCCTGCAGACGGATGCGGCCGTGAACCCGGGCAATTCCGGTGGCGCGCTCGTCAACACGAAGGGCGAACTTGTGGGCGTGAACACGGCGATTTTTTCACGTTCGGGCGGTTCCAACGGCATTGGCTTCGCCATTCCGGCGGAGATGGTCAAACGGGTTGTCAACGCCGCCATAAATGAGGGTACGTTCGTCAGGCCCTGGCTTGGCCTGGCCGGGCAGGCGGTCAGCTATGACATCGCCAAAGCACAGGGGCTTGACCGGCCGATCGGTGTGATGGTGACAGAAGTCTATGAAGATGGGCCAGCTGATCGCGCCGGCTTGCGGCGCGGGGATCTCGTGACCGACATTGACGGACGTGAGGTGTTTGATGAGAAGGGGCTCAAATTCCTCGCTGCGATCAAAAGCCCAGGTGAAACAGCCGAGCTGAAATTGATACGGGGAGGTAAAATCGAAACCAAAAGCGTGAAGCTTGCGCCCCCGCCGGGAGCGACAGAGGCCGATATTGTCCTGCTGGACGGGCAGAATGTCTTTTCAGGTGCGCGCGTGGTCGAATTGTCGCCCCGGCTTGCCGAGGAAAATGGTCTCGACCCTTTCCAGAAAGGATCGGGCATCTATGTGCATTCGGTCCTGAGGCGGTCGATTGCCCGTAATTTCTTCAGGCCAGGAGACATCATCCGTTCCGTAAACGGCATATCGACAAAATCCGTAAAGGATCTGGATATGGCATTGGAGCCACAGACCCGCAGCTGGAATATCGAACTCGAACGGAACGGCCGCATGATCAAAGGCACCGTGACGCTTTAGACGTGACTATTTTGCGTGAACGATCACGGGCACACTTTCATAGCCGAGGACGAAGTTGGAAAGCACCCGTTGCGGCTTCCCGACAAGTTCAATGTGGTCGAAGCGTGCAAGAATTTCTTCCCACAGGATTCGGAGCTGCATTTCTGCGACACGGTTGCCCATGCAGCGGTGAATGCCAAATCCAAAGGAAAGGTGGCGCCGGGCATTTGCCCTGTCGATAAGGAACTGGTCCGGGTTTTCGATCGCGGTTTCGTCGCGATTGCCAGATGCATACCACATCACGACCTTGTCGCCCTTGCGCATCTGCTTGCCGCGGAAGTCAAAATCCTCTTTCACGGTGCGCCGCATGTGCGCGAGCGGCGTTTGCCAGCGGATGATTTCTGACACCATGTTGGGCACCAGTCCAGGGTTTGCCTTGAGCTTGGCATACTCCTCCGGGAATTCGTTCAACGCGACGACGCCGCCTGAGATCGAGTTGCGTGTCGTATCATTGCCGCCGACGATGAGCAGCATGAGATTGCCGAGCAATTCCATTGGATTGTTGATCATGTCCCTGGTTTCGGGATCGTGGGCAAAGAGGGAAATGAAGTCAAACTTGCGAGGCTGCGCAGCCCGCTCTTTCCAAAGGCCTGCAAAATAAGCGAGACATTTGTGAAGTTCCGCCTCGCGATGCTTCATGTCGACATCGATGCCAACCGTTTCCGACGTTGTCGTCACATCGGACCAGTAGGGCAGGAGGTGGCGATCTTCGAACGGGAAGTCGAACAGTGTCGCCAGCATCTGGGTCGTCAGCTCCTTGGACACAAGATCAACCCAGTTGATCTCTTCGCCAACGGGGACGGCATCGAGAATCGTATTCACCCTCTGGCGGATCAGTGCTTCGATATCGCCCAGCTGTGTGGGCGCGACGGCAGGCTGCACGGCCTTGCGCTGCACGTCATGGACGGGTGGGTCTGAGGCGATGAACATCGGTGTGTCAAAATCATCCGGTGCATCGCCAATGACGATATCCCGTTTCGACGAGAAAATATGATGATTGGAGTCGACAGCGATAATGTCGTCATACCGGGTGATCGACCAGAAGGGGCCAAACTGGCTCTTCTCGCAATAATGAACCGGGCTTTCCTGTCTCAGCCGTCGAAAATAGTCGCCATGGCGATTGTGCAGAAACAGCTCCGCACGCGAAACATCCAGTGTTTCCAGGGGAAGGTCCCAAGGATTCGGGATGTCAGGTTCCAGGCTCTGGATAGTGTCCGCCAAGGTATCCTCCCCACTTTTGCTTTTTATGGGGAGCAGGCTACGCTTGAATGCGGCGAACGGGAAGATGTCAGTTGGAACCGATTGTTGTGCGGTGCAGCAGGCGATCGAAGCCCTTGTAGCCGCCAGTCGCCATATGAAGCAGGCTTCGATTGTCCCACATGACCAGCATGTTGGACTTCCATTTCTGGCGGTACTGGAATTGGGGTTGGGTCTGCCAGCGGAATATCTCTGTCATGAGCTCCCATGCTTCTGCCTGTTCCATGCCTTCAATTCCGATGATGTATCCAGCGCAGCCGAACAGGGCTTCACGCCCTGTCTCGGGGTGGCGTGCTATGATCGGATGAAGCTGCGTTGCCTCTGCATCGGCGGATGGACGGATATCCATGGAGCGTCCCGACGCGCGGTCCTGCTCGCCATAGAATCCTGCCGGTGCATAAGCGTTGCGCGCAGAATGGATAGCGTATTTGCCTTCAATTCGCTGACGGAGAGTATCGGGCATTTGTTCAAGCGCAAGATGCTGGTTCGCAAACAGCGTGTCGCCACCCTGGGGCGGAATGGTGATGCCATAAAGGCATGTTCCGGCCGGCGGCTTTTCCTGGAAACTCCAGTCTGTATGCCAGCTTTCCGCAAAGATGGGAGCGGTCTCGTCAGCCGCTCGCTTGACCGCGATTATATGCTTGCGGCCTGGAATTGGCGCAATGAATGGATCGTCCCCAAACGGTCCGAACAGGCGTGTGAAACGTTCCAGATCGTCGTCACCCATTTGTTGATCCGGAAACGCGAGCACGTGGTGCTGCAACCAGGCGCTGCGTATTTCTGTTGCGACATCTGTTGAAACCGGCCTGGACAGGTCCAGGCCCGTGACGGATGCGCCGAATGGCTGCCCTGACGGGCTAATCTCAAGCGACATGTTTTTTTCCTCCCCGTTGATCTTATCACGAAGGCGGTTCCCGCATAGGAGTGCTTTATGTCTGATCTGTTTGCCGCCTCTGGCCTCGCCGATTCTGCGCCGCGTCCCCTCGCGGACCGTCTTCGTCCTGCGAAGCTGGCTGAGGTGGTGGGGCAGGATCATCTGATAGGAAAGGGCGCGCCGCTGAGCCGGATGCTCGAAATCGGTCGCCTTTCCTCGATCATTCTCTGGGGACCACCAGGGGTGGGAAAGACGACCATCGCGCGCCTTCTTGCAACAGAGTCCAAACTGGAGTTTGAGGCCATCAGTGCCATCTTCTCGGGTGTGAAAGACCTGCGGACCGTATTTGAGAAGGCGGAGGCACGAAGGTCAGTCGGCAACGGGACCTTGCTGTTTGTAGACGAGATCCACCGGTTCAACAGAGCCCAGCAGGACGGATTTCTGCCCCATGTCGAAAGCGGCGCGGTCACCTTGGTGGGGGCGACGACGGAAAACCCGAGTTTCGAACTGAATGGCGCCTTGTTGTCTCGCTGCGCGGTTCTCACACTGAGGCGCCTTGAGCCGCATGACATGGAAACGCTGCTCTTGCGCGCTGAAGCGCTCGAAAAGCGTCAGCTGCCGGTCGAGCGCCGCGCGCGTCAGGCCATGATCGATATGGCCGATGGTGACGGCCGCTATTTGCTCAATCTCGCCGAACAAGTCTTCACGTTGGCGGATGACACGGTCTCGCTGTCTCTGGAGGCGTTGAGCGCCGCAGTACAAAGACGCGCGGCCGCCTATGACAAGGACCGCGAAGAGCACTACAATCTCATTTCAGCATTGCATAAATCGATCAGGGGGTCAGATCCGGATGCGGCCCTCTACTGGTTCTCCCGGATGATCGAGGGAGGCGAAGATCCACTTTTCCTGGCGCGCCGGCTGGTTCGGATGGCCAGCGAGGATATTGGCCTCGCCGATCCGACAGCCCTGATGATTTGTGGTGAGGCGGCAAGAACGTATGAACGTCTTGGCAGCCCGGAAGGAGAACTGGCGCTCGCCCATGCGGTGATCCACCTGGCAACCGCGCCCAAGTCAAACGCGGCATACCTGGCTTACAAGGCTGCGCGTCGTGCCGCTGCGGAGACCGGCAGCCGGATGCCGCCAAAACATATCCTCAATTCACCCACGGCCATGATGAAAGACCAGGGGTATGGTCAGGGGTACCAATACGATCACGATCTCGAATCTGGTGTATCAGGACAAGATTACTTTCCTGATGGCATGTCTGGCCAGACATTTTACGCCCCGAAAGGACAGGGACGTGAGCGTCAGATCGCCGAACGCCTGAAGGAGATTGCTGACATTCGGGCCAATCGCAAGCGCAAATCATGACCCGCAACAGACCCGTACCAGACGTGTCTCCTGAAGACAGGCAATTCATCCGATCACTGATTGTGTATGAAGATGATGACCTCATCGCCTTTAACAAGCCGTCTGGGTTGCCAGTCCAGGATGGCCGGGGGATCACGCGGTCGCTGGACTCGCTTTTGGACGCGTTCGCGCGATCGAATGGTAAGCGCCCTCGGCTTGTTCACAGGCTCGACGCAGGTACATCCGGGATAGTGATCGTTGCAAAGACACAGCCTGCTGCCGCATGCCTGTCTGCAGAGTTTTCTGAACGGCGAACACGGAAAACCTATCTCGCAATTGTTGGCGGAAACCTCCCGTCTGAAAATTCGGGAATGTTTGATGCGCCACTGATCAAGGTTCAGGAGGCAGGAAGGGTTCGCATGATTGCTGCTCGCGGAGATCGCAAGGGGGCTCTGGCGTCGCGCACGGGTTGGGACCTGCTGGAGCGCTGCGAAGGATGCGGGATGATGCGACTCTTTCCTGAAACCGGACGGATGCATCAGATCAGGATTCATCTGGCAAATGCCGGCTGCCCCATTTTCGGCGATGCCATATACGGCAACGGCAGGCAGGATGGTCCGCGCCTGATGCTGCATGCCGTGTCGCTGGAGATCAGAAAGCCATCAGGTGGTGTGTTGGCGGTGAAGGCTGATATTCCGGCAGATTTTACCGGAATTGCCGAAGGTCTTGGGTTCGGCGCTTATTCGAGCGAGGCGTAGTTTCCCTTTGTGCACGCCAGCGGGCGCCTTGATCGATTAGGTCAGCTTCCGGAAATGAAGGACCCGCCATCGTCATGGCGGGCCCTGAACCTCAGATCCTGTCGGGTCTTAGTGCTCACGCAACCTGGGCCCAACAGCCAGCATCTGGCCCGAATTGACGGCATCGGCTCTTGCAAGGTCTTCAATCAGGACCTGCATGCGGTCGTCATTCGCCACCATGCCAAGCATGTAGGCAACGCGCGCCGTTTCTTCCGAAACCCCGAACAGGCTTTCGAGCGCTTCGAATCCGGATTTCCGGCGAGGGTAGAATGTGAGGCGCGGGGTCACGTCAGCGTCAATCCCGCCGAGTTCCTTGGCCTTGTCGATGGCGTCCATGAAGCCGCCGATCTCGTCGACCAGTCCGATTTCAATGGCGTCTTCGCCGCTCCAGACCCGTCCGCGCGCGACAGCGTGCACTTCGTCATAGGTCATGCCGCGGCCTTCACCCACGATACCGAGGAAGCGATCATAGCCTCGTTTCAGCCAGGCCTTCACTTCGGCTTCCTGGGCTTGCGTGAAGGTTCCCGATCCGTAGGCGTCAGCAAATTCGCCTCCGACGCTGACTGTATCAAACGTCACGCCAATCTTGTTGAACGCGCCTTCCAGGGCAAATTTACCACCGAAGATGCCGATCGATCCGGTAATCGTGGAGCGGTCAGCCAGGATGTAGTCAGCGCCTGCCGATACATAATAGCCGCCAGACGCCGCCACCGAACCCATCGACACAACAACCGGCTTTCCCTTCTCCTGCACCCGCTTGACGGCGCGCCAGATTTGATCGGAAGCTGTCGGCGAGCCACCAGGACTGTCGACGCGGAAGACAATTGCTTTGACTTTTTCATTGTCGCCAGCATCGAGTATGGCGCGTGCAACTGCGTCGGAAGCAAATGCCGGAGGGCTCGAGAATGGTGATCCGCCTTCGGCACCGCCCGTTATGATTGCGCCTTCGCCGCCTACAACCGCGATGAGAGGTGCCTTGATACTGATGGTCGGCGGCATGTACATCGCGAGCTCGACGAGTTCAGCGTCCTTGCCCGCGCGTTCCCTGGCTGCTTCCTCAGCTTCTTCCGGCCAGCCCAGCTTGTCCATGATCTTCAGGTCGATGACTTCCTGAGCGGATTTGGGGCCGCTTTCCAGTGCGCTTTTTACCGATTCGACGGACAGGCCGCGGTCTTCGGCGATATCGCTGAGAGAGACGCTCCAGATAGAGTCAGCAAGAGCTGTCATCGCTTCTCTGTGCGGCTCTGTGTACGACGTCTCATTGTAGGAGTTAGGTGCGTTCTTGTATTCATAGAATGGGTAGATCTCGGACTGGACGTCGATTTTCTCGAACAGCCCAGCGAGAAATTCGGTTTCAAATGTGACCCCCGTCGCGAACAGGTCGGTGCCAGGCTGAATCCAGATTACGTCGGCGGCTGTAAGCGATCGAAGCGCGGAAGGACCACTCATTCCGTATGTGCCCTGGGTGTGCGCAATGATGAACTTTCCGGAATCGCGGAAACTGTGAAAGGCCTGGCGGAGTTCTTCTGCGCGGGCGCTGCCGACACCAATCATGGCGCCTCGCAGGTAGAGGCCCTGGACGGAATCATCCGTTTCTGCCGCCTTCAGCTTGGTCAGCAGGTCAATAAATCCAGGTGTCTGTGAAAATGCGGCCAGACCACCAACGGGGCTTTGATCGGGAAGCTCCATATTCAGATCGAGGCTAAGGACAACACGGTCCGGGGCGGGGGGGGCAGAATTTGTCGCCCCGACAATAAGAACAACAAAAAAAGAGACGATAAGCAGGATAAAAACAAACATCGCAGCGAAAGCACCTGCCATGGACAAGAAAAAGGTTTTCATATGTGCGCAAACTCCGTGCAGTGCAGCCAAAAACGCCGAATATAGACTTTGCCGATTATCGATAAAAATGTAAAGGGCGACCTTCACATGCCTGGCAAACGCGGGCCTGGTTGCATAATAGATGTGCCCGACCGAATGAAACAATGTCATCGGGTGTTGCCAGCGTCAGCAAGAGTGGCTATCTCGCCTGCTTCGCGTTGGGGTGTCGCCAAGCGGTAAGGCACCGGTTTTTGGTACCGGCATTCCCAGGTTCGAATCCTGGCACCCCAGCCACCTTAATGGTGTTCGCGATGGCGCAATCATGTTCGTTACTGTATTGCATGAGTTGCGTTCGATCGCGACGA
>TARA_R110000787_G_scaffold203779_8_pt1 | contig 55278 bp, 51 predicted proteins | sample TARA_R110000787 | Tara Oceans TARA_R110000787 (sample SAMEA4397920) | marine metagenome | biome: Polar Biome; feature: [DCM] deep chlorophyll maximum layer (ENVO:01000326); material: water (ENVO:00002006), including particulate matter (ENVO:01000060) such as... | depth 35 m | reverse complement strand
CTTAATGCGATTATTGGAACGATGCCCTCACCTGCAACAATTTCGATATCACTCACATCATACGGGGCGTCAGAAAGAAAAGATTCCTTTCCAGGGAATATCTGAGGTTTATCTTGGATTTGCTCTTTTTCTAAATTTTCAACCTTTTTCCCGAGCAACGCCATAATTGACAGCTCATCGGCCTCCCGCACGCAAGCAAATCCAAAGAACTTTAGTTCCATAGAATCGGCGATCTCCAAGCTTGAGTATCCACCGAGAATATGACATTCGTAAATTTCGAACTCGTTAAGGTCTTTTATTAGGTCATCGTATTTATGATTTGTTTCGGGAAGGGTTAAGTAGTCGAGAACAAAATTGAAGTTTACACTAAAGTGGTTTTCACTAAGTAAATTTAGGACGAGACATTCTTCGTCAGGTTCGACAAAGGCACCAAGTATATTGAAGGAACTTGGTTGGTTTATACCCTCACCATGAAAAATTCTATTGTTGTATTCAGCCAAGAAATTTCTGAGATATTGATCTACGTAGATTCCCGGCCCGTTCATTCTGTTAGCTTCCGCAATGTGTACGGCCTTCTGGCTCGATTTACTGATTTCTTTGCGCAATTTTGAATCATTGGTGCGGGCTTGTTTCATTGCGGAAATAATTGGCTTAGCGCTGGAGTTGTCAGGACGTATTGCAACGCTGAAGCTATATCGTGCCAACCGTTCAGCTCTTACTTTTGCTTTGTCACTTGGTTCCATCATTTCGTGGTGTATAGTACATATTTATAAACATGATGAATTGTTTTTTGCGCCTTCGATGAAAGTTCACCGATTCCGCCGATCTCCTCACAACCCCAACTCCCGCGCAATCATCGCATCACTAAAATAAGCCCGCTCGCACACAATCCGGTCCGTCCCCGGCGCAAATTCAAAGCTCGCGGCCATCCGCACCCGAAAGGCTTTGCCGGTTGGCTCGATCACCCGCTCGCCGATGGTCAGCGGGCCGAGATGGGTGCCGGTGAGCCAGAATTCGACCAGCACGACATGCTCGCCCGCCGCGCCGATCGCGATCACTTCATTGGCCTGGTCGGGAAAGGGCGTGCGCGACATCGCGAAATATTTGCGCACCGCTTCCTCGCCGTCGAATATCGTGCCATTGCCGTATAATTCATAGCGCGGATGCTGAAACGTATCGATCACCGCATCCCATTCATGGGTGATCTCCAGCGCCATATGATCGCGTACGACCTTCAGCCGCGATTGTTCCAGGTCGGTCATTTTTCTCTCTCCCGTTTTTTGTTTGGGAGGGTTTCGCGCAGCGGCGAGGGGAATGCAATTGGATTTGTGGGGGCGGGGGCGGAGCACTCGTCATCCTGAACTCGTTTCAGGACCTCCCTCGATTGCGCGCTTGCCTTGCGGGGTCCTGAAATAAATTCAGGATGACGAAGGAGATGGCGCCACATCCAAGCGACGTTCAGCTTGACATTTTTCAAAATAGTCATATATAAGTGACAATGTATCGGATCGAACAATCGGTCGAATTTGAGGGCTGCTAGACAGGCTGCGCGACCCAATGGCGAAGGCCAAAATCGCAGTGCGATTGGTTCGGGTAGGGGCCGGATTGCTGGGTGACTGGAAATCACTTGGCGACGGTGTGAGCGAGCTGCGGATTCCATATGGGCCGGGTTATCGCTTATATTATACAATGCGGGGCCAGACGGTGGTTTTCCTGCTCTACGGCAGCGACAAGAAGGGACAGGCAAAGGCGATAGAAAAAGCCAAGGAGATGGCGAAACAGATTTGAAGCAGGGACTTAATCCCTGTTTTGGCAACACAGGACATATATAAATGACCAAATTGCAAACCACGCCCTTTGATGCGGCGAAATATATTACAGAGCCAGGCCATGTTATCGAATTGCTCAACGATGCGCTGGAAAGTGGCGATGCGGGCTATATCGCCAATGCACTCGGCGTTGTCGCCCGCAGCGAAGGCATGACCATGATCGCCGAGAAATCGGGTGTGAAACGGCAGGCGCTCTATCGTTCGCTTAGCGAGGATGGCAATCCGACCCTGGAGACTCTGCTCGGCGTGCTCGGCGCGATGAATTTGCAGCTTGCGGTAAAGGAAAGTGACGCGAAGGCTGCTTAGAAAAACCTCGTCATCCTGAGCCACCATCACTCCTCATTTTGTAACCATCACTCGTCATCCTGAACTTGTTTCAGGACCCCGTCCGGCAAGCGCGCAATCTGGAGGGGTCCTGAAATAAATTCAGGATGACGAAAAGGCGGTTCAGATCACAAGGCCCCCCACCAAAAAACCGCTTTCCTACACCGCCCCCAATATGCCCTAATCCCGCCCATGACCGACTCCCGCCCCGACCCCCGCAGCCATATTGTCCAGCAGCGCGCTGTTTCGCGTGTCCCGGCTTTCACGCCGGTGCCGCTGCGCGCGCGGAAAGACGGGTGGACGCCGGTCCGGCAGGCGGAATTCCTCGGGCTGCTCGCCGAAACCCGCTGCATCAAGCGCGCCGCAGAGCGGCTCGGGATGAGCCGTGACAGCGCCTACCAGCTGCGCCGCAAACCCGGCGCGGAGGAATTTGTCGCTGCCTGGGACGCGATATTGGGCGTGCCGGGAAGCCGGAAGCCAAAGATTACACTAGAGACGCTTTTCCAGCGGATCAGGCAGGGCCGCTACCAGCCGATATTGCGCGGCGGGCGCTATGTCGGAACGATCAGAAAACCCGACAATTCTGCGCTTCTGACGGTACTCGGACGGCTTGACCGGCTGATTCCGCCGGAGGAAGATCTGGAGGCGGAGAGCAAAGATTACAGAAAATAAAACCGCGTGTTTGTGTAAAGTTCGCCGCGTAATTTGCCATCGCGGTGCAACAGGCGTAATCATTGACGCACTCGCGGGTCGCTACGGGAGAAAAATCATGATTGGACGCTACAGCTTTTTGCAAGTCGCCCTGGTTTTGTTCGGAGTGATATTCTGTCTTGTCTATCCGCTGGCGCTGGTCTGGCCGGCAGGCTGGAAATGGCACGAAGGGCCGCCCGCCGCTTCGCAATATTATATGATGATCGTCGGGGTTTACGCGACGCTCGGCATATTCCTGATCCGCGCCGCCGCCAATCCCGCGGCCCATCGCTCGCTGATCTGGTTCACCATCTGGTCGAGCCTGGTCCACGCCGCGATCATGGCGGTGCAGTCGATGCAGGATGCGGAACATATCGGCCATATGCTCGGCGACGTTCCGGCGCTGTTGCTGGTCGCGGTGGTGCTGACCCTGCTGATGCCAAAGGCTGACACGGACGATCTGGTGATCCAGAGCAAGGGATAATAGCAGGAGGCAGGTTTTTGCAGGAAGTGATTACCGCGACGCTCTGGTTCGCCGCCATTTCGGTCGGCATCATGGCAGGGGTTTATTTCACCTTCTCGGCCTTCGTGCTGCAGGCGCTCGACGCGGCGGGGCGACCGGTCGGCATGGCGGCGATGCAGTCGATCAACCGGATCATCCTGAAATCCCTGTTCCTGCCTTTATTCTTCGCTAGCAGTCTCGCCTGCCTGTTGCTCGCGGTCTTCGGAGTGATGCAGTGGGGCTCGCCGGGCGCATGGCAGATGGTGACCGGCGGGGCGCTCTATCTGGTCGGGATGCTGGTGGTGACGGCGGCCGCCAATGTCCCGCTCAACAATGCGCTGGAGGCGACGGACGCCGCCGGGCCGGACGCCGGGCCGATGTGGCGCCGCTATATGCAGCGCTGGCTGCCGTGGAACCACGTCCGGACGCTGAGCTGCACCGCCTCGCTGGTGCTGCTGATCAGTGCGATTGCCGTACGATGACCATTGTCATCCGCCCCGAACGGCCCGCCGATCAGGGCGAGATCCACGACATCACCAAACGCGCCTTTGCGCCGATGGAATATGCCGGCGGCGACGAGCAGGATCTGATCGAGCGGTTCCGCGATGCCGGGGCGCTGGCCATCTCTCTGGTGGCCGAGCGGGACGGGGTCGTGGTGGGGCAGGTGACTTTTACCAAAGCCTTTGCCGCTGACGGCTCGCCGGGCTGGTACACGCTCGGCCCGGTGGCCGTGGAGCCGGATTTGCAGGGGCAGCATATCGGCAGCCAGCTGATCGAAGCGGGCATCGCCATGCTGCGCGAACGTAACGCCGCAGGCTGCGTGCTGACCGGCGACCCCGCCTATTACAGCCGCTTCGGCTTCCGTCTGTTTCCCGATCTCTGCCCCGATGGCGAGCCCGCCGCTTATTATCAGATATTGCCCTTGCAGGTGGCCAGGCCAGACAGCGTGGTCGCCTTCCATCCGCTCTTCTACGGATCAGAATGATCCGGGAAGCTCGCGCTGGGCCGGGGTCGGTTGCGCCGGCATCAGCAGCTCGCGGGGCAGGGTCAGGGACGCGGCTTCGCGCTGTCCGGCAATCGTACCGGCTCCCGCGCTGCTGATCGGGGTGCAGGCTGCGCCGGAGAGAAAGCCGAGGGCGCGGGCCATCGACGCTTCGGCGGGATCGCCGAGCGGCAGGGTGATATCGTCGGCGGCCTGACAGCTATTGGTAAGAGAGCTGGCCAGACCACTGAAATAATTGGCATTGCCGTCGGCATTCTCGGTGGCAAAGGCGATGATCCGGATCCGGTCGTCGCAGGCGCTGCGGTCGAGGCCGATCTGGCCGACCGGCTTACCGTAGGTGTTGCTGCCGACCAGCGCCATATTGGCGTCGTGATAGGGGATCATCGCGTTGATCACCAGCTCGCTGGCCGAAGCCGAGCCGCCGGTGGTGATGAAGGCGATGCGGGTCGGGGCGATCGACTGGGCCTGGGTCTGGAAATTGCGGGTCTCGTTGTTCGCCGCCTTGCTGGTGCGGAAGCGGGTAACGCCCTGGACCTGGTTGGTAAAACGGTCGCGGCCGAGCAGATCGGCGAACAGCTGGGCGGTGCGTACCAGTCCGCCGCCGTTATATCGCAGGTCGATGACCAGCTCGGTCACGCCGGCGTTGCGGAACTGCAGGAACGCGGCACGCAACTGCGGCTCGGCGCTGTCGATGAAGGTGCGCAGGTTGACATAGCCGGTCATGGTTCCGCCATTGTCGATGATCTGCACGCCATAGCGCGGCGAGACCGGCTGGATGTCATAGTCGGCCTTGCTGACCGTGGTCGTGGTCTCGACGCCCGCTGCGTTGCGGAAGCGCAGCACCCGGCTGGTGCCCGCTGTCGACGGCCCGAGCGCGTCGCTGACCGCCGCAGCGCCGCCCTGGGCAAAGAGCGCGGTGACGGTCTGCAGATTGGCGCTGCTGGTGCCGATCGCCAGTAGCTCGGTGCCGCGATCCAGTCCGGCGGCGAGGGCAGGCGCGCCTTCATAGGCGTCGAGAACGAAGACACGGGACGACGGGCTGTCGTAGCTCAGGCGGATGCCGAAACCGGCGGTCGCGCCGGAAGCGTAGAAGGCATCCTCCTCGGCGATCGAGGTGATATAGGTGAAATAGCGGTCCCGTCCCTGACCGCGCGCGGTGGCGGTAAGGGCGTCGATATAGCTTTGCACGGAGCCATAAGGCGCCGGGCTCAGGCTGGCGGGCAGGGTCTCGGGGAAGAGATACCATTCGTTGATCTGGTCAAACGCCCAGTTCTGACGGTTTTGCAGGGAGCAGGTCGTGCTGCCCGGCGTTGGTGTCGGTGTGGACCCGCCACCCCCCGAAGGCAGACTGACCGTGTTGCTGCTACCACCGCCACCTCCACAGGAGGAGAGCAGTGCTGCCAGAGCCAATATCGAACCGGATTTCCGCAATGCCATGCTGCCCCCTTCGCCAGACTGGACGAAAATCGGGTCCGACAATCAGAACCCGACAGGCGCAACCCTGATTGCCTTGGCGACAATTGTCCACACAGAAAAAATCCGCCGACATTGCTGCCGACGGATAGTTTTTTCCTCCCCAGGAAAACTTGTTGGATCAGGTGCCCGCCGAGGGGTCAGAGGGACACCTGATCTCTGAGTGATTTAACCGAACTGGTTCATCGTGTTGTGCGCACCACCGGCTTTCAGCGCTGCGTCACCAGCGAAATATTCCTTGTGGTCATCACCAATGTCGCTGCCCGACATATTCTGGTGTTTGACACAAGCGATACCTTCGCGGATTTCCTTGCGCTGCACGCCGAGAACGTAGCCCAGCATGCCAGCGTCGCCGAAATATTCCTTGGCCAGATTATCGGTCGACAGAGCGGCTGTGTGATAGGTCGGCAAAGTGATCAGGTGATGGAAGATACCAGCGCGTTTCGATCCATCGGCCTGGAAAGTGCGGATACGCTTGTCAGCCGCTTCGCCCAGTTCGGTGTCATCATATTTCGCGTCCATCAGATCGTCGCGGTCATATTCCGACACGTCCAGTCCTTCGGCCTTCATTGCATCATAGACCTGCTGGCGGAAGTTCAGCGTCCAGTTGAACGAAGGCGAATTGTTGTAAACCAGCTTCGCATTCGGAACGACTTCGCGCACCCGGTCCATCATGCCGGCAATCTGCTCGACGTGAGGTTTTTCGGTCTCGATCCAGAGCAGATCGGCGCCGTTTTGCAGCGATGTGATGCTGTCGAGAACGCAGCGGTCTTCGCCGGTGCCTGGTTTGAACTGGAACAGGTTGGATGGCAGACGTTTCGGACGCATCAGCTTGCCATCGCGGTTGATGATGACGTCGCCGTTCTTCGCGGTGGCCGGATCAATTTCTTCGCAATCGAGGAAGCTGTTATACTGGTCGCCGAGATCGCCGGGTTCGTTGGAAACCGCAATCTGCTTGGTCAGGCCAGCGCCGAGCGAGTCGGTGCGGGTGACGATGATGCCGTCGGTTACGCCCAGTTCGAGGAAGGCATAGCGGCAGGCACGGATTTTCGCGATGAAATCTTCATGTGGCACGGTAACCTTGCCGTCCTGGTGACCGCATTGCTTTTCGTCGGAAACCTGATTTTCGATCTGCAAAGCACAGGCGCCCGCTTCGATCATTTTCTTGGCGAGCAAATAGGTTGCTTCGGCGTTACCGAAACCGGCATCGATGTCGGCGATGATCGGAACAACATGGGTCTGGAAATTCTCGACCTTGTCCATGGCCGCTTTTTCAGCTGCGCTGTCACCGGCGTCGCGCGCCGCATCAATGTCGCGGAACAACAGGTTCAACTCACGAGCATCTGCTTGACGCAAGAAGGTGTAAAGTTCTTCGATCAGCGCTGGCACCGAAGTTTTTTCGTGCATCGACTGGTCGGGCAGAGGACCGAACTCGCTGCGCAATGCTGCGACCATCCAGCCGGACAGATACAGGTAACGGCGTTTGGTGCTGCCGAAATGCTTCTTGATCGAAATCATCTTCTGCTGCGCGATGAAACCGTGCCAGCAACCCAGAGACTGGGTATATTTGGAACTGTCGGCATCATAGGCCGCCATATCTTCGCGCATGATCGCCGCAGTATATTTGGCAATGTCGAGGCCGGTCTTGAACCGGTTTTGCAACTGCATACGGGCAACGGATTCGGCATCAATGCCGGTCCATGTGCCGTTCTGGTTGTTGATCAGGTTGTTGGCGGAACTTTTGAAATCTTGATAGGACATGATATTCTTCCTTAAACTGGGGAGGCGGTTATACATTATGCTGTAAAAATATTTTCAGCGTCTAAGAAGACATTTGGCTGATTATATGGGAATACGCCAGAAACTATTGTCATATTATGAGTCGTGATGTCTGAAAAACCGGACGTTTTTATGTAAATATGTAAATTTATTTACATGTTCAAGTGAATGAACAACTGTATCTGTAATTGTAGCCAATGTTCGCGCTTAGCCGCTTGGACGATATCAAGATCATGCGGCCATATATTACAGGCATTCCCCAGCGCGATAAACGCTATCGGTTCCACATGCTGATATATTCGCCGTCTTCACTCTGGACGATTCTTCGAGCGCTCAGCGAGGTTTAGCTCAGTGCCGGTATAATCCATGCCAATGACATCACAACAATCGCAAGCAGCAAAGAGGCTGCCAGAACAATCCTGACATTATGAGTCGCTCGCGGTATGTTGCTTGCCTCACGCTCGGTAACTTCGATCTGATCGCCATGCCGTTCCATGATATGCTCCTTCACTGTCCGCAAAATAGCAAAAGTCATGATAGCATAAATACCGGCCTTTGGGCAGGCCTACGGCTGCTTTGATCGAAAGGGCCAGTTGATAACGTCGCCGGCTATTAGTGCCCACCAGATAAATATCGGCTGAAACGCAAGGCGTGGGGCGTGGTAGAGCCAGCTCGCTGTCTCCCCGCCGATTGCGATATTGTTCACCGCATGGTTGATGTTCGCCGGATAGACGCACAGCGCGTACAGTGCGAGGCCGATGCCTGCTGCATGGCGAATGTGCGGGATCATGCGGGGCGGGATCAGTAGCCCGATCGCGCCTGCGATTTCCGCGATCCCGGTCCACAGGATGACCTGTTCGGGATAGGGTACCCAATCCGGGGTTATCTGGAGAAATCCGACGGGGGAGCGGATATGCATGATTCCCGCGAACAGGTAGATCAGTGCCAGCAGGATCCGGAAAAAGCGCTTCGCCCGCCCACTTTTTCGATTGGCTTGTACCACTTATCGGCGGCCCATCCGGGCGACCACAGTGACGAAGAAAGCCGTGGACCAGCCCAGCAGAATAAACCCATTGAGACCTTCTACAGCGGCAATCATCTGCCATTTGACGTCCAGGCCTTCACTATTATAGCCAGTGGTCGAATAGGTGATGGTGGAAAAATAAATGGCTTGTTCGAAAGTGGGAATGGCATCCACTATCCGGTAGACGATTGCATATGCCCAGATTTCGATGCCATGGAGTATGAAAAGACCGAATACCAAGGCAAGGGTAACGACAATCCCGTGCGGCGACATTGGATGAATATGCTCGGCTGCCTCTTCGCGTGCTTCTATCCGGAGAAAACGCCCGAGGCCGAAGATGCCGACGCCGTGGATAAGCACGGTCAACAGAACCATGAATCCGCCGACGGCCAGTTCAGCGAACATGTGGTGCTAGCTTCCCCACGGTGCCGGCGGAACGGGAACAGGGGAAGACAGGTCAAATTCGACCCTGAAATGGCGCCCGTCGACGGTTTCCGGACGGCGAAGCTCGTATGCGAATTTGGCATCGGTCTGGCCCGGCGGGCTGATTTCGACGGCCCAGACATTTTTTACCGACTGATCGAGCCCATTGGCCTTGAACGAAGCGATCGATTCGGCGTCCACCGGGAATTCCTGCCGGTCCGCTGTGCCGTCGCTGGCGGTATCTCCGCCATAGTTGGTAACATCGTCGAGACTGCCGTCTTCATGCCGGTGGCGGTGCTTCAGGCGCAATCCCTGTTCAGTGCGGGTGATAAACCATGTCCGCGAACGGTCCCATGTTTTAGGACCCTCGGCGATATGGAAAGGGATCTGGATCTCGTTCAGATCGCAGGACGCCGCATGCATGATCATCGGCTTGCCTACCATATCGGCGTCGGGTTCTTGCTCGGATACCAATATCCCGGCATATGCCTTGCCACAGAGCAGACTCATTCGTTCGAAAAACAGGTCCTGCGGAGATGGTTCCGGCGGCCCGTCCGGCGATGAATCGCAGGATGCGAGCGGGATACAGAGAAGAATTGCTGCTGTGCAGGCCAGAATTGATTTGTTCATGGAAGCTATTGCTACACAATTTCTGCGGGCCGTGAAACCATCGAAATTCATCTGATTGCTTATTATGTAATAGGATGCTATAGGCACGAAAGCTAATAAATCGCGTTACGACGAAATCATGGTTTCGCAACCCCTAAGGTCGCATACTCTTTTTCCCATTTCTCGAAGTTGGCCAATCCCGTCCGGTTCTGCATTTTGCTAGATCGGGCATAATTAAGTTATGAATAGGAATAAGACTATGCCTACAGGCACCGTAAAATTTTTCAACACCGACAAGGGCTATGGTTTCATCGCTCCTGAAGATGGTGGCGATGACAGCTTCGTGCACATCACAGCAGTTCAGGCTGCCGGAATGCAGTCGCTCGAAAAAGAACAGCGTTTGACATATGATGTTGAAACCGGAAATAACGGCAAGAAAGCCGCTGTAAACTTGCAGCAGGCTTAAGCCTAACACCGAATACGGGAAAGGGCGGGAGTGCACGGCACTCCCGCCCTTTTTTTGTCATAAAAAGGCTGCTCGCCTAGCTCCAGTCGAACGCAAGGCTGCCACGATTATACAGTCCGGCGAGTAGCACCACTATCTCATCCGATTCTAGCCATGCCGAATCGATAACAAATTGGTCTTGCGCGCAAAGCATCTCCGCCAACGGGATCTCGTCCCCGGTACATGGAAAAGATTCCCCGTCGACAAATAGCAACAGCTTGTCCGCACTTTCACGGATGAAGGAAAAGCGGCTGGCGGGATTGCGGAGCAGGGGATGGTCGGCATTCAATAAGCCGCGCAGATGGTCTGTCTCGATCGGTTCTTCGGGACGCCAGTCGGTTTCCGGATATTTCGGCGTGCTGCTATATTCACCAAACCATTTTGCAAAGTCGTTGCGATCGGCAAGTTTCTCGGTGACCATGGCGTGCAGCCGGTCGATAGCGGTGGCGGGTATTTCTCCAGGATTTGACTGGTGCGCCAAATCCGGATCGCAATAGCGGTCATCATCGGTCATTTCTGGCAGCAGGTCGTCGCACCAGCTGCCAATCAATTCCTTTCTCGATGGCGATCGAAACCCGATGCTGTAGGTCATGCAATTCTTGCCAACCGCCACTCCGTTGTGGGCGATCCCGGGCGGGATATAGAGCATGTCTCCGGGATCGAGAATCCATTCTTCCGCCGTCTCAAACTCGGCGAGCAACAGCAAGTCTTCGTGCGAACGCAGGGCAGTTTGGTCGTCGCACATGCCGCCGATTTGCCATCGGCGCCGGCCGAGGCCCTGTATCAGGAACACATCATAATGATCAAAATGCGGACCCACTCCGCCGCCATCGCTGGCAAAGCTGACCATAACATCATCGATCCGCCAGTTCGGGATGAAGCGAAACGGCTCAATCAGCGCCGCCACATCGGCCACATGCTGATCGACCGCCTGAACCAGCAAGGTCCAGGGAGACTTGCCCAACTCGCCAAAACGGGTCTCGGGCAAAGGGCCATGTTCGGCGTTCCAGTCATCGCTCGATTGCGTGATCAGCCGCGACTCTACATGATCCTCACATGCCAGGCCGGCAAGCTCGTCGGGTGACAGCGGATTGCGCCATGATTGCCAGGGATTTTTAATCAGCAGCGGTCGTTTCTGCCAGTAATCGCGCAGGAAAGCGGTGGTATCGAAATTATTGAATTGCATCTGTATCCGCTACACAATCTCGGGCTGGAACGGTAGTGATACCGCTAAAAACTATTGGTAAGCGCGCATCTTTGCCGGCTCCGGCTTTGTTGCGTTGCTCATTCTGCTTCGGGCTGCCAAAGAGGCATATGACAAAACTGATCCTCTTCAATAAACCGTTCGGTGTGTTGCCGCAATTCACCGATCGCGGGAGCGAAACCAAGCGTGCGACTCTGTCGGACTATATCGACCTGCCAGGCGTTTACCCGGCTGGCCGGCTTGATCGGGATAGCGAAGGACTGATGATGCTTACCGGCGATGGTAAATTGCAGGCACGGATTTCGGACCCCAAATATAAAATGCCGAAAGCCTATCTTGTGCAGGTCGAGGGGGAGGTCAGCGATGAAAGTCTCGCCATGTTGCAAAAAGGCGTTGAATTGAAGGATGGTTTGACTCGGCCTGCTGAAGTGGAACGTCTCGAAGAACCGGACCTTTGGCCGCGCGATCCTCCGATCCGGGTGCGCAAGAGCATACCCGATTGCTGGCTCAAACTGACCATCAGTGAAGGCCGGAACCGGCAGGTACGCCGAATGACAGCGGCGGCCGGTCACCCCACGTTGCGACTGGTGCGCTGGAGCATTGGCGACTGGAATCTTGAGGGTTTGCAGCCCGGACAATGGCGGGCCGACGAATAGGCGGTATGCGCTCGCCCGGATTTTCGATAGACAAGACGATCGAGAGAGGGGCTAAAATATGAAAAAAACGATCCGTATCATTCTGCTGCTGCTGGTTTTGCTGGGGGCGGCTTTTTTCATTTTCCGGACCCCCGACACCGATCGCGCAGAGATGATCGCCAAATATGGCAACGAAGCTTCCCGCTTCGTCGACGACGGCCATGGCACCAAAGTCCACTATCGCGATGAAGGCAACAAGGACGGTCCGGCGCTTCTCCTGATCCACGGCTCGAACAGCTTGTTGCAGACATGGGAGCCGCTGGTGGGGCTGCTCGGTGACAAATATCACCTGATTTCACTCGACCTTTACGGACATGGCCTGACCGGTCCCAATCCGAATGGCGCTTATGATGCTGACTCCAATATAGCGGCGGCGGTTCGGGTGCTCGATAAAGTGGGCGTCGATAAAGCCTATTGGGTAGGGAACAGCATGGGCGGCTGGGTGACCTGGCGTGCCGGTTTATCGGTACCGGAGCGTATCTTGGGACTCGTTATGATTGACGCTGCTGGAGCGCAGGTCCAGCAAAAGGGACAGCCTTATCTGGGCGCCAGACTGGCCCGCTCAGCGGTCGGACAAATGCTGCTACCGGAAATCACACCGCGCTTTCTGGTCAAATCCTCACTGGAGGAAAATTTTGCACAGCCTGAACGGCTGACCGAAGAACTGGTCGACCGCTATTGGGAATTGTTGCGCTTTCCCGGCAATCGCAAAGCGGCAGTGGATCGAGCGACGACGCCACGACAACCGGAAAAATGGGGAGATGTTGGCACGTTAAAAATGCCGGTGCTGCTGCTCTGGGGAGAGAAAGACAAAGTTATCCCTCTCGCCCACGGACGTGCCTTCGCTGAAGCGATCCCTGGCAGCAAGTTGATCACTTATGCCGATGCCGGGCATCTTCCGATGGAGGAAACGCCCGAGCAGGTCGCTCGGGATATCGATGGGTGGATTGAAGGATTAGCGACAGAATCGGTCGCGTTGAGCGAGGAGTGACGCCGGTTTCTTGCTATTCATTCCAGTAAGCATTCATCGGCAGATTGATATCCGGAAGGCTCCAGTCGATCGGGGCCAGTCCATTCCGCTCGAGAAAACCGTTGGCCTTGCTGAAATGCTTGCATCCGAAAAACCCGTGATAGGCCGACAGAGGCGACGGGTGAGGGGCTTTTAGCACCAGATGATGCCCACCCTGTTCGATGCTTTTGACGAAAGCTGCCTTTTTTTGCGCATAGCTTCCCCATAGCAAAAACACGACAGGTTCAGGCTTCGCGGCAATCAGGCGTATGACCGCGTCGGTAAACTGCTCCCAGCCTTTGCCGCGGTGGGAGGCCGCATTGGCCATTTCGACGGTCAATACGCTGTTAAGCAGCAGCACGCCCTGCTGCGCCCAATGTTCGAGAAAACCGTGGGCAGGGCGGGGCAGGCCGAGATCGCTTTCCAGCTCTTTGTAGATATTGACCAGCGAAGGGGGCGGGCGAACGCCGGGTTGCACACTGAAACACAGGCCGTGGGCCTGTCCGGGACCGTGATAGGGGTCTTGCCCCAAGATTACGACGCGTACCTGGTCGAGGGCAGTGAGGTTGAGCGCACGATAATATTCCTCGCTCTTTGGGTAAATTTCTTTTCCTGCGGCTTTTTGGTGCAGCAGAAATTCACTCAAGGCAGTCATATAGTCGCTGGCAAATTCTCCGGCGAGAGGTTCTTTCCAGCTGTCGTCCAGTTTCACGCGGTCATCCATATCATGCTGATAGCAATGCCCACTCGATAGGCAAAGCAGGATCAACCCCGCTTGCCAGTTTCGCCTAGGGAGATTACCATCGCGTCCAAGCGCCATTAGAAAGCGCAAACGCAGAAGGAAAAGCTCTTCCCATGACCGACCGCAATATTCCCGTTATCTCTGCAACCGGCCTTTTCACGCCAACAGATAGCATCAGCAATGAAGAGCTGGTCGCCAGTTTCAACGCTTATGTCGATATGGCCAATCGTGAAAATGCGAAAGCTATCGCTGCGGGCGAAATGGAAGAATTGGCGCACAGTTCAGTGGAGTTTATCGAGAAAGCGTCGGGCATCAAGTCGCGCTTCGTGCTGTCCAAGGATCCGATCCTGGATCCGGAGGTGATGTGTCCCCGCTTTCCGGAACGGCCCAATGAGGAAATCTCGGTTCTTGCCGAAATTGGCGTGAAAGCAGCACTGCAGGCGCTGGAGCGGGTAGGGCGCAAGCCGGAAGATGTTGATGCGGTACTCTGCGCCTGCTCGAACATGCAGCGAGCCTATCCCGCGATCGCTGTCGAAATACAGGCCGCACTGGGAATGGAGGATGGCTTCGGTTTCGATATGAATGTCGCCTGTTCCTCCGCGACTTTCGGTATCCAGACGGCGGCTGACTATATCCGTTCGGGGAGCGCTAAATCGGTGCTGGTGATCAATCCGGAAATCTGTTCCGGCCATCTCAACTGGCGAGATCGGGACAGCCATTTCATCTTTGGCGACGTTGCTACTGCAATCCTCATCGAGTCCAAAGATATTGCTCCGGCGCAGCATTGGGAAATAGTCGGCACGAAACTCAAAACCCAGTTTTCCAACAATATCCGCAACAATTTCGGTTTCCTCAATCGCGCCAGTCCGGAAAGTCGCGACGACAAGGACAAGCTTTTTGTCCAGGAAGGGCGAAAGGTTTTCAAGGAAGTGGTGCCGATGGTTGCCAGGATGATCACCGAGCAGACCGAACGGCTCGGTATCGAAACGAGCGCCCTGCGCCGTCTCTGGCTGCATCAGGCCAATGCCGGTATGAACCGCCTGATCGCCCAGCGGGTACTCGGTCATGAGGCCAGCGATGACGAAAGCCCGACTGTCCTCGATACATATGCAAATACATCGTCGGCCGGATCGATCATCGCCTTTCACAAGCACAGTGAAGATCTGGCCGACGGCGACATCGGACTGATCTGTTCGTTCGGCGCAGGCTATTCAGCGGGAACGGTTTTTGTGCGCAAGGTTGCGTGATCAGGGTGATGTAACATGACGATGACAGGCCAGTGCCTATGCGGCGGGGTAAGCTACTCGATCGAGGGAGACCTCCAGATGTGCGGGGTCTGTCATTGCAAAAACTGCCAGCGGCAAGCGGGCAGTTCCTATTCCGTACTTTTCGCGGTGGCAGACGAACAGATCGAGATCATCGGCGACCTCACCACCTATGACGATCATGCCGAGAGCGGCAATGTCGTCCATCGCCATTTCTGCGGTACCTGTGGTACGCCAGTGAAAACTTCGCTGCCGACCCAGCCTGGCATGACTTACATCAAAGCGGGAACGCTGGACGATACAAGCGTGCTGCATCCGCAAATCCATTTCTGGACGGGCAGCAAACAATCGTGGGTCGAGATTGATCCGAAAGTCCCGCAGATGGAAGGCAATCCCGGATGATGATGACGCAGAAAATAGCCGCGGCGATTATAACCTTCACGATGCTCGCCGGCTGTGTTGATTCCACTGGGCAGGGCGATTCGGATGAAGCGGAAGCCAGCTCGCAGCCTTCACCGGTCATCCTTCAGGCGGATGGCATCGCTCAGGGGGAGGGCTTTGATCTTCCCTATGGCACAAAAAAGTCAGAAGTGATCGCTATGCTGGAACGTTTCGGTCGGGTTGACCAGAGTAACAATGAGGAATGCGGCGCCGGGCCGATGGATTTTGTCTCCTCTTCAGCAACTGGACTGACGCTCAATTTTCAGGAAGGTCAGCTGGTTGGCTGGTTCTTCGATGGTGACGGGAAATTGGCACGTACGGCTCAAGATATCACCGTCGGATCGACCCGCTCCGATCTTGAAGCCGCTCTTCCGATAGAAATGCAAACCGACAGTACGCTCGGTATCGAATTTTTTTCCGGTTCCGGGGAAAACGGATTTATCGCCGGCTTTCTCTCGGACGAAAGCAAGAATGCGACCGTCGAGAGCCTCTATTCGGGCACCAACTGCTTTTTTCGCTAACCATTTGAGGTTACGATTTCGGGGGATAATATGATCAGTTTACGGGCGCGCTTCCTGTTTTTCATTATCCGCATTTCGGGATTGAAAAACTATCTACTCAAACCCGGCAACGCGGAGAAATATGTTGCACGAGATCATGCGCGCGGTCCGGCATTGCCCGTTCGCTGGTTGCGCAAACATTGCGATATAGAGAAATCCGAAATCAACGGGCAGCCGTTATATCATCTGGGCCCGAAGAAAAGTGGCAGTTCGCTGCATATATTCTATCTGCATGGCGGCGGCTATGCGTTCAACATAGTTTCGCTTCACTGGCATTTTATCAAAAAGTTGGTCCGCAAAACCGGAGCAAGCGTCACGGTCCCGATCTACCCGCTATCGCCGGAAAACAAGTGGGACAGAAGCTATGCCATGGTGATGGAGGCATTTGAACAGGCTGTTTCCCGACACGGTGCAGAGAATATAGTGGTAATGGGCGACAGCGCGGGCGGCGGCTTTGCGCTTGGACTGTCGCAGATGCTGCGCAATGCGAACAAGCCTTTGCCCGGCAAACTGGTGCTGCTCAGTCCCTATCTGGATCAAACTGCTGCTGATCCGGCGCAGGAAGAACTGGAAAAGACCGACGTTCTGATTTCTATTGAAGGTGTACGTCGCCTCGGTAGCTGGTGGATGCGCGAGGGTGAAGACCCGGCGATGTTTCCCGCTAGCCCGTTGTTCGAGACGGTTGATCGATTGCCGCCGATGCTGGTTTTTGCCGGAAGCGATGAAATGTTGCTTGCGGACTCTTTGCGGCTGAAACGAAAAGCTGATGAAAACGGCGCGGAGGTTGAACTGAAAATCTATGATCGCATGCAGCATGTCTGGATGCTGTTGCCCATTCCGGAAGCGAAAACGGCTTTGGGCGAGATTGTCGAATTCCTACTCGCCCCGAAAGTTTAGTTCGAGAAGTACGCCATTGGGCTCGGTGAAAAACAGCTGTTTCAGCTGGATCGACGGGATGTCGTTGAGCCGATAGTCGACCCCGTGGGCCTCGAGCCGAGCGCTGAACGCCTGATGGTCGCTGCAATCCAGAGCCACATGATGGATCGCGCCGGTCGTCGGCCCGGTCTCTGTTTCACGGCGATAGGCCTGCCGCATCTCTTTGGAATTGATATGAAAAATCGCGCGACCACTATCGTCATGAAGCCACTGGACATGTTCGGGTGGCAGTGGTTCAGGGCCGTCTCGCACATCGAGATCGAACAACTCGACAAAGAAGCGCACGGTCCCTTCCAGATCGTCGGTGATGATATTCACATGATCGAGTGCGTTGAGTTTCATTCTATCCCTTCAACTTGCGGCCTCGTTCGATGATGGCAAGCCGCCGGTTCTCGACTTCGTCCATCGAGACCCCGGCGTTATAGGGTACCGATATTTCGTGCTCATAAGCCATGCCGTCCTTAAGGTTGCGGTCAAAGCCGGTCATGATCAGATCCTTGTAAACCTTCAGGAAGTTGCGGTCGATGGTCGTCATGTCGCGTGCCAGAGTCAATGCGGCCGGCATCAGTTCGTCCGGCTGATAGACGTGATTGACGAGGCCCCAATCGCAAGCGGTCTGAGCGTCGAGAAACTGTCCGGTGAAACTAAGTTCACAGGCGCGGGACAAACCGATGAAACGCGACAGTTTCTGCGACAGGCCCCATCCTGGCGTGATGCCGACCCGCGCGTGGGTGTCGGCGAAGCGTGCGTTAGTCGACGCGATACGGATATCGCACGCCAGCGCCAGTTCGAAACCACCGGTGATAGCAACCCCGTTGATCGCGCCGATCACCGGTATCGGCATTTCGGTCAGAGCAAAAACCGGATTGCTACTCTCATCGCGATCATTGGCCGGACCAAGGCCGGATTCGCCCAGTTCCTTTAGATCAAGGCCAGCGGTAAACGCGCGTTCTCCCGATCCGGTAACGATCAGAGCATGGACGCTGTTATCGTTTCTCACGTCCTTACAGGCGGCACATAATTCCACGCGCAATGCCTTGGACAGCGCGTTCATCGCCTCCGGTCGGTTGAGGGTGATGGTTGCGACACCATCTACTTTGTCCAGCAATACCAAGGTCATCAGTCGTCATCTCCCGCTTCATATTTCCCGGCGATCTGCGCGCCCATTGCCGCGGTCATCGCGAAAGCCTGTTCAGGGTCACTCTGTCGCAACAGTGCGATTTGTTGTTCCATTCCTTCGGCGATGAGAAGTTCTGGAACATTATTGGCGACAGCATCCAGAATCTGACGCGCACATTCAGCCGGTTCCATGCCGTTGTCGATAGCGGCATCGGACTTGCCGCGGCGTTCGCCCTCTCTGGTCAGCGCATTGCGCGATACATTTGTGCGGATCGATCCCGGCAGGATATTGGTAACGTGGATATTGTGCAGTTTTTCGACCTCGGCCCGCAGAGCATCCATATAGCCGATCAGTCCATGCTTGGCGGCGCAATAGGCGGTGCGCAGGGGCACGCCGACACGCCCGGCTACAGAGCTGATCCCGACAATATGACCGCCGCCCGCCGCGATCATGTGCGGCAGCAACAGCTGGGTCAGCCAGATCGGTGCCAGCAGGTCAACGTTGATGATCGTGCTGTGGACCTCGGGATGGGTGTCGAGCGCCAGACTGCGCTGGCTGATCCCGGCATTGTTGACGAGAATGTCGACCTTGCCTTTCCAGCTCCGCGCTTCCTCGACCTTTGTGGGCAGAGCGGCGTAATCGGTCGTTTCAAATGGGAGAATCAGCGTGTCGGTCGCGATATCAGCAGCCACCTGCTCCAGCGCATCGGTCCGGCGTCCGGAAAGGATTATGTGGGCGCCCGCTTCGGCAAAGGCCTTTGCAAGTGCTTCGCCAATTCCGGATGATGCCCCGGTGATCCAGACGGTTTTATCGGCAAATGTCATGAGAAGACTCCCTGTTCTATCGCTTTGGATTTCTTCCAGCCAACATAACATAATGCCAGCATGATAATATTGCCCACTGCGTCGAGTAGGCCAACGCTGGTGAATACCGGATCGTGGAAGGTGAAATAATAATTGAAGGCGAAAAAGGGCAGCAGGGCGATTCCGTAGACCAGAAAGGTCAGCGAAGAGAAGCGCGAGAAGGCCGCGAACAGCCCTGATAACAAAGCCTGCGCGCCGAAACAGGCGATTGAGAAGGGGAGCAGGCGCCCACCATCGCGATATTCCGCGAGGAACACCGTATCAATTACATGTTGTGGGAAGAATGTCGCCCACCCGCCAAGCAGGAAGAACACCAGCGCAATGAAAAACTGTATGCGCTTCGGTGTCATGGGCTATTCCTGCTGTTTAAGCGCTTTTGCTCAACTTCGGTGCATCGTCACCAAGGTCTTCGAACCAGGCTTCAACCTCGCCGTTGAGCTTGATCAGCAGGGGATTGCCCTTGCGATCCATGGTCTTGCCCGCCTGAACCTTAACCCAGCCCTCGGAAACGCTATATTCTTCGATATTATGCTTGCGATCACCGCGAAAATTGATCCCGATGCCGCGTGAGAGCAACTCGCCGCCATAATGCGGGCTGCGCGGGTTGATGGCCAGATGGTCCGGTGGAACGTCCTTGCCGGATGCGGCGCTGTTGGCGGGTTCGGATTGTTTGTCTTCGGTCATGATCGATACTCGTTTTCTGATGTTGGGGGCGCTTTGCCATAATCATCGCAAAAATCAAACAGATGTTGTCAGGAGAGCGTCGGTATGAGACCGGCTAGCGAAAGACGTCACCAACATTTCTCGCCATCTTGGGATCCCTGCCATATTGATTGTCGCCCTTTTTGCCTTCGATGCACATGAAGATCAAAATTACGATGCCGGGCAGGGTGAGGATCAGGGTCCCGACATATAGCAATATTCCCACGATGCCGGAAATATTCTGGTCGTGAAAGCGCCTGACTATGACGGCCGCGTTGGGGATCAGCATGCCGAGCCAGAACAAGCCCCACAATGCCAATATGACAAGAAGCGGAATCAGATAGTCTGTTCCATCTATCTTCGGAATTGTGTCACCGGCGGAAACTATTTCGTCAGGTCCGATCATCGCAACCATGACCATCAGAGCGAAAAAAGCGATGTTCACGAGGAACTGGAACAGAAAGAACATCCAATATTCCTTTCTCCGTGAGCGTCCGGAGAAATCCGCATAGCGTTTCAGCGGCAAAAGCATCCATTCCATGTCTTTTACTCCAAGGCCGCAACAGGTCCGAGCTTACGGGAATGAGCCACATTATCAAGTCGCGTCCGAAGAGATAGGAATATGATGCAACCGTTTGGACGAGGAGGGCATTTATATCGTTGAAAATCCGGCATTCGAGTGCCGCAAATCCGGCTCCCGTGTCTTTAATATCACACTGCCGCATATTCCTTTTCGCGATGGAACCAAACGCGCTGCCACGCGCTTGATGGGTCTCTTAATTGTTAGAGTAAAAAGAGGAGTATATTATGTCCCCCACCAAACGCGCACTTAGCGTGGCCACAGTGCTGACAGCGATGATTGCTGTTCCTGCGCAAGCTCAGGAAATTGATAACAAGGAATTCGACGGCTTCTATGTCGGCGGTTCGTTCGGATTGGGTGCGCAATCCAATGACAGGGATGAAGGCGTCACATTTGATACCGACCGCGATGGCAGCTTTGATAATGTTGTCCGCACCGTATCCGGTGCCGATGCATTCTCGCCGGGCTTCTGCAACGGGGCTGCGAACGGCAATGCGCCAACTGCGGGCTGCCGGAATGACAAGGATGATATGGATTATTACATCCGGGCCGGAGCGGACAAGCAATATGGCAATTTCGTCGTCGGTTTTCTGGTCGATGCCGGCCGTAGTGAGTCCACAGATAGCGTGACCGCGTTCAGTACCACGCCTGCCTCATATACGTTCACACGCCAGCTTGACTATGCACTCGGCGCTCGTGGTCGGGTCGGTTACACTCCAGGTGGCGTGCTGTTTTACGCAACCGGCGGTGTCTCCTATGCCAAAATCGACAATAGTTTCACCACTACCAACGGTGCCAACAGTTTTACCGATAACGGAAAAACCGAAAGCTTCGGATGGACTGCAGGCGGCGGTGCAGAAGCCAAGGTGACCAACAACATCACCATGGGTCTCGAATATCTGTACACCCAATATACTGACGACGACTATGTAGTGAATGTCGGGCCGGGAACTGCGGGCGCAACAAACCCGTTTCTTTTGGCCTCCGGCGGAACCGATATGAAACGAAGCGATCCGAATTTCGATCAGCACAGCATCCGGCTGACAGCGGCACTCCGCTTCTGATCGCAATCGTAACAGGACAAGAAAAAGGCGGCCTCATCGGCCGCCTTTTTTTTTAACTGCTGCTGTTTTAAGCCGCCGCTGCCTGCCGTGAAGCTTTCTTGCGATCGTTCGGATCGAGATAGCGTTTGCGCAGACGGATGTTCTTTGGCGTGACCTCGACCAGTTCATCATTGTCGATATAGGCGATTGCCTGTTCCAGCGTCATCACCTTCGGTGTGGTCAGGCGTATGGCGTCTTCCTTGCCCGAAACGCGGAAGTTGGTCAGCGCCTTGGATTTCATCGGATTGACATCGAGATCGCCGGGCTTGGCATTTTCGCCGATGATCATGCCTTCGTAAACCGGCGTTTGCGCGCCGATGAACAATACGCCGCGTTCTTCGAGCATGTTCAAGGCATAAGCAGCAGTGTTGCCGGTGCCGTTCGAAACCAGAACGCCAACCGGGCGCCCTTCGATAACGCCTTTATATTCGCCATATTTTTCGAACAGACGGTTCATCAGGCCGGTGCCGCGCGTGTCGGACAGAAATTCACCATGATAACCGATCAAACCGCGTGACGGTGCGGAGAAGGTCAGGCGGGTCTTGCCGGCGCCGGAGGGGCGCTGTTCGGTCAGTTCCGCTTTGCGGCGCTGCATCTTGGAAACGACCGTGCTGGAATATTCCTCGTCAACGTCGATAACCACGGTTTCATAGGGTTCCTCGCGTTTGCCGCCTTCTTCGCGATAAAGAACGCGGGGACGCGAAATGCCAAGTTCAAAGCCTTCGCGGCGCATCGTTTCGATGAGAACGCCCAATTGCAATTCGCCACGACCTGCGACGTCAAAGCTGTCCTTGTCGTCGCTCTCGGTTACCTTGATCGCAACATTGGATTCGGCTTCGCGGAACAGGCGTTCGCGGATCACCCGGCTGGTGACCTTGTCGCCTTCGCGACCAGCGACGGGACTGTCGTTTACCGCAAAACGCATCGACAGCGTTGGTGGATCGATCGGTTGGGCTGCGATCGGTTCGGTGACTGATATATCGCAAATCGTGTTGGAAACAGTCGCTTTTGTAAGGCCGGCAAGAGAGATAATGTCGCCCGCCTTGGCGCTTTCTACGGGAACGCGCTCGAGACCGTTAAAGGCCATGATCTTTGTCGCGCGGCCGGCTTCAACCACCTTGCCATCCATATCGATTGCGTGGATCGGCATGTTGATGTCGATTCTTCCGCTTTCGACCTTGCCGGTCAAAATGCGGCCAACGAAATTGTCGCGGTCGAGCAACGTAACGAGAAACTTGAATTCGGCATCCGGATCGACATCAGGCTCCGGCACATGTTCGATAATCTTGTCGAAAAGTGCCGAAAGGTCGCCATCGCGTACGTCCGGGGTTTCACCGGCATAACCGTTGCGACCGCTGGCGAAGAGCGACGGGAAATCTAGCTGCTCGTCATTGGCGTCAAGGTTGACGAAGAGGTCGAACACTTCGTCGAGGACTTCTTCCGCGCGACCGTCGGGACGGTCAATCTTGTTGACGACGACAATCGGCTTCAACCCAAGGGCCAATGCCTTGCCGGTCACGAATTTTGTTTGTGGCATCGCGCCTTCGGCACTGTCGACCAGAAGGATCACGCCGTCGACCATCGACAGGATGCGTTCCACTTCGCCACCAAAGTCGGCATGGCCCGGGGTATCGACAATATTGATCCGTGTGCCTTTCCATTCGACACTGGTGCATTTTGCGAGAATCGTAATGCCGCGTTCTTTTTCAAGATCGTTCGAATCCATCGCCCGTTCCTCGACACGTTCATTGTCGCGGAAAGTGCCGGATTGGCGGAAAAGCTGGTCAACCAGAGTTGTTTTGCCGTGATCAACGTGCGCAATGATTGCGATATTGCGAAGGGACATATATAGATTCTACCGTATGATTGAGGAAGGGGCGGCCATAAGCACAGCCCCGCTATCGTCGCGCCCTTAGCCTGTTTGGTGCTGCACCGCAACATCAGAAAGCTTGCTAAATCGTTCTTAGCGATCCATTTGGCGCTAACACCATGCAAACCCTTCGTCTCATCCTCACCGATAAATTCATCTGGCTGCTCAGCGGAGCGGTGCTGTTGGCGACTTTGCTGCCCGTACAGGGTCTGGTAAAAGATATTGCAGGGATTTTATTCAACGCCGGGATTTTTGCGGTATTTCTGCTTCACGGCATCCGTTTGGAGCGGCATGAAGTGAAGGCAGGGCTCGGCAATATCCGCCTGCAGGGGACGATATTCGTCTGGGTATTTGGCGTGATGCTGGGGATCGGGCTAATATTGTCGAAGGCGGTCGATCAGCTTCTGCCTGCCGACATAGTGCTCGGATTTCTGTTCCTGGGGGTGTTGCCCTCTACGGTGCAATCCGCGACCAGCTATTGCGCGATCGCCAAAGGCAATGTCGCAGCGTCGGTTGTTGCCAGCGCCTTCATCAACCTAGTCGGTGTATTTTTATCGCCGCTACTCTTCGCTCTGCTGGCAAGCGCAGCCGGAGTTGAGATCACGTCCGACACAATCATCAAGCTTGCCGCGATATTGCTATTGCCATTTGTTCTAGGCCAGTCCTTCCAGAAATGGCTGCGGCCGTGGGTGATGTCGCACAAGGATATTACAGGCTGGATCGACCGGGGGGCGATTGCGCTGGCGGTCTATGTGTCATTCTCCGCTGCGATTATCGCCGGAATGTGGAGCCGGGTCAGCGGCACCGAATTTGTCTGGCTGGCTGCTGCCTTGCTGCTTTGGCTGGGGCTGGCCTTTGGCGGGACTTGGTTGCTCGGCGGCCTGATGGGTTTTGCCCGCGGCGACCGCAAGACGTTGCTGTTCTCCGGCGCGCAGAAAAGCGTTGCGATTGGCGCTCCGCTGGCGGCGATCATTTTTGCACCCGAGCGCGCTGGGCTAGTGATATTGCCGCTGATTTTCTATCATCTGGCGCAATTGTTCCTGTCGGCACCAATTGCGGTGCGACTGGCCGGGGATGAGGGTTAGCGGACATCATCCGTTCGTCCTGAGCCTGTCGAAGGACATCTCAAGACAATAGGCACACTTCGACAAGCTTAGCGCGAACGGTAAAGTCTAAAGCTCTCTTAGTGCCCTTGCTGGCTTGGCGGACAATACGGGGATGGAACCCAGCAAGCCAATTCCCAGCGTTGCAACCGCACCGATGCCAAGCGTGAGCAGGACAATCCCCCAGTCGGGCTGCCAGGTGAACTCGAAAATCTGGGTGATTACAAACCATCCGGCAAACAGGCCCAGCCCCAAGGCCACCGCCGACAACAGAAATGCCAGCAGCGCATATTCAATCGCCTGAACCGTCAATATCTGGGTCCGCGTGGCTCCGAGCAGTTTCAGGATCACGCTGTCATAGACCCGGGCCTGACGCGACGCGGCGATCGCGCCGATCAGCACGGCAATCCCGGAGAAGATCGCGATTGAGGCGGCAGCGGCAATCGCGGTGGCCATCTGGTCGAGGATGTCGCCGATCTGGGACGCGATTTCCTTGACCTTGACCATCGAAATGGACGGAAATTCCTTCGGCAATGTGGAGAGCAGACTGTCTTCTTTGGCCGTTTCCAGCTGGATCGTGGCAGCGACATTATGCGGGACATTGGCGAGGACGCTGGGCGGGAATACCAATACATAGTTGAAACCGAAATTGCGCCAGTTGACCTTGCGGAAGGAGGCAACCTTGGCCGGTATTTCGACGCCGAGCAGGCTGACGGTCAGACTGTCGCCGATCTTCAATCCCATGGCCGCACCTTGTTCTTCGTCGACCGAAACGAGAGGCGGGCCGTCATAGCCTTTCGGCCACCACTCGCCTTCAACAATTTCGCTGCCTTCGGGAATGATCGCACTATAGGTGAGGCCGCGGTCGCCGCGGAGCACCCAAGCGCCTTCGGGGAGGGTTTCCAGTTCGGACACGCGCTGACCGCGAAATTCGGTGATGGTACCGCGCAGCGTCGGCACGATATTCACTTCCGCGGCTTTGGAAGTCTCTGCAACCTTGGAACGGAACTCGTCCGCCCGCTCGACCGGGATATCGAGTACGAAGAAGCTCGGAGCATCGCGCGGAACGGTGGAACGGATTTCATTGGTCAGGCTGGTCTGGATCGCGGCAAGCGTAGCGAACAGGGTAAGACCCAGTCCCAATGCCACAACCAGTTGCCCGGTCTGGGCACCGGGACGGTGAAGGCTGGTCAGGGCGAGACGCAGCAGCGGCTGTTTCGGCCTTGGAGCCTTGCTCGCTAGCCAGCGGATCAGCGCGCCCAAGGCCGTAAGCAACAGCAATATCGCGGCGGCCGCACCGATGAAGGAGGCCGAAAATAATGGCTCATTGGCTGTGCCGAGCGCCAGCGCGATGATCGCGGCAATCGCCAAGCCGACGCCGATCCAGCTTTGCCGGTCAATCTGACGCCAGGATTTACCCTCTCCGCGGATGATGCCCGCGGCAGGGATTGTCTTTGCCCGCGACAATGGGGGCAGGGCGAAGATCACCGCTATCAGCAACCCATAAAGCGCGCTGACCAGCAATGGCAGCGGATAGACGGCAAATTCCGGCTTGATCGGCAGAACGTCGCCGGCGATCTGGATGATCGCCAGCGGAGCCAAGGCGCCGATCACGAGACCCAAGGCAACCGCGCCCAGCGCCACCGTCATGATCTGGAACAAATAGATGCGGAAAATCATCGCGCTATCTGCGCCGAGTATCTTGAGCGTCGCAATCGCGCCCTGTTTGCCGCGCAAATAAGAGGCGACGCCGTTGCCGACACCGATGCCGGCGATGACTAGCGATGCGAGGCCGACCAGGGTCAGAAACTGGCCCATCCGCTCGATAAAGCGGCGGGTGCTTGGCGCGCCGTCGTCGCGGGTCTTGACCTCCCACGATGCGTTGGGAAATTGTTCGGAAAGCCGGCCGCCGGTTTCGCGCGGAACCGCTGTTTCAGGCAGCTTGAGCCGATATTTGCTTTCAAACAGGCTGCCGGGCTGAATCAATTTTGTAGCGCGCAGGCCTTCGAGCGAGGTGATCGCGACGGGACCGAGCGACAGGCCTTCGCTAAGCCGGTCGGGCTCTTCGGCGATGATCCCCGAGACAGTGAAACGGGCCTCGCCAAAGTCTATCTGGTCTCCGCTTGTCAGTGCCAGTCGCTGCATCAGGGCAGGGGTGACATAGATTTCCTGAGGGCCGGGTGCTGAGACTCTCTGGCCATTCTCGAGCGTGAAATTGCCATAAAGCGGGTAGGCGCCATCAACGCCCTTCAGTTCGACCAGTTGCGTGTCGCTGCCATCGGGCAAGCGTGCCATAGCCTGCATGCGCAGCGTTTCGGACAACGTGCCAGACTGCTTGAGGGCTGCGAGTTCTGCGATGGTGGCCTCGCGCTGTGCAACCGCAATCTCCAGATCACCGCCCAAAATCGCCTGACCGCGATTGGCCAGTTCTTCGGTGATCGCGTCGGTCAGGCTGCCGATGGCGGCCAAAGTGGCCACGCCAAGGAACAGACAGACGATCAGCAGCCGGAGCCCGACAAACCGTCCGCGCAGATCGCGGCGGGCAATCGTCCATGCTTTGCCCAGTTCAGCGCTCACGCGGCGCTGTCCCGTTCGATCAGGCCGTCGCGAAGCTCGATGATCCGGTCGCAGCGTTTGGCCAGTTCCGGGTCATGGGTGATGATGAGGAGCGTTGCCGCCGTGGCTTTCTGGCGATCGAACAATAGGGCGATTACTTTCTCGCCGGTGGTGCCGTCGAGATTGCCGGTGGGTTCGTCAGCGAAGATGATCGTGGGGCGTGATGCCATCGCCCGGGCAATGGCCACGCGTTGCTGTTCACCGCCGGAAAGCTGGGTCGGATAATGGCCGAGACGGTCGCCCAGGCCAACCGAGGTCAATTCCTTCGCAGCGATTCCAAACGGATCGGCCTGGCCGTCCAGCTCCAGTGGTACCGCAACATTTTCCAGAGCGGTCATTGTCGGGAGCAGGTGAAAGGCCTGCAATACAATTCCGACCCGACCGCGCCGCGCAACCGCCAGCTGATCCTCGTTCATCGTGCCGAAGTCGGCCCCGGCGATATTCACTTCCCCGCCGCTTGCCCGTTCGAGACCGGACAGGATCGCCATCAGCGATGATTTTCCCGAACCCGACGGTCCGAGCAATGCAACCGTCGTTCCTTCTTCGATCTGCAGATCAATACCGCGCAAAATATCGACGCGTGCTTTCCCTTCCCCCAAAGACAGGGTGACATTCCGGGCTGCAATGGCGATATGGGATTCAACTGCGGCGGCGTCGCTCGATGCGGCGTTTTTCTGGATCATGAGGGTAAGGATATCCGATGTTGAAGAATTTTGTCTTATATGGGTTCACACTGTCGTTTCTGCAACTTTTGATCGCTTGTGGTCCCGCGCCGGACGAGGAACAAGCTGTTCTCAAGGACGTAGAAACGGTCGCGACGGAAGCTGACGGCGACCAGGTGGCGGAAGGCAAAGAAGCCGAAATCCTGATTGTCGCTTTTGGCGACAGTCTCTACGCCGGCTATGGTCTGGACCAGAAAGAGGGCTTTGCGCCGGAACTGCAGGCCGCCCTGACGGCAGCGGGCAAGGACGTCCGGGTGCACAATGCCGGCGTGTCGGGTGACACCACGGCTGCCGGATTGCGACGGATGGACTTCGTGCTCGACAGCCTGTCACGCAAGCCGGATCTGGTAATCCTGGGGCTGGGAGGCAATGATCTGCTGCGCGGGCTGAAACCCGCGGACAGCCGCGCCAATTTGGAAGCGATGGTCAAGAAGCTGCAGGATCGCGATATCCCGGTGATGCTGACGGGCATGCTCGCTCCGCCCAATCTGGGAGCGAAATTCAGCGACGAGTTCAACATCATCTATCCGGCATTGGCCAAGAAATATGATGTCGCGCTTTATCCGTTTTTCATGGACGGGGTGGTGGGGAATCCGGATCTGTTCCTGCCCGACGGTCTGCATCCTACTGCCGAGGGCATTGATATCATCGTCGGCAAGATCGCGCCGCAGGTGGCGGAATTGCTGGAAGGCTGAGCCTTGTTGGAAATTGGAAGATTTGGAAGCATGTTGCACAGTTCTGCAAAAACTGTATTATTTTGCTAATACAGCAGTTGAAACGCTTGAAAAGCGGGGCATTTGCATCCATTTATAGAGAAAGCCCCGCACTGGTGCCGGGGCAGGGAGGCTGAACAGCATGGCGACCGAAACAATCACCGCGACCGACGACCTGAAACTGACCCCGCCAGATCCGGTGGTTGCCGTTGCGCCCGAAAAGGCCGGAGGCCTTGTGTCCATTGGCGACGAGGTAAAGACCAAGCTTGAGGAAAAAGTTGACACTTTTATCGACGATTTGATCGCTCAGGATCAAAATAGTCCCGAATTCGGGAAAAAAGTGGACCAGATTACCAATATGGGCCGCAAGGAAATTGCCGAAGCGGCGGGCCAGTCAAATCGCTTTCTCGATCGCCCGATCCGGTCGATGGATGAAGAAAGCGGCATTGGTTCCGATCTCGCCGAGCTGCGCCGCACTGTCGAGGACCTCGATCCGGGCAAACGCGGCAATCTGACCGCCAAGAGGAAGATTTTCGGAATCATTCCCTTCGGCAACAAGATGCGCAATTATTTCGACGGCTATAAAAGCGCGCAGGGCCATATCGGCTCGATCCTTGACCGGCTCCGTTCCGGCAAGGACGAACTGCTGATGGACAATGCGGCTATTGATGTTGAACGCAAGAATCTCTGGGCGGCAATGGGCCGGCTGGAGCAGATGATCCATGTTTCCAAGGTCATGGACCAGAGGCTGGAAGACAAGGCGGCCGAACTGGACGCCACCGATCCGGGCAAGGCCAAGGCGATCCGCGAAAGCGCGCTTTTCTACGTTCGTCAGCGGACGCAGGATTTGCTCACCCAGATGGCAGTCACCGTGCAAGGCTATCTCGCGCTCGATCTGGTCAAGCGCAATAATGTCGAACTGGTCAAAGGCGTCGACCGGGCAAGCACGACTACCGTGGGCGCTCTGCGCACCGGTGTTACTGTCGCTCAGGCGCTGACCAACCAGAAACTGGTTCTCGACCAGATCACCGCGCTCAACACCACGACGGCAGGTGTGATCGACAGCACCAGCGAGATGCTGAAGAACCAGACCGGCCAGATTCACGAGCAGGCCGCTTCGTCGACCATTCCGCTGGAAACGCTGCAACGGGCCTTCCAGAATGTCTATGACACGATGGACAATATCGACACGTTCAAGCTGAAGGCGCTGGAGAATATGAAGGCGACGGTAAATTCTCTGTCCGGCGAAATCGAAAAATCGAAAGGCTATATTGCGCGGTCCGAAGGGCAGGCGAAGGCCCAGCTCGAAGCGCCGTCCGAAAATCCTCTTTCGGCGCTGGAGGAATAGAGCCTGGTGTCCGAGTCCAACCAGCAAGTCTTTGACAGCGCGGCGCGGGCGCTTCGCGACTCCCAGTTCCGTCGCTCGATCGGCAATCGCTCGCATCAGTTGAAGCGCGGTCATTTCGTCAAGAAACTGGGCCGCGCTGCCATGTGGACGGTCGGCGTGCTCGTCGGAGCCAGTATTGTCGGCGGCATTTTGAGCGGCATCGGTTTCTGGGGTGTGATGATTTCTGCCGGATTGATCGGCGGCGGTATCTGGGCGGCGATGAAATTTCCGAAAATGAAAATGCCGACGCCCGAGACGATCATGAAGTCCGATCTGAAATCACTGGCGGGAAAAACCGAAATCTGGCTGGAAAACCAGCGTCCGGCTCTGCCGGCGCCAGCGGTCCAGATCGTCAACGGCATCGGCGTGCAACTGGATATGCTGTCACCGCAGCTGAACAAGCTCAACGAAGGCGATGCCGCTGCCTATGAGGTGCGCAAGCTGGTCGGCGAACATCTGCCGGAACTGATCAACGGCTATCGAGCGATCCCCGCGTCGATGCGCAGCAAAGCCAATGACAGCGGAAAATCGCCCGACGAGCAGTTGATTGGCGGTCTCTCGTTGATCGAGAAGGAAATCGCCGGCGTCACCCAGCAGATCGCCAAGGGCGATATCGACAATCTGTCGATCCGCGGCCGCTATCTGGAACTCAAATATGACCAGAATGCCGAAGCAGAATAAGGGCTGACGGGCAGGGAAATAACGTCCGGGACGGCAGCGTCCTGCGCGCAATGGGGGGAGTCTTTCTGGTCGCGCAAAGCATTGACGCTGGATGATTTTTGCCGGAAGAGACTGGAATTCAACTCTGCCTCCTGCTGGTTCCATGCCATGGTTACAGGCCCACAATTTCTCCCCGTTTTCGCCAAATCAGGGTAAGCGTTTGCGAACGGCACGGGGCAGCGGCGCAATAATACTTTTCGCACTTGCGCAATTCTTGACTTCAAAATACGCCGATTTCCATCTAGAAGCACATTAATTACAAAAATCTTATCGAAATGTAAGGACGGAATATGAGTTTCCCGCCACGGCAAGGCCTGTACGATTCAAACAACGAACATGACGCATGTGGCGTCGGTTTTGTCGCGAATATTGAAGGTGAGAAATCGCATCTCACGGTCAAGCGTGGCCTCGAGATTCTGGTCAATATCGATCACCGCGGTGCGGTTGGTGCCGACCCGCTTCTGGGTGACGGTGCCGGGATATTATTGCAGATTCCCGACGCTCTGCTGCGGAATTGGGCGGAAACCGAAGGGCTGACCCTTCCGGCTGTCGGTGACTATGCCGTTGCAATGTGTTTCATTCCATCCGATCCGGCAGAAGCGGAATTTGCGACGACCCATTTCGAACGGTTCATCGCCAAGGAAGGGCAGGTCCTGATCGGCTGGCGCGACGTGCCGATCGACACAACCGGCATCGGCAAAGCCGTGCTCGACCAGATGCCACTGATTCGCCAGATGATCGTCGGCAAAGGCGAATCGATCGCCGATCAGGATGCGTTCGAACGCAAAATCCTCGCGATCCGCAAACAGGCGCATAATCCGCTTGATGGCCTTGCCGAAAAAATGGGCATGCCGGGCCTGTCCGAATTTTATATGCCGTCTTTCTCGACCAGAACGATTGTCTACAAGGGGCTGCTGCTCGCCGATCAGGTCGGATCCTTCTACAAGGATCTCAACAACCCGCTGACCACCTCAGCCGTGGCGATGGTCCATCAGCGCTTTTCGACCAATACATTCCCGTCGTGGAAACTCGCGCATCCCTATCGTTTCATCGCGCATAATGGCGAGATCAATACGGTTCGGGGCAATGTCAACTGGATGAACGCCCGTCGCCGGACGATGGAATCCGACCTTCTGGGAGCCGATCTCGACAAGATGTGGCCGCTGATCCCGCACGGCCAATCCGATACCGCCTGTCTCGACAATGCCCTCGAACTGCTGATCGCCGGCGGCTATTCGCTGCCCCATGCGGTGATGATGCTGATCCCCGAAGCATGGGCCGGCGATCCGACGATGGATGCCGATCGCAGAGCCTTTTACGAATATCACGCCGCCCTGATGGAGCCATGGGATGGTCCGGCAGCGGTCGCCTTTACCGATGGACGGCAAGTCGGCGCGACACTGGACCGCAACGGTCTGCGTCCCGCACGTTTTTGCGTTACGGACGACGGCCATGTGATCATGGCGTCGGAATCCGGCGTGCTGCCGGTCAAGGAAGACAATATTGTCCGCAAATGGCGGTTGCAGCCCGGCAAGATGCTGCTGATCGACATGGAGCAGGGCCGGATCATCGAAGATGAAGAGATCAAGGCGGATCTCGCCAAAGCCAAACCCTATGCGAAATGGCTGGAATCCACGCAATATAATCTGAAAGATCTCGATCTCGACGATCTTGACGATGTCGATGCACCAAAGGCGAATGGGCTGGACAGTCCTGCGGCACTGCTGGACCGCCAGCAGGCATTCGGCTTCACCCAGGAAGATATTACAAAATTCCTCGAGCCTATGGCCAGTGACGGTCTCGATCCGATCGGATCGATGGGCACCGACACACCGATTGCTGTTCTGTCCGGCAAGCCGCGCTTGCTGTACGATTATTTCAAACAGAATTTCGCCCAAGTGACCAACCCACCGATCGATCCTATCCGCGAGGAACTGGTGATGTCTCTGGTCTCGATGATCGGGCCGCGTCCCAATCTTCTCGGCCATGATGCCGGTACCCACAAAAGGCTAGAGGTGGACCAGCCGGTTCTGACCAACGCAGACCTGCTGAAAATCCGTTCGGTTGAAGATGCTCTGGACGGCGCTTTCCGGACCGAAACCATCGATATTACCTGGGAGGCCGAGACTGGCGCGGCCGGTCTCGAAATGGCGCTCAAGGAAATGTGCTGGGCGGCGACCGAAGCGGTGCTCGCCGACCGCAATATTCTCATTCTTTCCGACCGCGCCAAGGGCCCGGAACGGATCGCGATGCCGGCCCTGCTGGCAACCGCAGCTGTCCACCATCATCTGGTTCGACAGGGCCTGCGGATGCAGACCGGTCTTGTGGTCGAAACCGGTGAAGCCCGCGAAGTGCACCATTTCTGCGTGCTGGCAGGCTATGGCGCGGAAGCGGTCAATCCCTATCTGGCGTTTGAAACGCTCGAGGATATCCGCGTTCGCCGCGAATTGCCGCTGACCACGCAGCAGGTCGAGCAAAATTATATCAAGGCCATCGGCAAGGGCATTTTGAAAGTCATGTCGAAGATGGGCATCTCGACCTATCAAAGCTATTGCGGTGCGCAGATTTTCGATGCCGTCGGTCTTTCCAGTGAATTTATCGAGAAATATTTCACCGGCACCGCGACGATGATCGAGGGCGTCGGGCTGGCCGAGGTCGCGGAAGAAACCGTGAAACGGCATTCGGAAGCCTATGGCGACAATCCGATCTACAAGAATATGCTCGATGTCGGCGGCATCTACGGCTACCGGATCCGCGGCGAGGAACATGCCTGGACCCCCGCCAATGTCGCGAATCTGCAGCATGCGGTGCGCGGCAATGATCCGAAAAATTACGCCGAATTTGCGGACTCGATCAACGAGCAGAGCGAACGTCTGCTGACCATCCGCGGTTTGATGGAACTGACCAAGGCCAGTGAACCGCTCGAAATCAGCGAAGTAGAGCCTGCGACCGAGATCGTGAAACGCTTTGCCACCGGCGCGATGAGCTTTGGCTCGATCAGCCGCGAGGCGCATACGACGCTGGCGATTGCGATGAACCGGATTGGCGGAAAGTCCAATACCGGTGAGGGCGGGGAAGAACCGGATCGTTTTGTCCCTATGGCAAATGGCGATAGCATGCGCTCTGCGATCAAGCAGGTCGCCAGTGGCCGTTTCGGTGTGACCGCCGAATATCTGGTCAATGCCGACGATATCCAGATCAAGATGGCGCAGGGTGCCAAGCCCGGCGAAGGCGGACAGCTGCCTGGCAGCAAGGTCGACAAGAATATCGGCAAGGTTCGCCACTCGACCCCGGGCGTCGGTCTGATTTCGCCGCCACCCCATCATGACATCTACTCGATCGAGGATCTGGCCCAGCTGATCCATGATCTGAAAAATGTGAACACCGGTGCACGCATCTCGGTGAAGCTGGTTTCCGAAGTCGGCGTCGGCACGGTTGCCGCGGGCGTGTCAAAAGCACGCGCCGATCATCTCACCATTTCCGGCTATGACGGCGGCACCGGCGCTTCGCCTCTGACCTCGCTGACCCATGCCGGTTCGCCGTGGGAAATCGGTCTGGCCGAGACGCAGCAGACTTTGTTGCTCAACGGATTGCGCTCGAGAATATCGGTGCAGGTCGATGGCGGCCTGCGTACCGGCCGCGATGTTGCCATTGGCGCTCTTTTGGGTGCCGACGAATTCGGCTTTGCCACGGCACCGCTGATCGCCGCCGGTTGCATCATGATGCGCAAATGCCATCTCAACACTTGCCCCGTCGGCGTCGCGACGCAAAATCCCGAACTGCGCAAGAAATTCACCGGGCAGCCGGAATATGTGATCAACTATTTCTTCTTCGTCGCCGAAGAGCTGCGCCAGATCATGGCCGATATGGGCTTCCGCACGATCGAGGAAATGGTCGGACGGGTGGACCGGATCAACATGAGCAAGGCGCTGCACCACTGGAAAGCCGAAGGCGTCGACCTGTCGCGTATATTGCATCAGGTTGTTCTCGCCGAAGGGGAGTCGCTTCACCAGACGATTACGCAGGATCACGGGCTTGAAGCAGCACTCGACCAGGACCTGATCGCGGCTGCGGCACCGGCGCTGGACAATGGCCAGACCGTCAAGATCGAACGCAAGGTGAAGAACGTCAACCGGACGGTCGGCGCGATGCTGTCGGGCGAAGTTGCGAAAAAATATGGCCATGCAGGTCTGCCGAACAACACCATCCAGCTATCGTTCGAAGGCGTTGCCGGGCAAAGCTTTGGCGCGTTTCTGGCGCACGGCATCTCGGCTGAACTGGTCGGTGATGCCAATGACTATGTCGGCAAAGGCCTTTCGGGTGGCCGCGTGGTTGTCAAACAGCCAGGCCATGTCGATCGCAATCCGACCGAGAATATCATCGTCGGCAATACCGTGCTTTACGGCGCGGTTGCCGGTGAAGCCTATTTCAACGGCGTCGCGGGCGAGCGCTTTGCGGTTCGCAACTCCGGCGCGGTTGCCGTCGTCGAAGGTACCGGCGATCATGGCTGCGAATATATGACCGGCGGCGTGATCGCTGTGCTCGGTAAAACAGGACGCAATTTCGCGGCCGGCATGTCCGGCGGCGTTGCCTATGTCTATGACGAGGACGGTCTGTTCCGTCAGCGCTGCAACATGGCGATGGTCGATATCGAGACAATCAACGACGACGGGGATGGCGAGGGCACCACGCCGCCGCAGCAGCTTCCGGTTGACGTGAATGATTTCGGCATGGGCGACATGCTCTATCATGACGCGGCCCGGCTGCGGATATTGCTGGAACGTCACAAACTTTATACCGGCAGCAAGCGAGCCAGCGAAATTCTCGACAATTGGGAAGAGGCGCTTGGCCGTTTCGTGAAAGTCATGCCGCGCGATTATTCGTCGGCGCTGAAACAGCTCGAAGCCGAGCGTCTCGACGCTATCGTTGCTGCAGAATAATTGAAGATATTGGAGTAGACCGTGGGTAAAGTAACAGGCTTTCTCGAGATTGATCGCAAAGAAGCGACCTATGCCGATCCAAAGGAACGGCTGACGCATTATAAGGAATTCACGATTCCGCTGCCGGAATCCGAAATCAAGAATCAGGCCGCTCGCTGTATGGATTGCGGCATACCTTATTGCCACAACGGCTGCCCGGTGAACAATATCATCCCGGACTGGAATAATCTGGTCTATGAAGACGACTGGAAAAACGCGCTGGAATCGCTGCAGTCGACCAATAATTTCCCCGAGTTTACCGGCCGCATCTGTCCAGCGCCTTGCGAAGCCGCCTGCACGCTGAACATCGACGATGTACCGGTGAACATCAAATCCATTGAATGCGCGATTGTTGATCGTGGGTGGGAAGAAGGCTGGATAACACCCCAGATTGCCGAAGAAAAAACCGGAAAATCGGTCGCGGTCGTCGGCTCCGGTCCTGCCGGCATGGCGTGCGCCCAGCAGCTCGCCCGCGCCGGCCATAATGTCACCCTGTTTGAAAAGAACGACCGGATGGGCGGCCTGCTTCGCTATGGCATCCCCGACTTCAAGATGGAAAAGCATCTGATCAACCGCCGCCTCGTGCAAATGGAAGCGGAAGGCGTCGAATTCCGCACCAGCGCCGAAGTCGGTGTGACCGTTTCGGTGGAATCGCTGCAGGAAAATTACGATGCCGTGGTCATGTCCGGCGGCGCGGAAAAACCGCGCACGCTCGATATTCCCGGCTATGAAATGGCCGGCGTGCGTCTGGCAATGGAATTCCTCGCGCAGCAGAACAAACGCAATGCGGGCGACGACGAGATGCGCGCCGCGCCGCGCGGGACGATTACCGCGACCGGCAAGCATGTCATCGTCATCGGCGGCGGCGACACCGGGTCGGATTGTGTCGGCACCTCCAATCGCCAGGGCGCCGCTTCGGTGACCCAGATCGAAATCATGCCCAAGCCGCCCGAGAAGGAAGACAAGACTTTTTCATGGCCCGACTGGCCGTTGAAGCTGCGCACCTCGTCCAGCCATCTCGAAGGCTGCGAACGCGACTGGTCGATCCTCGCCAAACGGGTCGTCGGCACCAACGGTGAGGTCGAAGGCCTCGAATGTATCCGCCTGGAATGGGTGGACGGCCAGATGCAGGAAGTCGCCGGCAGCGAGTTCGTCATCAAGGCCGATTTGATCCTGCTAGCCATGGGCTTTGTCGGCCCGCGCAAAATGGGGCTGGTCGATCAGTCGGATGTGGAACTCGACGCCCGCGGCAATGTCGCGGCCAATGTTGTAAGCTATGCCACCAGCAAGCCCGGCATCTTTGCCTGCGGCGACATGCGCCGCGGCCAGAGCCTGGTCGTCTGGGCGATCCGCGAAGGCCGCCAGTGCGCCCGCGCCGTGGATCTGCAACTGATGGGCAAAAGCCTGCTGCCGCGCTGAGAGAGCGATGTGGCGATCGCTTCTGCGATCTGGTTCTACGGAGCCGTCTCAATTGCCGTTCTGCTGCTGCCTGTCCGGCGCAGCCTGGCGCTAGTCGGGCTCGGCATTCTGTGGGTTCTGGCTGTGCTACCGCTGCATATCCCGATCGATTGACGGGCCGGACTGCCAATATAGTGGCTGGTCGGCTTCTGCCTCTATTACCGCGGATTAGGTCTGCTTGATTTGCTTTGGAACCGGACATTCGGGCCTGTACTCTCTGCGGCATTTATTGCAGCAGTCCCGTATCCGGCCGACTGCTCAAATAATTGCCGGAAAGATCATTTCTTGATAAATGGTAAATATTCATGCTAAAAATAATTTGTTATTAAGTATTGTCACTGATTCGCTTTTATCGCTGTTACATTGGCGGTCGAAGCATGATCATCCGCATCGTGAAATCGGGTCGCGAAGCCACTGCCTTATTGCAGTGTAAAAGGAGAGTTGAAAATGCTGAAGTCCATATCTGGAACCCTGAATCTGGTGCCTTTGTCTCTTGCTGGTCTGTTGATGGCTAGCCCTGCGCATGCAGTTGTCTTCGACTCCTCAATCTTTATTCCGGACTCCGAGGTCATTATCAATTTCAACGGAACCGGTCTCGACTGGGTATATGCCGGGCCAATTGCGCCGAACGAATTTGGCGTCGGCAACATTCAGCCAGCTAGCTATCGTGCCGCTGAAGGATGGCGCGTTTCAACGGTGTCAGAATGGGCGTCACGACCCGATTGGCAAGATTTCACGAGAGCAGGTTTTGCGACACCTACTGCAGTTGCGAGCTTCAATGACCATTCTGTCTATCGATTTGCGTCAGAATATTGGAGCGATTTCACCCACGTCGACTTAAACGATTATGCAGCAGGTCGTCTGACGGATGGCGTTAATGGAGCCCTCACGGGCGTGCCGGAAACGATTTATGTTCGTTTTAGCAGTATTTCCGCTGCTGTCCCCGAACCCTCTACTTGGGCATTCATGATTTTTGGCTTTGGCGCCATTGGCGGTGCAATGCGTCGTCAGCGCAAAGCCAATGTAAAAGTAAGTTACGCTTAAACGTCAATCGACAAATTGGTTCCGAAGCCCCGCTTGAGCAATCTTGCGGGGCTTTTTTATGTGCTAGTGTCAGCGTGCAGGCGCTTTTCCATCATCCCGGCCAAGATATGTGAATATCGGATTCCGCGCATTTGCTTTCCATGAATGGACAGGCTGCTGTCTACCCAGTTGCGGTCATTCACATTATCTGGCTGTCCATCTCGGCACCCGTGACAGGGCAGGTGGATTTGCCGAATTGGGGAATGGTGCGCGCTTTAGAGCTATAGTCTGGGAATCCGCCGCCGATCCAATGTTCCATCGGAAATATATTTTTCCCCGCCGCGTGACGCCAATCGGGAATGCATTGATGACCAATAGAAATGGGCGCGATAATGTGCGGTCAATCCGCCATGCATATAGATAAATCTATTAAAATCATTGATCTATATGAGAAAAAACTGGATCCCCCGTGAGGATTCGAACCTCAATTAACGGAGTCAGAGTCCGTGGTATTACCATTATACGACAGGGGAGTGCCGGTGCGGGGCAATAGGCAGCGCGCAGCTTTTGGTCAAGCCTTTTGGTGGTAAATGGATCGGGACAGGGCCAAACAATTTTTCCGCTGCTTCAGTCGTGGCTAGTGCCGCTGGAAATCGGCCGGGGACGGGGGCAGGGCGATTGCCGACATGTCCCGATATTCTGGCCGCTATGGCTTTTTACGGCCCGATTTGCGATCACGGTTGATGTTTTACGCAGAACAAGGTTACCGGCCCTTGCGTCATAGACCCCGCATCGTTATCTTCGAGGGCAAGTACCGGCGGTATTATCCGATCCGGAGAACATAAGAGTACGGTTATGGCGGATCAAGCGTCCCCATCGCCGCAAGATGCAAACGGCGGGTCATCCGCAAGGAAATCCCGCCCGAACCCTGCGGCGACATATAATGCACAGAGTCAAACTGCGCCTTCTGTCCCTAACGGCACGGCGCGTTGGCCGAAGTTGCGATCCTATGCGGCGATAGATCTGGGCACAAACAACTGCCGGTTGCTGGTGGCCAAACCTTCGTCAGACGGCTTCATCGTTACCGATGCCTTTTCGCGCGTCGTGCGCCTGGGCGAGGGGCTGGTCGAAACCGGCCGGATCAGCAGCCGGGCGATGGACCGGGCGGTCGCCGCCCTGTCGATTTGCGCTGACAAGCTGCGACGTCGCAATGTGACGCTTGCCCGGTCGGTCGCTACCGAGGCCTGCCGTCGCGCCAGCAACGGTGACAAGTTTATCGAGCGTGTCCGCCGGGAAACCGGAATCGCGCTGGATGTGATCACCGCGGAAGAAGAAGCGCGTCTGGCAGTACTGGGCTGCCAGATATTGCTTGAACCGGGCGAAGGTCCGGCGCTTATTTTCGACATTGGCGGAGGATCGACCGAGCTCGTACTGGTCGACACGACCGGTTCTGCTCCGGAGATCATCGACTGGCTGAGCGTGCCCTGGGGCGTTGTTTCGTTGACCGAAAGCGAGAAATTCGATGGTGATGATCCGGTTGCGCGCGCGGAAGCCTTTGTCTCGATGCGGGCAAGGGTTGCGGACAGTTTTGCCGGCTTTGCCGCACGATTGCCGCGGCTCGAGCAATGCGATTACCGGCTGCTGGGCACCAGCGGCACGGTGACCACCTTGGCCAGCCTGCACCTGAAATTGCCGCAATATGACCGCAAGGTGATAGATGGTCTGATCGTTCCGACCGAATCGATGCGCGAAATCAGTCATATGCTGGCGCATGTTTCTCCCGACGAGCGGGCTGAAATCCCCTGCATTGGCCGCGAACGCGCCGATCTGGTGGTTGGCGGCTGCGCGATACTGGAATCGATACTGGATATCTGGCCGGCGCCGCGCGTCGGCGTCGCGGATCGCGGCATCCGCGAAGGCATATTGCGCTCGCTGATGTCGGCCAACGAACGGAGGGCCGTACGATGAGCCGGGGCAGATCAGGAACCAGACAAAAGGTCAAAACTGCCAAGGGCCGTAAGATCGGCTCGACGCGCTGGCTGGAACGGCAGCTCAACGATCCCTATGTCAAACAGGCGAGGGCCGAGGGCTATCGCTCGCGCGCTGCCTATAAATTGCTGGAACTGGATGAACGGTTCAAGCTGGTGCGCAGCGCCAAGGCCGTGGTCGACCTTGGGATCGCGCCAGGGGGCTGGGCCCAGGTGATGCGCAAATATGCGCCCAAGGCCGCGGTTGTCGGTATCGATTTGCTGGAAGTCGACGCCATCGAAGGCGTCACCATTTTCAAGATGGATTTCATGGATGACGCCGCGCCGGATCTGTTGATCGAAGCGCTGGGCGGCAAACCGGATCTGATATTGTCCGATATGGCGGCCAATACGGTCGGCCATCAGCAGACCGACCATTTGCGGACGATGGGGCTGGTCGAGGCCGCTGCCTATTTTGCGGTCGAGAATCTGCAAAAAGGCGGAAATTTCGTCGCCAAAGTATTGGCCGGCGGAACCGACAATGATCTGCTGACCCTGCTCAAAAAGCATTTCGAGGTGGTGAAGCACGCCAAACCGCCAGCGAGCCGCAAAGGCTCGTCCGAATGGTATGTCATTGCCCAGGGGTTTAAAGGCGGGTCAGAAGAAGGCCCGTCCGAAGAAGCCTAGTTGGCGGCTCGCGCGTTCGCGACCATTTCCTTCAGGCCATCATAGCCGACGGCGCCGACTTCAGACTGATTGCCGACAACCCAGGCAGGGGTGCCGGTGAACCGCATCTGCTGCGCGATTGCGATATTATTCTCGATTTCCTTCTTGGCCTCTGGCGAAGCGATAAAGGCGCGCGCAGCAGCCATGTCGAGGCCGATTTCATTTGCCGCGGCCTCTATGGTCGAAGGAGTCGGGCGACCGGTGGCGAACATGGTTTTGTGGAAGGCATAATATTTGCCCTGCTTGGCGGCAGCCAGGGCCATCAACGCTGCGTCATTGCTGGCCTCGCTGAGGATCGGCAGTTCGCGGAACACGACCTTCACATTCTTGTCTTCCGCGATCAGCTTGGCGATATCGCGCTCGGTCTGTTTGCAATAGGGGCAGTTGAAGTCGGAATATTCGACGACAATCACATCACCATCGGGATTGCCGGCAAAGGCGTTTCCGGCGAACGGCTTTTCGACTTGCGCGCGCACGGCATCGATCGCGGAGGATTTCTGACGGTTTTGCAATATCTCGACCGCTTCGGGAATGATCTCCGGATTTTTCAGGATATAGTCGCGTATGATAGCCTCGATGGCCGTTTGTTCCTTGGCATCGATGCCCGCTGCCAGAACGGCTGCGCTGACGTCCTCGGTCGAGGAGGTGCTGCTCGTCTGCCAGAACCAAACGCCCACTGCCGCCGCTATGGCCAATCCGCCACCCGCCATAATCATCAACTTTCTTTTCAAATCATTATCCACAATCGGGTTCTTTCGTTGCAGGATGGCATTGGCCATGGCTGCACGGCTTGTCCAGCCCAAATGGGGGTCTGCGGGGGAGGAGCGTGCCCTAGCGCCGTTTGCTGGTTTTTTCGAATTCGGCCTTGGCGATGAATGAAATATCCTGCGCACGGATCCAGTCCGGCGTATTTTCCTTTATGCCGGCCATGGCGATTTGCGAACTGCGGATGGCGCTGGCATAATTGCCGCCGAGCAACGAGCTTTCTGCGGTGGCCAGCTGCGCCCGGGGCATATCGCCCTGTTGCGAGTAGACCACGCCCAGCTGATACCAGGCAAAAGGATTGCGATTATCCTTGTTGACGGCGGCCTTCAGCACTTGCGTCGCCTCGTCAAAATATTGCGGATCTTCGGTGGCTATCAGCGCGTGACCAAAGAGGCTCGCGATCAGTGGCTGGTTATTGGTTAGCTGCACCGCTCGGCGCAGCGATTTCAGCGCTTCGTCCGGTTTGCCGGACTCGAGCAGGATCTGGCCCTGCAGCTCGAGAAAATAGGGGTCGTCCGGATCGGACTGGAGCAGATTGTTGACTTCGTAAAGCGCCCGGTCCGGATAGGCGCTCTTGTGCCAGGCATAGGCGCGGGCATAGCGGGCGGGGACGGTCTGGTCGCTTTCGGGATATTCGCGCAAGGTGACCACCGGATCGGCGGTAAAGCCGAGCAGCTTGGCCTTGACCCGCCGGAACCGGGCTTCGATCGCGGGATCGGACGGTTTGTCCCAGGCGGGGTCTTTCTGGTACACGTCCCTTAGCAGGCTGACCCGTTCCCCGGAGAGCGGATGGGTGCGGCCATAGCTGTCCTCCTGCGGGATGCCGAGGCGGAATTCATAATTTTGCAGCTTTTTGAAAAAATCGATCGAGCCTCTTCCGGAGATACCCGCTTCGGACAGATAGCGGGCGCCGGCGGAATCGGCGGACCGTTCCTGCACCCGGCTAAAGGCCAGAAACTTGCCCATGGCGGCCTGCTGGCCCGCGGCCAATATGCCCATGCCGGCGTCACCGGCTCCGGCCGCAATCGCTGCGGCGCCCAAGACCAGGCTGAGGATGGTGATGCCGGTGGCGGTTTTTACGCCTTCGTTGAACCGGATGATATGGCCGCCGGTGATGTGACCCAGTTCGTGGGCCATGACGCCTTGCACTTCATTGGCGCTGTCCGCTGTTTCGATGAGACCGGAATAGAAATATATCCGCTGACCGCCAGCGACGAAGGCGTTGACCTGGTTGTCGTTGATCAGGACGACTTCAACCTCGTTGGCGTCCAGTTCCGATACAGCCACCAGTGGCGAGACCATGTCGGTAAACAGCGCTTCGGTTTCGGCGTCGCGCAGGATCGACTGGGCGGCAACCGGTTGCACGATGATCGAGATCATCGCCAGAAATGCGATCATGAATCGGGTCAGGCCGCCGAAGACGGGCCGACGGGTGCGGGGGCGTGAAACAGCAAGCTTGTTGCGCATGTTAAGTCCTCAGCATGAAAGTCCGGTTGGAACTTTCTCTCCTGACACCCTGCGCCTGAACCGCGGATGAAAATAGCATCGCCCCCGTCCGGTTTCGGGACGGGGGCGATAATCTTTCACTTATCCGAACGTGCGCTGCCACCAGCCCTGCCGGGATGATCCATCGCTCGACGTTGTCGCGTCGCTGTCGGAGGTTTTGGCTACCGCCTCGTCTTTCGGCTTGGCGGGCGTGTCGTCTTTGGGCTTGGCTGCCGCTCTGGATTTGCGCGGTTTGGCCGGCGCTTTTTCCTTTGCAGCTTCCGGAGCGGCTTTGTCAGACGCTTCGGCGCTATCCGCCTTTTTGGCGCGGGCTCGTGGCGCCCGTTTTGCCGCCGGCTTTTTCTCGGCGGTTGCGTCAGCAGCTGCTTCGGCACTTCCGCCAGTGGTGGCCTCAGCCGCAGGTGCTGCCGCTGCCGGCTTGGCTTTACGCGGTGCGCGGCGGCGCTTCGGCTTTTCTTCAGCCGCTTCGGCGTCGGGTTGCGCGCTTACCGCCGGCTGTTCAGCAGGGGCATCGCTTTTGGCGGAACGGCGCCTGCTGCGTGGCTTGGCTTCTGCCTGCGGTTGCTCGCCGTCGCCGCCGTTTTCGGATGTGGCAACAGGTGCAGCATCCGCTTTGCGGGCATTGTTGCGACGTGAGCGGGGTTTCGGCTTCTCTGCCTGTTCGCCAGCGTCCGTATCGTTCGCGTTCGGCTGCGCAGCAGTTTCGCTGTTGTTATCCGCATTGTTGCCGGAGTTATTCTCGCCGCCATTCTCCGAATTTCCGGATTCAGGACGATCACCACCGCGGTTGCGTCTGCCGCGCCGACGCCGTTTGCGCTTCGGACGTTCTTCGCCGTCGTTCCGGTCACCACGTTCGGACCGTTCTCCGCGTGTTTCCCGTTCTTCGGTTTCAGCGATTTCCGCCTCTTCGACCTGATCATCATCATCGTCATCATCGATGATGGGCTCGAACTTGGGCATATTCTTTGGCGGGCTGCCGGAGGTCTGGATTTCCATCCGTGCGCCTTCGGTTTCCCCGTCGGGCACGATTTCGATCGAGACACCGTAGCGTTGCTCGATATCCTCGATTTCGTGACGCTTGCTGTTCAGGACGTAAATGCACGCTTCCTGGCTGGTGCGCAGGCTGATCATGCTGGCTTTGCCCTTGGCTGCTTCTTCCTCGAGCAGACGGAGCGCGGACAGGGCAGAGGACGATGCCGTCCGTACCAGTCCGGTGCCTTCGCAATGCGGGCAGACCTTGGTCGAGGCTTCGAGCACGCCGGTGCGCAGGCGCTGACGGCTCATTTCCATCAGGCCAAAGCTTGAAATCCGTCCGACCTGGATACGGGCCCGGTCATTCTTCAGCGCATCGCGCATCGCCCGTTCGACTTTGCGAACGTTGCCGCTGCGGTCCATGTCGATGAAATCGATGACCACAAGGCCGGCCATGTCGCGCAGTCGCAACTGGCGAGCGATTTCGGCGGCTGCTTCCATATTGGTCTTGACCGCGGTCGCTTCAATTCCGTGTTCACGGGTCGAGCGCCCGGAGTTGATGTCGATCGACACCAGAGCTTCGGTCGGGTTGATGACGAGATAGCCACCGGATTTCAGCTGCACTTCCGGCGAATACATCGCGGACAGTTGATCCTCGACGCCATAGCGCTGGAACAAAGAGACAGGATCGGCGTAGCTCTTCACCCGCTTGCTGTGGCTTGGCATCAGCAGCTTCATGAAATTCTTCGCCGCCGTATAGCCGCTTGCACCTTCGACCAGCACTTCCTCGATCTCGCGATTGTAAATGTCGCGGATCGCGCGTTTGACGAGGTCGCTGTCGCTGTGGATCAGGCTGGGAGCCGTTGCGCTCAGCGTCTTTTCGCGGATTTCGTCCCAGAGACGGGCGAGATAGTCAAAGTCGCGCTTGATTTCCGGCTTGGTGCGGGAAAGTCCGGCGGTGCGGACGATACAGCCCATGCTGGTCGGCAGCTTCAGATCGGAAATGATCGATTTCAACCGTTTGCGATCACCAGCATTGTTGATCTTGCGGCTGATTCCGCCACCGTGCGAGGTGTTCGGCATGAGCACGCAATAGCGGCCCGCCAGACTGAGATAGGTGGTGAGCGCAGCGCCCTTGTTGCCGCGTTCTTCCTTGACGACCTGAACGAGAACAACCTGCCGGCGCTGGATAACGTCCTGGATCTTGTAGCGTTTGCGCAGGGCCATACGCTTCTGGCGGGCCTGGTCGCTGGCTTTCGGCATGCTGCCTTTGCCGCGACCGCGCGTGTTGCGGCCACCGCGTCCGCGACGGCCTCCGCTCTTGCCTTTGCCATCGCTATTTTCATCAGACGAATCGCCCTCTGATTCATCATCCTCGTCATCGTCATCATCTTCGTCGTTATTTTCCTGCGGGATTTCGCCTTCGGTCACATCGATCGTGTCGATGCTTTCATCCTGATCGACTTCGACCAAAGCGGTGTCGAGTTCTTCAGTGGCTTCGCTGCGCACCATATCGGCGGGCGAATCATCTTCTTCCTCTTCCTGGGCGCGCAGGGCGGCTTCTTCGGCCGCATGTTCGGCTTCCTCGGCGAGAAGTGCTTCGCGATCCTCTCTCGGAATCTGGTAATAGTCTGGGTGGATTTCGGAAAAGGCGAGAAATCCGTGGCGGTTGCCACCATAGTCAACAAAGGCAGCCTGCAACGACGGTTCGACCCGGGTTACTTTCGCTAGATAGATATTGCCTTTAAGCTGTTTATGTTCGGAAGATTCAAAATCGAACTCTTCAATTTTGTTCCCTTTTACGACCGCCACCCGGGTTTCTTCCTGGTGGCGCGCGTCGATTAGCATGCGCGTTGTCATTCGATAGTCTCCTGGCATGGCACAGAGGGCCGGAGCCCGTTTGGGCCATGCGATATGATAGGGATGACGGGTGTTCGCGCGCGGTCCTTTGATGAGGGGCGGGCGGCGTCATCCGGTTGATTTGAAATATTTCAGATAAAATTGCGTCTGCAACAACTGCATGGCCCTGGCCGGTAGCCAAAGTCGTTCCGTCTGTAGAAGCGCGTCCGATACGGATAGCTTCAGAGCCGGAAATGTCATGCCTCATGTTGCGTCAACCTGGTAGATGCCGAATGATTTTCGGCATTTAGACGAACCGATTCAGGAATATTCCTTAATGGTTCGATTAGTCTGCTAGCACCGCTCGCGCTGATCGGCAACATATACTGTTACTATCCCGAAACATCTTCGGAAATAGAGCGTCACGCCAATTCATGGCTAACGGCCCGTTAACCGTGTCATTTTACGGCGCCTTACGAAACCTTGCTTAATGGCTTCTTCACTCAGTTTTTAAGTTGTGAATTAGGCAGGAACCCGGAACCGATGAAATTTGACTGGACCAAAAAGGCTGTTGCGGGGCATAAGCGGGCCATGGCGCTGGCTTCCATCCTTATATCCGCATTGCTGATGACCCAACCGGCCCAGGCGGGTTCGGTGAGCCGGATCGAAGCACGCGGTTCACAAATTACCGTTTCCTTTGATGACCTGGTAGAAGGCGTCTCGACCTTCTCCTTGCTCGGTCCGGACCGTATCGCGATCGATATTCGCGGGGGCACGGCCGGACAGGGCGGTTATGCGTCCGGTATTGTCAAATCTGTACGGCAGGGACAGTATAATCCTAATACCGCACGGATAGTTTTTGATCTGGACCGGCCTGCGGTCATCACCGATGGCAGTTTTTCGCAAGATGGCAAAAGCCTGAACTTGAGCTTGCAAGCGGTCGGCCAGAACCAGATATCCCTTGGTAAAAAGTCGTTTTTGCCGCCGCTGGCTTTCCGCGCCGAGCCGCCGAAAAAAAGCTACAGTGTGAAGGTGCCTTTGGGCAAGCCGCGCGATTCCGTCAGTCTGCCGAAAATATACGGACCCAATGATCCGAGCAGGCCGCTCGTGGTCATCGATGCCGGACATGGCGGTCATGACCCGGGGGCGATCTCTCCCCACGGATCTGCGCGCGAGAAGAATGTCACGCTCGCAATTGCACGGGCGATCCGCGACCGGTTGGTTGCCGGTGGCCGGGTTCGGGTCGCGCTGACCCGGGACAGCGACGAGTTTCTGGTGCTCGAGGAACGTTATGGCATAGCACGACGGCTCGATGCTGACCTGTTCATGTCGATCCATGCCGACGCAGCCGGAAACGAAGAGGCATCGGGTGCGACCGTCTATACATTGTCCGAAGTCGCCTCTGATCGGGAAGCAGCCAAGCTGGCGGCACGCGAGAACCGGGCCAATATCATCAATGGCATCAATCTCGGCGGTGCGACGCAGGACGTTTCGTCGATCCTGATCGATCTGACGCAGCGCGAGACCATGAACATCTCTGCGGATTTTGCCAAATTGCTGCACCGTGAAAGCAGTCGCCAAATGAGTTTCCGCAAAATACCGCACCGCTATGCGTCTTTCGTCGTGCTCAAGGCACCCGACACGCCGTCGGTGCTGTTCGAGACCGGCTATCTGACCAACAAGGATGATGTTGCCTTCCTGAATTCCCGGGAAGGCCGGACCAAAGTTGCCAACGGTGTCGGGAGCGCAATCGAGTCGCATTTCGCCCGTAAACTGGCGATGCGCTAGATAATTCCGTCGGTCTAAATCCGTCCGGTCGCGCCGTCGTGATGCGGTGCGCGTTTTTCAAAGATAATCGCTGGAAAATGCGCGCGAGGCGGTTTAGATAGCGCAGCCTATGGTAAAAGATGCGTCAGATACGGCTGAAGAAAGCCTCGCTTACAAGCTGGAACGAAGCACCGGCAGCTTTTTCGAACGGCTCGAAAATTTCTGGCAAAAGAAATGGTTCCGGTTGCTTGTAGCTTTTCTCGGCTTGTGCGTTCTGGGCTGGCTCCTGATCTGGGTCATCTTCGCCCGCGATTTGCCCGATGCGAGGGCGCTGCAAACCTATGAGCCTCCCTTGCCGACAATGGTCCGCGCCTATGATGGCGAACCGGTGCACAGCTATGCGCGTGAACGGCGGGTGCAGCTGGAATTCTCGGAATATCCGGCGCTTCTGGTGCGCGCCTATCTGGCTGCTGAAGACCGCACCTTTTTCGAACATGGCGGACTGGACTATCCGGGCATCGCCACGGCGATCCTGAGCAATATCACCAACAGCGGACGGCCGATCGGGGCCTCCACGATCACCCAGCAGGTGGCGAAAAACCTTCTCCTGACCAGTGAAGTTTCCTATCGCCGGAAAGTGCGCGAAGCGATCCTGGCCTACCGGATCGAGGATGTGCTGACCAAGGAGGAGATCCTCGAACTTTATCTCAACCAGATATTCCTCGGTCGCAATGCTTATGGCGTACAGGCTGCCGCGCAGGCCTATTTCGGCAAGGATGTCGACGCGCTGGCGCTGCACGAAATCGCCTATCTGGCGATTCTGCCCAAAGGTCCGTCCAATTATCGCCCCGAAGCGCACGAACAGCGGGCGATCGGTCGGCGCAACTGGGTATTGGGCGGAATGCGCGACAATGGCTGGATTACATCCACTCAATATGAAAATGCCGTCGCCCAGCCACTCGGCACCATTTCCCGTTCCGGTCCCCGTTTCGAACGGGTGGGCGGCTATTTTATCGAGGAAGTCCGTCGCCAGCTGATCGAAAAATTTGGCGATAACGAGAAAGCGGGACCCTATAGCGTCTATTCGGGTGGCCTATGGGTGCGCACGTCGCTCAATCCGGAATTGCAGGAATATACTAAGGACGCGCTGCGCAGCGGATTGCTGCGTTACAGCAGCGGCAAGGGGTGGAGCGGTCCGATCAACAAGATCGAGATTGACGAGCAATGGGCCCAGCGGCTGAATTCGACGTTTATCAACACCGATTATGAAAACTGGCAGATTGCTGTCGCGATCCGGACCACCGGCGGTGGTGCCGAAATAGGCTTCAGCGACGGCACAACGGGCCGGATCAATTCGGTGCCCGGCGCGCTCAAGGCCGGCGACATTATCGCCGTCAGCCCCTTGGGCGGAAGCAATTTCAGGCTTGAAAATGTCCCCGAAGTTTCCGGTGGTATGGTGGTGCAGAATCCACGCAATGGCAGGGTTTGGGCGATGCAGGGCGGTTTTGACGACCGGATGAGTTCGTTCAACCGCGCGACGCAGGCCGAGCGCCAGCCGGGCTCGACGATCAAGCCGTTTGTTTACGCGACCGCGCTGGATCAGGGCATGACCCCGGCGACCCTGATCGCCGACGAGCCGTTCTGTGTTTACCAATCGGCGGCACTTGGTCGCAAATGTTTCCAGAATTTCGGCAATTCACGCGGTGCGGGCGAGCAGACCCTGCGCTGGGGAGTCGAACAGTCGCGCAACCTGATGACGGTACGCGCGGCCAATGATGCCGGTATGGAAAATGTCGTGAAGACGATCAAGACGATGGGGATCGGCGACTATAAACCGTATCTGGCCTTTGCTCTCGGCGCCGGCGATACGACGGTGATGAAGCTGACCAACGCTTATTCGATGCTTGCCAATCATGGCCGAGAGCTGCAGCCGACGGTTATCGACTTTGTCCAGGATCGCCACGGCAAGGTGATTTTCCGCGCCGACAAGCGGTCCTGCGAAAATTGCAATATGCGCGACTGGGACGGACAACCGATGCCGCGCCCGCGTCCCGCCGGAAAACAGCTGATGGACCCGATGACGGCCTATCAGATGATCGACATCATGCAGGGCGTGATCACGCGCGGTACCGCGCAAAATCTGAAAAGTCTCGAGCGACCGTTGTTCGGCAAGACCGGCACGACCAGCGGCCCGACCAATGTCTGGTTCGTAGGCGGTTCGCCCGACATGGTCGCCGGTGTCTATCTGGGCTTTGACCAGCCACGCAACATGGGTGGCTATGCCCAGGGCGGCACGCTGGCTGCACCGATTTTCCGCCGCTTTGCCGAGAAAGCGATGGCGGGCATGCCAAAAACGCCGTTCGTTGCGCCCAAGGGCGTGCGCATGGTCCGTGTCGACCGCAAGACCGGCAAGCGGGTCTACGGCGGATGGCCGACCGATGACCCGAAATCCGCGGTTATCTGGGACGTCTTCAAACCCGAAACCGAACCGCGTCGCTCGATCCGCAAGGACGAGCTTCTGGCCCGTCTGGAAGCCCGCAAGGCGCAACTGATCGCTGAGCGCGCAGCCGCGCAGGCGCGCGCTGCAGAAGCCAATCGCAATCGCGGTCCGGCGCAAAATGATGATGAATTCCTGCAGGCCGAAGGCGGCATCTATTAACGCCAGCGGGTCTCGGCGCTGGTGCTGAAAGCATCGGACATCGAGCCCGCGCAAGGCATTGAAACCGTTGGCCGCGAGAGTGTTCCGGCGCTGGCTGCCATCACCGCGGACGCCTTTCGTGACGATCCGTTCAACAGCTGGCTGTTTGGAGGCTTTGATCCGATGCAGCGGACCTTTGCCAATCTCGCGCGCCATATCTACACGCCCAACGGCTTTTGCCAGATACTCAATGAAGACGGTGAAGGCCGCGCGGCGGCGATGTGGCTGATGCCCGGTGACAAGGCCGACGCGACGCTGGGCGGCACGTTGCAGACCTATTGGGGACTGTTCGCCAGCGGCGGTCTTGGCGCGTTGCAGCGCGGCAAGGCCGCGGGTGACGCCATGGCCAAGCATCATATCACAGAACCGCATGCCTATCTGTTCACCGTCGGCGTCGCCGGCGCCGGACGGGGCAGGGGGCTGGGCCGGCGTCTGGTCGAACCGGTGCTGCAAGCCTGCGACCGCAGCGGCACCACAGCCTATCTGGAGAATAGCAATCCGGCGAACCGGCGCTTCTACGCCAGTCTCGGTTTCGAGCGGGTCGAGCTCTTTCACGCGAGACCCGATAGCCCGCCGCTGGAGGCGATGCAGCGGCTTCCGCGCTAGTTTCCGGGCCGCGTCCCGCCAGTGCGTGGGCGGCTGCCACAATTGTGAAATATATCTGTAATTCAACGGTCATTGAGCAGCGCTAAATCGCTTAGTCGAAAGGTTGCGCAGGCATATCCATTGCGAAATCAACCTCGGGCAAAGGAATTATCGATGAAAAACAAGATTGCATTAATCGCTCTGGCTTCGCTGACATTGGCGGGCTGTGAAAATCAGGCTGGCGGCGCTGGCGGTGGCGGCAGCCGCGACCAGATCCGGATTGTCGGCTCCTCCACCGTATTCCCGTTCGCCAAGGCGGTATCGGAAAATTTCGTCAACTCGAACAGCTTCAAGGCTCCGGTTCTGGAATCGACCGGTACCGGCGCGGGCATGAGCCTGTTCTGCTCCGGCGTTGGCGCGGACACGCCCGATATCGAAAACGCATCGCGCCGGATGAAGGCATCCGAATTTGAACTGTGCCAGACCAATGGTGTCACCGACATCGTCGAAATCAACATCGGCATCGACGGAATCGCTATCGCGCAATCGAAGGAAGGGCCGAGCTTCACGCTGACCCCCGAACAGATTTACAAGGCCATTGCAGCCAAGCCGTTCGGCAAGGAAAATACGAGCAAGAACTGGTCGGATATAGACGCGTCGCTGCCGTCTATCGCGATCAGCGTCTACGGTCCGCCTTCGACATCGGGAACGCGCGATGCGCTGACCGAGCTGATCATGGAAGTTGGCTGCAAGACCGATGCTGCGACCAAGGCGCTGAAGGAAAGCGACAAGGATGCATATGAATCCATCTGTCATGATATCCGTTCCGACGGTCCCTATCTCGACGCGGGCGAAAATGACAATCTGATCGTCCAGAAGCTGAAGTCCAACCCGAAAGCGGTCGGTATCTTCGGCTACAGCTTCCTCGAGGAAAATCTCGATACCGTGCGCGGGATTGCCATCTCCGGCGTCGAACCCGCTTATGACGCGATCGCCTCCGGCCAATATCCCGGCGCCCGCCCGCTCTATATCTATGTGAAGAAGCAGCATGTCGGCGTGATCCCGGGTATCCAGGAATTTATCACCGAATTCGTCAAGGCGGGAACCCGCGACGGCTATCTGGTCAAGGCCGGCCTGATCGCTTCGCCTGATGCAACCCAAGTTGCCATGATGGAAGCGACCAAAAATCTGCCGTTGCTTAAAAAAGACGTGCTGAAATAGGCGCTAACCAGCGTTTGAAGAAAAAGGGGTCGCCGCCTGAACTAGACATTTGGTGAGGACGATCCTGCGGGGGGCTGTTGGCAACAACGGCCCCCTTTTTCGTGCGGGTGGGTCTTGGACAGAGAGACCGTGTTGGATGGGGGATTGATCACCCTGCCGTAACAAGCAGGCGTCAAAAAAGGGCGGTGAGGCCAGCGGGGAAACCCGCAGACCATCACCGCCCTTATATTATCAGCCACCGCCCGCCCGCAGCATTGCTGCAGGCGGCGAGGAGGATCAGAAGCTTATCTGGAAACGTCCGGCGACACTGTCGACCGAATAGTCGCCGTCGCCCGCCGCCAGGATCGCCGCATTGCTATAGTCGAGCTTGGAATAGCTCAGCAGGAAGCGGACATAGTCGACCGGGGTCCAGATCAGCGAGGCCTGATAGGCGTCCTGTGTGCCGCCAACAAAACCGGCATCAACCAGATCGAGCCGGTCATAGCGCGCATTGACCTGCCAAGCGCCGAGGCCGCCCTTGCCGACGGGGTTGGACACCTTGACCCCCTTGAACACGCCTTCCTTGTAGCCGCGCGTGTCGTCGGTCAGGAAGAAACCTGCCTCGACCGAACCACCGAAGAAGGTCGGATCGGCGAGTGCGCCGCTGCGGTTCAGATTGAGCCAGTGGCCCTCTGCCGCCGCGTGGAAACGCCCGGAAATGACCGCCGCCTCGAGCCCGTAGCTGGTCTCTGACTCTGCGTCAGCGATATTGCCGGTGTCGATGAAGCGCGTGTCGGTGAAATGGACCGCAGGGCGCTGGCGATAGCGGCGCGAGCTGACCGTGTCGCCCAGATCGCGATAATGATAAGACGCCCCGAAATGGGTCTGGACATCGCCGAATTTCGGCATCGCCACGGCGCGCAGATCGAAACCGACGCTGTTGTTCTCGTCATTGTTCAGGTCACCAATATTGGCGGTGAACACACCGGCCTGAAACAACAGGTCCGACACGCCATATTGCGCCGAAAGCCCGACCCGCCGTTCAAAGCCGAAAGCATCGGTATAAGCGGCGCGCTCGATAAAGCTGGTGTCGTTGCTGCTCGACAATTCTTCCAGCCCCTGGAAATTGTTGTGCTGGCCCGCCGTCACCGTCAGCCCGCCGTCTTCATAAGTGAAAAAGGCATCGGTCAGGTCAATCTCGTTACCGGCAAAATCCGCTTCCAGCTTGTAGCCGAAACCGCCCGGGATCGATCCCGAGGCGCCCAGCCGGATCCGCCGCGCTTCATTGGCAAAACCGAGTCCGTCGTCGACGATGCTGTCGGGCGCGTTGACCGTGCCGAAGTCATAGAGCATGCGGCCGCGCGGCTTGAAGCTCCAGCCGTCCTCGCCCTTGATCTCGGGCGCGCCCTTGAAGGCGATCTTGACCGGCTTCTGCTGTTCCAGCTTTTCCTCGGTCGCGGCGATCTTTGCCTCCGTCGCGGAAATCGCGCTGGTCGAGGCCTGCTGCGTCTGCTGCACATTGCCAAGCTGCGCCTTCAGGTCGGCGACTTCCCGCTCGAGCTGGTTCAGCTTGCTCAGCAGCGCCGCTGCCTGTTCGCTGCTGATCGACTGCGCCATCGCGGACGCGGGATAGAGCCCGATCGCTGCGGTCCCGGCCAGCAGGCCTATTGTCTTGAGCATATGGTTTTTCATAATCGCCTGTCCGTTGCTTTTACATTGCATGATAGTGAGCGATCTATGACCGCAGCGTTTCCCTTTCATGGCATATTTATTTCACGTTTGTGACAGAGCGCGGGTGGGGAGGGGCCGAGGGACGGCGTTGTCGCCGGGCAAGGGTGAAGCCGCACAGCTCAACCGGCAGCAGGCAGACGGCGCTTGCCCTTGGTCCGGCCGGTCAGATGATATTGAAAGCAGCGATCACAAAGATAGGGGCGAAGGTCGATGGTCGCGCTCTGCGCCGCCGCGATAGCGTCCGCCTCGCTGGCAAAGCGCTTTTTCTTGCGGCAGACGGCGAGGCGGGTGCGCATGGGGTGGGCTTTCTGGTGAATTATTTTACCAATTAATTACTTCTTTCAATCTCCAACGTTTATCCTGTTTCGCCTTTTTGAGGAGTGATGATCGGAATCTATCGGTGTGGGTACAGTGATCATTCCAAAATTCGGAATGGCAACGAGACGCCACCTTGTCATCCTCAGTTTCCAACGACTTTCGGAGAACGACCATGTGGTCACCAATTTCTCTTATACGAATTTGATACATTTCTACGCCGCCTGCTTTTCGAAGAAATCGTTATGCCAATCGATAAACTCAGGTTTTGGATTGAATCGATCTGGTTCCGCCATTCTCCGTTCGTGATAGGGTTCAAAATATCCACGGGTTTCAGCATTGGAATGTTTCAATAGTACTTTCGAAATTTTGACTTCTAAGTTCCGATTTATCGTCAGCAATCCTTTGTCGAACGCTTTGTCCAATGTGGCGGATAGCGCCAGTCCGTTCTCAGGATTAAGGCGATTAGCGATATCATCCTTCCACGGAATTATATGGCTAGCGACCAAAAGCCTTGGTTCGGCAATGCCGCTAATACAACATCGGTCCTGATAATTTGCCATAACGGCCTTACGGAAAAAATCTTGGCCGCGCCGTTGTTCTACAAAAGCTTGTGCAGTCGTATTCGCGTTAGGATCGCGCAATTTAAAATCTTGTTTTGGCTCTCGCAAAGCGGATGTAGACTCGTGTTTCTGGATGAGCAGGCTAATTTTTTCTGTCTGCTCTGCCAAGATGAACCAGTCTGAGCTAAAACGCGTCCAAACAGATTCATCAAGTTTGGAATAGTTTTGAAGTCCAACTCGACCGCTGGACAATATCTTTGGATTTAATCCAGCGAGATTTAGCATTTTCATCCCGACGGAAGCAGGCGTCCTATCAAGGGCGTGCGCTAGTGCAAGAATATCAGGATTACTGCTGTGAATTTTTCCAAATGGCGTCTGAAGATACAAACTCAAAGCGAGTAAGGTTTCCTCTTCTGTCCATTTTTTTGCCATGCTTCACTATATGCATTTAATGTAACAAATCTACGCCTCAATTGCATAGCACTTGAGAGGGGAAGCGATGGTTTCTCGGTGAACACACCATGAAGGAAATCGATCTTTCGCTCGACTGATCATCCTCCCTGCCGCGCAGCGGTGGGGAGGGGGACCATCCGCAGGATGGTGGAGGGGCCGATTGGGCTTGGCGCTGGTCTCGGGGATCATGCCGATCCTCGAAGGGCTGTTGTTGCCGCG
>TARA_R110000787_G_scaffold16622_32_pt1 | contig 55325 bp, 51 predicted proteins | sample TARA_R110000787 | Tara Oceans TARA_R110000787 (sample SAMEA4397920) | marine metagenome | biome: Polar Biome; feature: [DCM] deep chlorophyll maximum layer (ENVO:01000326); material: water (ENVO:00002006), including particulate matter (ENVO:01000060) such as... | depth 35 m | reverse complement strand
CTGGCGAATCCAGTCCGCCCGTTCCGTATCAGTCATCAGGGAAAGTTCCTCGTTATTCTTTGGCGCGGAGTCTAATCCCTTCATCTGCCCGGTGAAAGCACCGTTGATCCCGGCAGGCAGGCAACCATATGAAGGCCTGTACTTTACGTCACCCGAAGGATCAGAATATGACCGATACAGCGAAAGCTGCCGTTGAAGATGTTCGCCGCAGGATCTCTGCCCTTGATGCTGATGGTCTCGACCTGATCCTGCGCGATGCGCGGACACACAACAAATGGCAGGACCGGGATGTCCCGGATGATCTGCTGAAACAGGTCTATGACCTTTATAAATGGGGTGCGACGAGCATGAACTGCTCGCCGGCGCGTGTGGTTTTCGTCAAATCTTCCGAGGCCAAAAAGAAACTTGAACCGCTGCTGATGGAAGGCAACCGGGAGAAAACCATGGCTGCCCCCGCCTGCGCGATCATTGGCACGGATACCCGTTTCTTTGAAAGGCTGCCGGTGCTCTTTCCACACAGCAAGGGTGCAGCCGACATGTTCCGTAAAAATGCGGCGCTGGCAGAAGTTACGGGCTTTCGTAACGGGACACTGCAGGGTGCCTATCTGATGATTGCCGCCCGTGCACTTGGCCTTGATTGCGGCCCGATGTCGGGCTTTGACAATGCGGCGGTGGACAAGGCGTTTTTCGATGGCACGGATATCCGGTCGAACTTTCTCTGCAGCCTGGGTTATGGTGATCCGGACGCCTTGTTCGACCGCAGCCCGCGACCGGACTTTGGCGAGGTTTGCAGCATAGTCTGATATGACCGGGGCTCGTTGACGAGGGCCATAGGCAAACCTATGTTGCGCCCGCAACCTTGGACGTAATGATGGACGAGCAGATAAGCGGCGTTATCGAGTTGAATGAACGGTCCCGCGAAGTTTTCCGGCGACTGGTCGAGACTTATGTCGAGACCGGGGAGCCGGTCGGATCGCGGACCCTTTCGCGCGCCCTGCCGATGCAGCTGTCACCGGCGACGATCCGCAATGTAATGTCGGATCTGGAGCATGCGGGGCTGCTGTTTTCGCCGCATACCTCTGCCGGGCGGGTTCCGACTGACCGGGGATTGCAGATGTTTGTCAGCGGCCTGCTGCAGGTCGGCCAGCTGACAGAGAACGAACGCAATTCCATTGATGCCCAGTGCAATGCCGAAAACCGTTCGATGGAAAATGTGCTGGAGGAAGCGACATCGGCGCTGTCCGGCCTGTCCCGCTGCGCCGGCATGGTGCTGTCGCCGAAACGGGAATCACCGCTGCGGCAGATCGAGTTTGTTCCGCTGGGAGACGGTCGCGCCCTGGCTGTGCTGGTGTCAGAGAACGGGGTTGTCGAGAACCGCGTTTTTGACCTGCCAATGGGTATCTCGCAAAGCGCCCTGACAGAGGCAGCCAATTATCTCAGCATGCAGTTGCGGGGCCGGACACTGAGCGAGGCATCAGAGAAGGTGCGTCTTGATCTGGACGCCCATCAGACCGAACTGGATGGCCTGACCCGCAGTGTGATTGATGCAGGACTGGCGACCTGGTCGGGTGATGCAAAGCATGGGGCCCTGATTGTCAAAGGTCAGGCCAATCTGCTGGAGGATGTCAGCGCCCTTGAGGACCTGGAACGTATCCGGGGTCTGTTTCAGGCGCTGGAGGAAAAGCAGACCATGCTGCGGCTGCTGGACCTTGCGCATATTGCGGAAGGCGTACAGATTTTCATCGGGGCAGAGAATAAATTATTCGGATTGTCCGGTTGTTCAGTTGTCGTATCGCCATTTCGCGATACACAGGAACGGATAATCGGGGCAATCGGCGTTATCGGCCCGACGCGGCTGAATTACGCACGTATCATTCCCATGGTTGATTACACGGCCCGGGTGGTTGGCCGGATACTCGGCTGAACCACAGACAGAAGAGAAGAGAGGACTGGCAGATGCAGAACGAACAGGACAAGAAACCGGACGCAGGGACACCCCCGCCAAACACTGGTTTCGAAGAAGCCGCACCGGAGGCCGAGGCAGTGGCAAGCCCGGAAGAGGCGCTGTTTGTTCCTGAAGACCCGGCTGCGGCGGAAGCTTCTGCGGCCGACCGGATTGCCGAACTTGAGGCAGAGATTGCTGAATGGAAGGACAAATGGGTCCGCCAGCATGCCGAGATGGACAATCTGCGCAAACGCACCCAGCGTGAGAAGGAAGATGCAGGCAAGTTTGCCGTTTCCGGTTTTGCAAAGGATCTGCTGGCGGTTGGTGATAATCTTGGCCGGGCCCTGCAGAGCCTGCCGGAAGGTATCAAGGATGGCGATGGTCCGGTAAAGAACCTGGCAATCGGCATTGAGATGACCCGCAAGGAACTTGATTCCGTCTTCGAACGGCATGGCATTTCAAAGGTCGAGGCCATCGGCAAGCCGATGGACCCGAATTTCCATCAGGCGATGTTCGAAGTTGAGGACCCGGCCCAGCCTGCAGGCACCGTGGTTCAGGAAATGGCCTCCGGATATGTGCTGCATGGCCGTCTTCTGCGACCGGCAATGGTTGGTGTGGCAAAAGGAGGCCCGAAACCGGGTGCTGCCCCGGAAGCCGCGCCGAAGGCAGAAGGCGAGCCGGCCAATGCTGCAAATGATGCAACCATTGATCTGGAGCCGGGTGACCCGTCCTCTGGCGGACGGTTTAACCAGACGGTCTGACCGGCACTTGTGGTAATTACCTATCTGTAAGTTTTTGTCCGGTATAAGCTGCTCCTTTATTCTGTGAGAATACTGGAGTTGGGTTTATGTCTGGCTGGATCGAAATGATTCCGCCGGAGTCTGCGACTGGCAGGCTTCGGGAACTGTATGATGCGGCGACGACGCCACATGGCACCGTCGATAATGTCATGCGGGCGCATTCCCTGCGTCCGGAAACACTGGCGGGCCATGTTGCGCTGTACAGAAGCGTGCTGCACAATCCGGATAATGCGTTACCGTTCTGGTTTCTTGAAGCTGTTGCCAGCTATGTCAGCCTGCTGAATCGCTGCCATTATGCAACGGCGCATCACGGTGCGAACATGCGGCGACTGGCGCCTGATCAGTCAAAAGGTCAGGCCATGTTTGCGGCACTGGCCTGTGACCGGCCGGAGGATGCCTTTGATGGTCTTGAACTGGCATTGCTGCGTTATGCCCGGAAGGTAACGGTCGCAATCGGCGAGATGTCAGCAGGGGATATTGAGTCCTGCCGGGCGGCTGGTGCAGATGACGGACAGATTCTGGAGGTCAATCAGGTTGCCGCCTATTTTGCCTTCTCCAATCGGGTTCTGAACGGCCTGGGGGTTACGACAGACGGGGACCGGATCGGCTATTATCCGGCAGAGAAGGACTGATATCATGGCTTATGCGACAGCAACTGAAATCAATGTGACGGATATTCCGGTGATTGATATCAGCGGGTTGCGAAGCGGTGACACAGATGCCAGAGATTCTGTTGCGTCCGAAATGCTGTCGGCGGCGGCTCATCTCGGCTTTTTCTATGTCAGTGGTCACGGCGTCCCGCAGGAACTTATTGACCGGACCGACCGGGAGGCCCGGAAATTTTTTGCTGAACCACTAGAAAGAAAACTGGAGACGGCAATCAATCAGCGGCACCGGGGGTTTTTGCGTGTCGGTGAGGCAAAGATGGAAGGTAACCGGCTTCCCGACCTGAAGGAGAGCTTTGTCTGGGGGCGCGAGACACCGGCGGATGACCCGGTGGCCATGGATCCGGACAATCCTTTCATCGGACCGAACAACTGGCCGGATGCCCGGCCGGAAATGGCGGCATCGTTCAATGATTTCTATGTTGCCTGTAATGGCGTCGGATTTGATCTGATGCGGGCTTTTGCGGTGGCGATGGGGCTGCCTGAAATGACATTCCGCCGCATTATTGATTACCCGATCAGTCGTGGCGCGGCGGTCTATTACCCGCCACAGCCGGTCAATCTGGACAGTGATCAGTTCGGGGTTGGGCCGCATACGGACTATGGCTGTCTGACCCTTGTTTATCAGGATCCGATCGGGGGGCTGGAAGTTCGCAGCAAGCAGGGTGAATGGTTGCTGGCTACCCCGGTTCCCGGAACTTTCGTCGTGAATGTAGGCGATCTGCTGGCACGCTGGACCAACGACCGTTTTGCTTCCACGCCACACCGGGTGGTCAACCGGTCGGGGCGAGAGCGGCTGTCGCTGGCGGTGTTTGTTGATCCGAACTATGAAACGATGATTGATCCGCAGGATGTCTGTCGTGAGGGAGACGAAGCATCATACCCGCCCGTCCTGTGCGGCGATTACGTTCTGAAACGATATGATCACGCCTTTGCCTATCGCCGAAAGTCCTGATGAGATGACTGGATCCAAACCTCCCGATTACCGGGTAACTGTCTGATGAACAGGCGGACTTCAGAGTCCGGGGCTGACACCGAGTCACAAAGCGTTGTGACGGCGTCAATGGAGTCCCGCCTGCTCAGCCTCTCGGATGACGGTTTCTGGGAGTATTATCCGCGGACCGGCGAGCTCTGGCTGTCGCCACAATGGAAGCGCGCACTCGGCTATTCGGATGACGAACTGGTCAGCAGTCTTGATGTCTGGCAGATGCGGTCATTGCCAGATGATTTCGAAGCGACAATGTCAGCCCTTCGGCCGCTATTTGACGGTTCTGGTCAGGGAACGCGGTTTCAGCAGAAACTGCGCCACCGGGGCGGCCATATTGTCATATTTGATGTTCGCGCTGTGCGTTCGGAAGAGGCCGGTGAACCGGTCGTAAGTGGCATTTCCCGCAGGCTGTCCGGAACGTTCGCCCATCGGAAGGTTTATGATGGCGCTGAACTGAACTTTGAAGCGATCCGGCGCAATGAACGCGAGATGGTGAGCCGCAAGTCCGCTGACGGGACATTCCTTTACGTCAACGACGCCTATGCCTGGCGGCATGGAGCGGGCCAGGAAGAGGTGATTGGTACCCATATCAGTGAGCTTCTCATCGACGAGATTTACGAACAGTTCAAGGCGGATATCGCGGCCCTGACTGTTGAATCACCGGAATCCAGCCATGTGCAGGAAACCAGATCCCCCGACGGCGAAACGGTTTGGGAGAGCTGGAGTAATGTCGGATACTTTAATGAAGCGGGCGAACTGACCGAAATTCTGTCCATTGGTCGTAATATTACGGCCTACAAACGCAGCGAGATCCTTCTGCGTGAAGCCATCGAACAACTGCCGATGGCTTTTCGTATGTATGACCAGAAAGACCGTCTGGTTCTCTGGAACAGGCAGTATGAGGAGTATTTCCCGTACCTGAAGGATGAAGACAGGATTGAGGGCCGGACCTATGAGGAACTGCTTTTGCTTGGTGCCCGTAAGGGTCAGTTTCCGGGTTATACACAGGCGAAGAATAAAGATGCCTGGGTGAGAGAACGGGTTGCCGCGCATCTGGCAGCTGATCAGCCCCCGTTTGAACGAAAGATGTCGGATGGCCGGTATTTCCGTTTCACGGAATACCGGACTGCGACGGGAACAATTATCGGTTTGCGTGAAGATATCACTGCCCGTCGCCAGGCTGAACGGCTTCTGGAAGAGGTGATCGAACAGATGCCGGGATCGTTGTCCCGCTTTGATGCTGATGACCGGCTTATTCTCTGCAACAGCCATTTTCGTGAAGAATTTTCAAGTATCGGGATTACCGACAGTCTGATTGGCCGGACTTATGAAGAACTGCTCCGGATGCGTGAAAAAGCAGGCGCTTATCCTCCGTTTGCCACCATGGACGAACGGGACAAATGGGTTGCGGCGCGGATGGAGAGCCACAAACAGGCTGATGGAGGCATCACAGAAATTCAGCTGGCGTCAGGCCGTACGCTCAATACGATTCGGGCACGGACAACCGACGCCGGGATTATTGGTGTCAGTATTGATGTCACGAAGCAGAAGCAGACTGAAATGCTGTTACAGCAGGCCATCGAGCAATTGCCAGGGGCGTTCGCAAAGTTCGACGCAGATGACCGTCTGATATTGCACAACAGCGAATTTAAAAAACCGTTCGAGGAAGCCGGCCTCAACCCGTCCCTTCTGGGTCTGACCTATCCGGAGCTGCTCGATCTGTTTCTTAAAATCGACGATTATATGCAGTTCGACGATGATACCGCGAGGCTGGTCTGGCGTGATAACCGGATTACAGCCCATGATGCGGCAGATGGTCAGTCAATCGAGACCATTATTAAGGGCCGGTGGTTTCAGACCACGGAAAGACGGACAGAAGACGGCGGCATTGTTGGCATCAGACTTGATATCACTGCGCTGAAGCAGGCGGAGCAGTTGCTGCGCGATGCGATCAATTCGATTCCGGCAGCCTTCACGCTATACGATCGTGAAGACCGTATCGTTCTGTATAACGACAAGGTCGTGCAGCACTTCCCGCATCTGGAGGAATTCGACAGTCTGTTCGGGCTGAGTTATGAAGATATGCTCCGTTCCAGTCTGAATAATGGTGTTTTGGTCCCGGATGTTGAACCTGACAAACTGGGTGCCTGGATTACAGAACGGGTTACTGCGCATCTCAATCCGACAGGTGAGGCTTTTGACCTGAAATTTGCCGGTGACCGGTGGTTCCGTGTTACGGAAACCCGGACGGCAGGTGGTGGCATCGTTGGTATTCGCTACGACATCACGAAAGAAAAACGCGCGGAAGAACGGTTGCGGATCGCAATCGCCAACATGCCGGGTGCCTTTACCCTGTATGACGCAGATGACCGGCTGGTCCTGCATAATGATGCTTTCCGGAAGTTTTATTCGTTTCTCGATGAGCGCCCGGAAATCACCGGCATGTCCTATGCGGAGATCATTCGCAGTGGATTTGAAACAGGTGCTTTTCCAAGACCTCCTGATGGCGATGTTGAGCGGGTAATAGCGGAGCGAAATCGGAGGCACCGAAATCCACCCTCAACACCTGTTGAACTGGTCTTTGCGGATGGGCGGGTTATCAGTGTATATGAAACCCGGACGGCTGCGGGCGAGATAATCGGAACGCGGGTCGATATTACCGAGCTTCGCCGGGTCCGGCAGATGTTGCAGGACGCCATCAATGCCATGCCGGACGGATTTGCGCTTTATGATGCCGATGACCGGCTCGTCGTTTTTAACGAAACTTTTGCCCGGCATTATAATGGTGACGGCAATGTGGTTGCGATTGGCCGCACCTTCACTGAAATTCTGAAAGGTATCATCGATAACGGTACGCTCCTGCTGCCGGACGAGGATGAACAGGCCTGGATTGACCGTCGGGTGGAAACACACCGGAATCCGGGTGAAGCAGAAGAACGCGGTCTGTCCAACGGCCTCTGGCTCCGGATTAAGGAACAGCGCACCAGTGATGGCGGGACGGTGGCGATCATCAGCGATATCACCGACATGAAGAAAAGCGAAGAGCGGCTGGCAAGCCTTTATGAGGTGGCTGAAAAGTCCCGCAGTATGCTGGATGAAGCGATCGAGGCGATTGATGAAGGCTTCATTTATTATAACTCGGATGACGTTCTGGTTGCGGTGAACAGTCGTCACAAGGCCATGTTCCCTGACCTGGCTGATGTTCTGGTCCCCGGTACCAGACGCGAAGATGTTCTGGGTAAGCGTTTCAGGCTGGGACACGAACCGAGGGCAATCGGCAGGGAAGAGGATTATCTTCATGCTGAACTGAAACGCCGGCGTCGTCCGCGTGAAACATTTGAACGTCAGAATGAGGATGGACGCTGGTTGCGGGTGACGGAAGTCCGCACCCCGAGCGGTGGACTGGTTGGTATCCGGACCGATATTTCGAATCTGAAAGAGAAAGAGAACGAACTGACCAATACGGTCACCGATCTGGAAACAGCGCAGCAGACGCTGGAAGAGCAGGCGACAATGATGCGTGATCTGGCAGAAGATTATCGCCAGCAGAAAGACCTGGCAGATGACGCAAACCGGGCAAAATCTGATTTCCTGGCGACGATGAGCCATGAAATCCGCACCCCGATGAACGGCGTGCTGGGTATGGCTGAACTATTGCTGGAAACCCGTCTCTCTCCACAGCAGCGGGAGTTTGGCCAGTCAATCCTGAGTTCGGGCCGGGCATTGCTGATCATTCTCAATGATATTCTCGATCTCTCTAAGCTGGAGGCCGGCAAGCTGGAGATCGAGACGGTAGACTACAACCTTGCCGATGAGGCGGGCTCGGCAGTCGGCTCATTGATGAACCGGGCGGAAGCCAAGGAGCTGACTCTGGCTCAGGTGATCGATGATGATGTGCCGGAAGGCCTGTCCGGTGACCCGTCGCGGTTGCGGCAGGTGCTGATCAATCTCGTCGGCAATGCGGTCAAGTTTACCGAGAAAGGGGCCGTGACCCTGCGGATCAAACGCAGAGCCGATAACGCAGATGGAGAGAAATTGCGGTTTGAAGTCAGCGACACCGGAATTGGCATGAGTCCGGAAGTGATTGAAAAGCTGTTCCAGAAATTCAGTCAGGCTGATGTGTCGACAACCCGGACTTTTGGCGGCACCGGACTGGGGCTTGCGATTTCCAGACAGCTGGTTGAGCTGATGGGCGGAGAAATCGGCGTCTCAAGCGTGCCGGGTGAAGGAAGCATCTTCTGGTTTGAACTGCCGCTGAAAGAGGCTATCGGGCCTGTGCCGTCACGTAACACAGTGATGGTGACGCATTTTGAGGCCAGCCGCCCCCTTAACATTCTTGTGGCCGAGGATAATCAGATTAATCAGATGCTGATCGACAAGATCCTCAGTGATGTTGGTCATGTCTGTTACATGGTCGAAAATGGAGAACTCGCAGTTGAGGCAGCGCAAAGCGGTGATTTTGAACTGATTCTCATGGATGTCCGCATGCCGGTCATGGATGGCCCGGAGGCAACCCGGCAGATCTGCAAGCTGCCAGCACCGTTCTGTGACATTCCGATCATCGCCTGCACCGCAGATGTGACGGTGGAGCACAAACAGCATTATCTAGATGCAGGAATGCGGGACTGTGTCATGAAGCCAATAGACCGGGCAGAGCTTTTTGCGGCAATCGACCGATGCCTGGATGAGAAAATACATACCGGCAGCCTGCAGGAGGCGCCGCTGGCTGCTGCCGGCACTCTCCTGGCGCCGGAAAAGAAACCGGAACCTGAAGATGATACTGACATTCAGGATTTTCTTTCCCGTCTGCAGGATGAGATCGCAGACTAGAACTTGCTCTGCAGCCTGCTCTCGATTGCAAGATCGAGATCGTTCGGCGGGATAAAGAACTCCTGATAATATATTGCTTCACCGGTTGTGATGCTGGTGACCACGCTGATTTTCAGAATCTGGTCCGATGGTGCGACGCCAATGCGTGCCGCGATGTCCGGGCCCGGCCGGATGAATGTCAGTTTATGGTCAATGGCTGCGACGACGATATTTGCTTCTTTCTGCATCAGCGATTTGAAGTTCTCGGTATGCAGTTCGGCAAAGTCCTTTTCCATGAAGAATGGAAAGGCCAGGGCATCGACATAGAAACGGGTGACCATGGTGAAGGCGTCACTGATGCGGATTTCACGATCAAGCCGCACAATTCTGGCGTCCTCCGGTAGCGCCGATGTCCAGGGGCCGGCTTCGTCAACGGACAGGCGTTTCACCAGCGTCGGAAAGACCGGCAGAAAAACCCCGTCAGGGCCTGAAAACCTGCAATGAAGCGGTTGCTTCATTCTTTCGTCTGGTTGCCTGACAATTGTTCCGGCGCCGATCTTGCGGACAACCAGCCCGTCTTCCATCAGTGCCTTGAGTGCTTTCTGAACAGTGCCAAGACTGAACGGCGTCATGGAGGTAAGCTCGATCTCGCTTGGCAGTTTGTCTCCTTCGGTAACGACGCCGGACTCTATAGCCTGCACCAGAGCAGCATGGAGTTGCGCATATTTGGGCCCGGAATCCGCACTGCGCGGCAGGGTCTGCTTCAGAAATTCGTCCAGATCGGTAATGACCCGGGCTGCCCGGACAGGGTCGCTGCGTTGTGCTGATTCACTGATTTTTCCCATCTCCCCGACCTTTCAAGTGGGTGTACGGCCCATCTTGACTTAATTTTATCATGAATGCTATATAGCAATAATAAGACATAGTATTATAGCTATGCATCAATATCGCAATAGTAAGCAAAACGCGTTGAAGCGGCAAGAAAGCGATAGCGGTGTGGCATTGAACCAGTGGGTAGGAAGCAGCCATGAATGAGTCTGTAAAAGACTGTTTTTTAGCACTTATTCTGTTCTCGGTTGGTCTCGCCGGTCTGCTGTATATTCAGTATGGGCCGGGCGAAGCTTTGCAAAACAGCCGTGATGCCCAGATTACGTTTCGCAGTTTCCCGACAGTTATCTCCGGCCTGCTGATGCTGCTGACCGGGATTTATGCCTGTGCCAGCTTTGCGGCCTGGGTCAGATCGAGGAACGCAGATACGAGGGGTGCCGATGCGATCAATACAGACTCGGGGCCGGCCTACCTCGCGGCACGGATTATCGGCCTGATCGCTCTGCTGGTCGTATTTGCCCTGACCATCGGGATGCTCCCGCTCTTTATTCTGGCCAGCATATTCCTCTTCATTGCGTTCTTCATTTTCGGGCAGACGAACCTTCTGCGTATGGGTGTGATCGCCATTCTGGGTGGGGGGCTGTTTCACGGGCTGTTCATCCTGATCCTTGATCTGCCGCTGAACTAGGAAGGTCAGGATATGTTCGAAGGTCTTATCGGCGGGTTTCAGGAAATTGTTCATCCGTTCAACCTGCTGCTTGTGTTTGCAGGTACGGCGCTCGGTATTCTGGTCGGGGCACTGCCCGGCCTGAGCTCGCCCATGGCGATCGTCATATTGTTGCCGCTCACTTACACCATGGAGCCGTTGCAGGCGCTGCTGGTGATGATCGGCGTTTATGTCGGGACCAAACTGGGCGGGTCGTTCTCTGCCATTCTGCTGCGAACGCCGGGAACTCCGGCAGGAGCCTGTACCGCGCTGGACGGGCATCCGATGGCAGAGCGGGGTGAGGCGGGACTGGCACTGGGTTATGCGGTCATGGGTTCCACCTTTGGCGGAATCTTTGGCTGGATCATCGCCGTCACCTTTATCCCTGTGCTGGCTTCCGTCGCGCTGAAATCGGGCAATGCCGATATCGCTCTGGTGGGCATTCTGGGTCTTCTCATGGTGTCCTCCTTTGTCAGGGGGTCCACCCTCAAGGGGCTGATCGGGGTGCTTCTGGGACTGCTGATCTCGACGATCGGTCTCGACCCGGTTGATGCGACGCTGCGCTACACTTTTGGTTTCGTCGATCTGATGTCGGGCATTCCCTTTGCAGCGGCGCTGACAGGCTTCTTTGGTATTGCCGTGGTGCTCAGCGACCTGAAACTGGTCGGCAGCCGGAGCGAGGTTATTTCGGGTGCCGGCAATATGGCGCTGCCCAGTATCCGGGACATGATGAAACGCTGGAAAGCAGTTGTCGTCGGCAGTCTGTTCGGCACCGGCGTCGGGGCTGTGCCGGGGGTGGGTGCCGAAGGGGCGACCTGGCTTGCCTATGGCACCATGAAGCGTCAGGCAAAGAATCCGGATGACTGGGGTAAGGGTGAGCCCGACGGTATCGTCACGCCGGAAGCCACAAACAATGCGACAACCGGCGGAACGATGATTCCGATGCTGACGCTGGGGATTCCCGGTGACGGCTCGACAGCGGTGATTCTCGGTGCGCTGATTCTCCACGGCATCGAGCCGGGCGTCATGCTGTTCCAGACCAACGGAGATCTGGTTTACGGCATTCTCGCCGGCCTGCTGATCTCAACGATTTTCATGTTCCTGATCGCCTGGCGTGCGATTTTCCTGTTCATCATCGTCCTGCAACAGGACCGGGCCTGGCTGTTCCCCTTTGTCCTGCTGCTGGCAACCATCGGTGCCTTTGCGACGGTGAATAATGTCTACGCCATCTATATCGCCATCTTCTTCGGTGTCGTTGGCTACTTCCTTGAGAAACGCAAATTCCCGGTGGTGACGGTTGTGCTGGGAATCATTCTGGGCCCGATCATCGAAGCCAACCTGCGTCTGGCCCTTGTCCTGTCTGCAAATGACTGGACGACATTCGTCGCCACGACCCCGCGACAGGTTCTTGTCGCACTGATTGTCGTTGTTCTGAGCTGGGAACTGTTCACGGGCATACGTGATGCCGCCGCGGGCAGGCGCAGCAGGATCGGTATCAGCGATTAGTCCAAGCAGTATTTAAAACAAAAAACCAAGGAGGATTCCCCATGATAAAACTTATGAAGCCTGTGGCTTTGATAACCGCATTTGCGGCGGGTGTCGCATTTGCGGCCACGCCCGGCAGTGCAGCTGATCTGGACTGTGACACCATCCGTATGGTTGTGCCCTGGAAAGCCGGTGGCGGAACGGACCGGATCGGTCGCGGACTGGCAGCAGCTCTGGAGAAACAATCCGGCAAGTCCGTTATCGTCGATAATATCAGCGGTGCCAGCAGTGCCACCGGGTCGATCAAGGCAGTTCAGTCAAAGCCGGACGGCTGTACACTGCTGATGAACGGGACCAGCGAAATTCTCGCCTTCATGACCTTCACAAAGGGTCTGCCGTTCAGTCTGGATGATGCCCGTTTCGTCGGTGGCTTCTTCACGACGCCGACCTGGATGCTGGCGAACAGGGAGCGCGGCTATAAGGATTTTCAGGCATTTCTGGATGAAGCAAAGGCAAATCCGGGCAAGGTGACCATCGGTGTTGGCGGTGCGGCCGGCGCCCATATGGTGATGGCGGCGGCGATCAAGGGGGCCTATGACCTCGATGTCCGTATCGTGCCATATTCAGGTGGTGCCGATCTGACCAAGGCACTGCTCGCCAATCAGGTAAATGCCGGCGTTATTCATTCCCCGGTTCTGCTGAAAGAGGTCAAAGCCGGCCTTATTGATGTCCTGACCACCGGTAGTTCACTGCAAAATATTGAATATCCGCCGCTGAAAGATCTTCCGACACTGGAAAGCATGGGCAAGCCGATCAGTGTTTCCGCTGTACGTGGCATCTTTGTACCGAAGGACACCCCCGATGCGGTTGTTCAGCAGCTCGCTACCTGGACGGAGGCTGCGACGAAGGACCCGGAATTCATCGAGTTCGGCAAGAAATTCGGCTTCCCGCCGGAATGGATTCCCGGCCCGGAATTCGAAGCTGACATGAGAGCGGGCGAAGCCTTCTATCAGTCAACCTACGACAAGTTCATCAAATAACTCATCATCCGGCAGGTGCAGGGCGCCTGCCGGATATTCCTGCACTACCCACAACTGGACCAGCATCGTGGAAAACACAAATCTGATCATTTTGATGTCCGATGAACATACCCGAAGCGTTGCCGGGTGTTATGGGCATGAAATCGTTTCAACACCAAATCTGGATAAACTTGCCGCCCGCGGCGCGCGCTTCAACAATGCCTATACCACCTGTCCGGTCTGTGTGCCGGCACGGGCTTCATTTGCGACGGGCAAATATGTCCACCAGATAGAAACCTGGGATAATGCCAAGGCCTTCGATGGCTCAGTTCCCAGCTGGCACAGCCTGCTCCGTGACCGGGGCCATCAGACGGTCTCCATCGGGAAGCTGCATTTCCGCTCGGATCAGGACGATAACGGCTTTTCGGACGAGCGTATCCCGATGCATCTGATCGAGGCCAAGGGCGATTTGCTCGGCCTGATCCGTGATGAAGACACGGTGAAACGTGGTGCCTCCTGGAAAATGGCCAAAATGGCCGGGCCGGGGGAATCCATGTACACCCGGTACGACCGGGATATCACGTCTGATGCACAGACCTGGCTTTACGAAGAAGCGCCGAAACATACCGACAAACCATGGGTTCTGTTTGTCTCATGGGTGGCACCGCATTTTCCGCTGACCGCCCCGTCAGAGCATTTCTACCGGTATTACAATCAGGATCTCCCGGCGCCGAAACTATACGACAAGCGTCATGAGTCGATTCATCCCTATGTCGACGATTACCGTAAGATTTTTGCCTATGACGAGTACTTTGAGACCCCGGACATGGTCAAACGCGCCCAGGCTGGCTATCTCGGCCTGATCTCGTTCATGGACGAACAGGTAGGGCTGGTTCTCGGGGCGCTTGAGAAAGCGGGCCTCAGTGACTCCACACGTATCGTCTATACCACCGACCACGGGGATAATATGGGTACCCGTGGCGCGTGGGGTAAGTCGCTGATGTATGAAGAAGCCGTTGCAGTGCCGATGATTGCAGCGGGTCCGGGCATCCCGGCAGGTCGTGTCGTCGAGACGCCGTCGACGATTGCTGATGTCTATCCGTTCATCATGGATTGCGTCGGCGAACGGGACGCGGAAACAGTGGCTGAAGATATTCCGGGGACCAGCCTGTTCGAGCTGATCGAAAAGGACGTGCCGGACCGCGTCGCCTTTTCTGAATATCATGCGATGGGGTCAAAGACGGCCGCCTTCATGGTTCGGAAAGGCCCCTGGAAGCTGGTTTACTACGCGGATTATCCCGCCCAGCTGTTCAATCTGGATGATGACCCGGAAGAGGTCTCGGACCTGACGGATGATCCCGCAAGCGCCGCGATCAAGGCTGAAATGCTGGGTGAACTTCGCAGGATCTGTGATCCGGTCGAGGTCGACAAGGCGGTGCGGGAAAGCCAGGCCCGCATGATTGAAGAAAACGGTGGCAAGGAGAAGATCATCAAACGCGGTGATCTGGGATTCTCAATGCCGCCGGGAGTTGAACCCCAGTTCAACTAGACTGATTCGCTGCCCGGCCTGTTTGTAATAAGTACAACAGACCGGGCAGCGATCTTATCCTGCCCGTTTGCAGACCAGCAGCAGGTCATCACCGGCTGCTTCTTCGTTTGTTACCTGCCAGCCGGTTGCGGCAAGGCGTTCTTTCAGGGCATCGGCGGTCATGTCATTGAAGTAGCCGAGTGCACGCCGGGCGCGCCGGTCTTGTCCTTCTTCCCAGACGGGATAGGTCAGAACCAGCTGGTCAGCCGCTTTGTGAAGACGGGTCAGCAGGGCGTTGATGTCATGGATATAGGGCAGGATATGCATGGCGGCGATTGCCGCACAACTGCCATCCGGGAAATGGCCGCGATTGAGGTCCATGACGATGGTCTGTCTGGCGGTTGGCGTCAGATCGATTGGTGCATAGCCGCAGGCCGGATCGATATGTTTGCGAAGGACCATCGCGCCTGAACCGACATCCAAAATGGTGCCGGATTTCGGCAGGTATTTTGCGGCGGCGGCGGCCCGGATATCGGCACCGGCCGGCAGCAGTTCCGGCATGCCCCAGCGCGCCGCATCCGTACCACGCCGCCTGATCAGTTCCTCACTCACCCGGATCGCCTGTTCCGGGGGAAGATTGGCGCGGTCGGCGCCAAACACTTTCGGCGTTGGCGTGAAGGGTTTGGCGTAGCGGGTTTTCAGTTCAATATCGCCGGCAACGGAGAAGACGTTCAGCATCTCGTTCGTCGGGATCCAGGGTAATAGCGGCCCGCCGGCCTGTTCATGCGGGAAGCGATAATGGCGGAAGCCGGCGCGGGACAGCTTGTCCGCCATGCGCATCATGGCGTCAAAGCGTTCCTGTTCGTCGTAGTTCCGGCCTTTCTCCCACATGATCGCCTTGACCAGCCCGGCCTCAACCAGATTCCAGGCACCGTCGACGACCTCCGGCTCGACCCCTTCGACATCGATCTTCAGGATCGTGCGGCGGCCCTGCAGGTCCGGCCGGGCGGCCAGCAGGTCATCGACCGAGGCAATGGGTACACGGATTTCACGACCCTTTGCCCCTGGCGCCATATTGCCTTCGACCAGACTGTGTCCCATCGTCGAATTGGCAAACAGCACACCCTCACCATAGCCGTTACCGGCGGCACCCTGCACCACATCGACCTGATTCTGCATGTTGTTGAAGGCAAGCCACTGGCGCAGATGCGCGACATTATCGGGCAGGGGTTCAATCGCCAGCGCCTTGATTTTGCCGGGGTGTGCCGAGATCGCAGACAAGGTGAAGATACCCCAGTGGGCACCGATATCGATGAACAGGTCACCCGGTTCGAGATGTTCGATAATGAAACGCCGGGCAGGAAACTCATAGCCGCCGAACTGGGTCTCGTGACGCACCAGAAAGCCGACACCGGCATCGGACAGATAGCTTTTCGGGACCGGCATGCGGAAGGTCGGTCGTCCGTCCGGGAAGCGGAAGGCCGAAGGGGCGATAATGACATCACCGCGATCTTCAACCGCACTCAGCGCCAGATTGCGGCGGCGGCGGACAATATCCTCAAGGTCACGTTTTAACCGCGTGAATACGCTGTCCCAGTCGCCGGGTGACGGCTGGCGCAGCAGTTTCATGGTCGGATACCAGGGGGTGTCTTCGCGGTTCAGCAGCCAGCGCCAGTCCGGTGCATGTGGGGTCAGCACCCAGACCGCCTTGCCGAGGGCGGCTGCCAGATGGGCAATCGACGTATCGACGGTAATCACCAGATCAAGCTGATCGATGATGTTGGCCGTATCTGCCATGTCGAACAGTTCCGGCGAACAATCGGCCAGCACGGTGGCGCAGGACAGTTTGGCGATATCGCTCTCGCCCCGGCCTTTCTGCAGGGAACGGAACTCGATGCCGTCGATCTCGGTCAGCTCCATGAACCGGTTCAGATCGACGCTGCGGTTATGGTCGTTCTTGTGTTCCGGTCGCCCGGCCCAGGCAATCCCGACCCTGAGCGCCCGGTTGACGGCGGGTTTCAGCCGCAGTTCCGGTTGCGGCGGTGGTGTCAGATAACGCTTCTGCACCGGCAGGTTGTCGAGGGTGGTGCCGAACAGCTTTGGCAGGGTCAGCATGGGAATGCGGAAGTCGAAATCCGGGGCGGCAGCACCTTCCCGGATGATCTTCTCAACCCCGTCCAGACACTGGAACAGCCGCATCAGGCCGGGCTGGGTTTCCAGCAGAATGGTCGCCCCCTTCTCGCGCAGCAGCGGGATATAACGGACGAACTGGATTGAATCGCCCAGACCCTGCTCGCTTTGCAGCAGAACCGTCTTGCCCTTCAGGGATTTCCTGCCGTCCCAGACCGGACGGTCCTGATAACGGGGTTGCCGGTCAACGCGCTGCCAGCGCCATTCATATTCGTCCCAGCCGGCCAGCAGGTCGCCTTTCAGCAGATAAGCCCGGGCCAGACCAAGATGCGTGTCGAGATGATCCGGATCTATTTCCTGTGCCTTGCGCAGATAATTCAGGGCTTCATCCGGGCGGCCCATCCCGGTCAGCGTCTGCCCCATGCCGGAATAGGCACCGACATATCCGTCATCAAGTTCGATGACCCTGCGATACAGTGCCAGCGCCTCGTCATACCGGCCGATGGTCATCAGGGCGTTGGCCAGGTTGAACGGTGCATGAACCATCGCGGGGGCCGCCGCCATGGCCCGCTTGTAACAGGCAATGGCCGCTTCACGGCGACCGGATTCCCACAGGATCACACCAAGTGCATTCCGCAGGTCGGCATTATCCGGATGCGCGACCAGCGCCTTGTCGAACAGGGCCTCGGCTTCTTTCAGTTTTCCCGCATCTTTCAGCAGGATCGCAAGATTCGACCGTGCCGTGTGATAATCCGGCTCAATCTCCAGCGCCTGCCGGAAATGGGTTTCGGCACCGGCCGGGTCATTGCTGTCTTTCAGGGCATTGCCGAGATTGTAATGTGCTCCGGCATGGTCCGGCTGGATGGCCAGCGCCGCTTCATACCGGGTAACGGCGCCTGCAAGGTCGCCCTGACTGCGCAACAGAACGCCAAGGTTGATCAGGGGTTCGGCAAATGCGGGATCCAGTGTGGCGGCCTGCGTATAGGCATCAGCGGCTTTATCGAAATCGCGGGTGCGATGCAGTTCAAGTGCCTGCGCAAAAACCTCCCGGGCTTTTGCCGGATCGGGCGGGGCTGTCTTCTTCCGTGCAGCCGTCTTGGCCGGTGATTTGCTACCGGTGTTACGGGTCTTCCGTTTCGTCGCCGCCTTGCGCGCCATCTGTCCCCCCGGACCTCCTGTGCCGACCTGCTATCTGACGGCGGCGTTATGACTATCCGCCAGCCCGGACAGGTCGTGGCGAATTTGCTGTATCACCGGCTCCCACCCCTCTGCGGGGTTGGCCTGACGATACAGCCGCATTGTCCGATACCACGGAGAGTCATTCCTTTCCAGCATCCACCGCCAGTCCGGTGCATGTGGAAGCATTACCCAGACCCTGATCCCCAGAGCCCCGGCAAGATGGGCAACCGAGGTGTCTACGGTTATCACCAGATCAAGGTTACAGACGACTTTTGCCGTATCAAGGAAGTCGGTACAGCCGGAGACCGCATTGCGGACCAGAATCTGCTCTGCGGACCCGAGTGCGCCGGCGGCTTTGCCAAATTGCAGGCTGAACAGATCAACGCCGGGAATGTCGAACAGACAGAACATCTCGGTCAGTTTGCAGGATCGCCGGATGTCATTCTTATGAGACGGGCTGCCCGCCCAGACGATCCCGACGCGCAGCCGCCGGTCGGCGGGCGGCGCAACAACCGCCGGTCGCGGCAGATAGCCATCGGCAAAGGGGATCGAGTCCAGCGAGGTTTCCATCAGCCGGGGTAGTTCCAGCAGGGCCGCCCGCAGGTCATGCGGCGGGGGCAGATCATTGCGCGGGATGGCGGCAGATATCCCCGGCGCAGTGGCCAGCAACCGGACAAGGGCCTGCTGACAATGCAGTATGACCTCTGCCCCGCGGGCCTGCAGCAGCGGTGCATAGCGGACGAACTGGAGGGTGTCGCCAAACCCCTGCTCGGAAAACAACAGCAGGCGGCGGCCTTTCAGGTCTTCGCCTTCCCAGAAGGGTGCGCCATTCGGCAGGGCCGGGATATCAGGACGTTGCCAGCGGACCCGGTAATCATCGAACCCCTGCCTGAGATTGCCGGTGAGCAGGTGGGCGATGCCACGATTGAACAGGGCAGCGGTGCTCTTCGGATTGATCGACAGGGCCCGGTTGTAGGATTCAAGGGCCGTGTCTATGGCGTTGAAATCGACCTGGGTGACGCCAAGGTTGGTCCAGGCCTTCGCATTCTCCGGCTGCCGGGCAAGGGCGTTGTTATGGCAGGTGACGGCTTCATCCAGCTGGCCGGACATCCGGTAACAGCTGCCCAGATTGGTCCAGGCCCCGGCCGATGCCGGATTGATTGCCAGCGCCCGGCGAAAACAGGTGGCGGCGGCTGACAGACGATCCGCGTTCATATGAGCGATGGCGAGGGCGTTCCAGACAGCCGGATTGCCGGGGGCGTGGCGGGTGGCCTTGGCCAGCAGTCGCCGCGCTTCTTCCAGCCGGCCGGTGTCAATGAACAGCTGGCCGAGATTGACCATGGTTCCGATATTCAGCGGCTCGGCATGCAGGGCTGCAAGATAATGCTGTTCTGCCTGCTTCGACTGGCCCCGGTCGCGGCAGAGATTGCCGAAATTGTAATGGGCGCCCAAGTGTTTTGGATCTGCGGCCAGAATGGTTCTGTAGGCGGCTTCAGCCTCGTCATGCCGCCCGGTCGCGAGGCAGGCGGCACCCAGATTCAGCCGGGCATCATGGAAACCGGGATCGTCTTCGAGCAGTTGCTGATAACCGGCAATTGCTGCGGCATGGTCGCCGGCACGATGCAGCTCCACAATGCGGGAGAAGGCTTCTGCCCTGTCATCAGGTCTGGCGCCCACAGCAGATTCCGCAGCTGGTGGTTCAGATCTCGTCGGGTGTTCGGGTGGTCAGCGACAGGGCGTGAACCCGGTCCGCCATTTCCTCTGCCAGCAGCTTGTAGACCTGCCGCTGGCGGTTCACGCGGTTCTGACCGGCGAAGGCCTCAGAGACGATATCCACATGAAAATGAGTTTCCCCGCCGGGACGATGGCCGGCATGGCCTTCATGCTTGTGAGATTCGTCGATGACGTTCAAAGAGGCAGGAGACAAACCGGCTTGCAGCTTTTCCCGGATACGTTCGGCGACACTCATTTCATCTGTTCTCCAAAGGGATTGTCAGGCGCAAGATATGGCGTTCCCGGGGCCGGATGCAAATCCGTCATGCAGCAGACCTTGAGACGGTCATGCAAAGCAGACATATTGGTCCGATGACGACGTCACGACAACGCGCCCGTAACCGCCTCGCCCCGCCGGAACCACCCGCGGCGGGACTGCGCATGTGCGACCACCCGACCTGTATGGCCGGTGGCGAACACCGCGCGCCGGTATCCCGTGACCGGCTGGAAGAATATTACTGGTTCTGTCTCGATCATGTCCGGGAATACAACAAGGCCTGGAATTATTATGACGGCATGTCGGATGACGAGGTTGAGGCGTCGCGCAAACGGGATGTCAGCTGGGACCGGCCGACCTGGCCGCTGGGCATGCTGGGCACGCCCGGGCGCTCAAAGCGCTACAGCATTTTCAATGATCCGTTCCAGTTATTTCCGGAAGATGGCCAGACCCAGATTGGCGGTGATCGCGATTCCGATGGCCGTCTGCTGACCGCGGAGGAACGTGAAGCCTTGTCAGAGCTTGAGCTGAAAGCGCCGGTTACACGGGCAGATGTTAAGCTGCGCTATCGTGATCTGGCGAAAAAATATCACCCGGACCTGAATGGCGGGGACCGCAAGGCGGAAGATCGCCTTAAACGTATAAATCAGGCGTACAACACGCTGGTTAAGTCTTTGAGTTCATAGTATCCCAACCCAATTCAACCTGAGTGTTTATCTATCGAGGGAGACGACAGCGTGACTTCTGTCATCGACGCGGATGTAAAAATGCCTGTTGGCGAACCGGACATGATGGTCGGTGTGCGTCAGCTTTTCGGGATCGACATCGATATGCAGGTCCCGGCCTACAGCGAAACCACGGATCACGTACCGGATGTCGATGACACCTATCGTTTTGATCCGGAAACCACACTGGCGATTCTGGCGGGCTTTGCCCATAACCGCCGGGTGATGATCCAGGGTTATCATGGTACCGGCAAGTCGACCCATATCGAGCAGGTCGCGGCCCGTCTGAACTGGCCCTGTATCCGGATCAACCTCGACAGCCATATCAGCCGTATCGATCTGATCGGCAAGGATGCAATCGTGCTGCGCGATGGCATGCAGGTGACGGAATTCCGTGAAGGTCTTCTGCCCTGGGCGCTGCAAAGCCCGGTTGCGCTGGTCTTTGACGAATATGATGCCGGTCGCCCGGACGTGATGTTTGTGATTCAGCGCGTGCTGGAAGTTTCCGGCAAGCTGACGCTGCTCGATCAGAACAGGGTTATCCGCCCGAACAAGTCGTTCCGGCTGTTCTCCACCGCCAACACGGTGGGTCTCGGCGACACGACCGGCCTGTATCACGGCACGCAGCAGATCAACCAGGGTCAGATGGACCGCTGGAACATCGTTGCGACCCTGAACTATCTGCCGGAAGAACAGGAACAGGATATCATTCTGGCGAAGGTTCCGCAGTATCAGACCGAAGAAGGCCGTGCACAGATAGCCTCGATGGTGGCGCTGGCCGGTCTGACCCGTTCCGGTTTCGTGAATGGCGATCTGTCGACCGTCATGTCACCCCGGACCGTGATTACCTGGGCTGAGAATGCGGATATCTTCGGCGATATCGGCTATGCTTTCCGGGTCACTTTCCTGAACAAGTGTGATGAGGTCGAACGGGCGACGGTGGCTGAATATTACCAGCGTTGCTTCGACGCCGAACTGCCGGCGGATTCGTCCCTCATCAAGATGAACTGAAGCCATGAGTAATCAGGCGGACGGTCCGGTCGAAGAGTTCAAGCGGGTTACCGCGTCGACTCTGCGTGCGCTGGCAGACGAAGGTGAACTGGATGTCACCTTCTCGGCCGGTACACCGAACGTAAACGGCAAAGCCGTTCGTCTGCCGCTGCCCGGCCGGGCACTGGACCGCGATCAGATAAGCCTGCTGCGCGGTACGGCTGATTCTCTGGCGCTGCGTATCCGCTACCACGATGCCAAACGTCATCAGCAATCCAGCCCGAAATCACCGATTGCCCGTGAAGTTTTCAACGCGGTCGAACAGGTGCGGGTGGAAGCGCTGGGCTCCCGTCATATGGCGGGTGTTGCCCGGAATCTGGATGCGGTGCTGGAAGACAAATGCCAGCTCCGTGGCTATGAACGGATTGCCGAGCGGGCCGAAACCCAGATGGCGGATGCTCTGGGCCTGATCGTCCGTGAAAAGATCACCGGCAAGGCGCCACCGGCCAGTGCTGAACAGATGGTCGATCTGTGGCGCGACTATATCACCACCCGGATCGGTGGCGATATGGAACGGCTGCCGGAACTGATTGAAGATCAGGAAGCCTTTGCCGACGCAGTGCGCGGGCTGATCAGCCAGCTTGAACTGATGGAAGACGAGCTGCCGCCGGAGAATGATCAGGAAGATGACGACGAGTCTGATGATCAGGCCGATAACGGCGATCAGGACCAGTCCGGCGATACCGGCACCGCCGAAGCCGAAGCCATGTTTGGTTCCGAAAGCATGGAAGGCCCGGAAGGCGACGAAGCCGAGGGGTCGTTCGAGGATTCGGATGAAAGCATGTCGGATGCGATGGGTGAGGATGCACCCGCCGGTCCGTCCGAACGGCGTGATGACGGGCTGAATTCAAATTCCGGCGGGGATGGATATATCCCCTACACCATCGCCCATGATGAAGTGGTCGAGGCGGAAGACCTTTGCGATCCGGAAGAACTGGACCGGCTGCGTCACCAGCTGGATCAGCAACTGACCAATTTGCAGGGTGTGGTTTCGCGCCTCGCCAACCGCCTGCAACGCCGCCTGATGGCACAGCAGACCCGGTCATGGGAATTCGATCTGGAGGAAGGCATTCTGGATGCCGGGCGTCTGACCCGTGTGGTCACGAACCCGACCTACGCCTTGTCCTACAAGCATGAGAAAGATACCGAATTCCGCGATACAGTGGTCTCGCTGCTGATCGACAATTCCGGTTCGATGCGTGGCCGGCCGATTTCGGTCGCGGCGATGAGCGCAGATATCCTCGCCCGGACGCTGGAACGGTGCGGCGTGAAGGTTGAGATTCTCGGCTTTACGACACGCGCCTGGAAAGGTGGACAGGCACGGGAGAAGTGGATCGCCGACGGCAAGCCGGTCCGGCCGGGTCGTCTGAATGACCTGCGTCATATCGTCTATAAGAATGCCGATTCTCCCTGGCGCCGGGCCCGCAAAAATCTTGGCCTGATGCTGCGCGAAGGCCTGCTGAAAGAGAATATCGACGGCGAGGCATTGTTATGGGCGCATAACCGGCTGGTTGGCCGTCCCGAACATCGCCGGGTGCTGATGGTGATTTCAGACGGAGCACCGGTCGATGATTCCACTCTGTCGGTCAATCCCGGCAATTATCTGGAACGGCATCTGCGCGAAGTCATCAGCTATATTGAGAACAAGTCGCCGGTTGAACTGGTTGCCATCGGCATTGGTCATGACGTGACCCGCTATTATCGCCGGGCAGTGACAATTGTTGATGCAGAAGAACTCGGCGGCACGATGATGAAGGAAATGGCTGATCTGTTCAGTGAACAGAACAGCCGGATGCGCCGGGCGGGATGATGATGGTCCGGCATATGGTCGCGGGCCTGGGTCTGCTGGCACTTGCCGGATGTGGCCCGGCCTTTATCGACCGGTCCGGTCCCGAAGGCGTTGATATCTGCTATAACAAGGCGACGATTGAGCCGCAGGATCTGCTGGCGATGGGCCGCGACGAATGTGCCAGATATGGCGGTCGCGCCAGACTGACGGAGCAAACACTTTTCTATTGCCCGGCTTTCAGCCCGGTTATGATGACTTTCGCCTGTGACGGCGCAACGGCGCAGCCGGAAGAACCACGGAATTACTCAACGGCAAAGCCGGTGGGAACGCCCGGTCTGGTAAATCCGGCAACCGGCGAGGCGGCAAGACAAAGACAGTTCTATGTGCCTGAACAGGGCTATTCCCGGCGCCCCTGACCGGCAGCCCTGATTTCTGCCGCTGCCCAGTCAGCCGCATCCCTTACCACGTCAGACGGATCTGCGCGCAGTCGCTCGACATCCGCCAGAAGCCCGCAGTCGCCACTGTTTCCTGCTGCCGTCAGTACATTGCGGATGAAGCGGTCGCGGCCGATACGCTTGACGGGTGAGCCGGAGAAGAAGGCCCGGAAACTGGTATCATCGAACTGCAGCAGGTCGATCAGGCGGGGTGCCCGCAAGTCATCGCGGGCCTGCAGTTTCAGCTCTCGTGCTTCCACCGCAAACTTGTTCCAGGGGCAGGCCGCCAGACAGTCATCACAACCATAGATGCGATTCCCCATGGCCCGGCGAAACTCAGTCGGGATCGGGCCTTTATGTTCGATGGTGAGGTAGGAAATACAGCGTCGGGCGTCGAGCTGATAAGGCGCCGGAAACGCGTCTGTGGGACAGGCATCGAGACAATTCCGGCAGGAGCCGCAATGGTCGGTTTCCGGTACGGAGGGAGCGAGGTCGAGGGTGGTGAAAATCTCTCCCAGAAACAGCCATGAGCCAAATTCCCGTGATACCAGATTGGTATGCTTTGCCTGCCAGCCGATACCGGAGCGGGCGGCAACCGGCTTTTCCAGTACCGGGGCGGTATCGACGAAAACCTTGACCTCGCAGGGGGCTGTCGCCACCAGCCAGCGGGCAACCTGTTTCAGGCGTTTCTTGACGATGTCATGATAGTCCCGGTGTCTGGCATAGACGGAAATACCGCCCCGGTCCAGTTGTGAAAGAACGCTGAGAGGGTCTTCGTCCGGTCCGTAATTCATGCCGAGCACGATGACACTCCGGACATCCGGCCAGAGATCGCGGGGTGACCGGCGGCGATCGAGATGGGTTGCCATCCAGTCCATGTCGCCATGCTGTCCGGTGGCGATGAAACCTTCGAGCCGCTGCCGTTCGCGTTCGCCGATTTCAACGGAGGCAATGCCCACGGCGTCAAAGCCTGCTTCTCTGGCCTGTGCGTTTATTTCGGCGAAATCAATCATGGCGCTGGCATAGCATGGTTTGCCTGCCAGATCATCGGCTTCCCGATCCTGCACAGATCGCTGTGCAGGCAGTCCCGATGTGCTATAGCGACGGGATGACTGAACAGAATGCCGATCAGGGATGCCTGTCCCTTCCGAATGCCAGCCCGGCCGGGCCGGTGCGCACCGTGTTTGTTGCGGCGGCGGCGCTGGTTGATATCGATCACCGGGTGCTGATCGCGGAACGGCCTGCCGGCAAATCGCTGGCCGGATTGTGGGAGTTTCCCGGTGGCAAGGTCGACGCCGGGGAAACCCCGGAAGCCGCTCTGGTGCGCGAGCTTGATGAAGAACTCGGTATCGACATTACCGAAAGCTGTCTCGCCCCCTTTACCTTTGCCAGCCATCTCTATGATGATTTTCATCTGCTGATGCCGCTTTATCTCTGCCGGGTCTGGCGGGGTACCCCGGAAGGGCGGGAAGGTCAGCGACTGGCCTGGGTACGACCGAACCGGCTGTCAGAATATCCCATGCCACCTGCGGATATCCCGCTGGTCGCCATGTTGCGGGATTTTCTCTAGGCCTCGGCGACGCCGGTGCGCAGGGTGAATGAAAATGTTGAGCCTTCGTCCGGCTGACTGTCGATCATCAGGTTAGTACCATGTGATTTCAGGAAATCCCGGCAGAGCAGTAGGCCAAGACCTGACCCCTTTTCGCCGCCGGTTCCTGGACTCGACGCCCCGATATCGGGGCTGCGGGCGCGGCCCAGTGTCGTGGCGTCCATGCCGATACCCGTATCGCGGATGGTAACGGTTATCTCCTCCGCCCTGTTGCTGGTATGGATGAAAACAGAGCCGCCGGGCGGGGTATATTTCAGGCCGTTGGAAACCAGATTCCGGATGACCGTTTCGATCTGTTCCGGATTGACATGAACACGGGCCGCCTGACTTTCATCGACGATAGCCACCCCTTTCAGTTCTGCTCCGTGACGCACCGCGCCGACCGCATTGGCGATGATTCCCTTGATATCGACTGTCTGAAACTCGGGTGTACCGTCCTGAAAGCTGGCGGCGGTCCATGAAATCAGGTTGTCCATGAGCTGATGCGCGCGATCTCCCGCCTTGCCGACGATATCGACATATTCGAGGACCTTTTTCGGCTCTTTCTCCGGGTCCAGCCGGGAGAGAATTTTGCAGAATCCGAGAATGGCGTTGAAAGACCCCCGGAGATCGTGGCCGATCATCGACAGCAGGCGTTGCTGCTGTTCCTGTTTGGTCTCCAGTATCCGGTTCCGCTGCAACGCCTCCTCGCGGGACTTGCGCAGCTCTATTTCGCGCATTGCCATCTGGGCAAAATGACGCAGCAGGTCTTTCTGGCGGTCATCAAGAGGGGGGCGCGGCTGTCTGTCGATGATGCAGAAGGCGCCGATCGGCATGCCGTCACTGGCGATGATCGGAGCACCGGCATAGAAACGGATTTTTGGCTCTCCGGTTACCAGTTTATTGTCCCGGAAATTTTTGTCCTGCAATGCGTCGGGCACCACCATAACCTCTGAAGGGGCCTGAATGGCATGGTTGCAGAGTGAGGCTTCGCGCGGGGTTTCCCGTGCGTCCAGACCATGATGTGACAGAAACCACTGACGCTTTTCATCGACCAGAGAGACAAGCGCAATTTCCGTGCGGAAAATATCAGCCGCAAACCGGGTCAGAACGTCAAAGCTTTCTTCCCCCGGCGTATCGAGTATCTGCAGATCACGCAGAGTTGCCATACGCTGGTTTTCATTGTCTGGAAGCTTTGCAGCGTTACCCAAGGTCTGGTCTCCGGTGCCTGTCTTCAGGTTATCAAGATGATTGCGGTGGATTGATGGTCCCGGTACTTTTCTGCCGAAACAATGCTGAAAGCAAATGAACGATGCAAACGCCGGAAACTGTCACCGCCAGTCTTGTTATTATTGGCAACGAGATACTCTCTGGCCGTACGCAGGACAAGAACCTTGGCTGGCTGGCGGCAAATCTGACCGAAATTGGCGTACAGATGCGGGAAGCAAAGGTCATTCCCGATATCGAGGAGGTGATTGTCAGCACATTGCGCGATCACAGCAGCCGGTTCGACTATGTCTTCACGACCGGCGGCATCGGGCCGACCCATGATGATATTACCGCCCGTTGTGTCGCCCTGGCTTTTGAACGCGACCTGATCCGTGATCCCCGGGCCGTGGCCTTGCTGGAAAACCATTATCCCACGGGTGAACTGACGGAAGCGCGCCTGAAGATGGCAGAAATTCCGGCTGGCGCTGAACTGATCGATAATCCGGTCAGTGCGGCCCCCGGATTTATTGTCGGCAACGTCTATGTGATGGCAGGTGTCCCACGTATCATGCAGGCGATGTTCGATGGCCTGAAAGCAGGCCTGAGAAGCGGGGCCAAAGTGCATTCGGTTACCGTGACGGCCACAATTGGCGAAAGCTTCATGGCGAAGGGGCTGGAAGCGGTTCAGAACGCCCATCCGGGACTGGATATTGGCAGTTATCCGTTTTACCGGTCCGGGCAGGTTGGCTCGAGTATCGTTCTCCGGGGAACCGATCAGGACGAACTGAAGGTCGCAGCCGAGAAGGTGCGCGATGTCATGCGCGGACTGGGTGTTGAGCCGATTGAAGGTGAATTGCCACCAGCGTAACGACAGCTGACAGGCTTATTGCAGCTTTTGTCCGGGCCCGGCAATGCCGCCGAGACTTTCATAAAATCCCTGAACTGACCCCGCCTTGAGATAGGCAATGGCGCAGGCTATGCCGCTGTCGCTAAAGGGTGAAGCGGCCAGTGGCGGACAGAGTGACGGGTCAAATCCGTCGGTCTTGTCAGTGCGGAGCAGAATGTCGGGTGTCAGGCCAACCCCGTCAAAAACCTTGCCGGACGGCGGCGTGACGACCGTCCGGACCAGCGTCAGTGACCCGCCGGTTGCGTCTACCTTGTAGGTACGCTGGCCGACCCCCTTGCCATAGGTGGTCTGCCCCATCAGTACGGCGCGGTCATTATCGCGCAGGGCCGCCGCAAAAATTTCGGCGCTGGAGCGGGTGACCGCGTTGACCAGTATGACGACAGGAAGCCCCCTGAAGTCTTCGCCGGGCCGGGCGTCATAAAGGCGGGGAGCCTTTTCGTGACGCCCGTCGACTCTGGCGATACGACCCCCGGCCAGAAAACTGTCCGATAGTGATATGGCCTGCCGCAGATAACCGCCCTGATTGTTTCGCAGGTCAATGATCAGGCCGGTGACCGGTTCGATGGCAGGTCCGAACGGCGTCAGATCACCGACAGCCCGCTGGAAGCCTTTTTCCATCTGCTGATTGAAGCGGCTGATCCAGATATATCCCCTGTCCCCGAACCGGCGGGAAAGAACCGAGGCAGTGTCCGTCTGATCAAAAACGGCTGGCAGGTTCAAGGTCGCGTCACCGCGCCGGAGGGTCAGGCTGATCTGTTCCCCATCCTTGCCCTGCAACAGTTCTGCGACCTGTTTGCGGGATTTTCCCGGAAGGGGCTGGCCATTGATGGCGATGATCAGATCGTCGGGCAGCAGGCCGGCCTTTTCAGCGGGACCGTCCGGGTAGATCAGCCGGATGGCGAAGCCGTCAGCCGTTGTTGTTCCGATCAGCCCCAGCCGTGCCTTTGGCGCCCCTGCAAACCAGGCGCGGCGTTGCCGGGCCTGTGAACCGGTGGCATAGAAATTATGCGGACCGAGCGAGGCAACGAAGGTCTTGATGCCCAGTTCTGCGGGGGATACCGGTGGTGGCCCGGCGACCGTTGCCGATTTTTCATAAGCCGTTGCCACCGCATCTGTAGCCCGGCGCATCAGGTCATCACGGTCGTGCCCCTTTCCATGATGCTCTTCAATGAGACCGACGACCTCTTCGATGAACTGACGGTCTGTATCGCTGAGCGCGGCACCGGCGGGATGGGCAAGGACGGCAAGGAACGAGGCGAGACAGACCGGTAATGTCAGCCAGCGGTTCATGACCCGGCGCGGTGCAACGCCATGAAGGCGGGTGTGCCGCCGGCCCGCAACAGGGCAATCGCACAGCGGAGCTGGAAGTCATCGGCCTCAACCGCATCCACTTCCGGGCAACTGGAACCATCAGCCTCGCCGAGCCGGGGCTTGGACTCGTCGGTGACTTCAGTGTCGTCTTCCGGCTGCGTGACCAGTATGTCGGGCTGTATCCCGACCTTATGCGCGGAGGTGCCGTCCGGTTTGTAGAACTGCAGGGTGGTGAGCCGCAGCGTACCGTTGCTGCCCAGACGGAAATGCGACTGGGCGACCCCTTTTCCGAAACTGCGTGTCCCCAGCACGACAGCCCGTCCGTTGCCCTGCAGACCACCGGCAACGATTTCCGATGCGGAGGCACTGCCCCGGTTCTGTAACACCACCAGCGGGCGGCCAAGGGTGATATCACCGGATGTGGCGGAGTAACGGCGTGTTTCCTGACCGCCACGGCGGCTGGTTGACCAGATCAGGCCGGTTTCCATAAAGGCATCGGCGACAGCCGTAGCCTGTGTGGTCAGCCCGCCGGGATTGTTCCGCAGATCGAGAATAAAGCCGCTGGGAATCCCGGCAGGGTCCAGCACCAGCTTGTTCACGGCCTCTTCAAGGCCGGGTTCGGTGGTTTCCGTAAACTGTGTCAGCCGGAGATAACCGATATCACCATATCGTCGTGACGAAGCCGTGGGCACGGTAATCAGCGCACGGGTAATCGAGACATCGAAAGGTGATTCGCTCTTGCGCTGAATCGTGATGGCGACATCGGTGCCACGACGACCGCGCATCAGGGCCGCCGCTTCGCCGACACTCAGCCCCTGTGTCGGAGTGCCGTTGACATGGGTTATCTGATCCTGTGGCTGAAGGCCCGCCGCCATGGCCGGAGAGCCTTCAATCGGGGACGTAACGGTCAGCTTTTCATCCCGGATCCCGATAAACACACCAATGCCTTCAAAGTTGCCGCTCAGTCGCTCCCGCATACGGCGGGTACGGTCGGCATTCAGATAAACGGCATAGGGGTCGAGGTCTTTCAGGGCTGCATTCAGGCCGACATCGACTCGTGTGCGGTCTGCCGGAATATCTTCTGCATCACGGATTTTTATCAGCGCATCGTCGATCAGATGAGTGCTGCTTTTGTCGACCAGCGCATTCGAGACAACCCGTGACATCACGGAATTGACCAGCTCGATATCCTGATCGGTCAGCGGAACGCCAAGGTCGGTGGCGCGTTCCCGGACCCCCCCACTGGTGGAGGAACAGGTCCACAATAACAGGACCAGTGGCAGGACGGTGATGATCCGCAGCAGTCGGACAGGCAGTTTGGCAATCATGGACATGATGATTTCTGTGAGCAGCCTTTCCGTCCAGCGAAATTCTGATGCTTTAGGGCCTTGCATAGTAAACTTTTCGCAAGCTAACGTCCGCGACCATATCAGGAGGATACCAAGAGATGAAGATTGCTATTGTCGGAACCGGCGCAATGGGTTGCATCTATGCAGCTCTGCTGGCTGATGCAGGCCATGAAATATGGGCCATTGATGTAAATGAAGCACATGTGGAAGCGATGCAGACCAAGGGTTTGCGCGTCGAAGGTGCCAGCGGCGACCGGGTTGTGAAGGTCAATGCAACAACGAAGGCGGCAGATGCCGGAGTTTGTGATCTGGTGATTATTGCCACCAAGGGCATGCATGTTGCCGCGGCCTGTAAGTCGGCCACGTCCCTGATTGGCCCGGACAGTATGGTTCTGTCGATCCAGAACGGTCTTGGCGGACCGGATGTCGCGGCGTCCCTGCTCGGTGAAGACCGGGTCATGGTCGGCGTGGTTGGCGGCTTCGGCGCGTCGATGGTTGGCCCCGGCCATGCCCGTCATGCCGGAATGGAACTGGTGCGCCTTGGTGAACGGGTTGGTCCGGTCACGCCGCGTCTGGAAACCGTTGCCGAAACCTGGCGCAGCGGCGGCTTCAAGGTGAAATGCTTTGACGATATCGACCAGCTGATCTGGGAAAAGCTGATCTGTAATGTCGGTCTGTCCGGCCCCTGCGGTATCACCGGCTATTCCGTTGGCGAACTGCTGGAAGATGAAGATGCCTTTGGTCTGACCGCGGCTGCGGTAACGGAAGCTTTTGCCGTGGCAAAGGGCCGCAATATCAAACTCGATTTTGACGATCCGGTTGCCTATGTGCGGAACTTCGCCTCAAAAATCCCGAACTCGAAACCGTCTCTGCTTCAGGATATCGAAGCAGGCCGTATGTCCGAGATCGATGTGATCAACGGTGCCATTCCCCCGGCTGCAGAGGCGCTCGGGTTCTCGGCACCGGTCAATACGACCCTGAGCCGGGCCATCCGGGTGCGCGAACGTCGCGCCGGACTGCGCTGACCGGCTAATCTGTCGCGGCGCTTGTGCCGCGATGTCTGACGAACATCTCCCGAACCCAGTCGCAGGCAGCGTGATCGCGCCATCTGCGGTTCCAGTCTGCGGCCTGGGCGGGAGGGTTCTCCGGCCATTTTATCTGGGCTTCCGGCGGCCTTGCCAGCGGGGTTGCGATGGCTGCTGCTGCCATGTCCGCCAGCGTAAACTGCTCACCTGCCAGATAGCCGTGGGCGTTGATGCGGCTGGCGATCATATCCAGGGCGCGGGTGATCTCCGTGCACTGTTTTTCAAACAGGTCACGGTCATCCAGATTCAGCATCTGATTGATCTTCCACATGAGCACCGGCAGGGCAGCGCGATAGGCCAGTCGTTTGGGCAGCGAAACATGGCCTGCCATCAGGTCGCAGAGAAATCCCGGTTCATTTCGGAAAGCAACGAAAGCGCAGTGACGGATAGCCGGCCCCAGTCCGTTATCGATGGTCCGTTGCAGTTCGAAGGCTGCTGCGACCATCTCCGGATCTGCCGGCAGCAGGGGCCGGTCGGGAAATATCTCGTCGAGTCGCTGCACAATTTTTCCGGAACCGGTGATGATCTCATCGCCAATCCGCAGAACCGGGGTTGCCGTCTGACCGGTCCGTTTGCGTATCACCGGTATATGAGGTCCGGGCAGCAGTGAGGTGCGTTTATGGGGAACGCCTTTCCAGTCCAGCGCCCACCGGGCCTTTTCGTTGTAGTGCGAGTGAGCGAACTGGAACAGTTCGATATCTGCCGGTGATCTCACGATAACGGTCCCCTTTGATGCCTGTCTGTTGCTTTATACGACGGACAGACCTGTTCGGGTCATGCCGGCTCGTCTGCGATGGCGGTTACAACATAGCGATCGCTCGACGCGGAGGTCAGGCCATCAAATGGCCAGCAGGTTACCAGAGACAGTTTTCGCGATGAGGCGGCTACCGGTAACTGTGCTTCAGCGCGGACAACGGATGTGCCGGTCACGGTGTAGGAAACCTCGCGTCCATCGGCTGATGTCAGGATCAGGCGGGATCCGGCACCGACATCCCGCAGGAAGCGGAAATGGGTATCGCGATGACCGCCGATAACCGTGTTGCCGGTCTCGTTCGGCCGGGCAGAGCCCGAAACATGAGCCGGACCGAAGGCCAGTGTGCGGCCGGAAGCGCCGGCCAGCACAATCTGGTCGACCCCGAGCGCGGGTGCCCGCAGACGGGCAACCGGCCAGGTATCGGCCCAGGGCCACGGGCGGGGTGAGGCCCCACCGGCTTTAGCATCGATCCAGGCCGAACGGATCATGATGTTGGCCGCGGCGGCTTTGGTCTGAATCCAGACCGCATCAGCGATCAGTGCGCCGCCCGCTGCCAGACACAGAACAGCAACGATCAGTGTCATCTTGCGGTTCATGACAGGGCTCCCGTTCTGCGACCGGACCGGATACGCAGGCCCAGCAGGGCAAGGCCGGTCAGGACCAGCAGCAGACCCAGAGCCAGATACAGCCCCGAGGATGTTGCTGTGCGGGGCAGGGAGATGCCCGGACCATCCAGCCGGATCGGTATGGCGGTGGCCGCAGATGCCCGCTGTATGTCAGATCCCGGTGCGGTATCCGGCCGCGTCCAGCCTTTAGGCAGGTTTCCCGGCGTCTTGCGGGTCTCCAGGGTTTCGTCTTCCGGCCGGATCGGCGTTTCATCGACGGCGATAAAACTGGTGTAACGGGTTTGCAGCCCGTGCTTCAGGGCAAGTGGCAGGACATCGCGACGTGCCGTGCTGTCATCATGCCCGGCAGCATCCATGATTGTTTCGATCTTTGCCCGCGCCCACAGACGGGCAATGCCGGGGGCTTCTGCACCGGCGGTCAGGTCGACGCCACCATGCCAGAGAGACCCGCCCAGCGCCCCGGTGACCGCCAGACGCCCGGAAAGCGTTGCGGAGGGAATGCGGGCGGTAATCAGCAGTGGTTCACCCAGATAGAGGTCCGGAATCTGACGGGGCAGCATTTCCACATCAGATTGAGGCCACTGCACGACAACATCGGTCAGCACGGCGCTGTCCAGCTTGTCGAACAGTTGTGCCAGCTTTTCTGCGACATCGGATGTCTGGCCGATAAACAGATGGGCACCCCGGCCAAAGCGGGCGGCCCGGCGCATGAAAAACCCGTTTGGCGCGCTGCCGATTCCGACCGTGAACAGCCTTGTGTCACCCAGATTCTGACGGATCAGGCCGAACAGGTCGGCTTCGTTGCCAATATCACCGTCGGTCAGCAGTACGATCTGGCTCAGCCTTTCCGTATCCGGTTTGCGTGATGCAAAGGCCAGCGACAGGGCGGGCAGCATTTCGGTGCCGCCAGCCGCGTCCAGACCGGATATCCAGTCCACGGCAGCGGCCAGATTGCGCGGTGTTGCATCCCGGCTTTCACTCCACAGTCGCGAGGTGGTGTCGGAAAACCGGACGATGTTGAAACGATCCCCTTCCTGCAGTCGTTCCAGGCCGCCGATCAGGGCGGTTTTCGCCTGAAAGATGGAATCGCCATGCATGGAACCGGAGGTATCGATGATGAAAACGATATCCCGGGCCGGGGCGGCAGCGGCTTTCTCAAGGCTGGGTGGTGTCAGCATCAGCAGCATGTAGGTCTGATCACCGACCGTCTCGGTAAACAGCCCCGCCGTCGGTTCGGCCCCGGCTTTCGGTTTCCAGACCATGACGAAATCCCGGTCTGCGGGCACGGCATCACCTTCCAGTGTCACCCGGGTCCGTTCGCCGTCCTGTGTGATGGTGGCGCTGTGATAGGGGGTCCGGACATCGTCCAGATCGAACCCGGTATTCAGGGTGGCGGTCAGCCGCACCGGGTTTCCCGTACCATCGAGCCGCACCGGGGCTGTCACGCTGGCGGCATCCGGCACGTCACGGGTGGCAAAGGAAGCCGGTTCTGTTGCAGCAGAAAGTGCCTCTCCCGGAATATAGCGGGGGCCGACAACCAGTGGCGTCCGCAGCTCGAACGCGCCATCTGCAAACGGGGCGATCTGCCAGTAGGCGATATCAATGGCGATATCCCCGCCCGGCGGGATGTTCGCCACATGCATGGTGAACATGTTGGGACGCTGCTGGTCGAGCCGGGCGGCTGCCTTGCCGTCGGACTTTGCCGCTTCGTACTGTCGCGTTGCCTCTGCCCGCTCTGCAATGCGTCCGGTGATGTGGCGCCCGTTCACCTCGACCGACATGGCATCCAGTGCGGCACCCTCCGGCAGCGGGAATAGATACACCCCTTCGACCCAGTTGCTGTTGGGGTTCAGGAACCGCTGTTTCAGCGAGACGCGGGCGACCGGCCCGTCCACACGGATATCGTAATCTGCAACAATAGTCGGGGCCTGACTGCGCGTTGTCAGCGGGCTGTCGAAATAGAGGCCGGGGCGTTCGCTGTCTGCCCCGGCGGCATGAGCTGTTGCGGTCAGGCCGATAGCCAGCAGGGCGGTCAGCGACAGAATGGCCGCGGCAACCCGCAAGGCCGCCCGGATCAGTACCCGGGGATCAATCCTGATATTTCCGGATTCCCGGAGCGTGGCGAGTTCAAAACGCTGTGCGGCAGATATTCTGTCTCCGCTGTGGTCGGGTTCGTGCTGGGCAAAGTGGCCGTCCATTGTCTGTCTCCGATGCTCTGATCGATGCGATGACGACAGTTAGCGGCCCGGTTTGGGCAGAAACCGTACCGATAACAGGGCGATTCAGTGATCAATCCGGGCAAAACTGTGGCGCTGGCGCTTGTGGCCTTGAACAGGGCGGGGCGCGGGCGTACCGTGCGGCTTCCTGCAGACAATCACCCTTTCGGAGCTTTAAGATGTCGATACTGGCCAACCGCCTGTCCCGGGTTAAACCGTCACCGACGATTGCCGTCACCACCAAGGCAGCCGAGCTGAAAGCAGCCGGCCGTGACGTCATTGGACTGGGCGCTGGCGAGCCGGATTTCGACACGCCGCAGCATATCCGCGATGCCGCAAAAGCCGCCATTGACGGTGGTCAGACCCGCTATACGGCGGTTCCCGGCACGGTCGAGATGCGCAAGGCGGTCTCCGCGAAGTTCAAACGCGATAACAATCTTGATTACACACCGGAACAGATCACGGTTTCCACAGGCGGCAAGCAGGTGCTCTATAACGCACTGGTTGCGACCCTGAATCCGGGCGATGAAGTTATCATTCCGGCCCCTTACTGGGTCAGCTATCCGGATATGGTCCTGCTGGCCGAAGGCGAGCCGGTTTTTGTCGACTGCCCGCAGTCCGACAATTTCAAGCTGCAGCCGGCGGCGCTGGAAGCGGCGATCACCCCGAAAACCAAGTGGATCATCCTTAACTCACCGTCGAATCCGACCGGTGCCGGTTATTCCTGGGATGAGATGAAGGCCCTGACCGATGTGCTGATGAAGCATCCGCATGTCTGGGTCATGACCGACGATATGTATGAACATCTGGTCTATGACGATTTCAAGTTCTGCACCCCGGCTGAGGTCGAGCCCGGCCTTTACGACCGCACGCTGACCGTCAACGGCGTTTCCAAAGCCTATTGCATGACCGGCTGGCGCATTGGTTTTGCCGGCGGGCCGCTGGTGCTGATCAAGGCCATGAACATGTTGCAGTCGCAGTCCACCTCCAACCCGTCATCGGTCAGCCAGGCGGCCTCCGTTGCGGCACTGAACGGCACCCATGATTTCATCGCTGAACATAATGCGGTCTTCAAGGAACGCCGTGACCTGGTCTGCTCGATGCTGAATCAGGCAACCGGTCTGGATTGCCCGACCCCGGAAGGTGCGTTCTATGTCTATCCGTCCTGCAAGGGCGTGCTGGGCAAGAAAACGCCGGGCGGCAAGGTGATCGAGAATGACGAGGATTTCGTCACCTACCTGCTGGAAGAAGAAGGCGTCGCCGCCGTTCATGGCGCAGCCTTCGGCCTGTCCCCGCATTTCCGCATTTCCTATGCCACGGCAACGGAAGTGCTGGAAGATGCCTGCCAGCGTATCCAGCGGGCCTGCGCCAACCTGCGCTGATCTGATCCTTCGGATCGGAATGAACGGGATAGCTGGTTTCGGGTCCTGCCGGCCAGCGATGCCTTACCCTGTGGACTTCACCAGTGCCGGTGCCAGAATTTCCTCTGCACCGGCCAGTGCCGTCTCCACACCATAGGGCGTGTTGATCATCAGCAGGCCGCTGCCCTGCATGCCGGTGTTGCCTGCTTCCGTGCGGAAGCTGACCTCCCGTCGCCAGACGTCCGGCAGGCCGCCTGTTTCGAGCCGCCGGGCGACTGTTTGGTGAAGGCCCTGTTTCAGGATCGGATACCAGAGCAGAATCGTCGCCTCAGCCCATTTGCGATGCAGGGCGAGGATGAAATCGCCGACCTGATCATATTCGCTTTTGATTTCATAGCTGGGGTCGATCAGCACCAAGCCACGACGGGCGGCCGGAGGGGAAACGGCGAGCACACCTTCATAGCCATCGCGTTTGTGAATCTGCGCCTTGTCACGGGCCATCATGCGTTTCAGGGCAGCATGTTCCTGCGGATGCAGTTCCATCAGGTGGAGTGCATCTCCGGTGCGCAGCAGGGAGCGGGCAACCATTGGTGAACCGGGATACCAGTCTGCGCCCAGCCGGGTCTGCGTTGCCCTGATGGCCTGCAGATAGGGATGTGTATCCGGAACAGAGCCATTGGTCAGCAGACGCAGAATACCGGCTTTTGCCTCGCCGGTTTTCTGTGCTTCCGGAGCCTGCAGATCATAGGCACCGCGCCCGGCATGGGTCTCCATATAAGTCAGCGGCTTCGACTTTTCCGTCAGGCGGGCGAGCAGGACCGCAAGTGCCGCATGTTTATGCACATCTGCCAGACAACCCGCGTGGTAGATATGCTGATAGGAGAGCATGGATCAGTTCATCAGCGGTTTTGGCGGCATCGGGATGCCGGTTGCGATGTCACCTGAAATTTCGGGCAGCCCGACCGGCAGCAAATGGCGGCGGGCAACAACGATCATGCCGGGAACATCTTTCCCGGCTTCCTGCCGGCAGACGGCCTCCTCACTGGCGAGGGCTTCGAAACCGGCAAGCTCAATGAGGCGGAACAGATAATCGGGATGATGGGAATACCGGCATTCCTGTCCCAGCTTGTAGCCACCGTCAGACGAACATTGCACCGAGAACGCAAAAATTCCGCCGGGCTGAAGCGTGTTATGGACGGTCTGGAACACAGTCTGCAGATCCCCGATATAAACCAGCACATCAGCGGCGAGAACCAGATCAAAGGCTGGTGAGGATGCCTCCGTACCGAGCAGGATATCCCCCTGAAGCAGTTCATCATAGAGCCCTTTTCGCCGGGCTTCGGCGATCATTTTCCCGGACAGGTCGACGCCGCGCATCCAGCCCGCGAGATCACGAAAGGCCTCACCTCCCAGACCGGTGCCGCAGCCAAGATCAAGCAGCCTGGCGAAGGCCCGGCGATCCGGAAACAACCGGTCGATCAGGGAGCGAAGCTGCCAGGGTGCCCGGTAGTCAAGACGGGTCAGCAAAGCCTGTTCAAATCGTCCGGCATATTCATCGAACAGGGCCTCGACATAGGGCGCAGGCAGGGTTTCGGGAACCGGTGCCTTGCCCAGCAGGGCCAGCCTGATTTCGGCGCCCATGATGTCGCTGGCTGCCAGTCTCAGATAATCGGTGTAGCTGGTGACGGCATCCTGATGCCGGCCCAGTGCCTCGAAAGTCTCGGCCATGAGAAAATGGGGAATGTCCCAGTCCGGGGCGAGCACCAGCGTTTCTTCGCAAAGCGAAAGGGCAGCCTCATGGTCGCCGCGTTCAGACAGCATTCTGGCGAATTGCAGCCGACGGTCGGCAAGGACGTTATGGGATTTCACTGTGGCGAAACCATCGGACTGTAAAAGGGCGCGACGATGTAATCCCTGCCGCGGTTAAAGCAAGCGACATTCGTCGTGCCGGAACGATGCTTCCGGAAAGGGTCGCCGGTTCAGGCCCGATCGAGTACGAAATTTATCACGATATCAGCTGCAAACAGGCCGCTGCCGATGATGGCCCCGGCAAAGGCACCGATATTGACCTTGTAGTATTTATTCCAGGTCGGGTCGGTTTCCAGGCTGTCTGAATAGACCTCAACATCCTGATCCGGGTTGATATGGCGGTCGCGGAAGGTCTGGTCGACCTTGTCGAAACCTTTCGAGACATTGAGATATTCAGCAAAAAACGGGGCCAGAAGCCCCAGCGTGTAAACGCAGACCGCAATCAGCGCATACATCACCGATGCATTGCCTCGCAGCAGCAGGCCGATATAGACCGCTGCCGAGATGGCCCCGATCAGATTGACAAGATAAAGCGGTCCGGTGAGATCCCGTTTCCGGGTGGTCGGAATCATCGATGCGGGTTCACGGCCCATATGATAGGCGCCGGGAATATGGGATTTTCCGGTTTGCCGCTGTGGCAGGTTTCTGTCTGATTTAGCCAAGCCACACTCTCCTGCTCTGCCGGTTGAAGGAGAGTATAGCGGGCGACGTTTCCCTGTGCAGGAAAAAACCGCCCGCTGATCTCCGGGTCAGGTCTGACAGATCAGCTGTCGAGACCGGCCATGGCGATATATTTGACTTCGACATAGTCATCGATGCCGTAATGCGAGCCTTCCCGGCCAAGTCCGGATTCCTTGATGCCGCCGAACGGGGCAACTTCGTTGGAAATGATGCCCGTATTGACGCCGACAATGCCATATTCCAGGGCCTCGGCCGTGCGCCAGACCCGGCCGATGTCGCGGCTGTAGAAATAGGCGGAGAGGCCGTATTGCGTGTCGTTTGCCATCGCAATGACATCGGCATCGGTTTCAAATTTGTAGACCGGAGCAACCGGGCCGAAGGTTTCTTCCTGTGCCATGGCCATATCCATCGTCACATTGGACAGGACTGTCGGCTCGTAGAAAGTACCGCCCAGTGCATGGCGCTTGCCGCCGGTGACGATGGTAGCACCCTGTGCTGTCGCATCGGCGACATGGCGTTCGACCTTCTCCAGCGCCTGAACATCAATCAGCGGGCCCTGTGTGACATCGGCTTCAAAGCCGCTGCCGACCTTCATGGCCCCGGCTTTTTCTGCCAGCTTGCGGGTGAATTCCTCATAGATACCGGCCTGTGCATAGATCCGGTTGGCGCAGACACAGGTCTGGCCGGTATTGCGGAACTTGCAGACCATCGCACCTTCAACTGCGGCATCAATATCCGCATCGTCGAAGACAACGAACGGTGCATTGCCGCCCAGTTCCAGAGAGACCTTCTTCACGGTATCGGCAGACTGTCGCATCAGCAGCTTGCCGACTTCGGTCGAGCCGGTGAAGCTGATCTTGCGGACGATGGGGTTCGAGGTCAGCTCACCGCCGATGGCCGGTGCATCCTCAGCGTCGCCGAGGACAATGTTGAAGACACCTTTCGGAATGCCCGCGCGTTCGGCCAGTTCTGCCAGCGCGAGAGCGGAAAGCGGGGTCTGTTCCGCCGGTTTGACGACCACGGTACAGCCGGCGGCGATTGCCGGGCCGACCTTGCGGGTGATCATGGCAGACGGGAAATTCCAGGGGGTAATGCCGGCGCAGACACCAATGGCCTGCTTGATGACCACGAGACGTCGGTCATTTGTCGGGCTGGGGATGACATCGCCATAGACGCGCTTGGCTTCCTCGGCAAACCATTCGAAGAAGCTGGCGGCATAGTTTACCTCGCCTTTGGCCTCGGCCAGCGGCTTGCCCTGTTCCAGGGTCATCAGCGCGGCCAGATCGTCGATATTGTCGAGCATCAGATCGCCCCATTTACGGACAATCTTTGACCGTTCCTTCGCGGGCAGGGCACGCCAGGCGGGCAGGGCAGCGTTGGCGGCATCAATGGCCTTGCGGGTTTCTGCCGCGCCCATGCGGGGCGCATCCACAATTTTTTCACCGGTTGCCGGGTTGGTAACGGCGTAGGTTTTGCCGTTGTCAGCAGAAACCCAGGCGCCATCGATATAGGCTTGTGAGCGCAGCAGCGATGAATCCGAGATGTTCATGGCGTTTCTCCAGCGATTTGACGTGAATTTTGATGATCAGGGGGTCATTGCCCGGCCAGTGAGGCGCACTCTAGGGGGCGCTCCGGTTTCTGTCAAAAAGCTGCGGATTTTGTGATCCAGGTCACTGCGCAGTCTCCGGGTTCAGGCCATAAAGGGGGCAACAGGCAGACAGCCTGTCTGAAAAGGATTGAACCATGTTAAATGCCCTGCTCAGTTTTCTCGGATTTCACCCGCGGGAACGCATTGCTGTACTGCGTGACAACACGCCCCGGCTGCTCCGCTAACCTTTCCCTTACCAACGCAGGATAGGATCGCCGGTACAACTAGTGCCGGGAGGCCCGTCCATGCGTTCTCACAGACTGGCATTGATACTGGCATCGTTCCTGCTGACCGGTGCCTGTTCCACAGACCAGCGAACCGATGTTGCCACTGGCAGTAGTGACGCCCGTGTCGGCCAGCTGATGCGGGTCGCCGAAGGATCATCGCAGGCCGGTGATGAGAATGCGGCGGCCGATCTGTTTGCCCGCGCCAGCCGGATTGCGCCGGAAGAACCCGCCCCGCTAATCGGTCTCGGACGTTCGCTGCGGCGTCTCGGAGACTATGAATCTGCCCGTGCCGCCTATCAGGCGGCGCTTGATCTGGCGCCGGACAATGCTGACGCCCTGTTCGGGCTCGGGCTGACCCTGCTGCGCCTGAATGAACCGGAGACAGCGATACAGCATCTTGATGTGGCTGCGGCGATGCGGCCCGATGACCCCGCAATTTTCAATGCGCTGGGGGTGGCGCAGGACCTGACGGGCGCCCATGTTGAAGCACAGATGGCCTATATCAAGGGATTGAAAACCTCACCGGATGATGCCGCCCTAAACAATAACCATGCCTTGTCACTGGCGCTGGAAGGCAGGTTTGATGAGGCGGCGGACCTGATGAACCGACTTACCGGGAAACCCGCCGTCAGCCGCCGGGACCGTCAGACACTGGCCCTGATTCATGCGCTGGCAGGCGACCTTGATGCCGCTGAGCGTGTTGCCTCCGGTGATCTTTCAGGTTCTGAACTGTCGCAGAACATCCGGTTTTACCGGGCTTTACAGACGCTCGGTCCGGCGGAGCGGGCGCGGGCTGTTTTGTCCGGTTCCATCAGGTAGATAAAGGTCAGACTAACCGGGACAAGACTGATGAATGAAGCAACAAACCTGAAATTATCCGACATTCTGGCGCATCAGGAAAAGATTGTCGAAGTACTGGTCGACCGTGGGGCGACCCTGGGACTGACCGTCCTGCAGGCCAGTCTGACCCTGATCATTGGCTGGCTGGTTGCCGGCTGGGTCTATCGGCTTATTCGCCGGGCACTTGGCCGCACCGCCCGCGTCGATGCCCTGCTGAAGCCGCTGATTGCCAAGACCGTGCGATACGCAATCCTGCTTTTCGTGCTGATTGCGGTGCTGGCCGAATTCGGTGTGCAGACGGCCAGTATTGTCGCGGCCCTTGGTGCCGCGGGCATCGCCATTGGTCTGGCCCTGCAGGGGACGCTGTCGAATATCGCCGCCGGGATCATGCTGCTGTTCCTGCGTCCCTTCCGGGTTGAGGATTATATCGAGGCTGACAGTATCGCGGGCACGGTCAAGGAAGTGGGACTGTTCACCACCGATCTGGAGACCTTTGACGGTCTTTACCGGTCAGTCCCGAATTCGGAAATCTGGAAACGCCCGATTACCAATTACAGCCGCAACCCGAGGCGTCGGCTCGATGTGGTTGTCGGCCTGCATTATGACGATGATCTGGAAGCCGCGATCAGTTGTCTCGAGGACCTGCTGGATGAACAGGATCTCGTTCTGGCCGAACCGAAACGGGAAGTGCTGGTGAAAACCCTGAACAACAGTTCGGTCGATCTGAACCTGCGGGCCTGGTGCAAAAGCGCGGACTACTGGACCCTGCTGTTCCGTCTCAACCGGCTGTCAAAACTGCGGCTGGAAGCAAACGGGTTCACCATTCCCTACCCGCAACGCGATGTACATCTGATCCCGTCACCGGACGCTGCGCCGGACAAGACCTGACCCGGTCACCTGCTCCGGCGTCCGGATTGCTTGAGGCGACCGGCAGGGCCGCTTAGGGTCGCTGAAACAGTTGATGAGGAAACAGTCATGACCGATAGCTTTCGCGCTCTGGTGCTTGATGAAACTGATGGCAAGATTAGCCACAGCTTCAGCACCCTGACGACCAGTGACCTGCCTGAGGGTGATGTCACCGTCGCCGTCGAATATTCGACCCTGAACTATAAAGACGGGATGATCATCAACGGGATTGGCCGTCTGGTGCGCAAATACCCGCATGTTCCGGGAGTGGATTTTGCCGGTACCGTGGTCAGTTCAGACAGTGATCAGTACAAGCCGGGTGACCGGGTGGTTCTGACAGGCTGGCGGGTTGGTGAGATGCACTGGGGCGGTTATGCTGGTCTCGCACGGGTGAAGGCGGGATGGCTGGCGCCGTTGCCGGAGGGTTTGTCGACCCGGCAGGCGATGGCTGTGGGCACGGCGGGTTTTACGTCGATGCTGGCGGTCATGGCACTGGAAGCACAGGGCCTGACGGCAGCGGATGCCGGTGAGGTTCTGGTAACCGGAGCTGCCGGTGGTGTCGGCAGTGTTGCCGTCGCGATACTGGCCAGGCTTGGCTACAAGGTGGCGGCCTCGACCGGCCGCGACAGTACGCATGATTATCTCCGGGAACTTGGAGCGAGCGAGATTGTCCGCCGGGAAGAGCTTTCCGAACCTCAGAAACGCCCGCTGCTGACCGAACGCTGGTCCGGTTGTATCGATGCGGTCGGCGGCACAACACTGGTCAACGCGCTGGCTGGCATGCGCTATGGAACCTCCGTGGCCGCCTGCGGTCTGGCGGGCGGGGCAGAGATTTCAGGGACTGTGCTGCCGTTCCTGTTACGGGGTGTCAATCTGCTGGGCATTGATTCTGTCATGCAGCCTTACGAGAACCGCGTGAAAGCCTGGCAGCGGGTGGTCAGTGACCTGCCGATGGACAAGCTGGAGGCCATAACCACCGTTGCGGCGTTTGATGATCTGCCGAAGCTGGCGAACGATATTCTGAAAGGTCAGGTGCAGGGCCGGGTTGTCATCGACATCGCCGGTAGCTGAAACGGCTGTCTGGCACGGAATCTGCTGGTTGAGGACTGATCCGTTCAGACTTCAACCAGTGAGACCCCGATGTTCAGACTTTCCACAATGTTGATAGCCGCCGCTTTACTGGCCGGATGCGGGCCGGAAATTGTTCGCTCCACCGGTGCCTCACCAGAGGACGGGCCGCTCTATTGTTACAAGAGTCTGTCGGATATCACATGTTATTCAGCAGCTTATGAGCGAGACCGTCGGCGGCTGACAGGTTTTGTCGGCGTTCCGCCGAAGGAAGATGATCCGTTGCTGCCGGTCACGGCACCACCACCGCTGGGTTTCGGCAGCAATACCGGGCAGTAACCGGAAGGACATCTGTGATCGGCATTTCTTGCCGCCGGATGGGCGGAAAACACCACCAGCGATTGCGGTAAATGCTTGGTTTCGTGCCGGTTCTTCGTCTAGATTGCCGCATGAAGTTTTTGTTGCCTCTTTTTCTGTCCGTCAGCCTCGGTTCGTCTGTCCTGGCCGCGTCACCGCCCTCAAATTATGGCGATGCCTTGCGCTGGTATGAGCAGCAGGCAACGGCAGGTAATGCCCGGGCGCAGTTTCTCTATGCAATTCTGCTGCAGCGGGGTGTGTTTGGGGAGGCTGATGATACGGCGGCTGCCCGCTGGTTTGAAGCCGCGGCGCTGCAGGGTCATGCCAAGGCGGCTTTCAGCCTCGGGGTGATGTACCTTTCCGGTAAGGGGGTTCCCGTCGATGCACCGGTAGCAGCGAAGTGGCTGGAAATTGCTGCCAAAGGAAATATTTCCGCGGCACAGTTCAATCTGGCCCTGTTGTACGAGAAAGGCCTGGGCGTAGAACAGGATGCGGCGCGGGCTGCTGAATATTACGAACAGGCGGCGCAGCTTGGACTGGCGCAGGCACAGAATAACCTGGGTGTGCTTTATCTCAGCGGTATTGGTGTTCCGCAGGATCCGGTACTGGCGATGATGTGGCTGGAACTTGCGGTGCGTAACGGCTGGTCAGAAGCATCAGCAGCCCGGACGTCGCTGGCACATCAGATGACCCCCGGACAGGTTGAGGCTGCCATGGACCTTGTGCGGCAATGGGTTGAACTGAACGGCCTCAACAACCCTCCCGTGACGGGCAACTGAAACATGACAATGCGGGTGTTCGGGCTCGCCGGGTGGAGTGGCAGCGGCAAGACAACGCTGATCCTGAAGCTGCTGCCTGAGCTGGTGTCCCGTGGTGTCAGCGTGGCCTCGGTCAAGCATACGCACCATTATATTGATGTTTTGCGCGATGAACCGGCGGCCCGCGCCTATCGTGATGCCGGTGCACGGGAAGTCGGTGTGTTCGGTGCCCGGCGCTTTGCCATCGACAGTCGGCATGATGGTGTGGATGACCCGCCTTTGTCACAACTGGTCAGCGCCATCGGGCCAGTCGACCTGTTGCTGGTTGAGGGGTTCAAGGCCTATCCGCATCCGAAACTGGAAATACACCGCGAGGAAACCGGCAAGCCATTGCTTTACCCTGATGACCCGCAGATCCTCGGGATAGCGACAGACCGTGATATCAGCGCACCGGGCCGACAGGTTTTTGGTCTGGAAGATATTGCCGGGATAGCCGATATGGTAATGCGCTGTGCCCGCGTAATGACCACTGAATGATTTGACCACGACGGCTGACTGATCTGCTATAGTGCGTCGAGTCGAGGAGCCGATATGGCTGATAGTGAAGAAGCAGAAGATGCCATCAATGATGCGGTGGTCGAGGTGATTGCCCTGCTTGGGGCAACAACCATGACTGTGTCGCAAATTCTGAAACTTGGTCGCGGTGCCGTGATTGAGCTGGATGCCCGTGTGGGCGATGAAGCCCGGTTGCTGGTGCGCGATAATCTCATTGCCCGTGGTGAAGTCATGGTTGTCGACGACAAGATCGGCCTGACCATCACGGAAATGGTCAAAAAAACCTTCTGAACAAACCGCGAATGAAGATCTGCGATGTCAGAGTGCGGGCAGGGCGGCGATCACCCGGTCAGGCGACAGGTCGCTGAGTGACGGCGACTGCAGCAGCGTGACCGCCTCGCCCCGTGGCGCGCAAAGTGCCGGGTCTGATGCACCGGAAAACAGAACGATTGTCGGACAGGCAGACAGGGCAATCAGATGCATCGGTCCTGTGTCATTGCCGATCGCCAGTGCCGCTGTCCGGCCCAATGCCACGATATCCTGAAATTCCGTGCGCCCGGCCAGGCTGACAGCCGTCGGCTGGCTGGTGATGATGTGGTCATGCAGGGCAGCTTCGTCGGGACTGCCGATCAGCACGGAGGTCAGACCGCGTTCTGCCAGTGCAGCGATCACTGTCTGATAATGTCCCGCTGGCCAGCGTTTTTCGGGCCGGTGGGCTGACCCGCCGGGGACGATCAGGGCAAACCGGTCGGGCAGATCAAACCGGCCGGGATCACCGGTGATCCAGTCCGTGTCGGGGGGCGGTGTCTCGGGAATTCCGGCATCGCGAAGCTGTTCGGCCTGGCGGTCGACGGTATGCATGTCATCCCGGTCCGGATTGCGGTGAGGGTGTGAGCAGCCTGGCGCAATACCCGACCATTCCGGTGACGGATCAGGAAAGAACAGCCGCCGGTAGCGGGACGAGCGGGCAGATGTCTGCAGGTCGTAGACGCGGGAGAAACGGCCAGCCCGAAGCGTCTTTCGCAAGGCCAGCCAGCCGCACAGGTCAAGCCGTCCCGGCCGCCGGTCCGTCAGGATTTCATCGAACCAGAGAGAGGCCGCTGCGAGGCCGGCGAATGGCCGGGTTGTCAGCAGGCTGATACGGGCATCGGGATGGTGCTTCCGGATGGCCTGAAAGGGGCCGAAAGCCTGGGTGAAATCTCCGAGTGCGCCGAGTTTGATCACCAGTATGCGGGGCAGGGCATTGCTGGTCATCGGTCCGGGTTGAGGTAATAGACTTCGTTATAGACATCGAGTGTCTTGGTGCACATCTGCTCCAGCGAGAAGTTGTCCCTGATATTCTGGATCGCCCGCAGGGACAGGTCTTCGCGCTGTGCTGTGTCCATCGTGATGATGGAGCTGATGGCCTCGGCCAGCGAGGAGGGGTCACGTGGCTTGAACAGGCGGCCCGTATCCCGTCCGCCGATGATTTCCGGTGCAGCGCCGTGAGCCGGTGCAACCACCGGACGGCCCATCGCCTGCGCTTCTGCAACGACGCGGCCAAAGGCTTCCGGATCTGTCGAAGCGGAGACGACAACATCGGTCAGCATGTAAGCGGCGGGCATGTCGTTGCAGTGATCGACAATATGCACGACCTGTCCGAGATCATGTTGCTCAACCAGCTTTTCCATCTCCCGCCGATAGGAGGCCGTAGCCCCCTTGCCGACAATCAGGCACCGGACATCTGGCCGCCCCAGTTCCGCCAGTGCGCGGATCAGCAGCAACTGGCCCTTCCAGCGCGACAGCCTGCCGGGCAGCATGATCACCGGCGCACCATCCGGCAGCCGCCATTCGTTTGACAGCTGGATGATCCGTTCGGCGCTGACAGTGGCCGGGTCGAACCGCGCCAGATCAACCCCGCGATGGATGATCCGCATCATGTCACGACCGACACCGTGTTTGCGTTCAATCCGGTTGGCGATGAATTCGGAGATGGCGATCACCCGGTCACCCCGCGCCATGATACTATTGTACCAGCGTTTGACCGGACCGTTATCGTTATAGGCGCCGTGATAGGTGGTGACGAAGGCCCGGCCCAGCCGCCGTGCGGCATACATCGCGCTCCAGGCGGGGGCGCGTGAGCGGGCATGGATGATCCGTGCGTTACGGGTCTGCGCCAGATCGGCGAGACGGCGAATGTTGCGAATGATGGTCAGCGGATTCTTGCTGGCCAGCGGCATGGTGAAATGTTCAGCCCCGGCGCGTTCCAGTTCACGCACCATGGCACCGCCAGCCGAGGCGACCAGCGCGATACCACCATGCTCGACAATAGCGCGGGCGATTTCCACGGTTCCCCGTTCCACGCCGCCTGCTTCCATGCGCGGCAGGACCTGAAGTACGCAGGGCGGTGCCGGTGGCAATTCCGTTGCCGGTTGGGAAGTGCTAGGGTGGTCGCCGTTATTCATCAGGGTCTGTCTGTCATGTCTGAATCAATAGAAGCGTCGCATAGCGGTGAGCCGCCGGAGAGTCTAGCACGACCGGACGGCGCGACAATCGCCTTCCATCGTAGCAGAGGCACATCACCGGGTGTTGTGTTTCTCGGTGGCTTCATGTCCGACATGGATGGCACCAAGGCCGTTGCGCTGGAAAACTGGTGCCGGGAGCGGAATGTCGGCTTCCTGCGCTTTGATTATCGCGGGCACGGACAGTCGTCGGAACGGTTTGAGGATGGTTGCATCGGCGACTGGGCGGATGACGCCCGGCTGGCTATTGAGCAGCTGACGGAAGGGCCGCAAATTCTCGTTGGGTCCAGCATGGGGGGATGGATATCCCTGCTGACAGCCCGGCGCGATCCGTCACGTATTTGCGGGATTGTTGGCATTGCCGCGGCTCCTGATTTTACGGAAGACCTGATGTGGCCTTCCTTCACGGAGGATCAGCGCCGGCAGATTACGGATAAGGGTCGTCTCGAAATTCCGACGGAATATGGGGATGATCCCTATGTCATCACCCGGCGTCTGATTGAAGATGGCCGACAGAATCTCGTGCTGGCAAATGACCGGCTGGCGATCGACTGTCCGGTCCGGCTGTTGCAGGGAATGGAGGATCCGGATGTGCCCTGGCGTACGGCCCTGCGGATTTCAGAGAAACTGACTTCTGACGATGTGCATGTCGAACTGATCAAGGACGGTGATCACCGGCTGTCACGGGAACAGGATATTGCGATGATCTGCCGGGCGGTCGGTGAATTGCTTCAGAAATCATCCTCATAAACAGACCGCAGACCCTCCCGATAGGTCGGGTAGGCCAGTTCAACGGCCAGTTCGGTGCGGATGCGCCGGTTGCTGACCCGCCGGTTGTCGTTCCAGAAACTCAGCGCCATGTCGGACATCCCGGCCCGGGCTTCCTCGAAGGGAATCAAAGGCGGCGGGTCGATGCCCATCAGTTCGCAGGCATAGGCGGTGACCTCCGCCGGTGGTGCCGGTTTGTCATCGCAGACATTGTATGCCGCAGCCGGGTTCGGGTGATCGATGGAGGCGGTCAGGGTTGCTGCAATATCCTCAACATGGATGCGTGAGAAACAGTGGCCGGGCTTGTCGATCCGGCGGGCCCGTCCGGCCCTGATCTGGTCGAAGGTGCTGCGCCCGGGCCCGTAGATACCGGCCAGCCGGAAAACGTGAACCGGGAGGCCCAGCGCATACCAGTGGTCTTCTGCCTCGACCCGCGCCTGTCCGCGTCGCCCGGACGGACGGAGCGGGGCGGTTTCGTCAACTTCGGCCCCGTCTGTATTGCCATAAACGCCAGTAGTCGACAGATAGCCGGCCCATTGCAGCGACTCGAGTCGCATGATGTCCGGGCCATGCCGGGTCAGGGTCGGGCAGGTGTCCCGGCCGGGTGGTATCGAGTCGATGATATGTGTCGCCCCGGCCAGTGCCGCAGACGGCATTTTTATATCCTGCTCGTCATTGAACAGATGCGCTTCGATGCCGTACCGCCACAGCAGCGTCTGTTTTTCCGGGGTGCGGCAGGTGCCGGCCACCTCCCAGCCGCGGTCCAGCATGCGCCGGGCGACGGCCAGGCTGGAAAAACCAAGCCCAAAACAAAAAAGTCGTTTGCTGTTCGGCATGGCCCCTTATCGCTTGACCGTGGATGGTACCCGTTGAAAGTAGGAGCCATGAACCAGCACCACAACCGATGGATTGCCGCAACGGCAGCCTTTTTCATTGTCCTGATGACATTGTCTCCCTCCGGCGCGCAGGTGACGGACGAAAAGAAGTACGCAAACTGCATGGAACTGGCCCGGAAAGACCCGGAGAAAGCCTTTGATGCGGCGACGGCCTGGCAGAATCTGGGTGGCGATGAGCCGGCACGCCATTGTGCGGCGGTTGCCCTGTTTCATATCGGGCATTTTGCTGAAGCGGCGAAACGGTTTGAGATGCTGGCGATCAATTCCGGCCTTGATGCAACGCTGCGGGCGGAAGTCATGGCGCAGGCCGGTCAGGCCTGGTTGCAGGCAGGTATGCCGGACAAGGCAGAAGGTGCCTTCAGTGACGCCATCGTCATCATCCCGAAAGACCCGTCGGTCTGGATCGACCGTTCCGTGGTCCGGGCGGGTGTTGGCGATTATGACGGGGCCATACTGGACCTCAGTCAGGCCTTACGTCTGGCTCCCGGGCGGATCGATGCCCTGACCTTGCGGGCGGCGGCCTACAGACAGACTGGCCGACTTGAGGCGGCGGCAGAGGACGCCAATCTTGCCCTGGAGAAAGAACCCGGAAATCCCGAGGCCCTGCTGGAACGCGGGGCGATACGCCGGACAAGGGGCGATACCAATGGCGCCCGGCAGGACTGGATCGAGGTCTTGCGGATCACGCCGAATTCGCCAACCGGCGAGACCGCCCGGCAGAATATCGAGAAGATGGATATAAAAATTCAGTAGGCGGTTATTCGGCCGCCAGCGGCTGATTGAATATCTGGAACTGGTTTTTGCCGCCGTTCTTGGCCTCGTACATGGCTGTGTCGGCATTCTTGATCAGATCGTCGGCAGACTGTCCGCCATCGGGATAGAGGGAAATCCCGACACTGGCAGAGACATCGGCCTGAAACCCATCAATGACAATCGGCTGTTTGATCACGTCGACGATCTTCTTGCCGACGATCTGCGAATGGCAGCGTTCGGGCATGTTTTCGATCAGCACGACAAATTCGTCACCGCCGAAACGGCTGATGGTATCGCTGTCACGCATGGACTCGACCAGACGGTCGGCAACGATCTTCAGCAGCTCATCACCGACATTATGACCCATTTCGTCATTTACCCGTTTGAAGCCATCCAGATCCAGATAGGCGACGCCGACGATCTGTTTGGTTCGTTTGGCGACTTTCAGCAGATGTTCCAGCCGGTCCCAGAACAGGGCGCGATTGGCCAGCCCTGTCAGCTGGTCATGATGGGCCATATGGTACAGCCGCTGTGCCATGCGGGCCTGTTGGATGGAATAACGGATGGAACGTTCCAGCACTTCCGGGGTGATCTCGCCCTTGACCAGATAATCGGCGGCACCGGCTTCCATGACATTATTATCGACAACCCAGTCCTCAACGCCGGTCAGAATGATGACCGGTTTGACGCAGCCTTTCTCGATGGCTTCCCGCAGCACATCTAGTCCGGTTTTCGGGCCCAGCAGGTAATCGATGATATAGACGTCATAGCTGTTGTTCGCCATTGCCGTCAGGGCGTCTTCGTTATTGCTGGTCCAGTCCAGTTCGTAACGCTCACGACGAATTTCCGCGAGTTGCTTGCGGGTAATCCGGTAATCGTCTTCGTTATCATCAAGCATCAGAACGCGGATCACGCCGCCGGTCTTGCTGAAGGGCATTCGTCAGGCTCCCTGCTTTGGTGCGCGCAGCATAACAGGTGCTGCGACCTTATTGAAAGTGACTCTGGCAGAGCCAGATCTGGTCCCGGCCGGGACGACAGGGCTGTTCCAGTTCCATGTCCCGGAAAGACCCGTACCAGATTGTCGATTTGCACCCGGCCTGCTGAAGCAGCCGGGCGATATCACTGCGCCGATACCAGCGATGGACCTGCCAGCTTTGTTCCGTCCGTAGTATCCGGCCCGCTGCATCGACTTCCTCGAACAGCCATTTTTCCCGGTATTGTCGCAAGACAGGGTTAACCAATCGTTCACAGGCGCTGATTCTGACGGCGTTACCGCTTTCCGGATGCCGGATATCAGGCAGTCGCTGGATTGTCGGATCCGGGTGCATCAGCGCAGGTGCTGCCTGGATGTCAATCAGATCAAAACAAAACAGTCCGCCCGGCTGCAGCACGGAAAAGGCTTCCTGAAAGGCGCGGATAACATCCGTCTCATCATCCAGTTCCTGCATCATGCGAAAGGGTGCAATGACCAGCGCATAGGTCCGGTCCCGGGGCAGGTTGCGGACATCTCCCCGGATTATCCGGAACCGGTCTGCAGGTGCCGGCTGGCCCCATCGGTTGCCGGCATCAATCATGTCATCAGAAATTTCCAGTGCGGTTGCATCTATGCCGGAAGCTGCAAGCTGCCGGGAGATTCGGGCGGTACCGGCCCCCAGTTCCAGAACCGGACCGCCAAACCGTTCTGCCAGCCGCAGATAATATCCGGCATGGTCACCGATCAGCGGCGCATCAATTACTGCTCTTACATCATAGGTTTCATGATACAGTGGCACGAAATGGCGCTCTGCTTTCAGCGTGATCGGGTCAAGGGCAGAGAGAACATAATTATGGGGGGATTGTCGATATGGCAGGTGGGCCGAGTGCGGAAATAAAGCGGGGCAGCGCGACGCGCGATCAGTCTCATCTGGTACAGGAAAGCTGGGGGCACCTGCTGCGCAATTTCCTGATTGTGGCCCTTGTGGCGGCGTCGGTCTGGGTGCTGGTCAGTGGCGTTCGCTTCAGCATCGGTTACGGCTCACATTTTATTTTTTCTCCCTTTGAGGTGGAGGAGCCCGCGGCAGGTCATACCGGGCAGAAAACGGCGGAAGCTGAATCTGAATCTGAAGACGGGGATATGACAACCGCCTGGCTTATTCTGTTCGGGGTACTGGTTGGCGGGGGTCTGCTGCGGGGTTTGCTGATTCAGCTGCCGTCCTGGCGCAGTTCCGAAGGTGATGGCATGGGGACATCGCTGGAACATTTCCATGCTACTTACGATCATCCGGATGAAGGCCATCAGCCGCGTTATGACCAGCCAGATTTCGCGCAGGCCGGTCGCCGGGCAGTGATGACGACGCTGACGGTCGGGACGGGTGGTTCCGGCGGTATTGAGGCACCGGTTGTCCCGATCGGGGAATGTATCGGAGCCGGCTGGTCACGGTTGCTGAAGGTTCCGAACCCGGATGACCTGCGGATTTTTCAGATGGCGGGGATTGCGGCGGCGGTTGTGACCCTGCTGGACGCCCCCTTTACGGCGGCTTTGTTCGCAGCCGAGGTTATCTATACGGACCGGGTGCTCTACCGGACGCTGATGTACTCCCTGGTTGCGGCGCTGGTCGCCTATGCCCTGAACAATCACTTTCTTGATTTTCAGCCGCTGTTCACGACAGAGGGGCACAGCCATGCCTATAACCTGTTCGAATATGCCGAAATTGCAGCTGTGGCGCTGATCTGTTCGGCGCCGGCGGGACTGGGTGTCGGCTGGGTTTTCAGAATGACGAAAACGGCCCTGAAGCCGATACCGTCCCTGTTCCGGGGGGCGGTTGGCGTCGGGCTGGCCGGGCTGCTGGCACTTGGTGTCTGGAGCTGGCTCGGGATTGAGCCGTTCCACATTCTGGGTGTTGGCGAAGAAACCATTGCCATGGTGATGGATGGTGAAGGCAATGCCCTGTTGCAGGTCTGGTGGGTGCTGTTCCTGCTGGTCGCGACAAAGGCGGTTGCGACCGGTCTTACCCTCGGTTCCGGCGGTTCTGCCGGGGCGCTGGTTCCGGCCATGTTCATGGGCGGCCTGATGGGTGGTGGTGTCTACCACCTGCTCAACTCGCTCGGTTATGCGTCCTCCGGTGATCCGGCGCTTTATGTGGTTGCCGGTCTGGCATCCGCGCTGGTTGCCGTTGTTCAGGTGCCGCTGGCGGCGATTGCCTTCGTCATGGAAGTTTTCGGCGCAACCTTTGGTCCCCCGGCGATTGTTTCCTGTGTTCTGACCTACATGATCGCCAAACGGCTGCGGCTTTATGCCGAGCCGAAGAAGCGCAAAGCAGAGGAATAAGCCGGCTGTCGCCATGCCGGGCGCGGAAGTTCAGATATCTTCTGCGCCCGGTTCGGCAGTGCGGGCTTTTCCGGCGATATCCGGAATCTGGTCGCGGGTGACATTCATGAACAGTTCACCGCCGACGATCTTGATGACCGGTCCGAAGCGGCAATAGCCCATGCATTTCTTCTGTTCGATCAGAACCTCGCTCCCCACCTCGTCCTGCAAACGGAACAGCAGCCGTTCCGAGCCTGATCCGCCGCAACTGCGTTGTCCGCCATGTCGGTGATTTGTACAGATATAGAGGGTTGGTTTGCTGTCGGACATGGGCCTTCAGCTTTCGCGTGATGCCCGCAGGGCATCGCGATGCTCCCGGAACCAGACATAGAGACCCGACAGGGTGATGATTGCCGCACCCAGGAAGGTAAATCCGTCAGGGATATGGCCGAAGACAAGCCAGCCGGCAATCGCCGCAAAAACCAGCAGGGCATAGGTAAAGGGCTGGAGGCTGGAGGCGGGCGTTATCTCGAATGCCTTGATCAGGCTGAAATGTCCGGCAGCGCCCATAATACCGGAATAGATCATCAGGCCCCAGTGTTCTGCGGTCATGGGCTTCCAGTAGAAGGGGGCGACAAACGACAGAAGGATAAACCCGACGGTTGCCGTATAGATCAGCGTGATCCGGCCCGGATCGACGGCAACCATACGACTTAACACCTGATAAAGCGCAAAGATGACAGCGGCGGCAACGGCGATCAGCATGGCCGGGTCTGCTTCTGAAAAGCCCGGCCGGATGATGATCATGGCACCGAAAAACCCGACAATAATGGCGGTCCAGCGATGAATGCCGACACGCTCACCCAGCATCGGAATGGCAAGAATGGTGACAATCAGCGGTGCCGTTGCCCCGATGGCATGGGTGTCGGCCAGCGGCAGATAGGAAAAGGCGAGGACAAAGACGCCGATTTCGAAAACCAGCAGAACGCCGCGAAAGAGCTGAAGTTTCGGCCGCAGGGATTGCCGGGCAAGACGCAGGGGATTGGTTCTTGTCCAGACCAGTGCAAACAGGCAGAAAATGGCGAAACGGATCCACAGCAACTGCGGAATCGCATAATGTTCGACCAGCAGCTTGTTGATCGCATCCATGGTCGCGAGGACCAGCATGGCGAACAGAACCAGCGCAATCCCCTTGCCGGATGCGCGTGCGGGTATAATTGTCGCCATATTCATCCCCGATTAAAGACACTTCTGCTATACCGCGCCTGTCACGTCCGTGAAAGCCCTGTCGCCTGATGTCCCTGTTCCGATCTTTTGCCACTGTTGCCTCCAATACCCTCGCCAGCCGGGTTCTCGGTTTTGCCCGCGATATCCTGATTGCCTCCTCGCTGGGTGCGGGAACGGTCGCGGATGCTTTCTTTGCAGCCTTCAAGCTGCCGAATCTGTTCCGCCGCCTGTTTGCTGAAGGGGCTTTCAATGCGGCCTTTGTTCCGATGTATGCCCGGCGTCGTGAGGGTGACGGTGCGGCGGATGCACAGGCCTTTGCGGATGCGGTCTTCACCATCATGACGACGGTGCTGATCGGGCTGGTGATTCTGATAGAGGCCGGGCTGCCCTGGCTGATGCAGGTGATTACGCCGGGCTTTGCCCTGATTCCAGGCAAAATGGAACTGGCGACAGACCTGACACGGATCACCTTTCCCTACATTCTGTTGATCTCGCTGGTGGCGATGATGTCCGGGGTGCTCAATTCCGTCGGCAAGTTTGGCGCGGCGGCGGCAACTCCGATCATTCTG
>TARA_R110000787_G_scaffold3148_4_pt1 | contig 56094 bp, 76 predicted proteins | sample TARA_R110000787 | Tara Oceans TARA_R110000787 (sample SAMEA4397920) | marine metagenome | biome: Polar Biome; feature: [DCM] deep chlorophyll maximum layer (ENVO:01000326); material: water (ENVO:00002006), including particulate matter (ENVO:01000060) such as... | depth 35 m | reverse complement strand
CCCTGCCACTCGGGCACGTCGGCAGGCGCATGCACGTCCATCCTGCCTTCGCGAACCAGTATGCCGACCAGCGCATGAGTCATGCTCTTGGCCTCTGACCAGGAGGGAAAAGTATCGGTCGCTGAATGGTCTGGCCCGTATCGCTCGGCGACGATCCGCCCACCCTGAACGGCCAGAAAAGCATGCGTCTCGCCCATGCTGGCCAGCGCATCCTCACTGAAAGCGAAATCCAGAAGACGCCCAAGTTCCCCCGAGTCAACGCCAGCGCCCAGCGGCCCCTTCGACCAGCGCTCAGTCGGCCATGCCACCCCCTCAGGCTGGGATGGCAGGGGCACAAGCGCAGGGGAAGATGACATGGGCGGGCCTCGGCATTGACTTTCAGCTATGCCCAGTAAGCAAAGCTAAGCCCATACCGGAAGGCCAATCACCGAAATAGTCTATACTTTGCCCCTGGGAAGATGGAACGGAAAGACTGAAAGCATGGAGGGCGAGGCAACGGTCAACGCACTTGCCGAGCCGTTCGAAATGAGCCTGCCCGCAGTATCCAGGCATATTAATGTTCTGGAGAAGGCTGGACTGATTTCGCGAGGACGGAATGCACAATTCCGGCCCTGCAAACTTAACATCGATCCGCTGAAAACTGTGGCGAATTGGACCGACCAATATCGCCATATTTGGGATTTGCGGTTCGACGCGATGTCAGAAATTCTGAAATCGAAGAAGGACAAGAATGATGTCTAACGAACAATCCTGGGTCGCGATCGAACGCTTCTTTGACGCCTCTATTGAGAACGTTTGGCAGATGTGGACGGACCCGGAATTGTTTCGAAAATGGTATGGCCCGAACGGCATGTCCGTACCGATCGCGGAGATGGATATCAGGGTCGGAGGGACGCGCAGGATCTGCATGGAGATGATCAAGCCGGAGCGTACCATGTCGATGTGGTTCATCGGAGTCTTCAAGGAAATCACCGCGCCCCGGCGCCTGGTTTACACCGAAAGCATGTGCCACGAGGACGGAACGCTGATCTCGCCGCAATCGATGGGGATGCCTGAGGGGCATCCGGATATCACTGAGGTGATCGTCGAATTGTCGGAGGTGGGCGGCAAGACCCGAATGAAGATGGTTCACGTGGGCGTGAAGGCGGGGACTGCCGGTGAAGGCGGTTGGATCCAGGCTTTCGATAAGCTCACCGGCCAGTTGGAACCATCAGCATGAGCGCGCCGGCCAACCGTGCGGCGGGCTGGGCATCAATGCCGCTTGCGTTGAAGATCCTGCCGTTCTTCTTGACGCTCTGGGCGTTGGGATCGGCGGCGAATCTAGGCAATCTGATGCGTAACGGGCTGCCGTTATTCGGCCTGACGGTCGATGGCGTGACTGCCTTTGCCGTCGCGCTGTTCTTTGACTTCGTTGCGCCCGCGATCTTTCTGTTCGGCCTTTGGAACAGAAAGACCTGGGCGCCCAAATGGGCTACCTTCTACATCGGGCTATTCGTTGTGAACGGCCTGGTCGGGCTGGTTGCATCTGCTGAGCAATACGGTGCAGCGCAAATCCTTGCGCCGTGCGTGGTCAGCCTGGTGGTTCTGGCAGTCATCTGGTGGAAGCGGAGCTATTTCATCAAGTAAGATTGATAACCGAATGTCGGCATTCTTTTGGTTCCGCGCTGAAACCGGACTGTCACCTCCCGGCTCAGAAACAGCCTCAAACGCCAGCCTGGCTCAAAATCCATTGGCACGAAATGGGTTTGTCCTATCAGCATCTTCTCTCGCTTCCTCTGGATCGTTCACCGTAGCTGGAAACAGGAGCACACCCTACCCCGCGATTTCGGGAAGTAAGTTCATGTTTTTGAATGAGAATATCTTTTTGGGCGGAATCAACCCGTATAAGAGTAGAGCGGCTTTGCGCTGAGCATTAGACAACTCACTCTGCGATAAGCATCGGTAATCAAGAGATATTTCTTTGCGTTTCCACGGATCGCAGACGAGTTGCGATTTTTGGCGCGATCCGTCAGCCTTTCGCTGTCTTGATCTGCACCACTTTCGCGCCTTCGCGGAGCTGATCGAGGTAGTCGCTCCACCATTTCATCATTTTTACCCGTTCTTTCCAGTGCGCTCCACGATGGTAGGCGGCGCGGACCTTGTCGCTGTCGCCATGCGCCAGTGCGCGCTCGATTGCGTCGGGGTTCCACTTGCCGCTTTCGTTCAGCAAGGTGGACGCCATCGCGCGGAAGCCGTGGGCGGTCATTTCGTCGGTTGTGTAACCGAGGCGGCGCAGTCCAGCGTTAATCGTGTTATCGCTCATAGGACGCCTTCGGGTTCGGACTGACGGAAACACATAGCCATCGGGACCCGTCAATCGGTAGCCCTCTTCCAGAATCGCGAGGGCTTGGCGTGAGAGCGGGACAAGGTGATCCTTGCGCATCTTCGTCTTACTCGCCGGGATCGTCCACAGAGCCTCATCGAAGTCGATTTCGCTCCACTCGGCATGGCGTAGCTCGCCCGGCCTCACAAACACATGCGGTGCAAGCTGCATTGCCAGCTTGGTGATCGGCTGACCTTCGTACCCATCGATTGCCCTGAGTAGCTCACCGGCTTCTGCTGGATCAAGCACAGCTCCGTAGTGTGTGACAGTCGGGTTCATGAGCGCGCCTCTCAAGTCGCGTGTCGGATCGGACTTAAGGCGCGCTGTTGCGACCGCATAGCGGAACACCGAGCCCGCCAGTTGCAAGGTTCGTTTGGCGCTTTCCAGCTTGCCCTTGCTCTCGATCCGGCGAACGGCGGTCAGGATGTCGGCAGGCTCGATATCGGCAATCGGCAGATTGCCAATCGAGCTGTTTAGGACCGACAGCAGGTATTCGCAGCGCTTCGCCGTTGCGGGTGCCCAGGCTCGTGAGCCATCGTGCTTGCGCTTCTCACAGAACTCGGCGGCCAGGGAAGCGAAGGTATTCTCAGCACCGAGCTTCGCACGCACCTTCTCACGCTGTTTTTCGCGAGATGGGTCCTTGCCCTGCGCCAGCTGCTCTCGCGCCGCGTCGCGCCTCCTGCGGGCCTCTGCGAGCCCGATTTCCGGGTAGCGTCCGATCGCCAGCTTCTTCTCCCGGCCATCGATGCGATACTTCATTCGCCACAGTTTTCCGCCGGTTGGCTCCACCAAAAGGAAAAGCCCGGACGAGTCGCTCATTTTGTAGGCTTTAGGGCCAGCCTTAGCCTTGCGAATTCCAACGTCTGTTAGCGCCATAATTTCAGACCTTTACCCAGAAAAGGCCCCCACGTTGGGGGCCTCTCGAATTGGCGGAAACCTATGAGGCCCCCAAAAAGGCCCCCAGTTTCGAGGGATTTGGCGAGACTGGCCGGGCAAATGCAGGACAATCCAACGCCAGAAACCCTAGGATTTCCAGGGGTTTTATAGCGTTTCCGGGATGTTTTGGGAAGGCGGCGCTGGAGCGGGTGAAGGGAATCGAACCCTCGTATTCAGCTTGGGAACGTACCGTTTACCTCATAAAAACAAGGGGCGAGGGGTAAACCGGGGGCCTGATAAGGCCTTGAAAACATTAGGAGGCGCGGCGTGCCTGTAAACCGCTGGCGCGCAATGTCGCTGCCTTGGCAAGCTGTTCGCGGCTGCCATAAATTTCGCGCATCTTCGCGCCGGAACCGGGCGCCCATCCCATGCGCAATTCCATATCCTCATCCCTCGCGCCGTCTGCGTAGGCAAATGTGACGTAGGTGCCGCGCACGTCATGAATAGTTGGGCACGGACCCACCTTCGCCCTGTCGCGCACATGCTTGAACGTATTGTAAAAGGCGCTTCCGTTGGCATACGGAGCGCCCTTGTCGCCGATGATGACGGGCCCTTCGCGCGTCGGGCAGGCCTGCAGGGCCTTTGCCATGGCGGGCGTGATCGGCGGATATGCGATGCGCCTGCCGCTGCTCTTGTTTGTCGGTCGCTTCAGGTGCCCCGCTTCTAGGTCGACCTCTGACCAGTCGAGCGAGACAAAGTCTTCACGGCGCAATCCGGACTCCCATAAAATTGTCATGTTGCGCTGAAGCGCAGGCGGGCCTGCTGCGCTGATCTTGCCCCATGTATCGGGCGACCAGATGATATGCGCACGGCCTCGGCCCTCGTCGATATGCTTGATCCGCCAAGCCGCGTTGCGCGTGATCCGTTCCTCATCGATGGCCCATTGCAGCAGCCTGATCAGTACCTGGAGATGCGTGTTCGCCTTGCGGGGCGTTTCGGCCATGCTCTGGTGCCAATCCTTGAAGCGTGCCCGGATGCCTTTGGCCTCGACCGTGCTGAGGCTGAGGCGCCCGAAAGTCTTGTCGATCTCATCGAGCGCCGGGCGCCACAGCTTCTGCGTTGCAGGGCTGAGGCCGATAAATTCAGGGCTGCGCTTATAGTCGACGATGAGGCCCGCCATCTTGTGTGGCGAAGGGCGGGGGTAGGCGGCATGGCCCCAGCTCGCGGCAATGGTTGGAACGGCCCTCGCTTCGGCCTTCAGCGCCTCGGCATCACTCGCGCCATCGAATTTTGCGATGCGGGGGGCGCCTTTGCCGCGCCAAGCAAACCAGTAAATGTGTGTACCGGTGCCGTTGCGCTTAACGACCCTGTGCGCGCCTGGTAGCTGCAAGGGTGCGGTCGAGCTCCGCGAGCTCGCTGTCGATGGTGTCGGCATCTGACGCGCCTTGATTGTCATTAGTCGGTGTTTGCTCAGGGCGTCTTGTAAAGCCGCCCCCTGCGAGGGCGTCAAGGGCTGCGTCGATGGCGAGGCGGTCGAACCTGAGGGGCCGGGCTGTCACGCAGGGCACGCCGAGGCTGCGCGGGTCTTGCCCGGCAAGGTACTGCCGCGCCTCATGCAGCAGCATCAGGCGCGGCGCAAAGGGATACGGGCCCGCATGCTGGCCGGGCGTGCCTCCGGCCATGTTTGCATGCAGGCCCCTGCCGGGGCGGTAATGCTCCGGCTTGTCGGGCATCAGCTGGCGCCCCTCATCAGGACAGGCAGAATGAAGACGAGAAAGATCACCAGCACGGCGGGCAGCGTGACGCTGTTCCAGAGCCGGGGCTCTGGCCGGGGGCGCAGGCGGGGGTGGCGGTGATGGCGGGGCATCAGGGACGCTCCGCCATCAGCGCGCGCGCGGCAGTCTGCTTGCAGGTGTGCGCGGCGTTTGTCGCGAACAGGGACGCGGGCGCAGCGGTGAGTTCGCACATCAGCGCGCAATCGGTCAACGCGTTGCCCTGCGCGATGCAGGCGGCGCCCCTGTCGACCTGAGGCGCGCTCGCCTCGCGATCCTCGCGTGTGTCGCGGAAGGCGCCGGCGAGCACCGCGAGCACGACTGCGCCCGCAAAGGCAAGCGTGCCAAGCGTGCCGACGAGTATCCAGAAGCCGCCTGCAGGCTGAGGGGGATCATTTCGGGCCATCAGGTCACGTCCTCAAGGTTGATGCGGTGAAGGAGATTTATGCCGGTCACGTCCATGACCACATCGACGGCCACGAGCAGCGCGGTGCGGAGTGCCTTGCCGGAAGCCACGGGCGGGCGGATATCGAGGTCGAGGCGCTGGGCGTGCGCGGTTCCGCTTTCCCATAGTTCAGGCGGAAACTCGCGGTGCAGGCGTTCGGAATGGGCCGGGTCGTTCCAGTCCGGAAACAGCCACGCATCCGTTGACAGATGGCACTGGCAGATGCGCCAGCCCCAGCCGGGCAGGATCAGGCGGACAAGGCCTTCGGCCTGCTCGACGGTCATGCGTTCGGAGGCTTCAGCCAGCGTGCCCAGTGCTTTTGGTGCGATGCGATCAGCCATAAGAGGATTCCTCCCTCAGTACGGCCAGCGCGTCATAACTAGGATCGCTATCGTAATAGGGGTCGTCCCAATTGCCGAGCAGGGCGAGGTGGGCATTGTGCCAGCCCCAGCCGTGACGGATCATGCACGCGGCGAGGCGCACTCTCCAGATGATCCGGCTCATGCTGCGCCTCCCTTCGCGAGCATCGCGCCCACGGCCTTCTCAGCGGCCTCTGCGGACAGGAAGCGGGCCTCAGGCGGGATATAGGCGTCCGACAGAAACTTGGGCAGCGCCTCGACCAGCCCGGCCTTGTTGGCAGGCAGGGGCGCGCCTTCGGACGCCATCGCCGCCGCTGCGCCGCTGTCATGGGCAATCGCCTGCAGCTGGGCAACGGTGTAGCCCTTCAGCCATGGCTCATTGCAGAGGCCTGCGAGGTTGAGGTCAAATTCGCCATGGAAGCCCGCGATGACGCAGCTTTCCGGCTTGGCGCCGGGCCCTGCCGTGAAGGGCACGTCGCTGCAGCGGTTGGCGATCATGTGCGCAAACACGCTGAGCAATTCCTCATGCGTGAGCGCGAGCAGCGCGGTCATGGCGGGATTGCGGTCGGTGATTTCGCCGAGAGAGAAACCGGGCAGGCCGGTTAGGAGCTCCGGCCAGATATCCTCCATATCCTGACGGGCCACGGCGGAATCGCCGGTTGGCCATTCGGTGCGGATGGCGCAGAGGTCTGCATCATAGTCCCGATGCTTCGGCAGCAGGGCGACAATGGCGACGGCGAGGGCATAGTCCGGATGCGCGCGGATCGCATCGCGCACGACGCGGGTGCGGGCTGCGCCGCCTGCCAGCCAGTTTCGCCTGGCAAGGGGCTGGACCGTGTCGCCTTTCGCAGCTGCCGTGGTCTCCTCGACGCCGCCATCCGTGCCTGCGGGTTCCTGTTCGGCGCCGACAAGGCCAAACCATGCGATGCCGGTCTGCGCGTTGATCGCGTATTCGACATGGGCGCTGGAGGCGCAATCGGCCGGGCCGTTAAGCCCCTCGTCCGGCCCGCTCGCCTCGTCGATCAGGCGCGGGCCCGATGTACGCGTCCAGTAGGTGGCAGATTTCTGTGCTGGTCGCGTGAGGCCGAGGATTTTTGACAGGTCGCCCGCGCGCTTTTCAGCCGCCTTGCCCTGCAGGTCGAGGAACACGTCCTGGCTGTCGAGCCAAGCTTCGTCCGATGCCGGGTGGAGGGCGATCACGCCGCCCGCCTTTTCATAGGCGGCGAGATCGAACAAAGCGACATCGGCCTTGAAGGCGGCGTTCTCAAGCCATTGGGCGAGATCCTGTGGTGTGCGGAGGTCGTCCCATTCCATCGCCTCAAGGATGGCTGCCTGAATCGCGGCAGGCTGGCGGGCGATGGCGATGGCCATCTTGCGTGTCGCTATCTTGCCGTCGGTCCATGCCTGCTTTGTCTCAGGCGTCAGGTTGCGGGCGACCTGAAGCTGCAGCTGGATATTGCGGGTTGTCTGGCCGGTGCGCTGGGCAATCAGAGTTGTGACGGCGGCAGCATCGGGCGCGGTGACGGCGCGGAGCTCTGCGAGCCGGGCATAGGCCTCGGCCTGCTCCAGCGGGTGCACCTCGTTGCGGTCCTGATTTTCCATGATGGCGAGCTCGATATGCTCGGCGTCATCGATCGGCATGACGCGCGCGAGCACGGGCGTATCCTTTGGCAGGTGGCCATCGGCGACGAGCTTGCCGATGGCGCGCCAGCGCTGCTCGCCATAGATGATCTGGAACTTGACCTTCGCGCGCTTGTCGCTGGCCGGGCGCACGCTGATATTCTGAAGCTGCCCCTTGGCGAGCATGCTTGCCGCGAGGTCCGTGATGTATTCCTCGCTGATCGTCTTGCGCGGGTTGAGCGGTGAGGGCGCGATCTGGTCATGCGGGATGGTGATGACGGCAGGGCCCGTGACGGCGGCGGGCGCCTCGGCGCGGGCAGCCTTGCGCGGTGCGGCCTTTGGGGCAGCAGGCTTTTTCGCGGCGGGCTTTTTCGCGGCGGGTTTCGGCTTCGATGCGGTTGCGGATTTAGCGGACATGGTGAGGCCTTTCAGGCGTGAGGTTGGTTGGCGGGCTCGACAAGCGTGAGCCGGTTGAGGCGCATGGCGCGGGCGATCTTGTCGCGGGCGCTGTCGAGCGCATCGAGGCCCTCGGTGAGGCCGTGATCGTTCATGGCTTCCGGCGCCTCCGGATCAAAGAATTCCTCGACGCGGACGCCCAGCACCTGCGAGGCCTGCCAGAGCATGCCAGCGCTCATCCGGTTTGCGCCGGTTTCGTATTTCTGGAGCTGCTGGTGCGATATGCCGAGTTCGGTGCCGAGCTCGGCGAGCGTGCGATCCTGCACGGTGCGCAGGCTGCGCAGGCGGGCGCCGACAAGGCGGTCGATATCATTGGGGCTGCGTTTGGACATCAGCTGGCTTCCTTCCGTGGCTGTGTAGGGCTTGCGGTATGAATGACTGACATATCGACCGAGACGCCATTCAAGGCTTCGCCAGCGACTGACACGACGCGCGAAAACACCCAGCCACGCAGCACGCGGGTGGGCATAATTCTGAGACCTGGCTCATCCTGCAGGCGTTCGGCCAAGGCCAGCGCCTGCGTCACCAGAAAGCTGGTGACAAGTTCAAGATCGTCGCGCGAGCTGACGCCGCCTGCGTAATCGGTTGCAGCATTGCGGCATGCCATCATGGCGACTGAGACAATCTCGGCAGAGCCGGTGTGCGGCGGCAAAGATGCCTGCGCCGCTTCCAGCAATGCCAGCGCGGCCGCGTTTACCGCTGGCCGGTCAGACATGTCATGTTTTTGATATTCCATCCCACACTCCCGTTCCCGCCCGCCTGTTGTGAAAGGGCGCGCGAGCCGGTGGTGGGTGGGAGCAGGCCGACCCGCGCGCGAACCGGGTTCGCCGGTTCGGATGGCAGGCAACCATAGCGGTAGTATTTCGTCAACTTAAAAAATACCAAAATGGTTGATATGGAAATGACATCTTCCAACGAACTGTGCGAAAGTGTCGCCGATTTGGGGTTGATAAGTCTTTTGGCAGCCGCTTAATTGCGCGCTCAGATTGCGGGGAGGGTGTAGTGAGAAAAATTCTGGGTTTATCGGCAATTGTCGCGCTTGCGGGCTGTGTCTCTATGGAGGCGCCAGTTCTGCCCGCCTCCTTCACAACAAAGGATGGCGCCTATAACGCCCAATATATCGACAAGGCGCGTTTTGAATTCCCCGCGCCGAATGTTGAGAGCTTCACGGACCGCGTGGCGCGTTGCGGCGTAAGCAACCTGTCGATTGATAGCTTCATTGCCAAGGATACGTCTAAATCGTGGGTCGGTCCGGCCACGGGGCGCCTGTATCAGTCCGGCAATCGGTCGACCGTCGCTGGCGGGGAGGTGTTAAAGTATTCCTCGGAGGCGGAGGGCGTCGTCATTCTTGCGGGCCGTGAGCAATATGGCGAAAACAATATGGGGGTGATCGGCGTACTCGGAGATCCGACTGGCGACACATTCAAGAAGCAGCTGGATTTCGATATCGAGATTGCGAAGTCGGGCGCCACCTACTCAATGGTCTTCAGCAATATGAAGCGTGCCCAGCAGTCAACGGGCAGTCTTGAAAACAATGGGTTCACGCCGATAGGCGTATGGAAGGGCTCGCAAGCAGACGAGATCGTCCCGATTATCGAGCGGACGGCGAGCACCCTTAACGATTGTATTCAGTCTTAAAAGCCAGACGATCCGGGCTATTCTGCCGCCATTGGCGGGATAGAATCCTTCAGCGTTTCGAGCGTTGAAAGCAAAATCTTTCTATGGATCGGGTTGGCGCGAAGGTGGGCGAGCATGTCTCGCTCATCGTCAGTCAGGCCGTCCCCATCCTTGATCAAGCGCGACGGTGGCACACCGAGCGCATCTGCGATCTGGAGTAGTCGGGTGACTGTAACCTGACGGTCGCCCGTTTCGTATCGCCCAACCGTCACAGCCGATGTGTTGAGGATTTCAGCCAATTCTTCCTGGGTCATGCCTGCGGCCAGCCTCTCCTGCCTGATCAGGAGGGCGGTATCAGGTACGGATTGGGAATACGGACGCTTGGCCATACGCAAGCATGGCGATTCTCTGAACAGTTCTGAATTACCCAATGGGTATAAAGTAACCGTTATAGTTTGACGTTGAGCGCGAATCACCGGAGTCAAATCTACCAATAAGGTAGGTTTGTAAAGGGGAGACGCTTTTGACGCGGCTGCATATGTACTTGCGCCTTGCGGAAATGACGCAAGAGCAGTTCGGCGACTTGGTCGGGGTGACTGGCGTATCTGTCGGCAGATACTGCCGCGACCGCGCCGATCCGGAGCATCGCCAGCCCCGTCGCGCTGTGGGCGACAGGATTTCTGCGCAAACCCATGGGGTCATTCACGTTGGCAATTATGCCGACGAGATCACGCCCTCGGAAGCTGCGGCCATGATGGCTGATATCGCCGCCCGCGCAGCGGAGGCCACGGCATGATCGCGGCAGGGCTGATCTGTCTGGCCGTCTATGCGGTGGGCGCGGCGTGGGTCTCGGTCTACGTGTTCCGCTCGCTGCGGGACTGGCATGTCGAGCGCTACGGTGCCGCAACGGTCAATGACAGGCCGGTGCGCGTGGCGCACCTTCGCCTCGCCCTGAAGGGCTCGCTCAGCTGGCCGCTCGTCGGCGTCGCGCTGCTGCGCGATGGCCTTGCGGCGGTCGCGCTGCTGCTCGATGGCCTTGCGGCGGTCGCGCTTGTGCTGTCGGAAATCCTGAAGCGGTGGGCCGGTCATGACTGACCCGTGCGACCGCTACTGTTCAAGCTGCGCATGGCCCTATGAGTGCGCCGAGGCGCAGGCCTGCCATCGTCGCGAGACGGGCGAGGTGCGCAGCCCTTATCCGGGGTCTGACAGTTCCGCGAAACGGTTCACGAACGGCACGGGCTTCATTGGCGCGGCCCGCGTCATCGCTGTGGACCTCGCCAGCGAGCCTGATCGCACGGCAATCCTTCCGCTGCGATCCAGCGGCAAGGGCGAGGCGAGGCTTTCGGATGAGGCCGTCGCGAAATTCTGGCGCGAGGTGACGCGCGGCATGAAAACCGGCGAGAGCGGCAAATGACGTTCCTGCTCGGCCTGTTCCTCGGCATGATCCTCGGTGCCGCGCTCATGGGCGCAGGCTACATTCTCGGTGTGCATCAGGCAGGCGCAATCTTCGAGCGTGCCCGCGACAGGCGCAAGCCATGACTGGCGCGCATGCCCCTGCGCCTGACGATGCCGAGCTGCACGAAACGCAGCCGGAGGCCGTCTGGGCACTGATCGAAGCAGACCCGTGGCTGCAGGAAGCGCGCACGATCTGGGAGCCCTCATGCGGGCCGGGCCGTCTGGTCGACGCGCTTCAGCGGGCGGGGCATGCTGTCGTGGCCAGCGATCTCTATGACTATGAGGGCCGGTGGCGCGCGGACAGCTGCACACTGAGGGTTTGGGACAGCGATTTCCTCGACCCGGTACACAACGGAAATGTCTGGCGTCGCATCCTGCAGGGGCGCGTCGACGCCATCATCATGAACCCGCCCTTCAGCAAGGCCGATGCCTTTGTGACCACGGCGCTGACCCGCGCGCCGCGCGTCTATGCCTTGCTGCCGCTCGGCTGGCAGCAGGGTGGCGAGGGTAGCATCGGGCGCGATGCGCTGCTCGATGGCGGCGATTGGATTCGCTATCACCCTTTCCGCGAGCGCCTGACAGACATGCACCGCGACGGCTGGGAAGGGCGCAGGACGCGCACCTCGCACAAACACGCTTGGTTTGTGTTCGGCGGGCCCGCGAGCCGCGACGAGCGTTTCTGCCGCCGCGTCGGCATCCCCTTCACCAAACGTATCAGCCTGAAGCAGCAGGGAGCCTGAGACATGGACCGCAATTATCACGCGCTGGAGTTTGTGCCGCGCCAGTCTGACCCGGAGCGCAAATGGGCGCTGTCCGTCAAGCAGCCGCTGGCTGCGCTTATCGCGAGAGGCCTCACACGGATCGTCACAAAATCTCAGGCGCCGCCGCCTGAGCTGATCGGCAAGCGCATCGCCCTGCACGCGGGCGCCGGTAACGTGCCTTACAAGGCCTTCAGCGAGCACGCCGCCGAATGGGCCAAGGCCGCGTTTGGCGCTGAGCTGCGCGACCTGCGCTACCTGCTGCCGCATGGCGGTGTGATCGCGACGGTCGAGCTGGAGGCCGCTTTCCGGATCGGGCGCGTGATCGATGGCCATGCGTGGGCCAATCCGCTCGGCAAGTTTTCTGCCCATTATGCCGGGCGCTGGAAGGGCCATGACGGCACGCGCGTCTTCGAGCAGGGTGATGTTGATGGCCGGTGGGCGTGGGCGCTGACTGCGCCTGAGCTCTGCAAGCGGACGGTTCCGCTGCGCGGCTATGGTGGCATCTTCGACCTGGAGCGCGCGCGCGAGATTGAAGCGCAGGCGCAGCAGGGAGACGCGGCATGAGCGTGCGGGGGGTGATATCGAAAAAGCGCCTGAAGCGGCTGCTGCGCATCATGGACGCTTTCGCGGCAGGCGAGAGTCGGCCATCGGTGCGCAAGCGCATGCGCCTCAGCGATTTTTCCATGGCAGACGACATGCAGCTGCTGCGCGAACATACGCGCGAGCAGCTGGAAGAAATGCTCGCCATCCGCACCGGAAAGCGCGTCCGCGTGCCGGTGAAAACCTGCGTCTATCTGGTGCGCAAGGGTGGGCATTTCGTGCCTTGCGGTAAGGAAGGCGGCCAGTATTGCCGCGATCATAATCAGGCAACGCGACCGCTCGCGAATGGCGGCAGGTCGATAAGTGTGCGCGCGCTGATCGGCGCTGGAGGGCGACTGTAATGAGTAGGCAGGATATCGAGAAAGTAATTGCTGCACTGATCAAACAGGACCGACGGGACACCTTGCGAGCGTTTGCGCTGCAGGTGGCGCGGTTGCAGTCGGCGCTCGAAGCGGCAGAGCAGGCGCTGCAGGCGCTCACTGGCGCGTTTCCGGAAGGTTTCTTTGAGGCGGCGCCGGTCGATGGGTCCGGCCTTACTGACGAGATGCTGGCGTGGGACATGACTGATTTGTCCAGCGAGGCTGTCTTCGAGCCGCTGCCGGAAGTACCGCCCGGCGAGACGGTGAGGGAAGCAAAGACGTGCGAGCCGCTGGCGGGAACCGAGACCGGCCCGCAAGCCAAGGTACTGCCGAAAGCGGCTGACAGCGTGAGGGCTGATTTCAAGGAGCGCACAAACAAGGCGCTCAAGGAAGCCGTAAAGGAAGCAGCGCGCCCGCCTTCAGCACAGAAATTGCCTGAGCCTGCCCAGAGCCTGAGCGAGGCTGATGCCGTATTGACAGCTGCAGCGAGTGCCGGAAGTGACGCGCCCGACAGCGGGCCGCGCTGGTATCAACGCGCCTGCGACCGCACGCATGTGTCGAAAAACAGGACGCTGCTCGCGATGCTGGCATCTGGCGACAAGGTCACGCTCAGTAGCGTGATCTATGCTTTCCGCCCGCCGCTGAAAGAAACCTATGCGCTCAACGTGATCAGCGATGTGCGGCGCCTGCTGAAAGAGGATGGCTGGTCGCTCGACCGGGATGCCGAGGGTGTTTACGCGGTGAGCCGGAAGGCCGTCAGCAAATGAGCGCGCCGGTTTCGGATGACCTGGCCGCACGCATATCGGCGGCCAAACAGGCGCTGGTGATCGGCGAGGTAGCTGCCGCGCTTGGTCTGAGGGGCGCGAGCCGTCCGGGCTGGGAATGCGCCGCGTGCGGCAGCGACGGCACGGTGCGCGAGCGACCGGACAGGAAGGGCGCACGCTGCAGCGTCACGGCCTGCAACAAGGGTTTCGATATCGTCGGGATGGTGATGACCGCCAAGGGCCTCAGCGCCCGCGCTTCTGTCACGTTCCTGGAGCGGGTCATCGCCGAGCGCGATGCCAAGGGCGACCGGCATGCGCCGGGATTGTTTGACAGTCAGCAGGGAGATGCAAATGGCGAAATCTAGAAGGGATGCAGGCGGGGAAGGCTTGATTGCTAATGTCGATGCGGCAGACTTCGCCAAAGCGCTCGGTCATGTATCGGGCGCGGTGGCCCGGAGGGATCTGATACCGATCCTCAACTGCGTCCTGATGGATTGCCGGGACGGCAGTATGCGGCTTGTCACGACCAATGGTGACTATGAGGCCGAAGACCGGGTGGCGCTGGCGGGAACGGCCAACAAGGATGGCGCACTCTGTGTCGATGCGCGGGCGCTGCAAGGTCTAGTCAGTCGCATGCGCGGAGAGTGTCTTGTCGTGCATAATCTTGCTGATCAGTCGATTAGCATCATGGCGGGCCGCATGCGGGCAACCTTGCCGGTGCTGCCGTCGTCCGATTTTAGTCCCATGGATGAGGACGGCACGGCCGTGCATCTTGAGATGGCGAGCGGTGTCATGCAGTCCGGATTCGGCTGTACGCTCCATGCCGCTTCGACCGAAGAGCAGCGCTACTATCTCAACGGCATTTATATCGAGCGTTCTGATGGCGACCTTTGCTTTACGAGCACGGACGGGCATCGCCTGGCGCATATTGAAGTCACGGCCGGTATCGAGGATGATTTCGACCCTGTCACCGTCCCGCGCCATAGCTTGAAGGATTTCATTGCGCTGGCAGAATGGGCTGCGGGTGAGGTCAAGGTCTCCATAGGAGAGCGGCTTTTCAGCATGGCGGCACGCGGGCGCCGGCACACTGTCAAACTGATCGATGGATCGTTTCCGGATTACCGGCGCGTCATTCCGAGAGACGCGCTGCTCAATATCACTCTGCCGGTGAAGGAGGCACGCCTCGCGCTGGAGATGGTGGTTGCGGCGAGCACCGAGCGGTCCAGTTCGGTCAAGATCGAAACGGAAGAAGGCCGTGCACTGTTCAGCGTGTCGGGCCCGTCGGGGCGGCGTGCCGAGGCTAGCGTTGAGCACACTGACATTGCGCCGGGCCTGACGGTTGGCCTCAACGGCAAATACTTGCTGCAGGCCCTGGCCCTTGCTGGGGATGAAATGTCGCTGGCCGTCACTGACGAGATGGCGCCCGTGCGCATCGAGGGCGGGGACCGGCTTGTCCAGGTCATCATGCCATTGAGGGTTTGAGTCATGAGCGGATTTGATGATGATTTTGACGGCGCCATTGAGGCGCTGAAAGAGGCCACAGACAAGGTTGTTGCCCTGCCGGGCCTCGCAGGGGGGGGGCACGGATGCGCCCGAAGCGATCAAGGATCTGCGCGAGGCGCTGGCGGAGGTGGTCAAGCAGGCGCAAATGCTGACAGCCTGGGTCTATCGGCAAGCCGATCATTACGACTCGCCGCTCGGCCATGCCGAGGCGCTGGCCAATCATTTGCGCCAAGAGGCGCCGGATACGGTGCGCCGCGTCTGCGACGCCCTGCTGAGCGGCCATGCAAGCGACCTGTCCCTGATCTTGGGGAGGTGCTGAATGACGACGCATGAAGGGCAAGGGGCGCGTGGGCCCGAGATCGATATGACGTGCCTCTTTGCGGAAGAATTTCGTCCGGAGTGCGGCTGCCCGCAAGAGCACTGGCATGTCCATGACGGGTACTGCCTTGATATCCATTTCGAGCCAGACGGGACGGCGCACGCCGTGCTGCTGGTGGAAGAGGATGACTTCGAGACCGATATCGAGGCCGCCGACATGGATGAGGCCCGCGCCAAGGCATTCGCATGGGTAGACACCAGAATGACAGGAGACGGCGCGTAATGGTCACGAAAATCACATGCGACTATTGCGATGCCGATGTGACGCATGACAGCGGCAAGAATGAATGGACGCTCAATCTTTCGTCTGTCGCAAAAGCGTACAATCCGCACCTGCCGGGCCGCCTCGCCGTGTATACGCTCCCGCCGCTGCATGGCGGGATATTCTGCTCCGTATCATGCCTTGTGTCCTATATCGCGAAAGAGCGTGGTCTGGTCATCATTGACCGGGCCGGCGGCGAGTTGGATGGCCTGCTAGATGTGATGGCCGAGCGAGCACGTCAGGTCATCGGAGAAGGGTGGACGGCAGAGCATGACGATAGCCACAGGCTGAAGGGCGAGCTTGCTATGGCGGCAGCCTGCTACGCCGCGAAAAGCACTGGAGACTACTCGGCTGAATCCTTTGCGCCTTGCGTGCGGGAGCTGAAATGGCCCTTTCCTCGCAATTGGTGGAAGCCGAAAGATCGGCGCCGCGACCTGGTGCGCGCTTGCGCCCTGATCCTTGCGGAGATTGAGCGGCTTGACCGCATGCGTGTGAAAGGGCCCGTTGATGAGTGAGGTATCCGAATTCCCGGCCCTGCGCGAAGCCATGCTGACAATCCGCCACGATATTGGCTGTGGTGGCCGCACCGATTGCCACCCGCTGTCTTTCCCCGATTCGCATGCCCAGCACGCGCCGATCGTGGATGCCTTTCTGGCCCCGCTGGATGCGGAAGCGCTGTCCGTGTTCTGCAGTGGTGAGGAATCCGAAATGAAAGAGATGTGCAGCGCCAGCAATGCGGCGCAGCTGGCGCATGATTTCCTGAATGACTTTTTCCATGGGTTCGACCCGGAATTATGCGTGCTTGGAGGCAACAATGGGTGAGGCGAAGCGAAGGGCAATGCGCGATGAGACGCGGCAGCGCATCGATGCGGCCTATGGACCGGGCGCGGCGGGCGAGATGGCGCGGGCCATCATGCCACAACTTTGCATCACGCTGTTGAAGCGCCTGGGCGGCACGGTCGAGATGCCGGTCAGCGAGCTCGATGACACGGCGCAAGACCTGATGACGGTCTCGATGCGTGACGGTGTCTTCACGTTCAAGCTGGAGAAGAAATCATGATCGGCGGTTTTGGCAGAATGCGGTCTGGAGGCGTCTCATGAGCAAGACCATGGAAATATATGAGGTCAGTGTTCAAGGCTTCGGCACGCGGCTTATCCATGCCACCAGCAGCGCCAAAGCGAAGTATGACGCCTACCTGTCAGACGTTTTCAGCGACATGCAGTTTCGCGATTTCCTCAAGATTGTCTCTGCGCGCAAGCATCACGGTGTTGTCCCCGATGGCTATACGCGCCTGCGAGAACAGTACCCGTCTGCGATCATACCGGCGCCGGGCACGAGGATAGCGGCAGAGGGCATGCGGGGCACTGTTTTGGCCGCCGTCCGGCCAACCGCCTATGTCGTGTTCCAGCCGGACCTGATGGAGCGCGAGGCCTTTGTGCATCCGATGTCCGTTCAGTTGCTTGCTGAAGCTGAGGGCGTGTCATGAGCCGGGCGGTGACAGCGAATATCGATCTTACGCGTTATCTAGACCACGCTGACAGTTTCAGTGCCCTTCGAGGGCATGGAATGGATCGGGAAGAGATCCGAATGATCCTGATCGCCAGCCAATCCGGACGAGAGCCCTCACATCGTGTGCTCAATGCTTTTGTTAAGATGCTCGGATCCGGTGAAGACAGGCTCGATGTGCTGGCGGCGGCGTGGATGATCAATAACGGTTTCTGGTGGCATTCCAGCCCTCCATTGCCGCAAGCCGAATATCTGCGACTGAAGGGAACGCTTCTCTTTGCGCAAGCGCGCATGGTGTTTGCCGTCGGGCGGCTATTCCGTGAGTTCGGGCGCGTGTTTCGGCCGGAGGCGGTCCTATGATCGGCGATTTCGGCAGGACACAGATCATGGTTTCAGAGCATGCCGTGCGGCGCTGGAGCGAGCGCCGGCTGCGCTTCGAGCGATACATATTTCGGGGTGTGACCGAGACGCGGACGCACCTTGTAACCGTCGACTGCGAGGAACCTGCCGCCTGGCAGCTGTGCGGCCAGATCGTCATGCACCCGATCTTGTATGAGCGGCTGCTCGCCAGCCCTCAGGTCGCGAACGCGGCGGTCAAGTCAAGCCCGCTAGACGAAGGGCGCCATAATGGCTTTCAGCTAGTGGATCCGAAGAACAAACCCAACCGGCGGGCAATGTCGGCAATTTTTGAAGTGGAGATACAATCATGACTGACGAGTCCGCGAAAACCACGCTTTCGGATGGATCGCCTGTAACGGGCGATCATGCCGAGCTGAAGGCTAATGGTCAGCAAAAGGGGTATGTCGTTTTGTCGGATGACGAGCGCGCCAAGGGTTTTGTTAGGCCCGTGCGCCGGACTTACGTGCACAGGACGTGCGGGGCTGCGACAACAATGGGCCTGCCCATCGCCGAAACCTTTGCGCGCAAGCCCGACTTCTACACCGGTACATTCTGCGCAAGTTGCAACGCGCACTACCCGCTTGAGCAGTTCGTCTGGCAAGGCACGGGCGAGCAGGTTGGCAGCTAAGCCTATGGTCACACCAGACACGCAAGCACGCGCGCCCTGAGCCCGCGCCGCGCAGGCGCGGCCTGACGCCAGAGTATTGATTTTATTGAACACGCGGGACGTGAACGCGAGCGGCTTGCCGGAAGGCAGGCGAACCGGGTTCGCGTCCTCGCGTATCCAGACGGTGGAGGATTTACATGAGTTTCGAGCTGGGAGAGGCCATTCGGCGTTGCGGCCTGGAGACCGGCGCGCGGCGGGCGGTGCTGGATGCGCTGGCCTGCTATACTGACGTGGAGACGGGCCTCGCGCGCGTCAGCCGCGTGAGCGTGGCGGTGCATGCGGGCATCGTGGAAAAGACGGCACAGCGCGTGCTCAATGACCTGTGCAGCGATGTCGAGCTGGCCGGGCTTGTGCGGCGCGTGCGCGAGGCCTCAGGCCGTGGCAACCCGGCTGTCTATCGTGTCGACATCGCGCGGCTTGAAGCGCTGTCCGATGCCATGAAGGCAGCAGGGCGGCGCGTGTTCGCAGGCGTGGGCAAGCGATTGTCCGATGCCGGAATGATCGGACGCAAGGCCAGCCCTGAGAACGTGCGCGCGGTGTTCACAGAACTGACCGAATTGCTGCGCGAGGAAGACCAGCCGGTTGTGCGCCGTCTCGTCGAGAGCCATCGCGCGGCGTTCGAGGCCGCCCTTGCGCGATCGCGCGAGGTCGAGGTCATCGGCATGAAAGTCGTGCCGGGCGGGCCCGATGTGCCGCCGCTGGCGCCTGTGGATAAGCCTGTGGAAGGCGCGAATAAAGGGGGACATTCCGTCCCCGTTTCTGGGGCTGAAAGGGGGACATCTCGTCCCGAAAGGGGGACATTTCGTCCTACCCCCTATAATAAGGATTCTTCCCCCTCAGGGAATATCACCTTGGCGCGCGAGGCGCTGCCGGTTGAGAAAATTCTCGCATCGCAGGCCTGCGCCATCGGCGATTGTGTTTTCTCGGTCGAGGGCCTGCTTGCCCATGCCACGCTGAACCGCCGTGAACGGATCGAACTGGTCGACGCCCTGCATGGCCGCATGATGCGCGTCAGCCCTGCAGGCCTGCTGGCCATCCGGGCCTATGACGCCAAGGATGCGGCGGAGGTCGAGGCGCGCTGGCTGGAGCCGCTGGTGAGCTGGGCAGGCAGTGTCGGGCTGTCTGGAGTGGTGATTGATGCGGCCTTTGCGCCGAAAGATGCGATGACAGCAGCGGAGGCAAGCGCATGACACGGAAACGTCAACGGCCCGTTCTGGGCACGCCGCTCGGCCCCAAAGGGCGCAAGGCGCTGGCGACACGCGTGAAGGCGATCAACGCGAAGGGCGACGCCGCTCGCGAGAGGATCGCAGCCAGAACCGGCAAGGCGCCGGGCAAGGCACCGGCCAAGCGTGCGGTGGCTTCGGCGGCTGGCATCGAGCGCGAGATCGCCCGGACCGAGGCGCGGGTCGATGGCCTGCTGGCGCGCGGCGCCTATACCGAGGCCGATCAGGCAGGCCGCACGCTGGCCGGGCTGGTGACGCGCAAGCGCCGGGCTGACAGGGCCAAGGCGCAGGCCGAGACGCGGCGGGCGCGGCTGGATCGTTTTGCCCTGCTGGTGCAGCGCTCGGCGGTGCTGACCGATTGGCATGAGGAAGTTGCCGACCGTTGGCTTGCCGCCATGGACGCCGCTGCCGATGGCCTGCTGCAGCGGGCCGCTGTGCCTGATGAGGCGCCAGACGAGGAACTGCCCGCGCGTGACCCGGTAACGGGCAGGCGGGCGAAGCCTGAGCTCGAAGGGGCTGCGATCTACCTGCGCGGGCGCAGCGTCCTGGATCGCTGGAAGAAAGCCGTGCCGGTGTCATCGGTCGAGCTGCATGGGCGCAAGGTGCCCGCCACGTTTGACCCGAAAGCCGTGAAGGCGGCGCGCAGGGCACCGGGCGACGGTATGCCTGCGCAGGCGCTGGCCAAGCGCGAGAAGGCTGACAGGCTGTCGCTGGCCTTCAGTGCGGCCCTCGAAGCGGCAGGCCATCCGGCATGGTGCGAGGCGGTCGCGATTCGCGTGATTCGCCATAATGAGGGTGTCGTGGCCTCCATGAAGGCGCTCGGCATCTCCCATTGGGCGAAGACTCAGGAGCAACTGTGTACCGCAATGGCTGCGGGGCTTTCAGGGGTGGCGCTGGCGCTCGGTATGGCTGTGGATAAATGAAGGCGGTTGACAGCACGACGAGATGGGTGCCCTTTCGCCATGTTGCCAGACTGCGGATCGAAGGGGGCCAAGGCCCTCCGGTTTGCTCAAACGATCCTCATACGGCACACCTCCCCATGACCTTGCCCTGCAGCCCAAGCCTCCCCTAGGCTCGCGCATGGCGTTCTGTGTTCCTCCCCCGGTGCATATGACGTTGGACTGCAGGGCATCCTTTGGGCACCCGCTCAGAGGGTCCGGCATGGAACGGGAGAGCTCAGTCTCTAGGCTCACTAGAAGTCAAAGCATGGGCGGCAGGTCTTTCGGGCCTGTCGCCCTTTTGCTGTCAGGAGGTGACCCATGGCCACGCAGCCGCCACGACTGAAGCCCATCGGACAGCGAGGCGCAGCCCAGCTCGTCATACAGCAGCCGGATGGCTTCGGTGATGATGGCAGGCTGAGCTCGACAGCACGCGGCTACGGCTCACGCTGGCAGCGGGCGCGCAAGGGCTTCCTCGCCAAGCATCCCCTCTGCGCCATGTCGGCGACCGAGGGCAGGCTCGTCGCGGCTGAGGTGGTCGATCACTGGTATCCGCATCGCGGTCTGAAGTGGCTGTTCTGGATGCGCCCCCTATGGGTGCCCATGACCAAGGCTTGGCACGACGAGGCCAAGCAGAGGCTGGAGGCTCGCGGCGAGGGTGCCCTCGACGAGCTCGGCATGCAGATCGGTCTCACGCCCCTGTCGCTGCTGGAGCCGGAGCGCGTCGCCGAATGGCGCGCGGCGGCGGTCAAACCGGGGGGGAGGGTCCAATATAGGCCCCTCGGACGTTAGACCGGCGGGGTAGTCAAACTTTCTCTGCGGAGGATTTTTGCGGAGGATTTTTTTTTAAGAGGTTGCCATGACAGATGCGGATGAAATGCCCGTCGGTGGCATGCTGGCTGATGAGGTTCTGATCGATGGCGGTGCGCCGCAAGAGCTCAGCGACTTCGGTAAACGGGTCTGGGCATCGGAAACGCCCGCCATGCTTCGCGCCGGACGGCTGAAGAATACGGACCGCTCGGTCTGGATGCGTTACTGCCAGCTTGTCGGCGACTATTGGGAAGCCGAGACACGGCTCGGCGAAAAGGGCGGGCGCTACTATCAGGTGCCGACCACGTTCCAGCACAAGGAAGGCGCGATCACGTACTTGGAGCGCGAGCGGCCAGAGTCCAAGTATCAGCGGGCGCTGCTTCCGGAGATCCGAATGCTGGAAGATCGCCTCGCCCGCTCGCCGCTTTCACGCGCCAACTTGATCAGCAAGGGCGCGCAGGGCGGTGGCAGCGCTGACCTCTTTGGCAATCCAGACAATGGCACCGACGAGCACTCAGAGCGCTCTGACCCTGCATCCTTCAACTGATGAGGCGCGGGCCTTCGGCGAAGCACATGCCGAGGTCCGTCACCGCATCGGAGAGTTGGAGGCCCGCCGCGACAAGCTGGCGAAGAAATGCGCGTCGCTACGTGGCGAAGCCGCACGCCTTAGCAAGCATGGTGCGCAGACTGACCAAGTCAGGCCGCTGGAGCGAAAGGCTGATGGGGTCGACAAGAGTATTGCCCAGCTGGATAAGCAGATCGATGCGCTTGCGCAGTTTCGGCGCATCTGGGGCTTCACCGATGACCACGGCAACAACTGGTTTTTCGACCGCTATGCGGGCGAGCGGGTCATTCGCTGGATCGAGACTTTCTGCGTTCACAAAAAAGGGCAGTGGCGCGGTCAAAAGCTGAAGCTGGCGCGCTGGCAACGCAAGATCATCCGGCAGATATTCGGCTGGAAAACGCCTGAGGGCTTCCGCCGTTTCAGTGAAGCGTGGATCGAGATCGCGCGGAAAAACGGCAAGTCGACGCTTGCGGCGGCCATTGCGCTCTATCTCATGATCGGCGACCGCGAAGCTGCCGCCGAAGTCTATGCCGTTGCAGGCAGCCGCGAGCAGGCCGCGCTCGTCTATCGTGACGCCTATGCGATGGTCGAGCTCAACCCGGCGCTCAGTGAGCAGATTGACCTGCTCAAATATGAGATGAAACACCCGCGCTCGGACTCGCTGTTCCTGGCGATGGGCACGAAAAACCAGCACGGGCTCAACCCTTCCGGCGCCATCGGCGACGAGGTGCATGAGTGGAAAAAGCGCGACCAGTATGAGGCCATCACGTCTGCGGACGGCGCGCGCAATCAGCCGCTATTCGTGTTCATCACGACCGCCGGCTATGACCTGGAGACGCTTTGCGGCGAGCTCCATTTGCGCGCGATGCAGGTCGCGCGCGGGCTGGTGTATCAGCCGGACCTCTATGTCCGCATCTATACGCTCGATCCGGGCGACGATTGGAAAGACGAGGCCAATTGGGGCAAGGCCAATCCGGGCCTTGAATATGGCGCGCCGAAGATATCGGCCCTCAAAAAGGCGTTCCGGAAGGCATACGGTCGACCGGCTGAAGAGAATAGCTTCAAGCGCCTGCGCCTCAATCTGTGGACGGATAGCGTTTCCGGATGGATACGCCGCGAGACATGGCTCGGCTGCGAGAAACCGATCGATTTCGGGCGTCTCAAAGGTGCGAAATGCTGGGCCGGTCTCGATATGGCCTTGGAGAAAGACCTGTCTGCCCTTGTGCTGCTCTTTGAGCCGGACAACGCGCTCTATCCGGGCAAGTGGGTAGTCGGCTCGAAATTCTGGTGTGCCGGTGAGTACGCGAAAAGCCGCGAGTCCGGCGACAATATCTCATATCCGAAATGGATCGGGCAGGGGCTGCTCGTGGAAACGCCCGGCAACACGGTCGACTTCGACTTCATCGAGAAAGACATCATCGCCACGCTGTCGCATTTCGACGTGCAGGCGCTCGGATACGACAAGGCATTCGCTCACCAGATGATCCAGCACATCATGGCGGCTGGCGTTCACTGCGTCGAGGTGCCTCAGACGATTACGGTCCTGGCGCAGCCAACGGCCGAGTTCAGCCGGAAAGTTCATGGCGGTGAGCTGGTCCATGGGGGCCACGAAATCATGAATTGGTGCATCGCCAACACGGAGGTCAAGCATAACGTGAACGGACAATACAGGCCTCTAAAGAACGCCAAGGCTGCGCGGAATGATGGCGCGGTTGCCGCCGTCAACGCGCTGGCGCCCGTGATCCACGGTGAGCAGATTGAAGATAGCGTCTACAAGACGCGCGGCGCGCTGGTTCTCTGATCATGGCGAAGGGAAAGGGCGTTATCGCGTCGACACTCGGTTGGCTGTCTGGCGGTTGGGCGAAGGACGCATCGCAGGGTGTGCGATCCGAGGGCGCGCTCGGCACCTCGAAAGAGATTGCCGACTTCATTCGCGGTGGCGGTGGCAACATGGCCGCGACCGGCAAGCCGATCACCAGTGAGCGTGCTATGCGGCTCGCCGCGTTCTATCGCGGCGTCAACCTGCTGACGGGCGTGCTGGCTGGCGCGCGCATCGACATCCGCGAGGCTGGAACAATGCAGGTGCTGCGTGATCATCCGCTCAACAGAATACTCAATCGCAGCCCGAATGGCTGGCAATCCGGTTATGACTTCAAGCGCTACCTCATGCAGTCGGTGCTGTTGCGGGGTAATGGGTACGCCTACAAGGTCCGTAGTCGGATCGGAGACCGCAAGCTGCTGCGTCTCATTCCCATGGCGCCGGACAGCGTCAGTTGCGAGCAGCTCGACGACCTCAGCCTGCGCTACACCTATATGCGCCGCGATGGCGTCCGCATGACGCTGACGCAGGATGAAGTGATGCACATCCGGGGCATGTCGCTCGACGGCGTGCTGGGCGTCTCGATCCTCACCTATGCCCGCGAAGTGCTGGGCATCGGAGACGCAGGACAGGAACACGCTGGGCGGGTTTTCAAGAACGGCAACTTTCTCGATACGGTGCTGGAGACCGAGAAGGAACTGGGCGCCGAGGGCATCAAGAACCTTCGCCAAAGTCTCGACCAGTATCGCGGTGACGATCCGTCGAGTCGCACGCTTGTCCTGGAGCAAGGCACTCAGCTGAAGCAACTGCAGATGTCAGCCCGCGACACTGAGTTTATCCAGCAGCGCAAACTGTCGATTATCGAAATTGCGATGTTCCTGGGGGTGCCTCCGGCCTTGCTGGGCTTCATGGAGGGTGCGCCCGCCCTCGGTGGTGGCGGTATGGAGCAGATTTCCATCGGCTTCCGCACCTATACGCTGGTCGACTGGTTCGAGGCATTCGAGGGCGCCATCGAGCGCGACCTGCTCGGCGATGACATGAGTATCGAAGCTAAAGTTGATGATACCGGCCTTGTGCGTGGCGACTTCGCGACACGCTGGACCGGCTGGACGCGCGCCCTGCAATTCGGCGCGATGAACCCTGATGAGGTTCGCCTGCGCGAGGGCCTTCCGCCCCGTGCGGACGGAACCGGGGGCAATTTCTATCCGCCGCCAAACATGGCTTCAGCCGCGCGACAAGGAGACTGATATGCTGCGCCTCGATACCTCTGCGAAATCCCTTTTGCCCATGGGCCTGCACGTCATGGCAAGCCTAGCCGACATGCCCGCCTTTGATGCGGGCGCGTCTGCTGACCAGCTCAGCTGGTGCCCGCGCGATGATGTCATGGCGCGCTGGCAGCCTCAGATGCGAGCGCCCTCTGCGCAGGCTGAAAACCGCATCGAGATTTATGAAACAATCGGCGAGGATTGGTATACGGGCGGCGGCGTCACATCGAGCTCGATTGCGCGCCAGCTGGAGAAGATCAGCGGCGATGTCGAGGTTGTGATCAACTCGCGCGGCGGTGACTATTTTGAGGGCGGCGCGATCTACAATCAATTGCGCGCTCACAAGGGCAAGGTGACGGTCAAGGTCATTTCGCTGGCCGCGTCTGCTGCCTCGGTCATCGCGATGGCCGCTGATGAGCTGCTGATCGGCGATAACGCCTCGATCATGATCCACAATGCCTGGCTGATCGCCATCGGCAACCGCAATGATTTCGACAAGGTGTCTGATACGCTGACGCAATTCGATGAGGCCATGGCCCGGCTCTATGCCCGGCGCACGGGCGCCTCTCAGAAAGATGTTGCTGCATGGATGGATGCTGAAACATGGTTTACCGGCGCGGCGGCTGTCGACGCAGGCTTCGCCGATGCGCTGCTGGAAGACGAGCCTGTCGAGACAGGCGACCCGGCAGCCAACGCCACGCAGCGCGCCGAGGTGCGCGCCGCGTGGGCGCTGAAGAAACAGAATCCGGATTTGACCCGCAAAGAATGCCGCGCGCTTCTTTCGGACCTGAAGGGCAAGCCGCGCGCTGTCCGTGAAGATCCGCACACAGAACCGGGCTTTGAAGTCGCGGTTCAAAAACTCATCTCCAAAATCAAGGATGCCGCAGCATGAAACCTGCTCATATTCACAACCCCGGCGAACTCCGTGGCGTTGTCTCGATCCGTTCCGATGTCAGCGCGCTGGCCTTGGTGCAAAGCCTCAACACGGCCTTTGATGATTTCAAGGCCACAATGACGCAGCGCGAAAAGGACAATGATGTCCTGCTCGCCGAAAAGGAGAGCAGGCTGCAGGCTGCAATGTCTGAAATTCAGTCTGCACTCGACGCTCAAAGTGCTGATCTTGATCAGCTCCGCATGGGTGCGCGAGGCGAACCGGGTTCGCAAGCGACGCCTGAGGCTCACGCCCATATGCAGGCTTGGGAAACCTACATGCGCACCGGCGATGGCGAGCGGCAGCTCGATCAGCTCGGCCTGGCGCGGGGCGACGTTCAATCGACGCTTATCAATCGGATCAACGCTGCCGGTTCGGTTGGCGCTGGCGACAAGGGCGGCTTGCTCGCTCCGGTCGAGTGGGATCGCACGATCACGGATTCCCGCGTCGATATCTCGCCAATGCGGCGGTATGCGAGCCAGCAGAGCGTGACGGGCCAAGGCTTTATCAAGCTATTCAACATGCACGGTGCGGGCTCTGGTTGGGTTGGTGAAACGGCAGCTCGACCAGAAACCAATTCGCCGGACCTGAAGGCTTACGCTTACAGCTTTGGCGAAATTTACGCGATGCCAAGCGCCACGCAGCAGATTCTCGATGACTCTGAGATCGATTTCGCTGCTTGGCTCACGGGTGAAGTCGAGACCGAGTTCGCAACGCAAGAGGGCACTGCCTTCCTCACGGGCGACGGCACGAACAAGCCGCGAGGCCTGCTGACATACAACGCCACAACCGAGGCGGCTCTGGCGGCAAACCTTCGCCATCCGCTCGGACCTATTAAGGAGGTTAATTCCGGCCTCGCGGATACTGTCGCAACCGATGGCCTGATTGATCTGCAGTATGATCTGCCGAGCGATCGGTCGCAGGGTGCCGGCTACTACATGAACCGCAAAACGATGGCGGTCATCCGCAAGCTGAAGGATGGCGACGGCAACCTGATCTGGGCGCCTACCTTGGCGGCTGACCAGCCGTCGACGCTGCTCGGTTCACCTGTGTTTGAGCTGTCTGGCATGCCGGACGTGGCGGCCAATGCCGTGCCGATCTTCTTCGGCAATATGCAGATGGTCTATCGCATCTTTGACCGTGTCGGCATCCGCATCCTGCGCGATCCTTACACGGCCAAGCCTTACGTTCTGTTCTACACGACCAAGCGCGTCGGCGGTGGCCTGTGGAATCCAGAATGGGGCCGCTATCACCGGATCGCTGTCAACGCCTAAGGCGGACGTCAACGGACTAATGAGAGGGCGGGCCATGCGGCCCGCCCTCTTTTTGTAAGAGCCAAGGAAATCTTCACAAAGGAAACCAATGTCATGAAAGCCAAACGCGTATTTCGGGGCGTGCCAACCGGCGAGTTCTATCCGGTCACCTATCAGCCTGGCGATGTCATTCCGCCCGAGCTGGTCAGTGCTGCGAAGGCTGTCGACGCTGACAAAGAGCTGCCTGAGGGCTCGCTGCCGCCTAAGGTCGAGCCTACCTCTGTGAGCCAGCGCGGGGCCGATGGCACGTCAGGGCGCTCGGTCAAAGGCAAGGGCAAAGGCAAGGCCAAGGCCGATGACGAGGGCGGTACCGAAGACAACGGCGACGCTGACGACAATGCCGGAACTGAAGGCAGCGGCAACTCTGAAGACAATGCCGGTAGCGAAGGCGATGGCGCCGGTGACGACAATGCTGGTTCTGAAGCCAATGCCGACGATGCCGGTTCCGGCGATCCGAAGCTAGCCGGGCTGGGCTGATCGATGCGCCCGCTACTCGTGACGCCGCCGGACGGTAAGGTCTTATCGGTCGAGGCCGTCTCAGAGAATTTGCGGATCGGCCACAATGATGACGATGACCTCATTGCAGGCCTGATCGTCGCGGTGACCAGTTACCTCGATGGCCCTTCCGGCATCCTGCGAAACTGCCTCATCGATCAGGTCTGGGCTATCCGTGGCGAGCGCTGGGCTGATATGCGGATCGGCCTTGGCAATGCGGAATCCATCGAGCGCGTGAGCTACTGGCCTGCCGATGGCAGTGCCGAGGTGGTGATGGATGCCAGCGCCTATCGGATCGGCATCGATATGAACGGCTCGCGCCTCATCCTGCGTGATGGGGCGCGGCCCGCGCTTGCGGATCGCGCAGACGCGGCCACGGTGCACTTCAAGGCGGGCTATGGGCCAAAAGGCACGGACGTGCCCGCCGCCGTGCGGCAGGCCATGCACCTGCTCGTCGGTCATTATTACAAACATTCCGAGGCGGTCATTACAGGCACACGTCCGACTGAGCTGCCAATGGGCGTGCAGTCCCTGCTGTCGCCCTTTCGCCTGCAGGGGGTCTGATCGTGGTCACGAGCCTGAAACCGAGTGGCTGGCTGGCCACGGGCGCTGCGCTCGACCGGCGCGTTGCCGTGTTCAAACCCGCGCCCCTCGAAGAGGGCTTTGCGCGCGAGATAGGCGAGCCTGAGCCGGTGGTGGACAGGCGCCCGGCTGCGATCCTGCCTGCCGGTGGCGCTGAGGGCCCTGCAGCGGGCGCGCGTCAACCGGGCGACCGGGTCATCATCGTGCTGCGATGGGAGCACGCGCTGGCTGACGTGAGTACGTCTTGGACCGTGAAGAATGTGCGCAGCGGGCGCGCCTACAACATTATGCAGGTCGATGACACGGAACGTCACGACCGCTGGATTTATCTTTTGTGCGAGTACGGAAAGGAAGGCGCAAATGCCTGATGTCAAAGCCGCCCCTCAGGCTGAGGGCTATGAAGTGATCTTTGCTGCGAAATGGGTCGACACAACCCGGCATGGCTACATGAAGGATCACTTGCCATCGGAAAAGCCGGTCTGGCTTCCAACTCTGGCCGCCAATGCTGCCGTTGCCAGCGGGAAGGCGACGCGCTGCAATCCAGAGGCGGATGGCGCTGACGACGCGGGCGACGCCGCCGAATAATGGGCGATGTCCGGATCAAGGGTAAAGAGCGTTTTCGGCGCCAGCTACACCGTCTCGGCGCAAATATCGTCGAGGAATTGAAGCCGGAACTGGAGCGCAATGCGCGCGATCTTGAGGCGGCCATTCGCCCGGATATTCCAAAGGCTGAGGGCGACCTCGAAACAACGCTCGATGCTTATGAGGTTACCGACAGTAACGGGCAGGCCTGGCGCGTTGTCGAAGGCGCTGCGCGCGGCACGGGCGGCAAGGGCTTCTATGCGACATGGCAGGAATTCGGATGGTTTGGCCATTCGGGTTCGCCACACTTTTTCTATCACGTCCGACGCTTGCGGGTGCGCTTCAGGGCGCGGCTGAGCCGCGCTGCGCGCAAAGCGATCATGAGGAATTTCAGGAATGGCGGCTGAGTTTGCGGAACTGCCCGAAAAGTATGAGCTCGCGCTCGGTGATTGGCTGGCCGCGCACGCAGGCGTCAAGGCGGCTTTCGGTGCGAACCCGGTTCGCATCCACTCAGCTGTCGATGATCGCTCAAAGATGCCGTGCATACAGACTGGCGAGGATGCTTTTCGTCCGGCGGATCGGCAGGGTGTTGCTGCGCGCGTCGTCAGCAGCCGCATTCACATCTGGACCCGCGAAAGCGGCATGATCCTGCTGAAGCGGATCGGCGGCGCAGTCGGCGGGGCACTGACGATCACTGATGCCGATGGTGTCAACAATGGTTTCGATGTGGCTGGCTTCCGGCTGGTATTCGGCGAGATGGTGCTGGAGAAATACATGCGTGATCCAACCGATAATGTGCGCCATGGCGTGCTGGATTTCGAGATGAGATTCGAACCGGCGGCCTGACGCCTGGTCCGATAAGCCCGCCCGGAGGCGTTTCCGGGCATTCCTGAAAACCAAAGAAAGGAGCTGCGCCCATGGCCCAGCCACCCGTTGATATTGGCCGCCGCGTCGCCATCCTCGTCGAGGAAGTCGGCACGCCGGGCACTTATACAAAACTCAGCTTGCTGAATACGAACAAGTCAATATCCAAGCAGATCAATGTTGCGACAGCGCCGGTGCCTGACGATGCTGATCCGATTGCGATCACGACTGACATCTCCTATCCGACAAGCATTGCCCCGCCGACATTGTCGGGCGAAGGCCAGTTCTCTCCGGAATCCTTTGCTTTTGTCGATAACTGGATGGAAGAGGGCGGCGCTGCGCGCAATATTCGCATCGTACTCTATAGCAAGACGGACGGGACAACCGTGCTCGGCTATTGGCAAGGTGAAGGCTTCCCCTCGCAGCTTGATTTCACGGGCGGCGACGCTGAGATCATGACGGCGTCGACCACGTTCACGATCACGGGCTCGCTGCCATTCACGACCGGCGCGCCAGCCTGATGCGCAAGGGAGAGGTTGTCCTTGAGTTGGATGGCCAGTCGTTCACGGGCCGGATGCCAATTCCGGCCCTTGAATTCCTGCAGGAGCGGACTGGCAAGCATCCGATTGCTGTCGTGCGCGCCTTCGAGGCTGAGGAAGAGTTGCCGAGCTGGAGCGACACAATCCTTATCGCGGGCCTGCGTGGCGGCGGTATGGATCTCGCCCTCGCCGAGCAGCTGATCTCAGGCGAGACGCCCATATTCATCCCCTTTGCTGAAAAGCGCATGATCGCGCTGGCGCTGCTCCTGTCCGGTCTTTACGCGCCGGTCTCCGGCGGGGCGGCCGATGAGGGAAAAAAGCCGCTGACATTCCGGATCAAATGGATTTCGCGGCTATCTGGGGCAACGCGCTCATTATGGGCTTTGCTTCGGAAATCAGCCAGCTGACGTTCTGGGAATACGTCGCCTTCCGCGATGCCTGGAATGCCGCGAACAATCCGGACGGTCCGGAGTCCGAAAAATTGGAAGCGCCTTCGCGAGAGGACGCCCTAGCATGGTTTAATTCTGATGTCTGATGACAACGTCCAAGCTCTGATTGCCGAGCTGTCTCTGAATACTCGCAGAATTGAAGGGCAGCAGGTCCGCCTGCTCAGAAAGTTCGACACGACATTTGCGGGTATTGAGAAGAATAGCTCTAACCGGCTTTCCAATGTTGAGCGCCGGGCCGAGCAGATGTCCCGCAACGTCCGCCGGGCGATTGCTGCCATTGCGCTCGGTGTTGCTGGCCGAGAGGTGGTTGCCTACGCGGATGCGTGGACGGACCTAAATAACAAGGTAAAGGCGGCGGGTGAGGTCTCCGGCATACAAGGCCGGGCGATGCAAGACCTCGCGGCAGACGCGCGCGCAACACGGTCCGAAATTGAGCCATATGTCGACCTGTATTCGCGAATACTGCGGGCAGGTAAAGGCATCGCTGCAAGTGAGGCCGAAGTCGCCAAGGCCACGCAGATCACGGCAAAGGCCTTCGCTGCCGGTGGCGCTTCGGCGGGCGAGCAGGCGGCGGGCATTCTTCAGTTGGGGCAGGCGCTCGGCTCAGGCTTTCTGCAGGGCGATGAGCTCCGGTCTATTCGGGAAAACGCGCCGCTTGTTGCCAAGGCGGTTGCGGACGCAATGGGCGTTTCCATTGGCGAGCTGAAGGCGCTCGGCGCCGAGGGTAAGCTCACGTCTGAGGTTGTCTTCAAAGCGCTCCTGGCTGCTGAGGATTCGATCAACAGTGCATTTGCGGTGACAACGCCGCGCGCTTCGCTCGCGGCCACGCTGGCATTTGATAATCTAAAGCTGAAGATTGGCGAATACCTTGTGGACGGTGAGCAGGTTGCCAGCGTCTCTGGTGCGGCTGCGGATGCGATCAATTTCGTCGCTGATAATCTCGATACGATGGCCGATGCGATCATTGTCGGAACGGCTGCGCTGGCCGGGTTTTTCGGGACTCAGGGGCTGCTGGCTGTGGCGGCCAGTCTCAACAAGGTAGCTGTAGGCGCGACGGCGGCAGCGAAAGCCATGGCGCTGCTGCGTGCTGCGCAGGCATTTCTTATGGGTCCGGTGGGCATCGCGATGGGAATTGCCGCTATCGCAGGCGGCTTGGCCTATCTGTCGCTGAGCGGCGAGGATGCCGCCGATGCCATCGGAAATGCAGAAGAGGCCCTCAGAAAGTACGGTGAGACCGGAAAGCGAATTCAGGGCGACACTGAGACTTTGGCGACCCTCAATGACACGCTCAGGGAAGCCATTGAAAACCAGCAGCCAGCGATTGAGGCGACGGCGCGAGCTGACATTGCGGCGCTGACATCACGAATTGCAAAGAACAAAGAGCTGCAGCAGGTGCTGGCCATCACGGCGCAGGCTGAGCTGGCGCGGGCAAAAACCGAGCAGTCTAAACTTGTGTCTCCGGATATGCTGCGGCCCGGTCTGGACGATCTGGCCACGCCTGATGAGCGCAAGCAGTACGGCATGTTCCTGCGCGAGGGGCTTGGGGATGATGAGGTCAATCGGCGCAAGGCGGCTTATGAGCAGACCGTCCTGGACTCGATACAAAAGCAGCTGGAGGTAACGGGTCGCGTCTCTGACGAAGAGCAGCGCGTTCTGGATTTCGTCGCAAAGCGTGCGGAGCTGGAGGCGCAAATTGCTGCGCTTCAGGATCAGATCAGCACGACTATGTCGGGCAGCACTGCGCCGACTGGTGAGGGCGCGGGTGCCTCTACGGACGCTGGAGGTTCCGGTTCGGGCGGCGGATCGAAGGCCACGGATTCGGAGCGCAAGGCGGCTCAGGCAGCCCTGAAAGAGCTAGAGCTGGCCGTTATGGCGACCTATGACGCTGAGCGGCAAGTCGCTGAAGATACCTATCAAGAGCGGCTGAAGGCTATTGAGACGCTGGGCCTCGTGGGCGAAGAGGCGGCCAGTAGAAGGCAGGCGGCTGAGCTGGCGCGGCAAAAAGAACTCAAGCAGATCGATGCTGATGAGAAGAAGGCGCTGGAAGACAAGGGAAAGCGTCAGCGGGAATTGAATGCCGATGCGCAGGCGGCGCTTACAGAGCTCCAGCGCGCCATCATGTCGACCTATGATGCCGAGCGCGCAGTTGCCGAGGATACTTATCGCGAGCGGCTCGCGGCTATCAAGACGCTGGGCCTCAAAGGTCAAGAGGCTGCGGATCGGCAGTTGGCAGCTGAGATTGAGCTCCAGAATGAGCGCAGCCGCATCGCAAAGGAAGAAAGCGAAGAGAAGGCCGAGCAGGCCAAGGCCGCGAAAGACCTCGCCGACAAGGAAATTGACCTTGTGCAGCGAACGCTCGATGCGCGCGACCGTGCAGCTGATCGATCGATTGCCATCGCGCTGCGTGAATTCGAGGCACGCCGCAAGGTGCTCGAAACGTCTTTCGCGGACACGCCGGAAGGCAATGCCCGCAAGGCCGAGGCGCTCGATGCGCTCGATCAGGAAGAGGCGACATTCAAGGTAAAGGCGCGGGACGCCACGACCGGCTTCGAGACCGAGAATCCGGTTCAGGCGCGCATCAAGCAGATTGAAGAGGCGGCGCAGCGCGAGCTCGACCTGGAGGCCGAGAAAAAGGCGACGCTGCTTGATTATGAGGAAGAGTATGAGGCGCGTCGCCTCGAAATCATTCAGGCCTCTGAAGATCAGATCGCCGAGGTCCGGAAGGCTGCTCTGGCCGCTCAGCTGGGAGCAGCGGCGGATGTGTTTTCCGGCATGTCTGGTCTGGCTAAGACATTCGCTGGCGAGCAGTCAGGTATCTACAAGGCCATGTTTGCGACCGAGCAGGCCCTCAGGGCTGGGCAGGCGCTGCTCGCCGCGCCTGCCGCTGCCGCGAAGGCCATGGCCGAGGTGCCGTATCCCTTGAACTTCGCAGCGGCTGCCATGGTCTACGCGTCGGCCATGTCGCAGGTCGCGAAGATCGGCTCGGTTTCGCCGGGCTTCAAGGATGGCGTGGTCGACCTCATGGGGCCGGGTACGGGGCGGTCCGACAGCATCAATATTCGGGCCTCGAAGGGCGAAAGCATCATCACGGAACCCGGCACGCGGAAGAATAGGAACGTGCTGAAGATGATCAATGCCGGTGCAGATGTGGAGGCCATGCTTTCGCGCGTCAGCGCGCCGGTGAGTGCCAGCCCGGCCTTCCTGACCTCTGGCGGGCGCCAAATCAATATCTCAGGCTCGCGCTTTGTCTTCAACGGTCCGGTCGACCGCGAGTCGCTGCCGAGCATCCGGGCGATGCTTGACCAGCGCGAGCGCTCGCTCGTCGGCACGATTGAAGACGTGATGGCACGCGACCGCGTGCAAACCACACCGCGACACAAACGCGATAAATTCATGAGGGGTAAATCATGAGCGCAGGCGAGCTGGCGCCCAGCCTCGGCATTATCGAGGCGACCTGGGAGCGCAATGAAAATCAGACGGCCTCGACCTCGAATGATGGCGAGTCCGATGTGCTGGAGTTCGCCGATCCGTTCTGGACGGCGAAAGTCAAAGTGACGATCACCAGCCGCGACCAGTTCGACATATGGGACAGCTTTTTCGCGCGGCGCCAGCTCAGCGTGAATAGCTTTACCATGTGGCGCTCGCTGCGCGTGCGCCCGCGCGATCCGCTGATCACGTCAGATGCCGGGCTCGCGCTGAGCGGCATCGATGTCGGCGCCAGCACGATATCGCTCACGGGCTATGGCATAGGCCGCAAGGCGAGCCTTGGCGACATGATCGGCTACCGCACGGCAGGCAATGGCTATTGGGTTGGGCAGGTGGTGCAGGAAGCGACGGCGAACGGCACGGGGGCGATCACGGCCAGCGTCTGGCCGCGCCCTGCTGCGCCGCATGCCACGACGCCAGCGCCGCGCCGGTTCAAGGCGCTCGGCGAGTTCAGGATGATCAAAGCGCCAGACCCGAAGGAAGCCTACATGGATTGGGATTATCGCTTTGAGGCGGAGCAGGTGCTGCGCTGATGACCCGGCTTGCTCGCTGGTTCCTGGACATAGAGCTCGATACGGAAACGCTGCGCTGGTGGAGCGGCAGGGGCCCGATCACTTTTGACGGCTACACCTATACTGGCCTCGGCACGCGCTGGAAAACGCCGGACAGCCTGAAGCGGTCCGCGTCGCTGAAGTCTGAAAAGCTGGAGCTTGAATTCGACAGCGGACGCCAGACGGATAATTCCGATCCGATTGGCGCGCTGCTCGACAAGAAATGGCACCTGAGGCCTGTCAGGCTGCGCCGGGTGGCGTGGGACGCCGGAGACTTGCCGGACGATGGCGACCTGCTGGAAGACGAGCGCGGGCGTATCCAGAACCTTCCTGACGTGCTGCAGAGCGGCAAGCCTGCAACGCTGACCATGGAAATCGAAAGCGGCGTCCTGAAGTATCTGGAGCGCCGGAATGAGAAGCGCACACCTGCCGGGCAGAAAGCGGTCTTTCCGGATGATCTGGGCTTTGACCTGATCACGCAGCTGCAGGGCGCGACACTGATCTGGAATGACAAGCACAAGAAAGTAGGCCGCGCCCAGATCGAGCTGCAGGATGAATACAAGCCGGAGCCGCGCAAGTTCGCGCTCGGTCGATTTGTCAATTCCGGCTCTTTCGTCGCGGCCTTCACAAACGGCCTGCATCGGGGTCACCTGCAGCGCATTTATGCCATCGCCGATCATCGGATAAACAAGCTCGACCGGCTCTGGATCAACGGAAACCTCGTCAGGAGCTCACCGCTGATACCGGGCGTCCGCACGCTGGTGAGGCTCGACGGCGACAAGGGCGAGAATCGCTGCTGGGTGACTTTCTATGATGGCCGCGTCGATCAGGAGGCTGATGTTTATCTCGTCTCTGAGGAGCCATCGTGGACGGTAAATCATCGCCTGCGCGGCGTGGCCTATGTCATCGTCGAGCATTGGTGGGATTCGGATCTTCCCGAGAGTTTCGACTATCGCTTCGGTGGCGAGGGCGCGCTGCTCTATGACCGGCGCAAGGATTCGACGGCTGGCGGCTTTGGCGCGCATCGCTGGGATGATCCGGACACATGGGAATACAATGCGAATGCGATGGTGGCGACCGATCACTATCGCAGCGGCATCCGCATCATGGCGGGCTCGTCTGCAATGTGGTTTGGCGTCGGCGAGGCGTCTGATGCTGTGCCTTATTCCGAACTGGAATTTCTCGCCGATCATTGCGATGACGATATCCCGCTGAAGGCTGGCAGCACGCAAAAGCGCTATGAGGTCAATGGCGTCCTGTCTGCGGATGAAAGCCACGACAAGAACCTGCAGAAGCTCGCTGACCAGATGGCCGCGCGTGCCATTGATCAGGGCGGTCGCCTCGCGATCCGTCCGCCTATCGCGCGCACGCCTGTCATCACGCTGACGGATGACGACCTTGTGCGCGGCAGCGAAAGCAAGATCGATCCGGGTGCCCTGATCGATGACATGGTCAACACAATCGAGGGCCAATTCGTCAATCCGGAGGCGGACTACAAGAAAGACGATTTCCCCAAGGTGCAGGTCGCCGGCTATGTCGAGGATGACGGCGGAGAGATCACGGATTCCCGCGACCTTGAGCTCGAAAATTCCGGTGAGCGCGCTCAGCGTATTGTGAAGCTGGAGATCGAGGCGAGTCGCGGCATCCTGCAGCTGACCGAGACCTATCGCAGCCCGGCGCGCGTGATTGTTCCGGGTGAGTGGTATAATCGCGCGAGCGCCATGCGCGGCTTTCCGGGCGGCAAGCTCTTTGTTGCCGACAAGGTCAATCGGTACGTTGACGGCTCTGTCGAGGTCACCGGCACCGAGGTCTATCCAGACGGGCTTGTCTGGAATGCGGAGACGGCGAAGCCCATCACCAGCGCGCCCGCGTTTCCGGATGTCTCGCGCGTTCCCCTACCGCCGCCTGTTATCGTGGTCACGCCGATATCGCTGGAAGGCGGCGGTGCCAGCACGACCGCCGTGCGGTTTACGCATGCGGCCTATACGACCTTCCTCGGCGATCAGATTGAGGTCGAGCTCGCCTATTCAGATGGCGGCGATCCTGCCGGACCGATCGGCGACAGCACGCTCACTTTCATTCCTGGCAAGCGTGAAGAGGTGCAGGCCTTTATCGGCATTCCGCCGTCGACCGAGTGGGTTGTGCGTTTTCGCGCACGGCTTGGCGAGCGCGAGGGCGACTGGTCCGGCTGGCAGGTCTTCACGTCGCTGGATTCCTTCAGCATCGGATTGATTGCGGGCCGCACGCCGGAAGAGGTTGTAGCGGATATCGACCGCAATGCCCTCGATGTCGCGACAGACCTGCTCAGTCAGGCCGCATGGCGCACCTCTCAAGAGGCGCTGATGTATATCGGCGGCGATACGGTTGGCACGTTCGCGACGGAGCTGAGCGAGATTGTCGATGACAATGTGCTGAGCCTGAGTGTCCTGGGCAGCCGCAACGGCAGCAATACGGCTTGGATATTGAACGGCGCGACCGTGATCAACGGATCGGGCGGCGCCAGTGCCAAGTCACTGCTCGCCATGCGCACCGAGCACGACAACAATATTTCCGACATTACCGAGCTGTTCGAGACAGTCGACGGGCAACTTGCGCGCTGGGCTATCAACCTCAATGTCAACGGCCATATTGTCGGTGTCGAGGCGGTCAACTCCGGTGTCCCGGCGACTTCGAGTTTCATCATCGTGGCGCCAAATTTCGCGCTGGTCGATCCGGGCAATGGAATTACAGCGCCGTTCATACCTTTCGCGGTGAGCGGCGGGACCGTCCGAATGTATTCGGTTGAGGTCGACACGATCAAGGCCAACTCGATTGAGACTGACAATCTGAAGGACAATTCGGTCTCGAATACGGTCATCGTCTATCAGGCGCCGGGCGTAACGCTGTCTAGCAGCGCAACCAGTGAAGCGGTAAGCCCGCCGGACGGAACCGGATTCTCCGACATCTTTGATCACGACTACACGCACCAAGGCGGCAATCTGAAGATCAATCTGGCCTTCATGAACTTTCTTGATGGTGGATCGTATTGCGCCGTATTCACACAATTGCTCATCGACGGCGTGGTCAAGGAAAGCCGTTATCATATCCGACAGCCCCTGTTTGGATCGGTGCAGGAATGGACCTTTGGGCTGACGGGTATCGCAGCGGGCGTTCGCAATATCAGGTTCCGTTGCCGCGCCAACCGGGCGAGCTCGGGAACGGGCGGAACGGGCGGCGACAATGTCAGCATCTCGTGGGCCAAGGCGATTATTGGAGAGAAGAAAAAATGAGAATCAAGGCGGCAATCTACAGGCCCGACTGGTCGCCACGCAGTCTCGTGGAAACCTCAGACATTCTCCAGCTCAATGCGGCCCTGCGCCTCGGCGAGACCTGGCGCGAGGTTCCGCTCGATGCGGAAACCTTCGATGATGTGCCGCCCTTTGATGCGCTGCCCGTGCATCCTGATCTGGTCGAGCCCGCCTGATGGCCTACCCCTCGCCGGTCTCGGCGGCTGAGTATCTTGAAGATGGCGCCGCCGCGATCACAGCCAGCCGCAATGGCAGGGTTGGCGGCAGCAATCGGATCTTCGACACGGTGGCCGGATCATGGGCAGGCTTCCTGATCTTCGACATTAGCGCCATCGATACATCGAGCGGGAATGAGACCTACACGATACGTCTGGAGGTTTCCAATTCCGCGACCTTCGCCTCTGGCGTTGTCGAGATCAATTCGCTGAGCGTGATGGCTGCCGGGCAGCAGGCTGTCCTGTTTGACAACACGGTCAACGGCACGGTCTACCGCTATGTGCGAATCCGGTTCGTATTGGCGGGCACGACGCCGTCGCTGACGCTGGTGTCATGGCTGATCGCAAAGGAAGACCTTTCAGACCTCAGCCTTGCCGAGCTGGTGCGGGTGATGACGATATCGGTCGCGCGCTTCAGCGAGGCCTCGGCGGCGCTGCGCATCTGGGCAAACGGTACGGCTACCGGTGGGCCGAATGGCGACGGCAAGTATCCGCTGACGGATGGGTTTGGGAATAGCGTGCTCGTGGCCTGTCCGGCCAAAACGGCCGCCACGGCTCTGACAAAGGCGAGCTTTCAGGCCATAGCGCTCACCACGACGCCGCTGGCCAGCCCTAGCGATCCGATGCCGCACATCATCGGCGTAATCAATCCGGGCGGCGGCGCGGCAGAAGTGCTGCGCAGGTTTCCGCTAGACCTGTTCGCCAGCCGCAAGACATCGGACCTAGAAGAGATCACGACGCTGACCGGCAGCGAACTAATCCCCGCGATCAATGCCTCAACGGGCATCGAGGGCAAGGTCGCACTGAAGGAACTGCAGCGGGTCACTCAGGGTACGATCAACCCCTTTCTTCCGCCCTATAACTGCAGGTTTGATGCCATGTTCCACAGGCTCGGCGTCGAGACGACGGCGGGCTCAAGAGTTGCGAACTGTCCAGGTGAGCCGATCTTCGAGACGGCCAAGGTGGGGCAGGTCATACAGCTGTCAAATGCCGGGGCATCCGGCCAGCCGCTCAAAACGACGATCACGGCAGTTTACGATACGAACACAGTGCAGATGGCGGTCGCGGCCTCCAATTCCTACGGCACCAATGATTGCCTATTCGGCACCAATGACACGGTGGGCATGCAAGCGGCGCTCTATGACGCGCGCGGCCGCACGACCTATTCATATGGCAAGGTCGTCATGCTGCCCTACAATCCGTCGCTATGCGGAGCACTGGCGTATTATCCCCGGTCCGCGATCTTCGGGAAAGGGGTGCGGCAAGGCGGGTTCATCCGGCTGGACGATAATGTCAACGCGCTCGACTGGTACGAGTACCACGATAATGAAGACAACCCGGCCTATGTGAAGACGCAGCCTGCGCCACAGCTGCGCGCCATCAACCGCAATACAGACTTTGTCGCCATGGGGCAGTTCTCGGTCAACGGCGCGCGCTATTGCCAGTCGCGCGGCTATGGCGGCATATCCATGCTGCTGCAGAACGGCGCAGTAGCGATGGCGCAGGTTGACCCCTATCCGTTCATTTCCGAAATGCATGTCTTTGGGTGCGGCTCAAACGGCTGGACGCATGCGGGTCGCCATTCGGGCTCGATGATCGGCGTCGAGCTCATCGATCACGGCGGCATGGGATTCTTCCACGCAGGCTATGACGCTAACCTGACCAATATGACAGTCATAGGGTGCGATGGTCCGGGGCTGTATATTTCCGAAAGTGGCGGCGCCAACAACAATATCCTGAACCTCAAGGTCTCATTCAATGGGACCGGTGCGCTCGCTTACTTCCTCGACCCGGATGTCGCACAGGCCAATTGCGTAATCGGTGGAAGTGGCAATAACATAACGAACATGCGGGCCCAAGAATCACAGGGCAGCAATATCATGATCCTTGGCCCGGCGAACACGCTAGGAGATTGCCATCTCGATGATACGGGCTGTGTTGGCTACCTGCACAATCCAGAGCGCCAGCCCATCCTGCGCGATATCCGCGCCGCCATTGTACTTTACGGCGGCAATGCCAAGGATAACCGGTTCAACGATGTCGGCATCGGCGGCGCTGTTCACCCCGGCACCAATTACGCGACGCACGCTGTGTTCATGGCCGAAGTCGGCGGGCTGAAACCGCAGAGCAATTCAGGCCGCCTCTATACGAAATCAATCGCTTCGTATTTCGGTGAAGATACATCCGCAACACCCGGCGCCTACGGCACGAATTCGGTGAGCGGCATCCACGCCTCGAATGATCTCGATCTCGATAAGCAGCCCGTCTCATATTATTACCCATAAGGAACAATCGGATGGCTTTTGACGCCAGAATTCCCTATGCGCTGGTCGATGCCGAGGGGCGTATCCAGTCGCAGAATTACGCCCTCGAAAACGAGCTCGGCGCCGTCGAGGTTGCGCCCGGCCTGTACCTGCACAGAGCCGAGTTGCCGGATGGGCGCCCTTCGATCCTCAACCCTGATCGTTCCTATATCAGCGAACCCGGTTCGCCTGAGGCGGTCTGGCTGCAATACGCGCGAGCGGCGCTTGCCTTCCCGGCGCAGGTGATGACGGATGATGCAGGCGTTGTGACGATGGCGGCGCCTGCCGGTACGCGTGTGACCACGCAGGACGGCGTGAAGCATGAGGAAGCGGGTGGCGAGATCGCGATCACTTTTCCTCAGGGCGGACGGCAGATCGTGCAGATCGATCAGCCCGGCTGCTCGCCCTCATCTGTTCTGGTCATCGTGCGCTTCCTGCCGGAGACCAAGGATGCACTGAAAGCCGAGATCGATGCCGAGCGCGGGCGGTGTTTGATTGCGCCCCTTGCGAGCGGCGGCATCACCTTGAATGGCGATGAGGCCTCGCAATCGAATATCGAGGCGGCGGCGATACAGGGTTTTGTGGTCGACCTGCAGGGCGGCGCGGGCACCTATTCCATGCAGTGGATCGCCTATGACAATAGCGTTGTGACCTTGAATGCTGCCGAGTTGCGCGCCTTCACGGACGTGATCGCGGCGCGCCGCTCGTTTGAATATGCGCGCGCCCGTGCCGCCAAGGATGCGGTGCTCGCGGCGCCTGACGTGGCGACGGCGCAGGCCGCGCGTGATGCCTATCTCGCGGGTGCCTGAGGCCTCGCGCACTTTTCTCGTTTCACCAAATGGAGGCCACTGGCATGCAGTTTTCTGTTGAGCCAATCGCACCTGGCTATGATGCGCCGGTTGCGATTTCCTATCCCAATGAATTCGCTGACAGCGTCAGCCTCGGCGAGGGGGTGCTGGTGGCGCAGTTCCGCGCCGATGTCGACGCTGCCGATCCGATCTTCGAGGCGAGTACCGAGAGCGGATCAATCACGATTGAACGCGGCGCCGATGAAACGCTCGTGACGGTGACGCTGCCGGCGACTGCCACGGCGCAGATGGTGCCCGATACATCGGTGGCATTCGACTTTGTGCGGATCGATGGCTCGGCGCGTGACGTCATACCGGGGCGCTGGCGCTGGCCGGTGCGCAGAACGGTGACTCGCAATGTCGGGTAGGGCCATCGCAACCCTGACGCCCACGGCTGCCGTAGCCACGGTGTCATTCGTTCCTGGCGAGCCGCTAAACGCGAAGTTTCGCGAAATCCGCGTCGCGGGCCCTGCAGGGCCTGAGGGGCCGTCCGCCTATGAGGTGGCGGTCTCGCAGGGCTTCACCGGAACCGAGGCCGAATGGCTCGCAACCCTAGTTGGCCCGCCGGGCCAGATAACCGTCATCGATGGAGGATTTTTCTGATGGCAAACGAAATTCGTATCAAGGCCCGCATCTCCGGAGCGGCGGGCGCGCCTGCCGCCCTGAAGTCTCGCGAGCTCGCATGGAACCAAGTCGACGCCATCGTCTATGGGGGCTTTGGTGACGATGGCAGCGGCAACGCCACATCGATCGTCGCCGTCGCGGGCGCGGGTCATTTTGCCGAACTTGAGAGTCCGGACCTCACAGGCACACCAACGGCGCCGACGCCGCCCGGTGGCAACAACACGACGCGCATTGCGACCACGGCTTTTGTGCAGAATGCGGTGGGTGCGGCTGGCGGCGGCGACATGCTGAAGTCGGTTTACGATTCGAATGATGACGGCAAGGTCAATGCTGCCGCCGTTGCGGATGCGGCGCCTTGGGCGGGCATCACCGGCAAGCCCGCCGAGTTCGCGCCTGCTGATCACGATGCGGCAAAAATCACGACCGGCACAATCGATATCGCCCGGCTGCCTGCCGCCCTGTTTGCGGCGCCAGTCGTCTCCAGTGGCGCGATTGCAGACCTCACCGCTCCGCAGCAGGCGGATATCGTGGGCGGCTCATCTGTGGTCACGACCGATGGCCGTGAGTGGCGCTACACTGGCGCGGGCGCCAAGGATGATGAGGCCTCCTATGTCGAGATGGCGGACCGCACGCCTGACTGGTCAGTGATCGCTAACAAGCCCGCGAGCTTCACGCCCTCGGCGCACACGCATACGCTTGCGCAGATCACGGATGCGGGATCGATGGCCGGGCAGGATGCCGATGGCGTGGCGATCACAGGCGGCACGCTCGACGGCGTGACGGTCACGAATGTCACGCTCGATGGCGGGACGTTCTGAGCCATGGCGGTATTCTACAAGCTGCCCAGCGGGACGCGTACCAGCCTCGATGCGCTGGCCGCGTCCGATGCGCTTATTCCCAATCAGCTCTATCGCTTGGCAGACGAGGGCAACCTGGCCCTCGCGACGGGGGTGGGCGCGTATGAAACCTATGTGAAGGCCGAGGGCGTGACGGCCATAGTGCGGCTGACGCAGGCCGAATATGATGCGCTCGGCCTGCCGGATCCTGACACGCTCTATCTTGTTACGGAGGCCTGACCCATGGGGCTATATATGGGCAGCTCGGCCCTGACCCTTCCCGGTCTGTCAAAGGCGTATGTTGGCCCGGAAAAGCTGTGGCCGGTCGCGCCTGCGCTCTGGACGCCCTCTCTACTCACGTCTGTCACGGCGGATTTCTGGTATGAAACGCTCGACCCCGCCGCGATAACGGTGAGCAGCGGGCTTGTGGCCGAATGGCTCGACCTGTCGGGCAATGGCAATCACCTGACGCAACCAAACGCCGCGCTGAGGCCCGCCTATACGCCGGTCAATGCCGACTTTGGGGGGCTGCCCACTATCGGTGCGGCAAGACCTGGCGACGTGATGCTGATGCCGACAAACCCGATCCCGGCGATCTGGCTGATGGCGGACGCGGGCGACGGCACCAATGTCTATTATGACTTTTCGTCACTGTTCGGCGGCGCCGTCGCGTATCCCCGCAGCGACATCGCTGCGGCGATCTGGTCTGCGGGCGGGCTCGATGGGTCCGACAATGTGAATTGGGTTGACGGCGTCCAGCAAACCACGGTTCTCGATTCGGCCTTGGAGACGGACCCGGTCAATGCGGGATTCGTCTTTATGGTGGGCCGTGTTCGCGGGACATCTTTAGGATCGTTTGGCCGCATCCTTGATCCGTATGCGGCGCCGGGGTCGAACGATCGCGGCACGACTGGCCGCGTGTTCAACGGCCCCGGTGGCGATCAGGCGCTTGATTCCGACATGGCGATCCTGCTGGGCGGAACTGGCGTGCTGGTGCCGCAAGAGCGCCAGCTTATCGAAGGGTATATGGCGCACAGCGTCTTGCGTCCGGACGTGCTGCCGGTCGCGCATCCCTTTTACACGTCGCCGCCCATGGCGTCCGACGCCTATGTTGCGCCCTGAGCCCGGTGCGCCGTCCAATTTCCAAAAAGGAGAGGCAAGCGATGATCTTTGATCGCCTGATAAATGATCTGCTGGATCGTGAGGGCGGGTATGTCTCGCACCCTAGCGATCCGGGCGGCGCGACCAATTTCGGAATTACCGAAGCCGTGGCGCGTCGCCATAGCTACCGGGGCAGCATGCGTGACCTGCCGCGCGAGGTCGCCAAGCATATCTATGCCGTCGACTATTGGGACGGGCCCGGTTTTGCATCGGTGGCGCAGCATGCCGAAAGCGTCGCCGCCGAGCTGTTTGACACGGGCGTGAACATGGGCCCGGCTGTCGCGTCGACGTTCCTCCAGCGGGCCCTCAATGGCTTCAACAGGCGCGGCGCGCTCTATGGCGATATCGTCGAGGATGGCAATATCGGACCGGCCACGCTGGCGGCCCTGAAGGCCTACCTGAGCGCGCGCGGGCCTGAGGCCGAGCGCGTGCTCGTCGCGGCGCTCAACTGCTTTCAGGGCGAGCGCTATTTCGTGATCTGCGAGGGCCGCGAGCCGTCTGAGGATTTCCTCTTTGGCTGGATTCGCACGCGCGTCGCTGACGCCGCCTGATACGCCTTCTCACAGAATGCCCGGCGCCATAGTTGCGCCGGTCTTAATACCCCGCTGGGCCATGACGGCTGACAGGCGGGTTTTTTTACGTCCAAATCCTGAAAGGAAAACGTATGTTTGACTCCCTGAGAATGAAACTTGTCGGCCTCGCGGCTGCGCTATCGCTCGGCACCTGCGCCGGGTGCCAAGGCACCTCGATCATCGAGACGCAGTCTCAGCCGGAAATCGAGCGGATCTTCGAGGCGACCGATACAACACTCGAAGATGCCCTCGCCTTTATCGACGTTTACAATGCGGGCGTCCTGTCGGTCGCTGAAGTGTGCGCCGATGAGGCCACGCCGGAAGCCGGCTGCTCTGTTGCGGAGAAAGTCTCGAATGCAACCGAGGGCGCGGTCGCCGCATCTGCAGAGCTGCTCGGCGAGGCGCTCGACTGGAAAGACATCTATCAGGATTGGGATGGCGCCCGCGAGGGTGACGCTTACACCGCGATGCTGGCTGCCATGCAGGCATCGGGCTCGCAGGCCATCACGACCTGGACGCGCACAAAGCCGCGCATCGAGGCAAGCCTGAAGATCATCGGCAAGGTCGACCGTCCGGCGGCTGAGTAACCTCAACCGCTCATCATTGCCCGGCTGCCCCAATGGGTGGCCGGGTGCACTGACAGCCGATCCGCGCTTCGGACGGTTGAACCCTCACACAAGGAAAATGAGATATGAACTTCGCTGATATGCTGAAATGGGCAAGCCTGCTGCAAACGGTTGCCTCTATGGCTGCTGTTGCGATCAAGGCTGCCAGCAATGGTGATGAGAAAGCCGCCAAGGCCGCTGACGTGCTCACTGACGCCTCGGCAGACATCACCGGCTACATTCGCGCGGGCGACGCCTTTGATGAGGCCTATGCGGCCCGCCTGAAGGTTATTGCCGACGAATGGGAGCAGCGCGATGGCGAGCTCGCAGGTGATGACTTCCGCGAGGCTGCCGAGGAAACACGCAGCGCCGCGCAGACCCTGCGCGACGTGATGGCCGCGCGCCGCGCAGGCTGAGGCCTGCTGACCTGATTGCGGACGGCGGCGAGGGCTGCCGTCCGGTTTTCCATATCAAGGGAGAGCGTCATGGACGATCCAGAGAAATCCGCCGAAGGGCCTGAGGTGCTTTTTAAAATGTGGCCACGCATCGGCTTTCTGCTGACGCTGATCGGCGGGGCTTTCGCCTATGTCGTGGGCAACTGGTCAGTTGTCGAGCCGGTGCTATCGTCGCCCGCCATGGTGCTGATCGCCCTGCTGTCGGTTTATGGCCTCGGCGGGCTGTCATCCTACTGGCTGGTCGCCCGGCCTCTGGAGCATCGTCTCGGCAAGGCTGAGGGGGTGATTAACCGGCTGCGCGACCGAGAGCGCGAGCTGGGCGGGCAGATAACGGAATTGCGGGTAAATCTAGCGCGGCTGGAAGCGCGCCTCGAAGTGCAAGAGGCATAGCGCCCCGCCCGGAAGCCGGGCGAGGTAGGCGGGATGCCTGGTCAACTAGGCGGCGACTTCGCGAGGCTCGACGGTCAGCTGCACGTCGAGCGCTCGCGCTATGCCAAGCAGCGTGGATAGTTTTGGGTCACCAGCTTTTCCTAGGGCTTTATAGAGGCCCTCTCTTGTGATTTGGGCCGTTTTGGCCACCTCTGTCATGCCCATGGAACGGGCTATATCGCTTAGGGCCTGTTTGATGAAGGCCTCGTCGGCCTCTTCGAATGCGGCCGCCAGATAGGCGGCACGCTCTGCCGGGCTTGTCAGGTGGTCCTGAATGTCAAATTTCTTTGTTTTGAGTGCCATTTTAAAGTTCCTTTGCCATGCTTTTTGCGGTGGCGATGTCCCGATCCTGCGTGGACTTGTCGCCACCACAGAGCAGGATGACAATATCGTCGCCATCCTGCACAAAATAAACCCGGTATCCGGGCCCGTAATGAATCCGCATCTCGCTGATGCCTTCGCCAACCGGCCCTATATCTCCAAAATTGCCGCCTTCCATACGGCGAATGCGGGTCAGGACCTTGGAACGCGCCCGAATGTCCCGGAGTTTTCCGAGCCATTCGGAAAATTTTTCTGTTTGGCGAACCTCGATCATTTGTGAACCATAGTTTACAGATTTTGAGTCGTCAATAGACATTCGTAGTCTATAGTTCACATATTTTGATGACCGTTCAGGGCTCCCCTAATCAAGTCAATGTCTAGGCGAACCCGGTTCGCATGAGGCCGAAAGCGGGGCACTTTTGGCCTTGCCTGTAAACCGCCTGTAAACCCCTAGCCCTCTGGATCGCCTAAGGCCTTGTTTTTATTGGAGCGGGTGAAGGGAATCGAACCCTCGTATTCAGCTTGGGAAGCTGCTGCTCTACCATTGAGCTACACCCGCTTGCGGCGCCTATTTGAGCCGGAATGGACCGGCGTGCAATAGGCACCTGCCGTCACTTGAGCATCACCACTGCGACCGAGCGCGGCGGCAGGTCCAGCACCAGCTTCTTCCCCTTTGCCTTGGCTGTCAGGGGTACCGGGTGCACTGCATCCGGATCGGCAAATGTATTGCCGGCATCCATGGTTTTCGCCGTCAGCAACCGGCCCTCCGCCTTTTTCACGCCAAAGGCCGTCAGGTCCACGTCATGGCTAGCCGTCGCATCTGCATTTACCAGCGCCACGATCAGCTGGCCGTCCTTCGTCCGCGCAGCGCTCAGGCTGATCGCAGGCACCGTGACATCTCCCAGCGTATAGTCCGGCGATGCGTAGGAGACGGGCACGGCCTCGGCGCCCATGAAGGGCTTGTACATCTCGAACACATGATAGGTCGGCGTCAGTACCATGTCCGGCCCATCTGTCAGGATCATCGCCTGCAGCACGTTCACCATCTGCGCGATGTTCGTCATCTTAACGAGGTCGGCATTGCGATGGAAAATGTTGAGGTTCAGCCCGGCAACCACGGCATCGCGGAGCGTGCCCTCCTGATAGAGCGCCGGGGGATCCTTGGCCTCGTCCTGGTCCACCCACATGCCCCATTCGTCGACATAAAGTCCGAAGCCTTCAGGCAGATCACCGTGCTTGGCGATGATTGCGCGCTGGTCGGCGATCACGTCTTCCATGCGCAGGGTGCGCTTGATCGTCGAGGCCCATTCGGCTTCCGGAAAGCCAGTGGCCGCGCCTTTCTCGCCCCATTCCCCGGTCGGAAGTGTGTAGACGTGCAGCGACACGCCCTCGATCAGGCCCGCGATATAAGGATGGCCCAGCAGCGCGTCGGTGTATTCCGGGTTGCCGTCATGGGCGCCTGACAGGATGCGTACGGGCTGGTCGCCGGCGGTCTTCGCGAAACTGGCATATTGCGCATAGAGATCGGCATAGGCACCGGGCGTCAGCGCCCCGCCGCAGCCCCATGTCTCGTTGCCGATGGACAGGAAGTCCACCTTATAGGGCGCTTCGCGACCATTCGCTGACCGTTCAGCGGCCCGGTCACCCGTCTCTGCGGTCAGGTATTCGAGCCAATTTGCGCCTTCGGCTGAGGTACCTGTACCAAGGTTCAGGTTGAGATAGGTCTTCGCGCCGAGGCGTTTGGCGAGGTTGAAGAATTCATGGCTGCCAAAAGCGTTAGTCTCTTCCGTGCCGCCCCACACCATGTTCACCCGCACAGGGCGTTTGTCGTGGGGGCCGATCCCGTCGCGCCAATGGTAAAGATCAGCATAGCAGCCGCCGGGCCAGCGGATCACCGGCACGTCCAGCGCCTTCAGCGCGCCGAACACGTCGTCGCGGATGCCATCTGTATTGGGGATGTTGCTGTCCGGGCCCACCCAGATGCCGCCATAGGGCTGTGTGCCGACATGTTCGAGAAACTGGCCATAGATCTCCGGGGCGATTGTATGAGTCTCGGCGGCGAGGTCGACATCGACCCTTGTCTGCGCAGCGGCGGGAATGGCCCAGAGCAGGGCGCACGCCAGACTGGTGGCCAGTTGAAGTCTCATTTTTCTCTCCCTTGTTATTTTAGCGCTAACATTGCTGTGGGCGACCCCATGAGGTCAAGCTGCATCCCGAATTCCGGGCGCCGCATCAGCCACTGGCTAAGCGCGCAGGTTGCAGGTAGAAGGCCCGCATGAACGGATTTCTCGCAGTTGCAGCAGGCGGCGCCCTTGGCGCATCCATGCGTTATGGCGTCAGCCAGCTCACGGTGCGGCATCTGCCGCAGGGCTGGCCCTATGGAACATTCGCGGTCAATATTCTCGGCAGCCTGGCCATGGGCCTGCTGATCGGATGGCTGGCCCTGAAGGCCGAAGGCGTCAGCCAGACGACCCGCCTGTTCCTGGCCACCGGCGTGCTCGGCGGCTTCACGACCTTCTCGGCCTTTTCGCTTGAAGTGGCCGAATTCCTCCGTACCGGCGACACAGGCAAGGCGCTCGCCTATGCCGGTCTCTCGCTGGTCCTTGGCGTTTCGGCGCTGCTATTGGGCCTCTGGCTCGCACGGAGGCTCTACGCATGAGCGGCCAGATCATCACCGAAACCGTCACCGACAAGGAAGAAGGCACCCGCCTCGACCGCTGGATCAAGCGCCGCGTGCCTGTCACGCAGGGCCAGGTCGAGAAATGGCTGCGCACCGGACAGGTTCGCGTCGATGGCGGCCGCGCCAAGGCCAACATGCGGCTTGAGGCCGGCATGGCTGTGCGCCTGCCCATCCTTGACGGCGAAGCCCCGCGTCAGCGCGACCCAGCTGCCAATGCCTCGCAGAAGGACCGCGAGTTCCTGAAAGAACTGATCATCTACGAAGACGACGAGATGATTGCCTTTAACAAGCCTGCCGGCCTCGCCGTGCAGGGTGGATCGGGGCAGGGGCGCCATATCGACGGCATGCTTCCCGCTTTGTCTGAAGGCGAGCACCGTCCGGTCCTCGTTCACCGGCTCGACAAGGATACGTCGGGCGTCCTCCTCGTGGCGAAATACCCTGCTGCTGCCGCCCGACTTGGCGAACTCTTCCGGGGCCGCGAGATGGACAAGGTCTACTGGGCCGTCACTGTCGGTGTGCCCAACCCGCCCTTCGGCCAGATCCGCTGCTGGATGGTCAAAGGCGTGCCTGACGACCGCGAAGAAAGTGGCTGGCGCCCCGTCAGTCCGAACGTCAAACGCCGCGACGCTGACCGCGAGCGCATGATCCGTACGGCGCAGGGCGTCGAAGGGGCCAAGCATTCGATCACCGACTATGCCGTGATCTCCACAGCGGGCCAAAAGGCTGCTTGGGTTGCGTTGAAACCACTGACCGGACGCATGCACCAGCTGCGTTTCCATATGCTCGAAATGGACACGTCCATCCTCGGCGACTTCAAATACCAGAGCCGTCGCGAAGTACCCAACGGCCTCGCGCCCGGCTTGCACCTGCACGCCCGCGCGCTCATTATCCCGCGCCCCATCGGCAAGCCCATTTCCATCATCGCGCCGCTTTCGCCGCACATGAAGGAGACATTCGAAACACTCGGCTTCCTTGAACAGGAAGCAGGCAAGAACCCGTTGGCGCCTTTCGTCTGATGCTGAAACTGGCCATTTGGGATATGGACGGCACCATCGTCGACAGCCGGGACGTTATCCAGACGGCGATGGTCCGCGCATTTGAAGCGGAAGGGCTCACACCGCCGGCCTATGATGCGACACGCCAGATTGTCGGGCTCGGCCTTCGGGAGTCCTGCCAGATCCTCGCGCCTGATGATCTCTCGCCAGAGCGGGTCGACACGCTGGTCGAAGCTTACCGCAATGCTTTCATCGCGCGCCGCACCGATCCGGATTTCAAGGAGCCGCTCTATGAAGGCGCCCTCGAAACCCTCCAGATGCTGCGCGACGACAACTGGCTAATCGCCATGGCGACCGGCAAGTCGCATCGCGGCATACGCGCCATCTTCGACATGCACCCGCTTGAGTCCTATTTTGATACAATCTGGTGCGCGGATGACGGCCCTGGCAAGCCGCATCCCTTCATGGTGGAACAGTCAATGAATGCGCTCGGGACGGAAGCCCATCAAAGCCTGATGATCGGCGACGCGATCCATGACATCAACATGGGCAATGCGGCGGGTGTTCGAACCCTTGGTGTGACATGGGGATTTGGCGCCGCGCACGAGCTGGAAGCCGTCGGAGCTCATGAAATTCACCATAGCTACAATACCTTACAGGAAAGCCTGGTTCGCTTCGCTCAAAACATCGGGAACTAAACGCCCCCGCCGACGTAGCTGTGTAATAGGTGCTGACACAATTTAAGGGTGGCGAACATGACATGGAAGATTGAAGCTGGAATCGTGGGCGGAGCCGCACTCGTTCTCGGTGGATTCCTCGCGGTCATGGCTACTCAGCATGATACCCCGCGCCCGGATCCCGTCGATCATTTCGTCCAGTCAGATTACGATGTCTTTGACCGCGACTTCAAAATGGGGAGTGCAGATTGCGCCATTGGCCTCGCGTCTCAGAAGATATGCATGCACAAATCGCCCTTGGAGAAGGAGCTGCGGGTTGGACAGAAGCTGCCTGCATATATGCCGGCTCTCGGCGCGGAATTCCGGATCATCGTCGAAACGGCACTCAAGTCGGACAATCTCAGAACAGTCCGCTACGGCCAGACACTCGTTCTTATCGATGCCAAAACGCGCGAAGTGAAGGACATCCTTCGCCTCAATGCGCCTGATTTTATGGCCGCCCAAGCTGATACAACTCAGCCCAAGGTCTGAAATCCCCCTTGGAACAAAGCGCCAGCAGGCCTAAAGGCTGCGGCATGACAAGTTCCGAACCCACTGACAAACCGAAACGCTTCTACAAGCAGGCTGCCGTCGAGACCATGGACGACGGCTGGACTGTTGCTTTAGATGGTCGCACGATCAAGACGCCAGCCCGCGCTGGCCTGGTCCTGCCCACAGAGCGGCTCGCTCGTGCCATCGCAGCAGAATGGCAGGCCCAGGACGCGAATATCGATCTCCTCGCCATGCACCTCACGCGCCTCGCCAATGTCGCAATCGACCGGGCGGAAGAAACGCGCGAAGAAATGGCCGACGAACTGGCGCGTTATTGCGAGACAGACCTCATCTGCCACATCGCCGATGCGCCGGACGAATTGGCAGAGGCCGAGGAAAAGCACTGGGCACCCGTGCGCGACTGGGCGGGTGACACGCTCGGCGTAAATCTTGTTCCTGTCATTGGCATTGTTGCCTCGCCGCAACCGGATTCCTCGCTCGAAGCAGCGCGCGATCATGCGCTGTCGCTGGATGCGTTCCGCCTGACGGGTCTTCTCTTCGGCGCAGGTCTTTTTGGCTCGGCCTTGTTGGCGCTTGCTGTCGAGCAGGAGGCGCTCAGTGCCGAGGATGCCTACGAGATATCACGCATAGATGAAGCGTGGCAGGCAGACCATTGGGGTGAGGATGAGGAGGCCAAGGCGGTCACGGAAGCCCGTCGGCTTGAAGCCAAGGCCCTCGGCGTCTGGTTCCGCGCACTGGTCTGATCGGTGATTGGCTGCGTATGAAAGGTAAGGAAGCGTGCACATCGCGCGCTTGCCTGCTGGGAGACAGCCTTGATCATCGTCCATCACCTTGAGAATTCCCGATCCCAACGCGTCCTCTGGCTGCTTGAAGAGCTGGGCCTGCCCTACGAGGTCAGGCGCTATGCGCGCGATCCGAAGACCATGCTCGCGCCGCCTGAACTGAAGGCCATCCACCCGCTCGGCAAATCGCCTGTGATCGAGGATAATGGCGTCATCATCCCTGAAACCGGCGCCATTTTCGAATATATCCTGCAAACCTATGCAGAAGGGCGCTTATGTGCGCCCGCTGGCACACCTGAGGCGCGCAAACTGACTTACTGGCTGCACTATGCCGAGGGCTCGGCCATGCCGCCGCTTCTGCTCAAGCTCGTGTTCATACGTATACCTGAAGGTGCTCCGGGCCTGCTTAGGCCGCTCATTCGTCAGGTCGCCGCAAAAGTGCAGCAGCAACTGATCAATCCGCAACTTGCCTCCCACCTGGCCTATTGGGAAAGCGAACTGGCCGCGACAGGCTGGTTCGTGGGTGACGAACTCACAGCGGCAGACATCATGATGAGCTTCCCGCTCGAAGCGGCAGCGAGTCGCGGAGGGGCGGACAAGAGTGCTGCCGTAATGGATTTCCTGAATCGCGTACACGCGCGTCCCGCTTATCAACGTGCGCTAGAGGCGGGTGGTCCCTACGCCTACGCATAGCAGGAAGAAGGCAAACTCCGGCCACTGACAGCCTTCAATCAAGCTATCATACGATGGATTGAGCCAGATGGCTGCCTTTTGAATTGGCACCGGTTTCCCTTTTCGGGTACAATAAGGATTATATCTATAGTTTATTCGCGCGGCGAATCACGCAGCCGACGGAAAGATTTTGAGCACGGGGACGCACGCGATGGGGATAAAAGCAGACATCGCGGAGGCTGGCGAATACTCATTTTCTGAGAAATCGAGCAAGCTTGGCCGTTCAGTCGCCGCTCACGGCCGTGCTTTCGAGAACGCCACAGTTGGCATCGGGCATATCGCAATGACGGGCCGCTGGCAGTACACCAATGGTGCGCTTGCGAGGATCCTTGGTTATTCAGTGGGAGAGCTCTCTGAGCTGACTTGTCAGGAAATGACGCACCCGGATGAATTGCAGGAAGATGCAGATCGCGTTCTGAAACTATTGGCAGGGGAGCTGGAACATTATGCCATCGACAGGCGCTTTCGCCGTTCGGATGGGGCCTATATCTGGGTGCGTAAGACGCTGGTCGTGGAGCATAAGGAAAATGGCGAGCCGGAATATCTGATCGCGGTTATTGAGGATATTGATCACCGCAAGCGGAGTGAGGCTGAGAACGCATTTCTCATCCAGGAACTCGCTCACCGGTCCCGCAACCTTCTGTCCGTCATCAGTTCCCTGACAAGCCTGCTTGCGCCGACCTGTAATACTGTCTCCGAATTCGAGGAGAGGTTGCTCGACCGCCTTCACGCCATTTCGCATTCCAATAACCACCTTCTCTCGGAAGGGTGCGATGGTGCGTCGCTTTCAGCACTGATGCATGCTCAGCTTGAGGCCTTCCTGGGGAGTGATCGGAGTGTCATGGTCTATGACGGGCCTGTGATGACCGTGAACGCGAGGGCCGCCCACTCGCTCAGCCTGGCGCTTTATGAATTGGCATCCAATGCGCTGAAATATGGCGCCCTCAGTCATCCCGGGGGGCGAGTCGAAGTTAAATGGGCGAAAGAGGGCTCGGGCCCCGACGCCACATTCAAGTTTGTCTGGCGTGAGTTTCCCGCCAAGCCGGTCACGCCGCCAAACCGTGTCGGCTTTGGCGCTACGGTGCTTGAATCGGTCGCGCCCATGGGTGTCAGGGGCCGAGGCACACGCTCTTTCAATGAGGATGGCTTCACCTGGATGCTCGAAGCGCCGCTCGCAAGCGTTCAGGTTTCTGCCTGAGCTTGCCGACGCGATCCCCCATGTGATGGCTTATAATTTGTATGCCTGATCCAAGTCGCTGAAATGCAAGAATCGTCCTGCTGATTCGCGTCTGGAATCGGTCTGACGTCACATCAATACAGCCTCGCATTCTAGCGTATGGCGCACGGCTCTGAAATATGAGCAACCGAGGATGGGATTTCGCGATCTTCCCCCGTTTTGAATTGTGCGTGTCTGAAAATCCTGCGTAACAAGCGTTTGTAATCAGTGCGGAAGCAGACGTTTCTGGCGTGCTGTTGGGGCCTGTCTCTCGGAAAGTAATGTGAGGATGAGAGTTATGGGTGCGGCCGTATGATGACGTTCTTTCGGAAACTGGAGCGTGGGTTGCGTGGCTTGGACTCCGACCACGATGCCACGTTTGAAAATGCGGCTGTCGGTATCGCGTATATTGCCCTGGATGGCCGCTGGCTGAGCGTCAATCCGGCGCTCGCCAAGATGATGCAGTATTCGGCCGACGCGTTGGCGGAATGGTCCTTCCTGTCGGTAACGCACCCTGAAGATTTTGAAACCGAACTGGAATTTGCGAAACAACTCCTCCTTGGCGAGATTGAGCAATTTGCCCGCGAAAAACGCTATCGGCGCGCGGATGGCACTTACATATGGGCAAATCTGACGGCCGGCCTCAAGCGCGATGAGCAAGGCCGCCCCGAAATGTTCATTGCGGTGATTGAGGATATATCCGCGCGCAAGAAGGCCGAGGCAGAAAAAGCCTTCATCATCGAGGAGCAGGCGCACCGGTCACGCAACATGCTCAGTGTGATAAGCGCGCTGGTCAGCCTGTTGGCGCCCACTTGCAACTCTGTGCCCGAGCTTGAGCAACGTCTCCTGAATCGCCTGAGCGCAATTTCCCTGTCGAACGATGAATTGCTCTCGGGTGCGGGAGCGGGCGATGCCGCCTCGCTCGAGCGGCTCGTTCTTTCGCAGGCCAGGGCCTTTCTCGGCCGCGATATAACGCGCATTGCGGTTTCCGGCACCGACCTGAACATCAATACCGCATGTGCACAGGCGTTCAGTCTGGCCCTCTATGAGCTGATGTCCAATGCGTTGAAATATGGCGCCCTGCGCGAGCCGGAGGGGCGGATCGAGGCGACATGGATTCTATCCGGTGCTGGCGATGACATGCGGTTTCGCTTTGAGTGGCGCGAGATATCCTCGGTGCCGTGCGCAGCGCATGGCCAATCAGGCTTTGGTGCGAAAGTGCTGGAAACCATGACTCCCCTGTCTGTGCGCGGCCATGCAGAGCGAATCTTCGGTGCCCAGGGTCTCGTCTGGACGCTCGAAGCGCCCCTTTCGGCGGTTATCGCGCCCATCTGAGGCTGACCCAGCGTAATTGCATGCCCCACTTGCCATCCCGGCTGCGCGCTTTATCAGTCACAGCTTCAGTTTTATGGCAGGGAGAGGCCCCCTCATGCAGGATGTAATTGACGCTCTGGAAGCACGCCGCGAAATCGCACGCCAAGGGGGCGGCGCCGCGCGGATCGAGAAACAGCACGAAAAGGGCAAGCTTTCCGCCCGTGAACGCGTCGCTGTCCTCCTCGATGAGAACAGTTTCGAAGAATTCGACATGTTCGTGGAACACCAGTGCGCCGATTTCGGCATGGAAGAGCAGAAAATTCCCGGTGACGGCGTCATCACGGGCCAGGGCACCATCAATGGCCGCCTCGTTTACGTCTTCTCGAAAGACTTCACCGTCTTCGGTGGGTCGCTCTCAAAGGCCCACGCCGCCAAGATCGTGAAGGTCCAGAAGATGGCCGTCCAGAATGGCGCGCCTGTGGTCGGCATCTTTGATGCTGGCGGCGCGCGCATTCAGGAGGGCGTTGATTCGCTCGCCGGTTATGCCGACATCTTCATGGAGAACGTTCTTTCGTCCGGCGTTATCCCGCAAATTTCCGTCATCATGGGCCCCTGCGCCGGCGGCGATGTCTATTCGCCTGCGCTGACCGACTTCATCTTCATGGTGAAGGACACGTCCTACATGTACGTCACTGGCCCTGACGTGGTGAAAACCGTCACCAACGAGGAAGTCACCCACGAGAGCCTTGGCGGGGCGTCCGTCCATGCCAACAAGTCCGGCGTTGTCGACGGCGCCTTCGAGAACGATATCGAGGCGCTGACGCAGATGCGCCGCCTGATCGACTTCCTGCCTTTGTCAAACCGCGAAGAGGCGCCCGTGCGCCCCGTGCACGACACGGTCGACCGCGTGGAGAGC
>TARA_R110000787_G_scaffold3532_13_pt1 | contig 56513 bp, 56 predicted proteins | sample TARA_R110000787 | Tara Oceans TARA_R110000787 (sample SAMEA4397920) | marine metagenome | biome: Polar Biome; feature: [DCM] deep chlorophyll maximum layer (ENVO:01000326); material: water (ENVO:00002006), including particulate matter (ENVO:01000060) such as... | depth 35 m | reverse complement strand
TCGTCGGTGCGCGAGAAGGGCATGCCCCAGTGCTCAAGCTCGTAAACGGCGGCCGGTGCCTCGCGGCAGAGATATTCGATGGCGTCCTGGTCGCCGAGCCAGTCAGAGCCCTTGACGGTGTCATACATGTGCCAGCGCCAGTTATCCTCGCCCATATTGCCGAGCGAGGCAGCGATACCGCCCTGTGCGGCAACAGTGTGAGACCGGGTCGGGAAAACCTTGCTGATACAGGCCGTCTTCAATCCCGCCTGAGCCGCGCCCAAAGCCGCGCGAAGGCCAGACCCGCCGGCACCGACAACGACGACGTCGTAAGTATGGTCTATGAATTTGTAATCGGTCATCTTGGTTTCTCCCGCCGCGGCCATCAGGCGCCGGCGCCAATCCACAGTTTCAGGACAGACAGCGCGACCGTTGCAAACAGCGCGATTACCGCGAAGCTGTTCAGGATCAGGAGCGCCGTGCGTGTGCTCGTCCTAGCGATATAGTCCTCGATGACAATCTGCATACCAATGCGCATGTGATAGAACGCCGCGCCGGCCGTAAGGATCAGCAGGAGCGCGTTCCACGGCTTGCCGGCCCAGACAGAAGCGCTCTCATAGCCGGCCGATGACGCATAGATCACCGAAAACAGGAACCAGGGTACAAGGAAGGCCAGCGCGATGGCGGTGACGCGCTGGCGGATATGGTCGCGCGTGCCGCTCTTGGCAGAGCCAAGGCCGCGGGCAACCTTTGCGGGCGTGACGTACTGGCTTTTTGCCATGGTAAAGTCCTCTTAAAGCCAGACCGCAGTGGCCCAGATGGCCACCGAGCCCAGAACGGCAAAAGCATAATTGAAAACGGAAACGGCGCTGGCCGTCTTCGGATCGAAGCCGATATGCGGGCCGTCCCAGAACAGGTAACGAATACCGTTCGCGAAGTGGAACAGGACGGCGACCGTCCAGAGGAACAGGACCACCTGGCCGGGAATCGAGGCAATCACGGGTTCGAACAGCGCAAATGTCTCAGGGCCGCTGGCCAGCGCGATCAGCCATGCGGCAATCAGGAAGGTTCCGAAATACATCGCCATGCCAGTAAACCGGTGCGTGATCGAGGCCAGCATGGTCGCGTGGTATCGCCAGATCTGCAGATGGGGTGACAGGGGGCGGGGATCGGCCCGATTGGTGCCTGACATGAAAGCTTACCTTACCTGTAATGAAACGCTTGGCTTCGGGTTCTAGGCGCCTCTATGATCCTGTCAACGTGAACGGCGTCGGGAGCGACAATATGAAACCGCTTTTTCTGGGCCTCGGCCTGTTACTCATGCCCGTGTTGGGCGCTGCGCAGCCTGCTACAGATCCCCTGGATACGCTGATCGTTGAATATGAGGCCTATGTCAGCGATGTGAATCCCGAAAAAGCGGCCCGCGACGAAGGCAAGACGGCCCGGCAATGGCGGGATGTCAGCCCGGATGCCATAGCGGCCCAGACGGCAACCGCCGAGAGCCTTTTCGCGCGGATCGATGCGGCTGAAACGGCGCGCAGCGTCGACAAGGCCATCCTCAAGCGCCTGTTGCGGTCAGACCTTGATGACGCCCAGTATGATGCCGCGCGCATTCCTTTCACCGGTGACTGGGGCTTCCAGGCCGAGCCCATGTTTGCCGCGATGCAGGCAAGGCTCGATTCGCAGGAAGATGCCGAAGCCTGGATCGCGCGCCTTAATGACGTGCCGCGGTATTTCGCAGAGAATATCGGGAACATGCGCCGGGGCGTGGCCACCGGATGGACGGCCAGCGCCGATCCGCTCGGAACGATGACAGACCAGATTCGCGAGCAGATTGTCAGCGATCCGGCCGAAAGCGACCTCTACAGACCCTTCGCCAGCCTGCCGGCTGACATGGACGCGGAAACAGCCGAGCGGCTCCGGGCCGAGGGGCTTGAGGCGGCCTCGCGCGCCATCACCGCCTACAGGGATACGCTCCATTTCATTGTCACCGAATATGCGCCGCATGTGCGCTCAGGTGCCGGAATTGCGGGCCTGCCGGGCGGCCATGACGCCTATACCGCGGCGGTGGAGCATCACACGGCGGGGGCGGGCTATTCACCGGTCGAAATCCATCAGCTTGGCGAGCGCGAGGTCGCGCGCATCCGGGCTGAAATGGAAGCCATTATTGATGAAATCGGCTTTGACGGCAGTTTTGCCGACTTCCTCGCTTTCCTGCGCTCCGATCCACAATTCTATGCCCGGTCGGATACGGAACTGATGGCCAGGGCAGCCGAGATTGCGGCCCGCATGGACGCCATGCTGCCGGCCTATTTCGGCCGCCTGCCGAAGCTTCCCTATAATGTTGAGCCTGTGCCGGACGCCATCGCGCCGGGCTATACGACCGGCCGGTACGTCGAGGGCGATCCGGAGGAAGGCCGTCATGGCATTTACTGGGTCAACACCTATGCGCTGGAACAGCGGCCCTTGTACGAGTTGCCGGCCCTGACGGCCCACGAAGCCGTGCCGGGGCATCATCTGCAGATTGCGCTCAGCCAGGAAATGAGCAACCAGCCGAAATTCCGGCAGGATTATTATGCAACGGCGTTTGGTGAAGGCTGGGGGCTGTATTCGGAATACCTGGCCGGCGAGGCGGGCATGTACCAGACGCCGTATGAGCGCTTTGGCGGCCTGTCGATGGAAATGTGGCGCGCCTGCCGTCTCGTCGCTGATACAGGACTTCACTGGTATGGATGGACGCGCGAACAGGCCGAGGCCTGCTTCAAGGACAATAGCGCACTGGCGCCGCTCAATATCGACATCGAGGTGACACGCTACATGGGCTGGCCGGGCCAGGCCGTGGCCTACAAGGTGGGCGAACTGAAGATCCGCGAATTGCGGGCGGCTGCCAAGGCGGCGCTGGGTGATGATTTCGACATCAGGGCTTTCCACGACGCCGTCCTCGAAGAAGGCGCCATTCCGCTTGATGTTCTCGATACGCGCGTCAGGGCCTGGATAGCCGGACAACAGGCAGAGCCTCCTGCCGCCCCATGAAGCTGACCATTATTGAAACGGGCCTCGTTCCGGAGCCTATCCGTGCATCATTCGCAGATTATCCGAGCATGTTTCGTGCCCTTGTCCGTGCATGCGATGCGGACATGGAATTCGAAACGGTCTCTGTGATCAAGGGCGAGGTTCTGCCCGATCCCGGCGCACTGGACGCGGTATTGATCACCGGGTCTCCGGCAGGCGTCTATGACAGGGACCCGTGGATTGCGCCGCTGATGGATTTCATCCGGTCCGCAGCGGATGCGTGCGTGCCGCAGGTGGGAATCTGCTTCGGGCACCAGATCATGGCCGAGGCGCTCGGTGGCAAGGTCATCAAGTCTCCGAAAGGCTGGGGCATTGGCCGCCACACCTATGAGATCAAGGCATGTCCGAACTGGATGTCCGACTGTCCGGCGACAATTTCGGTCGGCGTCAGCCATCAGGACCAGGTTGTCGTTCTGCCGCCTGGCGCAGCCATTCTGGCGGCGTCGGATTTCACGCCCATGGCGGCGATAGACTATGGCAGCACGCCTGCAATGTCCTTCCAGTGTCACCCGGAGTTCAGTGTGGAATATTGCGCGGCTCTGTACGCGATCCGCAAAGGCGGGGCCCTGTCGGAAGAGGCCGTTGACGCGGCGATCCGGAGTCTTGCGCTGCCCCTCGACAATCAGCGTCTCGGGAAATGGATCGCCGCGTTCATCAGGTCATCAGATCAGCCAAAGCGGTAGCGGGCACCGATGGAAAGCAGGTTCTGCTGGTTCTCGATGTTCAGTGTGCCCGGGAAGAGATCATTGTCGAGTTCGACATCGTCGGTCGCGCGATAGGCGTATTCACCAAACACGTCCCATGTCTCATTCACTCGCCATGTCAGGCCGGCTTTCACCTGATAGGCGAACTTGGTTTCGCCGCCATCGATAACGTCGACGCCGGAGGGGTTATATTTCACGTTGACATCGGACAGGCCGATCCCTGCGCCGACATAGGGCTGCCAGGCGCTGGCGCTGTTGAAGTCATAGTAGACGTTCGCAAAAACGGAGGTGCTGGTGATGTCGCCCCGTCCGTCAGCGACAATAGCCGCAACCGATGCGCCAAGCGGGGTCGGGCTGCCGGCAATGGAGGCGGCATCGAGGGCATCAATGCTGCCGCCGCCCAGGGTCACGCCCGTATGGGTTTCGACGTCTGCCTTCGTGTAGGATATTTCCACGCCGCTGCGCAGGCCATTACCATAGCGCGCGCCGGCTTCGACGTTGAAGCCGGAGCCGTTGTCGAACTCTGTGTTCCAGCCATAGGGCGTCCCGGCGGCGACATCGAGTGTCGTTCCGTCGCCAAGATTGCCGGTTGTGAACGCGCCGGTTGTGCCGGAATTGTCGCTGTCGGACTGGTTTGCATAGCTGACTGAGCCACTGACATACCATTCCTGGGCATAGGCCGGTGCGCCGATCAGGGCAGTGGCGCACAGGCAAGCAAGTAGTTTTCCGATTTTCATCAGGTTTGTCCTTCTTCACGGGGGTTGATGTTGCCTTGAATACGGCGGCCCCCGGATGCCGGATGATTAACAAACGGTAATGGTTTCTGTCATATGGCGCGGGGAATGCATGCTGTATCCGGTATCGGGACATTCCTCGTCCGGGGACGCAGTATTACTGGAGACGCAACGCACATGATGCCCAAACCGCTCGCCGCTATCAAACCGAATACGCTCGAATTTGAAATCCTGCCTTTGGTCAAACCTACCGGATTTCGCGAGTATGATGCGCGCTGGTGGTTCAACGGAATCGGGCACGAGAAAGAGCCCGAACTCAACTTCACCGGCGTCCAGGCCCTCGGCCTTGGTATGGCGACGCTGTTCCATGAAATGGGCGTGCCGCCGAAAGTGGTGACGGGCCATGATTTCCGTTCGATCAGCCAGCCTATCAAGAATGCGCTGATCCTCGGCCTCGTTCAGGGTGGTTGCGACGTGCTGGACGTTGGCCTTGCCCTGTCGCCAATGGTCTACTGGAGCCAGTTCGAGCTTGATGCTGCCTGCTGCGCCATGGTGACGGCAAGCCACAACGAGAACGGCTGGACAGGCGTGAAGATGGGCGCTGACCGTCCGCTGACCTTCGGGCCCGTCGAAATGGGCCGCCTGAAGGAGATCGTCATGGGGGGCGGTTTCCAGCCGCGCGCTGGCGGTGGGCATCACCGGGTCGACGGGATGCGCGAGAAATATATCGCGTCGGTGGCCGATGGTGTCAAACTGTCGCGTCCCATCCGTGTGATTGCGGCCTGCGGCAACGGCACGGCGGGTGCATTTGCTCCGGACGCCCTGCGCGCCATGGGCGCTGAAGTCATCGAGATGGACTGTAACCTCGACAATACGTTCCCGAAATACAACCCCAACCCTGAAGACGCCGAAATGCTGCACGAAATGTCCAGGGCCGTGAAGGAACTCGGCGCCGATGTCGCGCTCGGCTTTGATGGTGATGGCGATCGTTGCGGCGTGGTCGATAATGCGGGCGATGAAATCTATGCCGACAAGATCGGCCTGATGCTGGCGCGCGACCTGTCCCGGAATTTCAAGGATGCGACATTCGTCGTCGATGTGAAGTCCACAGGCCTCTACAAGACTGACCCGATCCTCAAGGAAAATGGCGCTACGGTCGACTATTACAAGACCGGTCACTCCTACATCAAGCGCCGCACGAACGAGCTCGGTGCGCTCGCAGGATTTGAGAAATCGGGCCACTTCTTTTTCCGCCCGCCTATCGGGCTGGGTTATGATTGCGCACTGACCGCAGCCAAGGCGATCCTTGAAATGCTCGACCGCAATCCGGGCAAGACCATGGGTGACCTGCGCGATGAACTCGGGGTTGCCTACACGTCGCTCACCATGTCACCGCATTGCGGGGATGAGGTGAAGTATGACGTGGTGGACCGGATGGTCGCCGAATATGAAGCCCTTAACGGCACAGAGATTCTCGGCCGCAAGGTCGTTGACGTGAACACGGTGAACGGTGCGCGCGTGACGCTCGAGGATGGCAGCTGGGTGCTCATCCGCGCGTCGTCCAACAAGCCGGAACTGGTTGTGGTGGTCGAATCCATGGCGAGCGAAGATGACATGCGCGCGCTCTTCCACAAGGAAATCAAGCCGCGCCTCGGCAAGCACGCTGAAGTCGGCGCGTATAATCAGGAGATCTGAGAGGCATGGCGCTCAATCCCAATTATGCCGCAGTTTCCGGTCGTCAGCAGGCGACAGATCGCTGGACGGTCATGCTGCCGGGCGAGTTCAATCGCCGTGAGGAAGAATCAGGCCTGTGCTTCTGGCGTCCAGGTCTTACTGTCTGGCTGACCGCCTATGGCACGCAGGACGGACTCTCGATTGAGGACCGGATGACACGGGACCGGGCGAAGGCTTCAGCTGCAGCAACGGACATTGTCGAGAGCCTGGAAAGCGGTGTCGGGCGCCTCAGCTACCGCCTCACGGAGACGCGGCCGGACGGCGCGATCGTGCAGGGACTTTACAGTTTCGCGCACGGGGCAGACGGCCAGGTCATGGTCGCCGCCTATTTCGACGATGTATCGGAACTGGAAACAGCCAGGCGCATTTCCGATTCCATCACGTATACCGGCTGACGACACGGCCATTGTGGCGCCCTCTTGACCTGATGGCCCAAAAATCGCACCCGTCGCGCCATCGATTTTCGCGCCTTAGAAAAGGAAGTAACCATGCGTGTAGCAATGATCGGCACAGGCTATGTCGGCCTGGTATCGGGAGCCTGCTTCGCAGACTTCGGTCATATCGTGACCTGCGTCGACAAGGATGCTTCGAAAATCGAGCGCCTCAAGAACGGGATCATGCCAATCTACGAGCCGGGACTCGATGATCTTGTGGCAAGCAATGTCAAGGAAGAGCGTCTCTTCTTCACGACGGAGGCAGCCGACGCGATCAAGGATGCCGACGCTGTGTTCATAGCGGTCGGTACGCCATCACGGCGTGGCGACGGTCATGCTGATCTGTCTTATGTCTATGCAGCGGCTGAAGAGATTGCCGGCCTGATGGATGGCTTCACCGTTGTGGTTACCAAGTCGACGGTTCCTGTCGGTACGGGTGACGAAGTTGAAGAGATTATCCGCAAGGCCCGTCCTGACGGGGATTTCGCTGTTGTGTCCAATCCGGAATTCCTGCGTGAGGGCGCCGCCATCAAGGATTTCAAGATCCCCGACAGGGTCGTCGTTGGCACCGATGATGAGCGTGCGCGCCAGTTGATGCGCGAGCTCTATCGCCCGCTTTTCCTCAATGAGACGCCGATCCTGTTTACTGAGCGCCGGACGTCGGAACTGATCAAATATGCTGCGAATGCATTCCTTGCGGTGAAGATCACTTTCATCAACGAGATGGCTGACCTTTGCGAAAAGGTTGGTGCGAATGTTCAGGAAGTTTCGCGCGGTATTGGTCTCGATAACCGGATCGGCAAGAAATTCCTGAATGCCGGGCCGGGATATGGCGGCAGCTGCTTTCCGAAAGACACATTGGCGCTGACCAAGACAGCGAATGATGCCGGTGCACCGGTGCGCATCGTTGATACGGTCGTCGAAGTGAACGCTGCCCGCAAGAAGGCCATGGCGGCCAAAATCATCGGTGCGATGGGCGGGAACGTCAAAGGCAGGACAATCGGTGTGCTGGGGCTTGCCTTCAAGCAGAATACGGATGACATGCGGGATGCGCCGAGCCTGGATATCCTGCCTGCTTTGATGGCAGCGGGGGCCAAAGTCCGTGCCTTTGACCCGGAAGCGATGACGGAGGCAGGCCACCTGCTGGAAGGCGTGGAATTTGCGTCCAGCCCCTACGCGGCCATCGAAGGCGCTGACGCCATGGTCATCATTACGGAGTGGGACCAGTTCCGCGCGCTCGATTTTGACCGGGTAAAAGCTGCGCTCAATACCAATATCGTGGTAGACCTGCGCAACATCTATTCCCCCGAAGATATGGCGGCCCGCGGGTTTGCCTACACATCCATCGGGCGTCCCTAAATTTCACGCACCAAACCAGACCGGAAACCAGACATGAAATTCTTCGTTGATACCGCAGATACCAAGGACATCGCCGAGCTTGCTGCAACCGGGCTGATTGATGGTGTGACCACCAACCCGTCCCTGATTGCAAAGTCAGGCCGGCCGTTCGCAGAAGTCATCAAGGAAATTTGCGCACTGACCTCAGGCCCTGTGAGCGCTGAAGTTGTTGCCACCGATGCGGAGGGCATGGTCAGCGAAGGCCGAAAGCTTGCCAGTATCGCCGAGAATGTCGCTGTGAAACTGCCGCTGACATGGGACGGCCTGAAAGCCTGCCGCACACTGTCGGATGAGGGAACGGCCGTAAACGTGACGCTGTGCTTTTCGGCAAACCAGGCGCTACTCGCCGCCAAAGCGGGCGCGGCTTTTATCTCGCCATTCATCGGCCGCCTCGATGACATCAATGTGGACGGCATGGAACTGATTGGCGACATTCGCCAGATCTATGACAACTACCTGTTTGATACCGAAATCCTCGCCGCATCAATCCGTACGGCGAACCATGTGAAACTGTCGGCCCTCGCGGGCGCTGACGTGGCAACGATGCCGCCGAACGTGATCAAAAGCCTGGCAAATCATCCTCTGACGGACAAGGGCCTCGAGGCCTTCCTGGCGGATGCGAAGAAAGCGGATATCAAAGTCTAGATCATGACCGAGGCCGAAGGACCGAAAGGCCGTGTCCTGATTGTGGCGGGCTCGGATTCCGGCGGCGGTGCCGGAATCCAGGCCGACATCAAGACGGTTACAATGCTGGGTGGCTACGCCATGACAGCGGTCACCGCTATCACGGTTCAGGACACGAAGGGCGTGCACGGTGCCTGGCCGGTGCCGGTCGATGCGGTGCTGGGCCAGATCAGGGTTACCCTGTCGGATATTGGTGCGGACGTGATAAAAACCGGCATGCTTGGCTCTGCCTCACTGGTGGAATCTATCGCCCAGTGCCTTGATGAGACGGCGCAGTTGATACCGCGGATCATTGACCCGGTCATTGTCGCCACATCGGGCGACCGGCTGGTCGATGCGAAGGCTGTCGAAGCCATTCGATCCGAGCTTGTTCTGCGCGCGCGCCTCGTTACGCCGAATGCGCCGGAAGCCGAAGTCCTGACCGGGAGAGCCGTGGAGACAGTGGATGGCCAGCGCAGGGCGGCAGAGCGCCTGCTCGAACTTGGTGCCCATGGCGCCCTGGTGAAGGGTGGTCATATCGGCGGAAGCATGATCACCGATGTTTTGCAGACGACAACGGGCGAATGGATATTCGAAAGCCCCCGCCTGCTGACGATGTCGACACACGGCACCGGTTGCACACTGGCTTCGGCCATTTCTGCATATCTTGCACAAGGTGCAAGTGTTCCGGATGCGGTGGAAAAGGCGCGTGAGTATTTGAGGGAAGCCATTCGCACCGCGAAAGGGTTTGGCCACGGCCACGGACCTGTCAATCATGGCTGGATTCTCGATCGCGACAGATAACGCGTCAGCCATGTGAGAGACGGCAGAGGGAGCCGGATCTCGATAGAAAAGCTGATACCCTGATTACGAATTCTGGTTTTCCGTCGTGACAGACATGTGCGAGATGACAGGCTTTCTGATGGAGCCTACCTATGCCTGTGCTGCCCTTCTACCAGGTCGATGCATTTGCCTCTCAAGCTTTCGAAGGCAATCAGGCCTGCATCATGCCACTTGAGGCGTTTATGCCCGATGATGTCATGCTCGCCATCGCGGCTGAGAACAACGTGGCTGAGACGGCGTTTCTTGTCCGGACAGGTGAAGACGCCTGGAACCTGCGCTGGTTCACGCCCGCTGTGGAGGTGCCCCTTTGCGGCCATGCGACACTCGCCGCCGCACACGTCCTGTTCTCCCATGAAGGTTTTGCTGGTGGCACCATAGGCTTCGAGACAGTGAAATCCGGCCGGCTTACGGTGCGCAAGCTCGATGACGGGCGCCTCGAGATGGATTTTCCGTCTGCGCCGATAACCGAGATAGACGTATCTGATGAGGTTGCGTCTGCACTGGGTGCCCGGCCATTGCAGGCGTGGGGTGGTATGTTCTATGCGGCGCGCTTTGGCACGCCTGAAGACATTCGTGACCTTGCGCCCGACCTGAAGGCCCTGAAGCAGCTCGGCGTGCCCGGTGACGGATGGGATCGGGGAAACTTCGGCTGCTTTGCGCCCGGCGGCGACGGTGTCGACGTGACGAGCCGCTTCTTTGCGCCCGGCAGCGGTATCGATGAGGACCCGGCAACCGGAAGCTGGCACACGATGCTTGCCCGCGTCATGTCTGAATATTCCGGGAAGGACAGGCTCACATGCTTCCAGGCCTATCCGGGGCGGGGTGCGCGGATAGATACCCACTTGCAGGGTACCCGGGTAAAGCTCGCAGGGCGCGCCGTTACAGTGATCGAGGGCCGGTTCCACATCTAGGACCGACTGCCCGGCCGATGCGTCTTGATGGTACCTCTGGCCGGACTCGAACCGGCACTCTGTCACCAGAAACGGATTTTGAATCCGTCGCGTCTACCAGTTCCGCCACAGAGGCCCTCTTCAGGGAAGGCTTCTCCTGCCGCATGGCGGTATGTGATGTCAATCGTCTCGACGCGGCCAGCAAAGATCGGTAACACGGCGCGCATGAAAACAGCTTCCATGCCTGCGGCCCTGACTCTTCTTCAAACCCTGGAGGCCATGGCCGAGCGGGCGCCTGAGGAAGGGTTCACGCTTCGGCAGATACTCGACCAGCTCGACGAAACGGCGTTCGGCGCCGGCCTGTTCTTTTTGGCACTGCCCTGCTGCATTCCGTTCCTTTACGGCGTTCCCCAGGTTGTTTCGCTTCCCATGATGGCGCTGGCCGGGCAAATGGCCGCTGGCCGGGAACAGCCGTGGATGCCGGACAAGTTCAGCCAGAGGAAAATTGACCGCAAGGGCCTGACCCAGATGGCCAAGGGTGGGCGCAAATGGCTCGGCTGGATCGAAACCTTCTCCAAGCCCCGGCTGACAGGCATAACAGGCAAGCGTTCAGAGCGCATCATCGGATTTTTTCTCTGTCTTTTCAGTGCATCCATTTTGATGCCCCTGCCCATGACCAATACTGTGCCCGGCTTTGGCGTCGCTCTGGCCAGTTTCGGACTGATCAACAAGGACGGCGTGCTGGTGATTCTCGGCCTGCTTCTCGGGTTCGCCTGGATCTTCGGTCTGGTCGTGCTCGGCCCGGTCGCGCTGCTGACCGCTATCGGGGCAATCAAGGACGGGCTGTTAGGCTTCACGGCATCGTGACGCTCCGCCGCATTGTGGGCAGTGGGCTGGAAGGTCTTAGTGGCGGCATGGTGAAACTGGAAAACATCTTGAGGGATTGGGCCTGGCCGGTCGCGGCAATGGTTATCTCAGCGAGCATGATTGCCATCGCCCATGCGTTCGAGCGGTTCGGCCACCTACCGCCCTGCCCCCTGTGCCTGCGCCAGAGGGAAGTCTACTGGGCCCTGATCGCAATGACGATTACCGGACTGGTAATCTGGAAGTGGCGGCCGAAGAGGCGGTTTCTGGTGGCGCTGAATGTGCTTATCGGGCTTGTATTCGGGGTAGGTGCAGTCGTGGCGGCTTACCATTCAGGGGTTGAGTGGAAGTTTTTTCCGCCTCCAGCCGGTTGTGCAGCCGGGACCGTGGTGAACCCGCTTGAAATCAGGGACCTGAACCAGCCGTTCCACGTGGCAGATTGCACTGCGGCGCCGTTTTACATCCTCGGCCTGTCGATGGCGGGATGGAATGGCGTGGTCTCGCTGGTCCTGTCAGCCGCCAGCTTTGTCGCAGCCGCCGCTACAATTCGCCGCTAAAGGCCGAGCACCTTGCGGGCAATGATCGTTCGCTGGATCTCGTTGGTTCCGCCATATATCGACTGGGCGCGCCCGGCAAAATAAGACGATACGTCCTTGGCGGCATGGAGAGGCAGGCCGATCTCCGGCGCGTTGGCACCGAAGCCGGGCTGGGCAAACGCGGCGGCGGTATCGAGAGAAAGCTCGGTAATCTGCTGGTGCGTCTGGGTCGCGAGGATCTTGATCGTCGAAGCGGCGTCGCCCGGAGAGCCGCCCGAAGAAAGCCCGGACAGAACACGAAAGACCGTCATTTCCAGTCCATCAACAGCCATTTCGGCCTCTGTCAGCTTTCGCGCGAAGGCCGGGTCGTCGATCAGGCGATGATTTCCGCCATCCGGCATGCCTGTGGCCAGTTCGCGCACATGGCGCAGCATGGCGCGCTTGCCGCCGATGCGGGCATACGAGGTGCGCTCGAACCCGAGGAGGTATTGGGAATAGGTCCAGCCCTTGCCTTCTTCGCCAATGCGATGGTCTTCGGGCACTTTCACATTGTCGAACAGGACCTCGTTGAGGACATGTTTCCCGTCAATCGTGATGATCGGTATGAGTGTGACGCCCGGCGCGTCCATGGGGCAGCAGATGAATGTAATGCCTTCCTGCTTCCTGCCTTCATTGCTTGTCCGCGCGAGCAGGAAGATCCAGTCGGCATGCTGCGCGGCCGAGGTCCAGATCTTGTGGCCATTCAGGGTGTATGTTCCGTTCTCCAGAACGGCGCTGAACTGCAGGGAGGCGAGATCGGACCCGGAACCCGGTTCGGAATAGCCCTGCGCCCAGCCGACGGAGCCGTCGCGGATTCCCGGCAGCCATTCGGCCTTCTGTGCCTCTGAGGCAAATGTGTAGAGGACCGGGCCGACATAGACGACGCCCATTGGGGTGACAGTCGGCACGCCCGCGCGCTCAAGCTCTTCATCGAAAACGTATTGTTCTTCGACCGACCAGCCGGGGCCACCATACGCTTCGGGCCAGGCGCTTGCGAGCCAGCCCTTGGCCCCGAGGGCCATTTCCGAACGCCGGATGTCTTCCGTTGTGAGCGCTTCGCCTGCACGGTTTTTCGCAATGATGTCTGCAGGAAACCCGGTTTCGAAGAATTGCCGCACCCTCGCGCGGAAAATCTCGGTTTCAGGACTGAATGTCAGGTTCATCTTCGCGCTCCCTCTATCAGGAGCGAGCGTAGGGCAGGCCCGGCCCGTGGCAAGGCCTGCCCCAACGTATGGCTTTGCCTCAGGCGGCCTTCTGCGTCTCGATCCATGCGTCGACCTTGCGCTCGAGCAGTTCGAGCGGCATGGCGCCGCCCCCGAGCACAGTGTCGTGGAAGCCGCGAATGTCGAACGTGTCGCCGAGTTCAGCTTCGGCCTTCGCGCGCAGTTCCTGGATCTTGATCATGCCGATCTTGTAGGCGGTCGCCTGGCCCGGCATCACGATATAGCGTTGAACTTCCGAACGCGCCTGAGCCTCGGTGATGGCGGCATTGTCCAGGAAGTACTGAACGGCCTGTTCCTCGGTCCAGCCTTTCGAGTGAAGACCGGTGTCGATGACCAGGCGGATGGCGCGCCAGATTTCAGAGCCGAGGCGGCCGAAATCGGAATACGGGTCATCATAGGTGCCGGGCATTTCCTTGGCGAGCCATTCGGAATAGAGGCCCCAGCCTTCTGCGTAGGCGGTGAAATTGGCCTGCGTGCGGAATTGCGGAACGCCGGTCAGTTCCTGCGCGATGGCAATCTGCATGTGGTGGCCCGGAATGCCTTCATGATAGGCGATGACTTCCAGTTCGCGTTTCGGCATCGCCGTCATGTCTGACAGGTGGGCGTAATAGATGCCAGGACGCGTGCCATCGGGCGTGCCGGGGAAATAATGCTGCGCGGCGCCGTCCTGTTCACGGAAGGCTTCGACACGTTTCACCACGAGGTCCGCTTTTGGCAGGATGCCGAAATAGTTAGGCAGTTCGGCCTTGAGCCGCTCGATGTCAGCCGTCGCATCGGTGATGTAAGCCAGACGGCCCTCATCGGTGTCTGGATAGTAGAAGCGCTCATCGTCCTTGCTGTCCCGGAGCATGGTGAAAAACGCATTCAGCGTGCCCTCGAAACCGACCGATTCCTTGATCGCTTCCATGTCGCCTCGGATGCGCGCGACTTCCTTCAGGCCCAGTTCGTGGATTTCGTCAGCAGTCATGCTGGTCGTGGTCTGCGTCTTGAGGCGGAAATTGTAGTAATCTGCGCCATCAGGCTGGAGGTAGGCGCCGACCGGCTGGGTCGAATCCGGCGAATTCGCCATGTCTTCCGTCGCAAATGCGATGACGTCCCTGTAGGCGCTCAGGAAGTCGCCCTTCAGCGCCTCCTCTGCCTCTGCGAGGAAGACGCTGGCCTGGGCTTCGTCAATGCTGCCAGCGTCAACGAGCAGTTTGATGTCGGCCTTGATGTCGGCAAGGAGGGCGCTGTCTCCACCCTCGGTGAACGGTGCGCCGGTGATGATTTTCGTCGACTGGTCGATCACGCCTTCATAGGCAAACCTGGGCGCATGCACGCCGCGCTCTGCTGACTCTTTCGCGACCGCGACCGCTTCGCGAAGCGCCCGGGCGCTCTCGCTGATCCGCTTGATATAGGCGGTCATGTCTTCCGGTGTGTCGACGGCATGAAAGCCGATGAGGAAGGTCGGCAGGAAATTCTGCAGACCGTTCATCTGGTCAAATACGAAGCCATTGTAGCGATAGGCGGCGCCCTCGGCGGCCTGGTCGTACTGGTACTTCCAGAGGTCGTAGGACATCTTGTCTGCAGGCGAGAGGGCGTCGTAGTCAAACGAAGCTTCCATTTCCTCTGTCGCCGCTTTCTGCCAGGCCAGTTGTTCATCCTGGCAGGCGAAGGTCAGGCAGTCGATCTGGTCGTTAAGGTCCTTACGGCCCAGAAACGACAGGCCGATCGGGCTGAATTGCAGCTGTTCTTCGTATTTCACGTCGAACCAGGCGTTGAGCCGCGCGCTCAGTTCTTCAGCGGATTCAGCCGGCGCTTCGACGGAGGCGACCGTTTCAAGATTTTCGGCAGGCACGCTCTGGCTGGCACAGGCGGACAGGACAAAGGCGAGGGCGAGGGCGGAGACTGAGCTGCGCATGATGAGGGAACTCCCTGGGATTATTTCCGATTAACGATAAGAAGACGTATCGCCCTCTGCGGCGGGCTGTCAATTGGCAAGCGTGTGGATGGCGGCTAGAGGAGGGGTATGACAGACCCACGCCGTTCTACCGACAATGCCGTGCCAGGCGACCAGAAAACCGTGCGTATCGGCACACGCGGATCACCGCTTGCGCTGGTGCAGGCGCGCCAGATAGCCGCCTCGCTGGAGGTGAGTTCCGGCGGGGCCCTGCGAGGTGAGATCGTGCCTTTCACGACGAGCGGCGACCAGTTGACGACCGAACGCCTGATCAATGCAGGCGGCAAGGGGCTTTTCACGCGCGAGCTGGATGCAGCGCTGGATCGCGGCGACGTGGACATCAATGTGCATAGCCTGAAGGATGTGCCGGTTGTCCTGCCGGACGGTCAGATCTTCGCGGCCTATCCGGAACGCGAGGACCCGCGCGAAGGGTTTCTATCGCCAAGGGCGACCCGTCTGTCGGACCTGTCCGAAGGGGCCAAAGTTGGCACGGCTTCGTTGCGACGGGAATCCCAGACGCTGGCGCTGAGACCCGATGTCGAGATCGTGACGTTTCGGGGAAACGTGGCGACGCGGATGCGCAAGCTGGAAGAAGGACTGGCCGACGCCACCTATCTGGCAATGGCGGGTCTGACGCGGCTCGGTCTTGCGCATCTCGCGACGCCGATCCCGATGGAGGACATGCTGCCCTCCGCCGGGCAGGGAATTATCGGTGTCGTGATGCGCGAGGATGGCCCGGCGCAAGTGCGCGAGGCTCTCGGGCTGATTGATCATGACGCGACACGTGCAGCTGCAACGGCGGAGCGGGCATTCCTGGGGGCCCTCGATGGCAGTTGCCGCACGCCGATTGCGGCACACTTGTTTGACAGGGGCGAGGAATGGCAATTGATCGGCGAAGTTCTGTCACTGGATGGCCAGCAGCGCTGGCGCAGTGAGGGCACGTGCCGCAAGGCGGCGAGCGAAACACAACTGGCGGCGCTCGGGCGCGCGATTGCCGCTGAAATTCGCGCAGCGGCCGGTGGGACGCTGCCGGCCTTCGTGGGGGACTGGTGAGCCTTCCGGTCATCGTCACACGGGCCGAACCTGCAGCGGCCGATACAGTTTCGCGACTTTTAGCGGCTGGCTATAAGGCGATTCTTTCGCCAGTCCTGACACTGGAGGGCCTGCCGGACGCCGAGCCGGACATGGCTGGTATCCGGCACCTGATCTTCACCAGTGCGAACGGTGTGCGCTTCTTCCAGGAGCGCGGCGGGATGGGTGAGGCAGTGGTATGGTGTGTGGGCGAAGCGACGGCGGCAGCCGCGCGCCAGGCGGGTGGCAGGGATGTGCGCGAGGGGAGTGGCAATGGCGCCGATCTCGCTGCGATGATCCTTGCTGCGCCTGAAACCCGCGAAGGCGGCCTGCTGCATGTTGCCAACGTCGCCGCAGCGGGTGACCTGGTCGCGACGCTGAAGGGTGCGGGACTCGATGCACGCTTCAGCGCCCTCTATCGCACGGTGCCGGCGCGGGCGCTGGCGCCTGAGGCCCTGGATGCACTCGCCACTGCGCCGCGCAGCGTGGTCCTGATTCATTCGGCGAAGGGCGCGGCTGCGTTCCGTGAGGCGTCCGTGGGGATGAATTTGTCGCCCGTCGTTTTCGTGGCGATCTCGGATGCGGCCAGCCAGCCGCTCGACGGGTGCGGAGCGCGTGCGATCATTAAGGCGGCGAGCCCGAGCGAGACGGCATTAATGGACGCGCTTGATACCGCCGTGCTGGCGCTCTGATTGCGACCTTTGATCGGCATGGGCGTATATGTCAGTGTGATTCCAAATTCCGCCTGCGAGGAGCAGACAGACACATGACCAATGATCCCGAGGACGATATGCCCGTCAGCTCTGCAGAGCCGATTGATGCGGACTTCGAACCGGCTTTCGAGGATGATGAAGACGTGCGGGCGCGTGGCACGAACGGTTCGGGTCCGGGCTGGCTCGGCCTTGGTGTGGCGGCGCTTGTCGCCGCCGGCATTGGCGGCGCCATCGGGATTATTGCGACGCTGGCAATTCCGGACAGGGGCGGCGATGAGGATATTTCGGCGGTCACGGCGGAGCTTGAATCGCTGAAGGCGGAGCTGCAGGCGGCTGACCTTGAACGCAGCAAGGTCATCCGTGACGCGGCCGAACTGGAATCGCGCCTTGCTGCGGGACTGAACAGTACGCCTGCGCGCGCCGAGCAGGACCTTGGGCCCTTGCTGGCCGAACTCGACGCGGTGTCCAGACGGCTTGACGAGGCCCTGGCGGCCAATAGCGGAGAGGTGCTGGTTCAGTTGACGGCCCGTCTGGATGCGCTGGAGGCTGTCGATACGAGCGGGGAGGCAACGGCGGCGGAACTGGCGCGGGCGCTGGGCGCGGTGTCCGAGCGGGTCACATCGCTCGAGACACGGCTTGCGGACCTGCAATCAGATATTGTGCGCAGCAGCGGCGACACGACGGAGCTGACCAGCCTGATCGAGCGGATGCGCAGTGATGAAGCCGCCGTGCGGGCCAAGGCCGAAGCCTCCGAATCGAGCGCGGATGCCGCGCTGGCCCTGTCTGCCATCGAAGCGGCGTCCCGACGCGGCAGCGATTTTGAATCCGACTATCGCAAGCTGCGCGCAATCATGCCCCGGTCGGCTGCTGTCCGGGCGCTGGGTGAGGTGGCCTCGACCGGCGCGCCGACCCTGGCCCAGCTGCAGCAGAGCTTTGGTCCGGCAAGCACCAGGGCCCGCGCGGCCATTCCCGCAGACAAGCAAGGCGGGCTGGGCTGGCTCAACAACCTGTTTGGTGATGCGGTTACGGTTCGCGGCGACGATGGCGAGGAGGGCGGCGCGGCGGTTATCCTGTCGCGCGCCAGAACGGCGCTTGACGCCGGTAATCTTGACCAGGCCGTCAGCACGCTGGAGGGCCTTGAGGGCGAGCCTGCCGCCGCCATGGCTGACTGGACGCAATCGGCAAACCGTCGCATCACTCTGGAAGCCGGGCTCGAGACCCTGAGGCTGGGCATGATTGGCGGGGAAGCGCAGGAATAATGAACCGGATATTCCTCTTTATCCTGATCCTCGTGATTATCGCCGGCGGCGCCCTTATCGGCTTCTGGGCGGTCAACCTGCCTGGCAGTGTGGTTATCAATGACAGCCGTGGCGAGCTCGTCTCGCTGCATACCGGTGTCGCAGCGATTGCGCTGATCGTTTTTGGCGGCCTTGTTGCGGCCGTCTGGTGGGTCATCAGCGGCCTGTTCGTACTGCCGGGCAAGATTGGCCGCTCGCGCCAGAGCAACCGGGCGCGCAAGGCCAACATGGCGCTGGCCGAGGGCTTGCTGGCGGCCGAGGCGGGCGACTCGACCCATGCGCTGAAACTGGCCCGCAAGGCGGTCAAACATGCCGAGGACGAGCGGCTGAAACTGCTGCTGGAAGCGCGCGCCGCTGAAGCCAATGATGACTGGGCTGGGGCCGAACGCGCCTGGGGCCAGCTTACCCGCCTTCCCGGCGGCCAGCTGGCGGGCCTGCGCGGGTCTGCCATGGCAGCAGCCGAGCGCGGCGACCAGTCAACCGCGGAAGCGCGGGCACGCGAGGCGCTGGGGCTGAAGTCGAATGCCGACTGGCCGTTCAATTCCCTGTTCGACCTGCAAGTGGCGCGCGGCGAATGGAGCAGGGCGCTGGAGACACTGGCGATTGGCGAGAAGCGCGGACTGATTTCCGGCGACAGCCTGCGCCGCCGACGCGCCGTATTGCACACGGCGGGCGCTGTCGGCCTGCCGCACGATCGCAAGCAGGAAGCGCAGAAGGCGCTCGCCGAAGCGATTCGCGCGGCGCCAGGCTTTCCGCCGGCGGCCTGGCATGGCGCGCGCCACCTGATGATCGACGGCAAGGAGAAGGCAGCGCAGGGCGTGCTGGAACTTGGCTGGAAGGCGCGTCCCCATCCGGCCCTTGCGCAATTGTCCCGACGCCTGGTTCCGCAGGATGCCCGCGAAAATATTGCCGCGCGGCTCCAGGCGCTGGTGGAGACATACCCGACCCATCGGGAAAGCCGTATCCTGTCGGCCGAACTGGCCATGGACAGGGCCGACTGGGTTGAGGCGGTCAAGAGCCTGGCCCTGCTGGTGGAAGAGAACCCGACCGGGCGGCTTTGCCTGCTGATGGAGCGGGCGCTGAAAGGGTATGGCGACCAGGACGAGGCCCAGCGCTGGGGGCGGATGGCGGCGTCTGCATCGCGTGAGGCCGACTGGTCGGACATCGACCCGAAAGGCAATGCGTTCGACTTCGCCCAGCGCGACTGGAGCCGGCTGGTTTATGCCTTTGGTGATGTCGGCGACCTCGTTCACCCGCGTTATGAAACCTATGGGCGGGAACTGGAAGCCGGACGGGTGCTGGCGATTGCCGGGCCGGAGGATGACAGGATCGCGCCGCCCAAGGCGCCGAGCGACCGCCTGACACCGCCGCTCGACTATGCCGAGGACGACGACTGATCACCTGTCGTCAACAGGCAAAAGCGTCTTGCGCCCCGCGCCCGGTATGGCTATTCAGGCCGAACGCTCCGTGGAGCAGGCCGCTATAGCTCAGCTGGTAGAGCATCGCATTCGTAATGCGGGGGTCAGGTGTTCAAGTCACCTTAGCGGCACCATTTTTATCCAATAACACCATCGATTTAGGCAGGCGTTTCCAGTGGTCGCGCGATCACTTATTTCGTGTGCCCGTACCCTGTCCGCACCGCATGGCGTGATATATGAGTTTGACTGGGGTAGCTTTTTTGAGTGCCTGCGGTCAGGAAGACGTCGAGAGCGGGACAAATAGGCTGGATCTGCACCTCTTCCGCCTGGGCGCCCCAGCATCCGAAATGGCACTGCTCCCAAACTGCCTTCTTTCGAGGCCGGAGTTTTCGGCGCCACCTCAGCCTGGCGGGTTGACGCTGCAAGCGTAGCTGGTCGGCACATTCTGCTCAATGTCCCTCAAAATGCTTTGAAGGAGCATGTGGACTTCCTTGTTCTCATCGGGATGAACGAGCGCCAAGGCAACTAGCAACTTGCTCGAGAGTCCGTGCGTTGTCGTTGCCTTGGACTTTGATATCCTGCCGAGCAGTTTCTTATTCAGTGCGTAAAGTTCATTAAGACGATTACTGATCACGTCCAAGGGAGTAGCCTCAACGTAGTCTGCAAGCTCCTGTTCGCTGAGTTGAAACAAATTGTGCTCGCGCATCAAAAAGGTTTCAAGTTTTTACCAACGCTCCGCAAGTTTTCTTTGAAACCAGCGCATCCCACGCGATCAGGCGGGAGTTTTCCGGCAGCAGTTCGTCCTGGAAGCTGGCGGGGGAGTCAGAAAGGAAGGCCATGCGTCGAAAAACTCTTATTGTCGTCGAAATATGATTGTATTTTTGCATTATCGTCGAAAAAGAATTACTATTTGATCGCGTCGAAAACAGCCGCATGAGAAGGCAGCTCGTCGAAAATCTCTAATCCAAATATGGAAAATTGTAATGCGGGGGGCAGGTATTCAGGTCACCTTAGCGGCACCATTCCTCATCTTTGCAGAATGAATCAGGTCTCCGGATCAGGACTGGACGATGAAAAGTCCGGCAATGATCAGGCAGGCCCCCATCGCATACTTGATAGTCAGCGGCTCTTTCAGGAAGATGGCGGCCACGAATGGGACCAGCACAAAGGTCAGCGCCATGAAGGAATAGGCGTAGGCTAGCGGCACCGTTTTCAGCACATGGATCCAGAGCAGTGTGGCAGCGCCATAGATGGCAAGCGCCAGAAGGAAGACCGGGTTGAAGGCGACCGTGTAGAAGGGTGTGCCGGCCTGCGCCGTGAGGCGCCCGCTGGTCAGCTTGAACAGGACCTGGCCGAGCGTGATCATGAATGGGATGAGCACGAGCAGGCCTAGGACGGGCAGGGTGATCGGTTTCATTCGGCGGCAACCATGCGCGGTGTCCCGACGCCGTCAAGCGTTTCACAATAATAGATGTCGCGCTGGATATCCCGGCAGGCATGGGCCTGTGGCACGGGCTGCATCGCACGCAGGAAGGAGTGCGTGTAGGGGAAGAAGTTGAAGTGCGGGTTGAACGTGTAGCGATATTCACGCTCGCGCGGTACGACAATGATCACCCGGCGCCGGGCGATGCGGCGCAGCTCGGAAATGGCCTTGCGGTAATCCAGTACGTGCTCGATGACATGGGTGCATACGACCGTGTCGAATTCATTGTCGGCGAAGGGCAGGTTTTCGATCCGGGCGGCAACATATTCGATGCCTTCCAGCGCGCCAGCATCATCGATGGCAAAGTCGACGCCGGTGAGGCGCGCAAGGCCGGGACGGGCGTCACGGATGCGCGAGAGAAGGTAGCCGGTGCCGCACCCGATATCACAGACGCTGCTGCCGATGACGTCTGCGCAGATTGCTGCGATGCAGGCCTCGGAATTGTCCGTACCTTCGTGAACGCGGGGGTGGTTCCTGTAGAGATCCTCATATTCCGCCTCGCTGAGGAAAGGGGCCCGTTCCCGGAAGGCGGCAAGTTCATTGATATGCCTGCCCCAGACCAGGCTGGCGGCATGGCGGAACAGGGGCGAATCGTGAAGGAAGGCGGGCAGGACGTCTTCCAGCACGAAGCGGATGCGGTTGGTGTGCTCGCGCTTCATCGCGGACCGGTGCCGCGCTCGGCGGGACGTGCAGTGAGGGTGTCAGACTGTCGGCGATCTGCAAATGGCGTCGTGCCCGTCTGGTATTGTTCGCCGCGCGACGGGGCAATCGAGAGATAGAAGATACGCTTCTGTTCGGCCCGGCCGCGGGCAACCGAATCGAGGATGGTGCCAGCAATCAGGGTCATCATGGATGCCAGCATCAACACCATGGCGAGGACCCATGTCGGGAGCCGCTCAACAAGTCCGGTGGCCAGATAGTCGCGGATGACGGGTGCCATCAGGATGATCGAGGTTGCCAGAAGGAAAGTGGCGACATAGGCGAAGAAGAGGAAAGGGCGTGTTTCCTTCATCAGCATGCCCATCATGCGCAGGATGCGGAATCCGTCCCGGAAGGTCGACAGCTTGCTTTGCGACCCTTCCACGCGCCGGCCATAGTCGAACTCGACTTCGGAAACCGGCAGGCGCAGGGTCGATGCGTGAACGGACATCTCGGTTTCGATCTCGAACCCCGGAGAGGAGGCGGGGAAACTCTTGGCAAAACGGCGTGTGAAGGCACGGTAGCCGGAGAAGATGTCGGTGAACTCGTTGCCAAAAAGGGCCTTGTAGACAGAATTGAACAGGCGGTTTCCGAAGGCGTGCCCATTGCGACCTGCGTCCTGCCTGACATTGCGGCGTGTGCCGACGACCATGTCGGCGCGGTCATCAAGCAGAGTCTGGATCATGCGCGGTGCGGCGGTCGGATCATAGGTGCCGTCGCCATCGGCCATGAGGTAAATATCGGCGTCAATGTCGGCAAACATCTGACGGACGACATTCCCCTTGCCCTGGCGGCGCGATGGAACGACCGTGGCGCCAGCGAAGGCGGCCTGCTGCGCCGTGTCGTCAACCGAATTGTTGTCATAGACGAAGATGCGCGCGCCCGGCAGAGCCTTGCGAAAGCCCAGAACAACAGCCGCGATCGACTTGCCTTCATTGTAGCAAGGCAGGAGAACGGCGATGTTTAGGTCGCTGAAAGCATTGCTGGTCATGTATTCACCCATTGCCCGACTTTAGGCATATCTACATGGGCAAGGGTTAAGGTCGCCTTTCACCGAGGCGCCTGAGGGAGAAGGTAAATGCACGCATCAGGCAAGGCGGTCTGGGCGGATCGCGCGATCGCCACTGGCTTCGGGTTGCTGCTGGTTGGCTGCCTTCTGCTTATGAGTGCCGTGTCAGGACGGTTTGAACTGATTGCACTCGAGGCAGACAATGCGATGCGGCTTGTCCAGATACAGGACTACCTGAACGGGCAGCACTGGTTCGATGTCAGCCAGACACGGCTTGGGCCGGATGGCGGCACGGACATGCACTGGTCGCGGCTGGTCGATGTGCCGATCCTGCTGATCCGGGCCATACTGAGCGCGTTCATGTCGCCTGAGACTGCGCTCTATTGGGCAGTCATGATCTGGCCTCCCATGAGTGTGCTGCTTCTGGTGTTTGCCCTGGCTTCGGGGGCGCGCTTTCTGGGCGGGCGGGCGGTGCTTGTCTTTACCGGCATTATCGCTGCCACCATCCTGTTCCGGCATCCGAATTTCCTGAGTGGCAGTATCGACCATCACAATCTCCAGATGGGCTTCCTGGCAATGTCGCTGGCATTTTCAATTGATCCGAAGCGGACGGCCGTGAGCCTGGCACTGGCTGGTGCCGCCCTCGCATCTTCGCTGGCCGTGGGGGTGGAAGTGTATCCGTTTGTGGCGGTCATCTGCGCCTTCCACGCGCTCGACTGGGCCTTCGCCGGGCGGGCGGCGCAGAATGGCGCGGCGGCCTTTGGCGCCAGCCTCGGGCTGATGACTGCGGTGTTCTTCCTTGTATCGATCGCGCCGTCGCAATACGGCGCGGTCCATTGCGATGCGCTGTCACTGATCACGGTGTGTGCGGCGATGCTTGGTGGCCTTGGACTGGCGGCCGTCGCGTTCAGCCTTTCCGGCAGGCCGCTGGTGTGGCGGCTGGCAGGTCTCGGCGCGCTCGCTATCGCGTGTGGCCTGTTGCTGAAACTGCAAGCGCCGCAATGCCTGGTCAATCCTGTCGACGCGCTGCCGGAATTTGTCCGCACCATGTGGCTTGAGAATGTGAGCGAGGCCCGGCCCCTGCTCGCGCCGCGACCCAACATGCTGCAGGAAGGACCGTTCATGGTCGGGATTACCCTTGTCGCAGCGATGGTTTCGGTTTGGCAGATCGAGATGGGCGTGCACAGGCGGGCCCACATCCTGTTTCTGGCGCTTATCGCTGCCGACCTGCTGATGACACTTCAGCAAATCCGGTTTTACTCCTTCGGGCATGTGTTTGCGATCCTGCCGCTGGGAGCCTGGGTAGCCGGACTTTACAGTGCGAAACCGGAAGGCGGGCAGCGCGCAGTGGCTTATGTGCTGGCGCTTGCCCTCTCGGTACCGCTCGTCTGGAGCGCGCCCGGGCTGTTCCTGAAGGCGAAGCCGGCTGGCGGGGATGCATCGGCAATGGTCGAAGGGGTGTGTACCAGTCAGGATATGCTGGCCGCTCTGGACGCCCAGCCGGAGGGGCTTGTGCTTGCAGCCGCAGACGCCGCGCCGGATATCCTGCGTTATACAGGGCAAAGCGCCCTGCACGGAAACTATCATCGCAACGTTGCAGGCATTGATCTGGCGCTGCGCATCTTTATCGCTCGGCCGGACGAGGCAGCCAAGATGATACAGGCAGGAGGTGTCGACTATGTCCTGTCCTGCCCGTCGCATGCCGAGATGGTGCTCCTGCGAGACGCCAATCCGGACGGGCTCGCTGCGGGGCTTGCCGCCGGAGATGCAATGGCTTTCCTGACGCCCATTGTGGTATCAAAGGGTGGGGACGCACTCTACGCGGTCAAACGCTGACCTAGTCGCCCAGCACGTAATCTGCTTCGGCCACGTAGCGGCTGGGTCCTTCACCCATATGGCTTGAATACAGGTGAAAACTGTTCACCCAGAACGCATCACTGCGATAGCCGTGGCGCGGCTCGGCCCAGGCGGTGACGTCTTCAGGCGTGGTGCCGTGAAGATAAGCCAGCGTCACATGTGGCGTGAAGTTGCGCCTGTCTGCGGGCAGACCGAGGCGCCTGGCGGCGCGTTCACACTGGGAGGCCAGGGCGCTCAGTTCGTCTGTCTGGCGTACCCGCGCCCATACCGAACGTGGCTCGCGGCGGCCGAACCAGCCGATTCCTTCCAGCCAGATTTCAAGTGCGGGTGACTTAATTTCGCCAAGCAGATCATCGAGATCGCGTGCCTGGCTGTGAGTGAGATCGCCGAAGAAGCGCAGCGTGATATGGAAATTGCGCTCAGGACGCCAGCTTGCGCCGGGCAGCACTGTCTGCAGGGCCTTCAGGCCCGGTATGATGTCAGGGTCGACAGGGAGGGCGGCGAACAGGCGATACATGCATGTATCTGAAACAGGATTACGGGCAAAAGAAAACCCGGCCTCCACCCGACCGGGTCCCCAATTTCACGACCGATGGATCGGCGGATCAGCCGGCGAGATCACCGAGCTTTCCGAAATGCTCTGCGAGCAGGTAATAGAATGTCACGCGCGACTTCGTTGCGCCTTCCGGCTGCAACTTGTCACATACCGCCTTGATGGCAGCGTCGAGATCGTTCTTGTTCTGCGCGAGGCCAAGCTTGCCCCGGCACCAGCGTTCCCGAACCCGGTCCAGTTCGCCCGAATCAGAGCATGCAACCATCGAGCTGTCCCGGTTGCGAAGTGCAATGCCAAGATGTCCCACGATCTTCTCTGCGGCGGCCTGATTGTAGCCATTTGCGTATTTCTTGATATTTTCGGCGTATGCCGATGCGTCTGCCATGTCTTATCCCCTAAGTTTTCTGGTGCCCCAACCGTTGGAACTACACCAGATTGGGGAAATTACCCCTTGGTTAACACGAGTCAATGCAAAACCCGAAGGGCCAACGTCTTGAGAATGGACGAGCATACTCTTTGTTCACTTGGACAGCTTGGCGGAGGAAAAGCAAAACGTAAGTATAGATTATCTAGTCTGTAGCTTTTCTCATGGTGAGTGGATGTATTCAGGGGGGAGTGGTGGGGAGGCTGATGGAACGGGCAAGGCCCCGTGTTCGGTTTTCCTTGCAGACGCGGTACAGTTTCACCATATTCTCTCGTGTGCGCGCGTCTTTACGTGCGCGGTCAAACAGAAGGGTATTAAACCTATGAACGAATTCAATCGGGCCTACACGCCAAAAACTGGCGCCGACTCGATGGACGCGTCCGTCAATGAGGGCCTTCGCGCCTTTATGCTGGGCGTTTACAACAAGATGGCGCTTGGACTCTTGCTGACTGCGGGACTCGCCTATGCCTTCGGTGCCCTGGTGCCGGAAAGCGTGACGCTGACATTGCTTACCGGGCCTATCGGGCTGGTCATCATGTTTGCGCCGCTGGCCATCCTGCTTCTTTCCAGCTTCGCGATGAAGAACCCGTCGCCACTGGCGGCAAACCTGGTCTACTGGTCGGTTGTCTCCCTGATCGGTGTCGGCATGGGCGCAATTGTCTATGTCTACGCACGCCAGCCTGACGGCATGCTGATCGTGTCCAAGGCGTTCCTGACGACGGCGATCGCCTTTGGCGGCCTGTCACTCTACGGCTATACGACCAAGCGTGACCTGTCGGGCTTCGGCACGTTCCTTATCATGGGTGTCATCGGCATTATCGTGGCATCGATCCTGAACATGTTCATCTTCCAGTCGAGCATGATGCACATGGTCATCTCGGTGGTTGGACTGCTGCTGTTTGCCGGCCTGACGGCCTTCGACACGCAACGCCTGAAGAACATGTATTTCCAGCTCGTCGGAGATTCCCGCGCGATGGCAGTGGCGACCACCTATGGCGCGCTCAGCCTCTACCTGGATTTCGTGAACATGTTCCAGTTCCTGCTGGCGATCATGTCCGGCCGCGACTAGGCAGCCATCCTGACCCAACCCAAAGCCCCGCCCTCACCGGCGGGGCTTTCCTTTTGGCGCATTGCGAAATGGCGGCGTCTCGGCTAACCCTCCGGCCAAACACACACCAACGCTTTCAGGAGTTTATGACCCATGGCCCGCAAGAAAATCGCCCTTATAGGATCCGGCATGATCGGCGGCACGCTCGCCCATATTGCAGCACGCGAGGAACTGGGCGATGTGGTCATGTTCGACATCGCCGAAGGCCTGCCGCAGGGCAAGTCGCTGGATCTGGCCGAGTCGACGCCGGTCTACAACGCGTCAGTCAGCCTGAAGGGCGCGAACGATTATGCCGACATCAAGGATGCAGATGTCTGCATCGTGACAGCGGGTGTTGCCCGCAAGCCCGGCATGAGCCGCGATGATCTGCTCGGCATCAACCTGAAGGTCATGAAATCGGTCGGCGAGGGCCTGAAGGCCAACTGCCCGGACGCATTCGTGATCTGTATCACCAATCCGCTCGACGCGATGGTCTGGGCGCTGCAGCAATTCTCCGGGTTCGACACGAAAAAAGTGGTCGGCATGGCAGGCGTGCTGGACAGTTCGCGCTTTGCCTATTTCCTCAGCGAGAAAACCGGCGTGTCGGTTGCCGATATCCACGCATGGACCCTCGCTGGCCATGGCGACGACATGGTGCCGATGGTGCGCCACTCGACCGTGGGCGGCCTGCCGCTGCCGGAACTCGTGAAGCAGGGCTGGATGAGCCAGACCGAGCTTGATGGTATTGTCGACCGGACCCGCAAGGGTGGCGGCGAGATCGTGGCGCTGCTGAAAACCGGTTCGGCCTATTATGCCCCGGCTGAGAGCGCAATCTCCATGGCAAAGGCCTACTTGAAAGACCAGAAACGCGTGCTGCCCGTCGCGGCCTATTGCAATGGCGAGTATGGCCTCGACGGCATGTATGTCGGCGTGCCGACACTGATCGGTGCTGGCGGCGCAGAGAAAGTCATCGAGTTCGACCTCAACGATGGCGAGAAGGACATGTTCGCGAAATCCGTCGCATCCGTGCAGGGCCTTATCCAGGCCTGCAAGGAGATTGACGGTTCGCTCGCCTAGGAGCCAGATATGGCTATCGGGCCGACAATCGAAACAGACCGTCTGATCCTTCGCCCGCCAAGGGCGGAGGATTTTGATTCGTGGGTGGCCTTTCACGCTGATGAAGCGGTGATGACCCATCTGGGCGGCGTGCAGGGCGCCGAGCTGACATGGCGGTCAATGTGCACGATGGCGGGCGCCTGGACGATTTCCGGCTTTTCCATGTTCTCGGTGATTGAGAAGACGAGCGGCCAATGGGTCGGGCGGCTGGGTCCGTGGTGTCCGCATGGCTGGCCGGGGACCGAGATCGGCTGGGGGCTTGCCCGTGCGGCCTGGGGAAAAGGTTATGCGACCGAAGGGGCGGCGGCCTGCATGGATTACGCGGTCGACACTCTGGGTTGGGATGAGATCATCCACACGATCCTGCCGGAAAATAGCGGATCGATCCGTGTTGCAGAACGCCTTGGCAGCCGGGTACTGCGCCAGGTGGCGACCCCGCCGCCTTTCGAGGGGCAGATGTGGGATGTCTATGGCCAGACTGCCGATGAATGGCGTTCACGCCGGATCAAAGGCGCGTGATGAGGCCCTGATCCGGCTCGCCGGGGGCGTATTTTGCCGATAGCCTGGCAGGTAAACCGCTCAAGGAGACTTTACGTGATACGCACCCTTTCCCTCGCCTCCGTCATTGCCCTCCTGCCTGCCGCCACGGTCGCGCAGGAAATGACGGATAGCGAGCTGCATACGAAATCGGTTGAAGCAGAGAAGGCGACTGCGACAATGGCGCAGGCGCTCGTGATCGGGCTTGCCGATGGTGTCCAGGCACCGTCCGTCACACTCGTCGATACGACCGGCACGACCCAGACATTCGAAGCCCTGGCGGGAACCAGGGGCACGGTCGTTGCCTTCGTGCGGTCGGCCGACTGGTGTCCCTATTGCAAGAAGCAGCTGACGGATCTTGAGGCGGCTGCCGGGCCACTCGCTGAAGCCGGCTGGACACTGGTGGGGGTGTCTTATGATCCTGTTGAGACATTGGCGGCGTTCAAGGCCGAAAAGGACCTGTCATATGCGCTGCTGTCCGATCGCGGATCCACCGCAATCAAGGCGTTCAACCTGCTGAACACGGATATGAAGCCCGGTTCGCGCTATGAAGGCATTCCGCATCCGGCGATCATGTTCATTGGCGCGGATGGCAGGATCGAGAAGACGCTTCGCGAGGATGGTTACAAGAATCGCCCTGCCATCGATCTGGTGATCGAGACGGCCGAGGGTCTGTAGGTATTCAGGACCGCCGCCCTTCCATGGTGCGGCGGGGTGGCTTAGCGTGCCGGCAGGAAACAGCCGGAGATGAAGCCATGTTGAGAACCCTGACCCCGTTTGCGCTCGCAGCGTTTGTCACCGTGATGCCTGCGACTGCCGACAAGGCCGACGTACTGGACCCCGACATCCGCTCGCAGGCCGAAGCATTGATGAAAGCAGGTCTGAAGGATGATGTCGGGCTCGAATTCACCGAAAGCCTGACGACTGAGATCGGTCCGAGGCTTGCCGGTTCTGATGCGGAATGGCGGGCCCGGCAATGGGCCATGATCAAGCTGAAGGACCTGAACTTCCAGCAGGCCTATATCGAAGATTTCAGCCTGCCTTACTGGGAGCGGGTGAGCGAGTCCGCCTCAGTCGTGGGGCCGAACCCGCAGAATCTGCTCATTACCGCGCTGGGCGGATCGAAGTCGACGCCCAGAGGCGGCGTTGAGGCCGAGATCGTGCGCTTTACAAGTCTCGCGGACCTGAAGGCGGCGCCGGCTGACTTCCTGACGGGCAAGATCGCGTTCATTGATGAGCGCATGGTGCGTAGCCAGGACGGATCAGGCTATGGCGCAGCCGTTGCCAAGCGCGGGGGATGTGCAGAGGCGGCAGCAGCCGTCGGCGCGGTTGCGTGCCTCATCCGCTCCGTCGGTACGCAGCAACACCGGATGCCTCATACAGGCGGCATGATGCGCAAGGGCGCGCTCGGTGCCTTGCCGGCCGCTGCGCTGTCTCCGCCTGATGCCGACCAGCTGGCGCGCTTGCTTGAGCGCGGTTCGGTCACGGTGCACCTCGACATTCAGGTGAAGTCGGCCGAGTCGGCGGCGTCGGGCAATGTGATCGCCGAAGTGGCTGGCACGGGCAGCGAGGGTGAGATCGTCCTGATTGGCTGCCATCTCGACAGCTGGGATCTGGGCACTGGCGCTATTGATGATGCAGCCGGCTGCGGAATCGTGGTTGCCGCGGCCAACCTGATCCAGAAATTGCCGCAGAAGCCAAGGCGTACGATCCGGGTCGTGCTTTACGGGTCTGAGGAAGTGGGGCTGTTCGGCGGGCGCGCCTATGCAACGGCTCATGCTGACGAACTGGACAAGCATGTGCTGGCTGCGGAAAGCGACTTCGGCGCCGGCCGTATCTGGCGACTGACAAGCGGCTTCGGAGATGGCGCACTGGATTATGCCGCGGCCATGCAAAGTGTCGTGGCACCGCTCGGGATCATTCCGGGGGATAACAGCGCAAGGGGTGGCCCCGACATCATGGCCCTTCATGCGTCAGGCGTGCCGGTCCTGGAGCCGGATCAGGATGGAACGGACTATTTTGACCTGCACCACACGCCGGATGACACGTTTGACAAGATTGAGCCCGACGCGTTCCGGCAGAACGTCGCAGCCTATGCAGCGCTGACCTATCTTGCGGCCGCAACGGACTGGGATTTCCGCAAGGCCGCCTCACCCGAGACTGACGACCGGTAGGCATGCCGAGCCGCGCGGGTCGCATCGCCGCCAGTCTGGATTCCGTGCATGAATCGCTGCGCATGGTGCAGCGGGAACTATCGGGCGTGGGCGAGGATGGTGCGCGATGGCGCTGGGCAGCCGTTGGCATGGTGATCGCCCTGCAGGGCGCGCTCGTGGCGGCCCTGAGTGGCTATGAGACTGCGCTGGACGCGGACGTAGAAGACCCATCAGGTTCCGAGCGGTTTGCCCCTGTGTCGCTTTTGCTGCGCCGGGCGAGATCGGCCGAGTACCTGAATGGGCCCGAGCGCGTGGAGATGCCGGGATCGGTGGTTCGCCAGATTGAGCATCTTGTGGCCTATCGCAATACTGTGGTGCACGGGCTGGGGGTGAGTGAGGGGGAAGGGGTGGCGAAGGGGTGCCGGAAGGTATTGGACGTCGTCCGGCACGTGCTGCTGGCGCACCCCGCTTTCGACGCGTCGCATCACCTCCTTGTTTGTGCGCTGATCTCCGATGAAATGGCACGGGTCGAACGACGACTGGCCGAGCACGGTTAATATCCAGGTCATGCAAGCATGGCATGTATGGAGGTCATGCGCCCCGTCCTTCGCCCAATTCTATTGTCCTGTGCCGCCTTTGCCCTGATCGCGGCAGCCCCGGCGACGTTCACGCGTGAGGAGCTCGACGCGCTGGAGGCCGAACGTCAGGCCGCTGTCACCCGATTGGAGGCGCTGCAGGCGGCAGGTGATGAGACCGAAATGGACCTGCGCCAGATCGACAGCAAGCTGATCTCCGCCGCCATGGAATCCCGGCGCCGTGAAGAAGAGGCTGTCGCCTCGGAGAAGGCGCTGATCGATCTGGGCACACGCCGCGCCGTGGCCCAGGAAGACTTGCTGGTCGACCGGCAGGCGCTGGAAGACCTGTTGGCGGCATTGGCGGCGTCCAACCGCCGCAAGCCGCCCGCACTGATCGTTTCACCGGGCAAGGCGAACATGGCGGTTCGCCGGGCGATCCTGATGAGCCAGACCACTCCGCGACTGGCGTCACGCGCCAGTGACCTGTCCGGAGAAATCGACGAACTGAACCTGCTTGAACGCCAGATCCGGGGCGAGCGGGCCAGGCTGGAGGCAGCAGAAGCGACACTTGCGGTCAAGCGTGTGGAGATTGAACGCTTGGCGGCAGCCAAGCGCGGCAGCTTCGAGGACATTGCCGGGGATATCGACGTGTTGCGCCAGCGCGCCGACACGCTGGGACAGAAGGCCGAGACGCTGCGCGAACTGCTGGCAGCGCTTGAATCGGCTGCACCAGCGGCTCCGGGCATGAAGCCCGTACTGAGGCCGAAGCTGGCGTCAGCGACAACAGCGACATCGCGTCCAAAGCTGCCGGCACCGACAGTTCAGCGTACACCGACATCGCGGCCATTGGGTGTGGCGGCGCTTGGCGCGCTCGTCCAGCCGACTGCGGGCAATGTGATCCATGGATTCGGCGACAAGATGCCGACCGGCGGCAAGACAGAATGGATCACGTTTGCAACCCGGCAGGCGGCCCAGGTTGTGGCGCCGATTGGCGGAAAGGTCGAGTATGCGCGGCCATTTCGCAGCTATGGATCAATGTTAATTTTGCGCACAAGTGACGGATACCATGTTATTCTGACTGGCATGAGCCGGATCTATGTCACTGAAGGCCAGACAGTTTCTGCGAATGAACCGGTCGGGCGCATGCCGGACCGCGCTGAACCCGCGCCGCAGCTGAATATGGAATTAAGGCTTGGCGACAAGGTCATGAATCCGGCACAATGGTTGCCGAGTGGCAAATGAGGTCACGATGATGGAGGATTGGAATATGCGTTCACTGCTGACAGGCGCCGCGCTCGGGATTGTACTGGGTGGCGCAGCGGTTGGATTTTCCGCCTTCGCATGGCCCCAGGAGAAGCCGGCCGATCCGCGGATGGTTACCTATCAGCAGCTGGAGCTGTTCGCCGAAATCCTCGCCCGTGCCCGTCAGGACTATGTCGTGGAAGTCGACGAAAAGGCTGCGATGGAATCCGCGATCAATGGCATGCTGACGTCGCTGGACCCGCATTCCGGCTATCTCAACCCAGATGATTTCCGCTCGATGCAGGTGCAGACATCCGGTGAGTATGGCGGCCTGGGCATCGAAGTGACGATGGAAGACGGTTTCGTCAAAGTCATCTCGCCAATGGACAATACACCTGCCAGTCGCGCCGGCATCCAGAGCGGCGACCTGATCACGGCCATCAATGGCGCGCCGATCATCGGCCAGACGCTGAATGATGCCGTCAAGGAAATGCGCGGTGAAACGGGAACGGATATCGTGATCACGATCCTGCGCGCCGGAGAAGACCCGTTCGATGTGACGCTGACGCGTGAAGTGATCGAACAGAAATCCGTCACATGGAAAATGCAGAAGAACGATATCGGCTATCTCAGGATATCCAGTTTCAACGAGCGCACCACGCTGCTGCTCGAAGAGGGTATCGAAGGCATCTCCAAGGCGACAGGCAACCGTCCGAAGGGCCTGATTATCGATCTGCGCAACAATGGTGGCGGATTGCTCGACCAGGCCGTTTCCGTTTCCGACCTGTTCCTGTCGGGCGGGGAGGTCGTCTCGACGCAGGGCCGCCGTCCGAGTGACATCGAGCGTTACAATGCCCGCACAGGCGAGGTGTTCAAGGGCGTGCCGATCATCGTGCTGATCAATGGCGGTTCGGCGTCCGCGTCGGAAATCGTGGCCGGTGCCCTGAAAGACCGTGGCCGGGCGACGATTATCGGAACAACCAGTTTCGGCAAGGGATCGGTCCAGACCGTTATCCCGCTTGGCGCCGATCGCGGGGCCATCCGCCTGACGACGGCGCGTTACTACACGCCATCCGGACGCTCGATCCAGGCCTTGGGCATCGATCCTGATATCGAGATCACCCAGACGCGCCTGACAGAGGAAGAACTGGCAAGGATCAAGCGCTGGTCCGAAGCTGACCTGCCGCATGCCCTTGCCAATGAAGACGGCGAAATGCGACATGAGATGACGATGCCGGATGAACAGCCACCCGAGGCATATGAGGGTGAGGATTACCAGTTGGAGCGCGCAGTCGACATGCTGCGGGAAGGGACTGTAACTGCCAGCACATTCCGCCGTGCAGGTTAAGCTGTGTTTGTAGTCTGTTAACCAGATTGCCGCATTCTCGGTCCTTCAGGATCCAATTTGTTGATTACATGAGGTCGCCGCATGCCATATCGGAGGGACGCTGAGCCGTCTCCCCTTCGCACCGGAATTGTCCATGCAGGCATGAGCCTGCTGGTGTTCGGTGGATTGGCGGGAGCACTGGGCGCAGGCATCCAGTTCTCCGGAGACCCGTCAGCGGCTGGTCCACGCCAGCAGCTCGCACTGTTTGACGTGGTGGACGAAGCCAGGCCGACACTGAAGACCCGTCTGAAGACCGACGGAACAGATCAGGCCATTATGGCTGCGCTGGGAGATGATGGCTATCCGGAAGTTGATGGCGGCGAAGAACCCAGCCTTGGTGTCGATTATTCTGAAGCCACGGGTGTAACCGGTACAGGTGGTCCTTCGGATGATGCGGTGGCTGACGCCGAAGGCGTTGGCGTGAGGATCAATGGCAAGCTGGTCAAGCCGGGTGAATCCTACGGGGAAGTGACGGCGATCGTATCGCTGGACACCGCGCCGATCTCGGGCTTGTCGGAAACGGTCAATGGTCTGCGCCTGCCGCGCGTCGCACCCGATGGCCGCGCGCCGGCAGACGCCTATGCGCGCCCCTTCGCCAATCCGGGTCAGCAGCCGGTTGTATCGCTCGTGGTTGGCGGCCTTGGCATCAATGCCACGCATACGAAATCGGCCATCGAGGAACTTCCGCCCGAAGTGACGCTGTCCTTCGCGCCGGATGCCCAGCGCCTGCAGTACTGGATCAACCGCGCGCGTGCGTCGGGCCATGAGGTGCTGATTGAGCTGCCGATGGAGAATTTCGATTATGGGCGTATGAAAATGCACCCTCAGACGCTGCTTTCCGGCAGGGATGCGTCGGTCAATGTATCGCGTCTCAACACATTGCTGGGTCGCGCGTCAGGCTATTTCGGCGTGATCAATTATCAGGGCGCAAAATTCTCGAGTGACGCAGAGGCGGTGCGCCCCGTGCTGCAGGCGCTGAGCGACCGTGGCGTAGCCCTGGTCGAGGATGGCAGCCTGGAAGAGGCGAGTTTCGACGCGATCGCGGATGCGACTCGTGTGCGCTACGTCAAGGCATCCTCGCCCATCGACACCAAACTGACCGCCGACGACATCAATCTTCAACTTCTGGAGCTTGAGACGCGGGCCAAGCAAACCGGCGCGGCAATGGGGGCAGGCTATGCGTTTCCGATTACCATTGAAATGGCGAAGATATGGACGAGCGAACTCAGCCGGAAGGGCATCCTCCTCGCGCCGGTTTCGGCACTGGTTGGCACCACGCCTGCGGAATTCGTCAATGATGATCGCAACAGTACTGGCAGCACCGCAAAGGCTCCTGTAAACCCTGCGGGGTGAAAACATCTATCGTCGATCCTGAACGCTATCGTCCCAATGTCGGGCTCGCTCTTTTTTCGAAAGCGGGTCATGTTTTTATTGGCCGACGCATCAATGGCCGCGGTGCCTTCCAATGGCAGATGCCGCAAGGTGGTGTCGACAAGGGCGAATCGGCCCGTGATGGCGCACTCCGCGAACTGGAAGAAGAGATCGGTGTCCCCGAAAAGCTGGTCGATGTACTCGAGGAGACCGAAGACTGGCTGTATTATGACTTCCCGCCTGACCTGAAAAAGCGTCTGCCGGGACCGTATATCGGCCAGCGCCAGAAATGGTTTGCGTTCCGCTTCAAGGGATCTGACAGCGATGTCCGTCTCGACCGGCATACCCCGGAGTTCGACGCCTGGCGCTGGGCCCCGCTGGAAGAAACCCCCGCACTGGTTGTCCCGTTCAAGCGTCTCGTCTATTCCGAAGTGGTGCAGCGGTTTGAACGCTGGACCGAACCTGTGCATGGCGGCAAGATCGCGCAGGGCTGACGGAGGACTGAATGCCGAAATCGCTATTGATGATTCACGGCGTCGGGTGCGGTGGCGACGTCTGGGACCGCATGCGTCCCGGGTTTGAAGCTGCAGGCTGGCATTGCGAGGCGCCAACGCTTTTCCCGGACCAGCGGACGCTCGACAACCCGCCAGTGACGCTGCCGGACCTGGGTTTCGACGACTATGTCGCTGCCATGGTGGAGGCTGCCCGCAAAATCGAGACGGATACGGGCGCCAAACCTGCAGTCATTGGACATTCCATGGGCGGGCTGATCGCCCAGTCCATGGCCGAGAAGGGCGTGGTTTCGCAGGCCGTGTTCCTGACTCCGGCCCAGCCAAAGGAATGTGCGGAAATCGGCCTGTCCGTCATCTATACATTCCTGAACATCATCCTGACACGCAACCGCAAGCGGGCCTACAAGGTCTGGCGGTCCGGTTTCAGGTTTGGTGTCCTGAACTGTGTTCCAAGGCGCCGCCATGAGGATATCTATGCCCGGGCGCGCTTTGATTCCGGCAAGGTCTATGGCGACCTCACTGACGGCGTTGAGGTCGATGAGGGACTGGTCACGATCCCCACGCTCACGATTGCCGCGTCGCAGGACCGTGCGACACTGGCGCGGGCCGTCCGCAAGGTCGGCCAAAAATATGCCCGCGCGCCAGTGCCCGGTGATTTCTTTGAATATCCCGACAATGCGCACTGGATTGTCGACGAACCGGGGACAGACGCGGTTGTGGCCGATATTGTCGAATGGCTGGAACACCCCTTTGGAGAACATGTGTGATCGAGGAAGAAGCCCACGGCGTTCATGACTATGTCGCCGATCCGCGAAATGCAGATGTGCTGATCTCGGTGAATGGCGAGATGAAACACCGGGACGCTGCAGTCGTGTCGGTGTTCGACAGCGGCTACATTTTAGGTGACGGCGTGTGGGAGGGCCTGCGCGTGTCCAATGGCGGCGTCGCTTTCCTGCCAGAGCATCTCAAGCGTCTCTATGCCGGCGCCAAGACGATCGACATGGATATCGGTCTGACAAAGGACGAATTGACAGCGCGCCTGATGGACTGCCTGAAAGCCAATGGCATGACGGACGGCGTGCATATCCGTTTGATGGTGACCCGCGGGATCAAGAAAACGCCCTATCAGGGGCCGCGCTTCACCATTGGCAAGCCGACCATCGTGATCATTCCGGAATACAAGACGCCGGTGCCGGAAATCCTTGCCAGGGGTGTGACCCTTTTCACGGTTCACCAGCGACGCACGGGCCCGGCCGAGCAGGACCAGAAACTGAATTCCCACTCGAAACTCAACTGCATCCTGGCGTGCATCCAGGCCGACAAGGCCGGTGCCGACGAAGCCTTGATGCTGGATGCGGACGGCTTTGTCGCGACCTGCAACTCGACGCACTTCTTCATCGTGCGGGATGGCGAAGTGTGGACCAGTCCCCCCGACTATTGCCTTGGCGGGATCACGCGCGGGAACATCATCCGGGTCTGTCGCGAGGCTGGTATCCCGGTCCTGGAGAAGCGCTTCTCGCTGTTTGATGTCTATTCGGCTGACGAGGCCTTTATCACGGGCACGTTTGCAGGGCTGACGCCGGTGCGTGAAGTCGATGGGCGGACGATCGACCATGTTGGTGGCCCAATGAGCCAGCGCATCAGCACGCTTTACAGGCAGCTTGCCGCCAGCAGCCTGACGCCGATCTCATGATGCCGGCCCGCAGGATTGCCATGTGGTCAGGTCCGCGCAACATGTCGACCACGATGATGCGCAGTTTCGGCGCGCGGGCCGATTGCGCCGCCGTGGACGAGCCGTTTTATGCGGCCTGGCTGGTTGCAGCGGGCGAGACCCATCCCATGCAGGCGGAGATTTTGGCGAGCCAGCCGAACGATCCGCGCGGCGTGGCGGAACGCCTGCTCGCCCCGCTGCCGGATGCCGTCACCGTGCAATTCCAGAAGCACATGACGCATCACATGCTGCCGGAATTCCCGCTCGACTGGGCTGCGCAATGTCGCCATGTGTTTCTCATCCGGCACCCGGCTCGGGTGATTGCGTCCTACGCCCGGAAAATGGATGATGTGAGCCTGAATGCCATCGGGTTTCCCCAGCAGGCCCGGCTGTTCGACGAGATGCGCTCGCGCACCGGCAAGGTACCACCGGTGATCGATTCAGACCGTATTCTTGCCGATCCGCGAATGGCCCTCACGCGTCTTTGCGGCGCACTTGAGATTCCATGGGATGAGGACATGCTGTCCTGGAAGCCCGGCCCAAAGCCTGAAGATGGCGCATGGGCGCCGCACTGGTATGATGCCGTCTGGACGTCCGAAGGTTTCGGCGACGCGCCGGGGCCCTTGCCAGCCTTAAACGGTGAGGATGCCGAAACAGAAAAGAAGGCGCTCGCGATTTACGAGCGCCTCCTTCAGTATCACGTCTGACGCAGCTTCTGTCCCGATGCGCCTATTGATTGGCAGCGCGCAGGAACCGGTTGCGCAGGTCAGCGTCGGATTTGAACACGCCGGTGAACTGGGTCGTGATCGTGGTGACGTCCTTGTGGTGCACGCCGCGTGTCGACATGCACTCATGGACGGCTTCAATCAGGACGGCCGTACCCATTGGCGCAAGGCTTTCAGTGATTGCATCACAGATCTGGGCCGTCATCGTTTCCTGCGTCTGAAGGCGCTTGGCAAAAATCTCGACCACGCGGGCGAGCTTGGATATGCCAACGACGGCGTCAGATGGCTTGTAGGCAACGAACGCCTTGCCGAGGAAAGGTGCCATATGGTGCTCGCAATGGCTCTCCACGTCGATATTGCGCAGGATGACGATGTCGTCATAGCCCTGAACATCCTCGAAGGTGCGTGAGAGGTATTTGACCGGATCTTCGTCATAGCCGGCAAACCACTCCTTGTAGGCATTGACGACGCGCTTGGGCGTGTCGAGCAGGCCTTCGCGGCGTGGATCGTCTCCCGCCCATGCAATGAGCGTGCGTACGGCTTCTTCAGCCTCCTGCACAGTGGGGCGAACCAGCGGTTCTCCGCGAGACATGTCGTTCTTGGGAGTGATGGCGTCCATGGCCATGTTGAAGTGTCCTTCGACTGAGGGACGGAGGTCGAGCCGAGGCTTGGTCTGGGAAACCGGATGGCCCCCTGCCCGGACTTAACGCCCGCCCGAGTTGATACCCTCAGGGCGATAAAGTTGAAGATAGGCGCGAGATTGCGCTGTTTCCAGAGATTTCTACGGTGACGCCGAGTAAACGGATGTCGGATATTTCATTGCCCGGCATGCGACCGGGTGATAATGGCGCCAGTATGGATATGAACCGGCACGTTTTCACATTGCCTAAAGGCTGCTGTTGTTAAGGCAACAAGCGCCCATCAGGGCATCTTGCCCATCCAGAAGGGCCATTTCCGTTCCATTTTCCCCGTTCGAGCCCGATTTTCCATGACTCTTCGTATTTATGATACAGCACAGCGCGCGAAACGCGTATTTGAACCGCAGGATCCGGCCCGCATCACGCTCTATGTCTGCGGTCCCACACCGTACAATTACGCCCATATCGGCAATGCCCGTCCGCCCATCGTGTTTGACGTGCTGCGACGGGTCCTGGCCAGCCAGTATGGCGCCAGTGCCATCGTGTATGCGCGCAATATCACCGATATCGAAGACAAGCTCATTACCGCTTCTCTGGAGACTGGCGAGCCGATCGCGGCGATCGCGCAGAAATTTGCGAAGATCTACAATGATGACGCCGCTGCGCTAAACGTCGCACCGCCCACAATCGAGCCCTGGGCTACGGCGCACGTGCCGGAAATGATCGGGATGATCGAGAAACTGGTGCGCAAGAAATATGCTTATGTCGGCAAACAGGGCGTGTGGTTCGCGGTCGGTTCGATGCCGGATTACGGCAAGCTGTCCGGGCGCAAGCAGGAAGACAATGAAGCAGGTGCACGGGTCGAAATTGATTCCGACAAGCGCGACCCCGCTGATTTCGCGCTGTGGAAATTCGCCAAGCCGGGAGAACCGGACGATGCGATATGGGACAGCCCGTGGGGCCGGGGCCGGCCCGGCTGGCACGTCGAGTGCTCGGCCATGGCGGCAAAACACCTTGGCAAGACGATCGATATTCATGGCGGGGGGGTCGACCTGCAGTTTCCGCACCATGAGAACGAGATTGCCCAGTCCGAATGCGCCCATGGCCAGGTGATGGCCAATTACTGGATGCACAATGGCTTTCTCGACATGGGCGGTGAGAAGATGTCGAAATCGCTCGGCAATGTCGTTCTCGTGCATGACCTGCTGAAGGCGTGGCCGGGCGAAGTGGTGCGGTTTGCCATGCTGAGCGGGCATTATCGCGCGGCGCTGGACTGGAATGAGGACTTGCTCAAGCAAGCCAAGACCACGCTCGACCGGTTGTACGGCGCATTACGGCGCGTGTGGGGTGAAGAGGGCGGTGACGCCCGTGACACGGGGGTGCTCAAGGCACTGTCTGATGACCTCAATACGCCCGAAGCGCTGGCCGAATTGTCTCGTCTTGCGAGCGAAGCCAATACGGCGGCCGATCAAAAGGATCATGACGCGATGGCGAACGCCCGGGCGAACCTGCTGGCAGCGGGCGCACTGCTGGGCCTGCTGACCAAGACGCCCAAGGATTGGGAACAGGGCGCGGATGCCGATGAGAATGCCCGAATTGATGGCCTCGTGCAGGCCCGGATCGATGCGCGGTCGGCACGTGACTGGGCCGAAGCGGACCGGATTCGCGATGCGCTGGCGGCTGAAGGTATCGAGATAATGGACGGGCCGTCCGGGTCCACCTGGCGCCGGGTGTAGGAACACACCAAATTTTGTCAAAATTCGCATGCGGGTGCGAACGTGATCTTCGGCCTGTCGTGTGTAAAAGGCGCGTTCCACCTCCCGACCGGGCCTGGTTGTCATCAATCCGGGCCGAGCGGTAATCATCCAACTCTGGTCTTCCGATCCGTCGGGAGACCATTTTTTTTGCGCGCAGAAGGGTTTCTGTCTGATCGTTAAATTGACCCTCCATGGCAGCGCATGGGATCAATCAGTCCTCGGGATTAGAACCCCGTTTCAATGCACCCATCTCTCTCGGGCCGTTCTCTTTCCCTTGATCGAGGACGGCCTCTTTTTTGCCCGCGCCTGATGCACCGGCTTGCGAATGGGCCGGGCCCGGTCCATCTTTGCGGGCAATGAGCGACCTTTACCACAACCGTGTCCTGGAACTGGCGGCCAGCATTCCGCATCTCGGCACCCTCGACGGCGCCGAGGCTTCGGTGCTGAAGGTTTCGCGCGTGTGCGGATCGACCGTAAATGTTGAAATCATCCTGGATGCAGCCGGAGATCACATAAAGGCGATCGCTGTGGACCCGAAGGCATGCGCACTGGGGCAGGCCGCCACCGCAATCCTGGCGGAATATGCGGTCGGGGCATCGGTTGATGAAGTCATCGCAGCGCGAAACGCCATGAAGAAGATGCTGAAAGAGGGCGGCCCGCCACCCGAAGGCCGGTTCTGGGAGCTGCGCCACCTGCAGCCCGTCGCTGATTATCCTCCGCGCCATACGAGTACGCTTCTGGCCTTTGAAGCAGCCGTGGCAGCCATTGAGCGGGCACGTGTGGCGCGTGGTCTTGCAACTGCGATAGCAGGCTGACGATGGCCGGGATTCGCCGAAAGGCTGTCTATGGCCTGCTGCGTGTCTACAAGCTCAGCTTTTCCTGGATATTCTATGCCGCCGGTGCCCGGTGCCAGCACAAGCCATCCTGCAGCGAATATGGTGCAGAATGCGTCGCCCGTCATGGCTGGTGGGCAGGTGGCTGGATGGCCTTTGCCCGCTTTATCCGGTGCAGGCCCGGCGGCAGTTTCGGGCATGATCCTGCGCCAGCCTCAAAGCCAGACGTGCCTGTATGGCAGCCCTGGCTCTATGGCGACTGGAAATCGGGCGGCCGACCCTTGCCCGAGCAACAAGTTGAAAACTCTCGGGAAGCGTGAGATAAGCCCGCCGATGACATGTTCGATCCGTCTGCGGCTGCCCAGCGGCCTGACCACGCGAACCCGCCGGGGTGCATGATACCCCGCAGGCGGTGCCACTCGCGCGCCTGAGATTCATGCACCCGCAAAAAAATCCCTTCGACCCGGCCGCCCGGCCTGATGCAATCTGCCCCGCAATTGGGGTGGGATTTTCGGTGAAGTCGCGTTAAGCAGACCGCCGCAGGCAGGCCTTTCCGGACAAGACTTTGCCGCGCCCCGTGCGCCAGACCGCTGAAGAAGACTGAAACATGATCAAAGTATCCCTGCCCGATGGATCGGTGCGAGAATTTGCCGAGGGCGCGAGCCCGTTCGACGTCGCCAGTTCCATTTCAAACTCCCTTGCCAAGAAGGCGATCGCCGCCCGTGTCGACGGCGAACTGCGTGACCTCATGCGCCCGCTGGACGGCGATGCGCGCGTGGAGATCGTTACGCCGAATGACGCCGAAAGCCTCGATCTGATCCGCCACGACGCGGCGCACGTTCTGGCCCAGGCGGTTCAGGCCCTGTATCCCGACACGCAAGTCACGATCGGCCCGGTGATCGACGACGGGTTCTACTATGACTTTGCCCGCGAAACGCCCTTCTCGACGGAGGATTTCGACAGGATCGAAGCGAAAATGCGCGAGATTGTCGATGCCGACTATCCGATCGTCCGCGAAGTCTGGGAGAAGGACGAGGCCATCTCGATGTTCAGGAAGATCGGCGAAGACTACAAGGCGCAGATCATCGACGATATCATCCCGCCGGGCGAAGCGATTACGCTTTATCGTCAGGGTGACTGGTTCGACCTGTGCCGTGGGCCGCACCTGCCATCGACGGGCAAGCTGCCCAAGGCCTTCAAGCTGATGAAGCTGGCGGGTGCCTATTGGCGCGGCGACTCGAAGAACGAGATGCTGCAGCGCATGTACGGGACGGCCTGGGGCAACGAAAAGGACCTGAAGGCCCATCTGGAACGCCTGGAAGAAGCCGAGAAGCGCGACCATCGCAAGGTCGGTGCAGCGCTCGACCTGTTCCACTTCCAGCCGGAAGCGCAGGGTTCTGTCTTCTGGCACCCGAAGGGCTTCATGATCTGGCGCCAGCTGGAGGCCTATATCCGCCGCCAGCAGGACGCAGACGGCTATGTCGAGGTGAAGACGCCGCAATTGCTCAACTCGGTATTCTGGGAACAGTCAGGGCACTGGTCGAAATTCCGTGAGAACATGTTTGTCGTGCCTGACGAGATCCCCTCAACGGAAGAAGACGGCCCCATCCTGACGGGCGATAGCGACCTGATGGCGCTCAAGCCGATGAACTGCCCGGCGCATGTGCAGATATTCAAGAACGGGCAGCGGTCCTATCGCGACCTGCCTATCCGCATGGCCGAGTTTGGCTGTTGCCACCGCAACGAGGCCCACGGCGCCCTGCATGGTCTGATGCGTGTCCGCCAGATGACGCAGGATGACGCACATATTTTCTGCCGCGAAGACCAGATCGCCGACGAGACGCTGCGCTTCTTGCAGCTGTTCGAGCGCGTCTACGGGGATTTCGGCCTGTCGGAGATTTCCTACAAGCTGGCGACGCGCCCTGAGATGCGGGCCGGATCGGACGAGACATGGGAGCGTGCCGAAAAGGCGCTGTCCGATGCGCTGACGGCGGCTGGGATGGCATTCGAGATCGCCGAAGGCGAAGGCGCATTCTACGGTCCGAAACTGGAATTCCACCTCACAGATGCGATTGGCCGGACATGGCAATGCGGCACGTTCCAGCTCGACTATGTGCTGCCAGACCGCCTTGACGCGGAGTATACGGGGTCTGACGGTGCCAAGCACCGCCCGGTCATGCTGCACCGCGCCGTTTTCGGCACGTTCGAGCGTTTCATGGGCATCCTGATCGAGAACTATGCCGGGGCGTTTCCGCTGTGGCTGTCGCCGGTGCAGGTTGTCGTGGCGGCGATCACAGATGCGGCCAATGATTATGCGCTCGAAGCGGCCGCTGCTTTGCGCAAGGCGGGGCTGCGGGTCGAGACGGATCTTCGCAATGAGAAGATCAATTACAAGGTCCGCGAACATTCCGTGCAGAAGGTGCCCATCATTGCCGTCGTGGGCGGCCGGGAGGCCGAGGAGCGCACACTGGCGCTGCGCCGCCTTGGCAGCCAGGGCCAGCAGATGATGGGCCTGGACGAGGCATGTGTGACCCTGGTGCAGGAAGCGCTCGCGCCAGATCTCAAACGCGCTGAGTGAGCAAGGTCTGGTGACAAGTCCGGAGGTTGGCGACAGAGTGCGGGCCATGTCCTACGCGCCCATTCTTGCCGCTGCCTTCGTGCTCTGGCCTGTTATCGGGCTGCTGGGTGCCCAGGGTTATGGGCCGTTGCTGGCGGTCACTGCGTTGCCGGCACTGGCGCTGGCGCGACCGAAAATGCCGCCCGCCATCTATGCCCTGATGGCGCTGGCCTTCGTGTGCTGGGCGGCGATCAGCGAGACCTGGTCGCCGGCAACGCGCGGGCTGATTTCCGGGAACCTCCTGGAAGGGAATTTCGCGATCCGTGCGGCCAGCATGCGTATTGTGCTGACGGCCCTGTTTGGCATGCTTGCTGTGGCCGCTGCACTGCGCATTGCCAGCGGAACGGCGCAGGTATCTACGCGGGTCATGCTTGGGGCGTTTGCGGTGCAGGGGCTGATTCTGGCGATCAGCGCGGTATTCGGGCATCAGGTGGTGGCGATGGTCTATGGCGCTGACCCGATGGAACAGGCCAAGGGCTTTCAGAATATCGCGCGCAACGCGAACGCATTCCTGATCGTGTTGCCAATTCTTGTCGCCTATGTCGGGGTGCGCCCCGGCTGGCGCTGGAAGGGCGTTGCAGGGGGTATTGTGGTGGCGACGGCCATCATTGTGATGCTCAATGGTTCGGATTCGGCGCTGATCGGCGTCCTGTTCATGCTTTTGGCGAGCTTTATCGTCTGGCTGGCACCGAAAACGGGCTATCGCTGGCTGATCAGCCTGATGGCCGGTTATGTCGCAGCAGCGCCTGTCCTGATCGGCGCGGCTACCAGCACGATGCGGACAATGGGCATCCATCTGCCGGCTTCATTCCAGTCGCGTGCATGGTCATGGGAGCTGGTCATCGGCAAGGCGGTCGAAAAGCCGCTGACCGGTCATGGTGTGGCCGCGTCGAAGACCTGGCGTGATACCTATTCCGATCATCCCGCGTGGCTGTCTCAGCTCCCGGACTTCTGGGCCGCCTATCCGGTGGTTCCGGGGCATCCGCACAATATGGCGCTGCAAATCTGGGCCGAGACCGGCGTGGTTGGCGCGGTGCTGGCAGGGCTGACACTGGTTGTCATTGCATTCCGCCTGCCGATGCCAAAGACGCTGCGCCCGGATGTCAGATATGCGATTGCCGGACTGGTCGGCGTGGTGGCGAGCCTGTTCAGCTTTTCATATAGCGTCTGGAACGATTCCTTCTGGGCCAGCGTGGTCCTTGCCGTGTGCGCGATCATCCTCCTGTCGCGCCGCAACAGGGCATCGCTATGAGTGGGCAGGCGACGGTTTCGGCGATCGTCGTGTCGTACCATACCGGCCCGCGCCTGCATGAGTGCCTGTACGCCCTTAAATCTGATCCTGACGTGTCGGAGATCATTGTGGTGGACAATGGCAATCCGCCCGATGCCGAGGTCTGGCTGGATGGGTTCGTTGCCCGCACGGAAAAGGCGCGGCTGATCCGGTCGGGCGACAATCCGGGCTTTGGCGCGGCGGTCAATCAGGGCGCTGCAAGTGCGTTGAGCATGTTTCTGCTGGTTATCAACCCGGATGCGGTGATCCGGCGGGGGTCCGTTGGCCCGTTGCTGGCGGCCGCTGAAGGCGCAGACGACCCGGCGCTCGTCGGGGGCAGGATTTTCGATGTACGCGGACATGAAGAACGCGGGTGCCGTCGCAACACGCTGACCATCTGGCGGGCGCTGGGCCTTGGCAAGTGGACACTGGAGTCAGACCCTGCCCCGGTGGGACCGGTCGAGGTCGGCGCGGTATCGGGCGCTTTCTTCCTGATGAACCGGACAGCGTTCCACCGGATCGGCGGATTCGACGAGGCTTATTTCCTGCATGTCGAGGATGTAGACCTTTGCCGGCGCGTGCTCGCAGCGGGAGGCAATGTCATCTACCAGCCGCGCGCTGGGGCGCTTCACTACGGATCGACATCGGATGCGCCGTCTGCCGTCGTACAGGCCCACAAGGCGAGGAGCCTGGTGCGCTATTTCCGCAAGTTCGCCAGCGGGCCCGCCGAGAAAGCGGTGGTGGCGCTGGCGGCGCCACTCTTCGGACTTGCGCTCAGGCTACGCGCTTAGAGGATTGCAGGGATCACGCGGTCAGGCGGGCGGTGCCCGTCAGCGAAGGTCTTGATATTGATGATGACTTTCTCGCCCATTTCCGTGCGGCCTTCGATCGTGGCCGAGCCCATGTGCGGCAGGAGCAGGACGTTCGGCAGGCCGAGCAGTTCTTCATTTACGGCAGGTTCGCGTTCGAAGACATCGAGCCCGGCGCCGGCCAGCTTGCCCGACTTGAGGGCACGCGCAAGGGCTGCTTCGTCGATCACTTCGCCGCGGGCCGTGTTGATCAGGAAGGCTTCCGGCTTCAGGAGGTCGATGCGGCGGGCATTCATGAGGTGGAACGTGGCTGGCGTATGGGGGCAGTTGATGGACACGATATCCATGCGGGCCAGCATCTGGTCCAGGCTGTCCCAATAGGTAGCTTCGAGGAGTTCTTCGGTGCGCGGGCTGACGGGTTTGCGATTGTGGTAGTGGACCTGCAGCCCGAAGGCCTTGGCACGGCGGGCCACGGCCTGGCCGATCCGGCCCATGCCGATGATGCCGAGGCGTTTGCCGGCCAGCCGCCGCCCCATCATCCAGGTTGGTGTCCAGCCGTCGAAACGTCCCTGGTCCATGACCTGAGCGCCTTCGTGCAGGCGCCGGGGGACAGCAAGGATGAGCGCCATCGTCACGTCTGCCGTGTCGTCCGTCAGCACGCCCGGTGTATTGGTGACGGTTATGCCGCGCTGAACCGCGCTCTGGACGTCGATATTGTCGACCCCGGCGCCGAACTGGGCAATGAGACGCAACTGGTCGCCGGCCCGGGCGAGCACGCTGCTGTCGATGCGGTCAGTCACGGTCGGTACGAGCACGTCAGCGGTCTGGACGGCTTCGACCAATTCTTCATGGCTAAAGGCATGATCGTCCTGATTGAGGCGTGTGTCGAACAGTTCCTTCATCCGTAGCTCGACAGGAGCGGGCAGTTTCCGGGTCACGACGATCTTGAGTTTCTTGGTTGGCATGTGGCCCCTCTGCATGTCTCCCATCGGGCTTAGCAGAGCGTTGCCGGAACGCCAACGCCTGTTGTTTTACGCGCGATTCATCTGGATGTGGCAGGGTACGACCTCAACAGCGCGTCTGGCAATCTGCACATGAAATGGGCACCCCTTATTGTCTCCGGAATCCTGGCGTTTGGCGGCCTTGCGGCAGCCGAGCGTCCGCAGGTTACACGCATCAGCCAGTTTTCCGGCAAGGCGGTGCCGCGCTTTGAAACCCTTAAATTTGCCGCCGTGAACGGGCGGTCCGGACCCAGCCGCGAGCATCCGGTCGTCTGGCGGTACGAGCGCAAGGGCCTGCCATTGCTGATTATCAAGGAAAGCCAGGACTGGCGGCGCGTGCGTGACCCGTCAGGTGATGAAGTCTGGGTGCATGCGCGCATGCTGGAGGCGGGTGCCGCAGCCATGCTGCAATCGGCCACGATGCTGCACGAGGCCCCTGATGCGGCCAGCCCTGTCGTCGCCTCACTGGAGGCGGGGGTACTGGTCGAGCTTGGCGCGTGCCGCGTGGCATGGTGCGCCCTTGAAGTGCAGGGTTTCGATGGCTGGGCACCCCGCGAGACGCTTTGGGGCGCCGACACAGGTGAAGCTGGTCTGTAAATCCGGATGGGTCAGGCGGTTGACAAGCCGGGCCGGTCACTGTGGTTAGGCGGCTACGCGCAATTCCAGGAGACCCCGACCATGTCCGGACCGCATGATTTTCACACCCCGAAATCCAGCTATACCAAGGCAGACCTGCTCGAGTCCGGCAAGGGCGGCTATTTCGGGCCGGGCAATGCGCAATTGCCGGCTCCGCCAATGCTCATGATGGACCGGATCACGGAGATCAGCATGGACGGTGGCGAATTCGGCAAGGGCCATGTGATTGGCGAACTCGATATTACGCCGGACCTCTGGTTCTTCGCGTGCCACTTCCCGGGCGATCCGGTGATGCCTGGCTGCCTTGGCCTCGACGCCATGTGGCAGATCGTCGGTTACTGGCTCGGCTGGTCAGGGAGCCCGGGCAAGGGCCGCGCACTGGGCGTTGGCGAGGTGAGATTTACCGGCGAGATCACGCCGGACAAGAAACTCGTGAAATATGTTATCGACATGAAGCGCGTGCGCCGCGGCAAGCTCAATCTCGGCATCGCCGATGGCCGGGTCTATGTCGACGGTGAGCATGTCTACACTGCGCTCGACATGAAAGTCGGCCTGAAAAATATCAACGGCTAGGCTGACCCCTGCCGGTTATGGAACGTGACTGAGACTCGAAAAAGTCCCAGATCACCTGGCTCGCATCAAAATCCTCGACTGGCGCGTCACCCCGTCTGGAACCCTTGTTCCCGCCGGGCCAGGCGTGGGCGCCATGGATGATCTCATACCATTGCACCGGCGACTTGCAGCCTGCGCCACGGCGCAGCGTGTAAACATCAGTCACCGTCTTCGGCCGTGTTTCGCCCGGGCAGCCATTGGATGCCATCCAGTCGTCAAAGGCGGCCCCGGCCGGGGCGTAGGGCATGTCATTGGGCGGTTTGGTTATGCGCCGTTTGAACGTGCCGTTGCCACCGGCAGCCGGCACGTTCTCATCTTTCGCACCGGTGATGATCAGCGCCGGCACGGGCAGAGCGGCAGGCTTCTCGTCCCCGAAGACCGCACCGACCACGGGCGCGATGGCGGCAATCTTGCCGGACAGTTCCCTTCCGGCCCTGTGAGACATCATCGCACCGTTTGACATGCCGGTGACATAGACACGATCCGGATCGGCGATGCCCCTGACGACGAGAACGTCGATCAGGTCCGACAGGAAGCCGATATCGTCAATGCCTTCCTCCATCGCATACTGGCAGCAATGGCCGGCATTCCAGGTGAGAAACCGTCCACGCCCGGATCCGTCAGGATAGACAACCGTAAAACCATGGGTGACGGCGAGTGCGTTGAAGCCGGTCATCTTCACACCGTTCTTCCCGTTGCCGCCTCCACCATGCAGCATGATCACGAGCGGCGACGGCCCCTTCAACCCGTCTGGCCTGTACATTTCGTAGGACCGCAGGGTGGCGCCGGAGGATACTTCGCCCTGTGTGAGCCCGTCCCTTTCCCGGAACGGACCGGCGTCGGCTGATGCGCAGGCTATGAGGCTTGTGACCAAAGCAGCGCCAAGGGCCAGTCTGGCGAGGCGGGAAACAGGCAGGGTCATCGCATCCTCCGGAGCCTTGTGCGGGCGTTTGAGCGTTCAACGCGAGCATGGCGCAATTCCGTCGCTGGTGCCGAAATTTCGTCGGACTTTGCTCCGTTCCGCGCGTGTCTGGGGTGCTGGCGGCGGTCAGAATAGGTTGACGTGGCGCGTGGTCCTGCCTAGCCGTTCTGTTCGAGAAAACAGAGAGGAATTGCCCCATGGCTGAAGACTGGAACCTGCCGGCAGGTGACCTGATGAAGGGCAAGCGCGGCATCGTGATGGGCGTTGCCAACCAGAACTCGATCGCCTGGGGCATCTCTAAGCAACTGGCGGCGCAGGGCGCTGAGATTGCCTTTACCTACCAGGGCGAGACACTGGAACGCCGGGTGCGGCCGCTGGTCGAAAGCATCGGCATGGACATGATGATCCCGGCGGATGTGACCGATGATTCCAGCATGGATGCAGCGTTTGCCGAAATCAAAGCCAAATGGGGCAAGATCGACTTTCTCGTCCATTCGATCGCTTTTGCGGGAAAGGATGAGCTGCAGGGTTCGATGGTCGCCAATACGACGCGTGAGGGTTTCCGGCGAGCTATGGATATCTCGGTCTATTCCTTCATCGATTGTGCCCGTCGCGGTGCTGAGCTGATGCCAGATGGCGGCTCGATCATGTGCATGACCTATCTCGGTGCGGAACGGACCGTTCCCTCCTATAACGTGATGGGCGTGGCCAAGGCGGCGCTTGAGGCGTCGACCCGCTATGCGGCGCGCGATCTCGGGCCGCAGGGCATCCGCGTCAATGCGATCTCGGCGGGCGCCATGCGCACGCTGTCGCTGGCCGGAATCCGGGGCGGCAAGAGCCTGATGGGCACGGGTCGCGACTGGTCTCTGCTGAAGGAAGATACGAGCATGGAAGGTGTTGCCGGTTGCGCACTCTACCTGCTCTCCCCGCTCGGCCGCTCGATCGCAGGTGAAGTGATCCACGTCGATGCGGGCTTCCATGTGGTTGGCGTACCTGACCTGCCGGAGGACTGATCCAGTCACTCACTGCCCGATTGCCGTTCACCTTTGATTTGCCGGGAACTCGCATTCAACAACAAATCGTGCGCTGGCCAATTCCTTGCTATGAAAGTATCTCTGAGTTTTAGGGATGCACATGTCGTGCCGGTTTGGGACAAGACGCGATTGGGATGGCGCAACCGCGCGGCGAATAATATCGCGGCGCAGAGGCTGGCCTTCTTCGCCATATCCCTGATCGCGCTTACGCTGCGCCTGTGGCACGTCAATACACCATCCCTGTGGATCGACGAGGCGATCGCCGTCGGTCTCGCGGAACTGCCCATCGAGGCAATTCTGTTCGAACAACTCGACAATCATCCGCCCCTCTTCTTCCTGGTCCAGCATGTCTGGCAGGCCATGTTCCCGGATCCCGCCCTGGCCCGCATCCCGGCGGCCCTGATCGGGGTGGCAACTGTCTATGTGGTGATGGCCGCGCTGCGTGACCTGGTCTCGCTGCGGGCAGCCATCATTGCGGGCCTGCTGCTCGCCCTGTCCACAGGCCACACCTATTACAGCCAGGAGGTCCGCATGTACGCGCTTGTCCTGTTCGGGCTGGCGCTTGCCACCTGGGGCGGTGTGGGCCAGGCCGAGCCGGGCCGACATGCTCCGAGGGTCTATGCCGCGCTGTATGTCGTTGGTGGTGCCATCGCGATCTATACGCAAGTCATTGGCCTTCTGGCCATGGGCCTTATAGGTTTCGCCGCGCTTGCAGGTGGGTTGATGACAGGCGGGGGCAAGGCCTTTGCCCGCAGCTGGCTGTTCAGGAACCTTGTGCTCTTTGTCCTGATACTTCCGTGGACCCTCCTGATCCCTGGCTTCTTTGGCTTTACAGGCCTTCACCAGCCTCCCTCGGTAATCACGTCGCTGTGGTACTATAATACCATGACGGGTTTTCCCGGTCTCGGGTTCGTCGGTAACCTGCTTGTACTGGTTCTCTATGCCCTGGCTTGCTGGGGAATCCTTCGCACATGGATCAGTGGGCGGAAGGCTTTCAGCCTGACGCTCGCGGGACTCGTGATGGCCTATCCGCTCGCCCTTTTTGTTCTGAGCTTCGATCGTCCCCTGATTTCCGTGCGGACCCTCATTCCCTCAGCACTCGGCGTCTGTATGGCCGCAGGAATTGGGCTTGATGGCATCCGCCGGAAAAGACTGGTCTTGGGAATCGCCGCAATTATCCTGTCTGCCAGCCTCGCCTCGACGGCCCATCAACTTGCTTATCCGATCAAGCCCGAAAACTACAAGGCCGCCTACAGGTATCTCGACGGGTCAGGCTATGGAGACGCCCCGATTCTGAACTGTATCGACATGTCGACTGCGGCGGCCTGGTATGCACGACCTCAGGCCAAGATATATCTCTGTCAGCGCGGCGGCCTGGTGCATTTCGCAGGCCCTGAATACTGGCAGGCCGCTCGCATGTCGATGCGCCGGTACTCCGTTGCAACCTCCCAGGAAATTGACGCCTTTGTGGGTGGCAGGCTGCTTGTCGATGGCGGATTTGACGGCGCATTCGGACAATCTGACAAGCTGGTATTCATGCGGCCCTTCTGCGCCGACCGGGACATGGCAGAGATCGAATCTGGCCTAACGCAACTCGGCTTCACGTTACAGTCTGAGCGCCTGATCGATGAGGGTGCGCCTCCCTTCCAGATCATGGCAATGCCCCACACCTGGGTCACGCTTTATGTTCGCGAAGAGTAAGTGGCCTTACCGGGCCGCCGCCTCATCCGCCGACTGTCACTGCCGGGCCCATGAAGCGGATGACATAGAACTTGCCTGGTGAGTCGCCCGGCTGGCGGGCATGCGCTGCCAGCTCGGCCTCCCCCTTCACCGTCCGCGGCACACCCCTTCCGATCGGTATATAGGTTCCATCCGTGGTATGCAGTTCGTAACCATGGAACATCCAGCCCGCAATCTCGGGTCGCTCAAGAATGGCCTGTCCGGCCTGCAGGCGGAGCGGCATATCGCCCGGCAGGTTGGCAGACAGGTCCATGAATAGTTGTGTTACCCAGACGCCTGTCTTCGTCTGCACGACACCCAGCGCGACATGGGTTGCCTTGGGGCTCAATATGTTCGCCCGGTGGCTGGGGCTGTCCATAAGGTTACCATGTAGCCTTGGCACAGCCTTGCGCTCGAAGTCCCATCGTCCGCGTATCGCTTCGATCATGGCGACATTCTCGGATGAATACTTGAACAGGGCCCGCCGGTCGAAGGCGAGAATACGGTCCTTGGGATTGCGCCCGTCCGGCCCGTCATGGCCGAAGAAGTCATTGTATGCCATGTCGAGACTGTGGAAGCGGGCGGCGTCGCGCAGCTCGGCCCGCAATGCCACGGGCGCCAGCCCCTCAAACGCCCTGGCCTGGTTGATAAGGTCCAGGAATTCCAGTTCCATGCGCTGGTCGAACTCATGGCCTTCCGGCAAGGTGGAAAGGCAGGGGAGCACCGTCTCGACATAGTCCGCCACTGCCGCGCCGCGTTGGAGCAAGTCCATATTGCAGGCAAACGCCGGAAGAGACGCTAGAGGCAGTCCAAGGGCAAGAAACAGCGCGCGTAATCTCATGGAATGGGAGCATACGTCCGGAAAGATGAATACAACAGTTACAGACGCATGCGTCTGCTCGCCGTTCATTCGTATCGTATCCATACGACCATCCATTCAAGAAAAACCGGGCGTCGCGAGCGTTTTGGATCATGTCTGCTTCGGTGCAGGCCGAAAGATCAGCGACGTCCGAAATCTTCACGCTCCGGGTCAGCCGGTGCAACGCGGCACGGGCGCAGCCCTGCGGCACCGTTTCAGCGGCCTTCGCGCGCACATGGCCCCTCAGGGCATGACTGCCCCTGCGGACGTTGCTCCACAGCCGGTCGCTTGAAGCGTCATTGCCATTACCTGCTGGCAGCAAGGGTGAAGTTCAGATTGCGCCGGCCGTTTGCAGGCGCGCCAGCACAGGCGCAATCATTCGCTCAATTGCCTCACCCGTCGGGCGGACATTTCCGTAGGCCGGTAAGCCTTCATCAGCGATGACGAGGTCGGCCTCGAACTTGGCAGGATAGGTCCACTGGTAATGCGCAGCCCGTACGGTGCCGAGATATTGCTGCAGCACGCTTTCGATCGTCCGGCCGCGTTCAGTCACATCGCGGCGTATCCGGCGCGCCAGGCGTAAATCATCTGGGGTGTCGACATAAACCGACAGATCAATCAATGAATGGATCTTCGCAAAGGAGAGGGCATGAATGCCCTCCAGGATCAGGACGGGCGCGGACTCAATGCGCCGCGTTCTTGTGCTGCGGTCATGGCGTTCGTAGTCATAGACCGGCTGGTCGATCGGCTCGCCCGCCTTCAGCGCCTTAACGTCCTTTACCAGGCGGTCGGCCTCCTTCGATTTCGGATCATCATAATTGATGCCCGCAACCAGGGCATTGCGCTCTGCTTCGGTCTGGTATTCGCCATAGTGGCGCATCGGATGGTAATAGGCGTCCTCGCCAAACATCACGGCCTTGTCGGAGCCTAGATGGTCAAGCAGGGCTTCTGCCAGCGTGGACTTGCCGGATCCGGACCCGCCGGACATGGCGATGAGAAATGCAGATTTTCGTTTCGTCATGATCGCTGCTTAGCGCCAAAATCGCCGGTCTTCCAACCAATAGCGACGTGAACTGGTCGTAAAAATGAAAAGCCCGGCCCCCAAAAGGGGGCCGGGCAAGACATAAGGGGATAATTGCGGCGCCTACCGGCCGGTAACGATCGGGCCGCGTATCGAGAACTCTGAATTGTTCCGGGCAACGTCAAAGGTGAGATAAGCCTGTTGGCCAGGTTGAAGAGAGCCGGTCATCGTGGAGCCATACCCGCGCGCGATCGTATCGCCGGCAGGTGACGTCAGGCGCCATGCGACTGGCTGAAGTCCTGCCTCCTCGAACGTGGCGCGAATGTTGTCGTTGCCGGTCACGTGCACGGGCATTGGGGTTTCCAGACGACCGTCGACGCGGGCAAAAAGCTGGACAATGTAGGTGCGCCCATTGGCTTCAGCGATGCCGACGCCGGTATGGGTGAAGGCGCTTCGCGTCATGTTGCTGGCATTGACGGGGTCCCGGCGAAGGGCGTCGAACACGGCGCCGGCATCATGCTGGGTGCCTTCAACAATTGCGATATTGGCGCCGGCTGCACCGATCAGGACAGTGCGGTCCAGCATGCGAACGCGCTCAAGGTGGCCGCGGCCTTCGGGATCTGCATGACCGGCATAATCACGGGCCGCCATATCCATTGCATGGATGCGGGCGGCTTGTTCAAGCGATGCCAGGGGCGTGAGCGCAGCCTTGCTGTCGTCGGCGCGTATGCGGTCTGTGGCATCGATCAGCTGGCCTTCGAGCCGGGCATTCGATTTGGAATCGCTCTGGCTGGCGTAGCAGGCACTGACTTCCTGATTGAAGACTGCAGGATCAAGCGACAGGCCATCTGCGAGATCGCAAGTGGAGACTGCCGCTGCGGGCAATGTGAGCGCCGCAAGGGCCAACGCCGACAGTGACATAAATCTGTAACGTATCTGTAACATAACTGTCACAATACTTTCATGACACTTCCATGTCAACGAAATTTCATCCGACTACAGAAAGATGTAGCTTTTACAGCTACAGATTCGGCGCCTTGCAGCAAAGAAAAAGGGCCGCCCCAAAGGGACGGCCCAGATCTAAAAACTACAAGAAAATGTAGGTCTATTCGCCTGCGTCAGCGCCTTCGATTTCCTTGCCGGTTGTCTGGTCGACAACCTTCATCGACAGGCGGACCTTGCCGCGGTCATCGAAGCCCATGAGCTTGACCCAGACCTTGTCGCCTTCCTTGACCAGTTCCTTCGGGTGGCCAATGCGCTCGTTCGCCATTTGCGACACGTGCACCAGGCCGTCCTTCGGGCCGAAGAAGTTCACGAAGATGCCGAAATCCTTCAGGCCCACGACTGTGCCTTCGTAGATTTCGCCGATCTCGGCTTCTGCTGTGATCTCGCGGATCATCTTCATGGCTTTCTCGATAGCGGGGCGGTCGAGCGCAGAAATCTGTACCGTGCCATCGTCGTCGATATTCACCTTGGCGCCGGATTCTTCGACAATGCCGCGGATGACCTTGCCGCCGGACCCGATAACATCGCGGATCTTGTCGGTCGGCACCTTCATGATTTCCATCTGGGGTGCATTTTCCGACAGGGCATCGCGTGACGTATCGAGGGCTTTCGCCATTTCGGCGAGGATGTGCATGCGCCCACCCTTTGCCTGCTCGAGCGCCGTTTTCATGATGTCCTTGGTGATGCCTGCGATCTTGATGTCCATCTGCAGCGAGGTCAGGCCCTTTTCAGTGCCTGCGACCTTGAAGTCCATGTCGCCGAGATGGTCTTCATCGCCGAGGATGTCCGAAAGGACGGCCACGCCGTCTGCTTCCTTGATCAGGCCCATCGCAATACCCGACACAGGTCGCGTGATCGGCACACCCGCATCCATCATCGCGAGCGAGCAGCCACAAACGGTCGCCATTGAGGACGAGCCATTGGACTCGGTGATTTCGGAGACAAGGCGGATCGTGTAAGGGAAGTCTGCATGTTCAGGCAGGACAGCCTGGAGCGCGCGCCAGGCGAGCTTGCCGTGCCCCGTTTCACGCCGGTTCGTGCCGCCCATACGGCCAGTCTCACCGACCGAATAGGGCGGGAAGTTGTAATGCAGCATGAATTTGGACTTGGTCGTGCCGTCGAGACCGTCGATGAACTGCTCATCATCGCTGGTGCCGAGTGTTGTCACGCAGATCGCCTGGGTTTCACCTCGCGTGAACAGTGACGATCCATGCGTGCGCGGCAGGAAGCCGGCAATGGCTTCGATGGGGCGAACCTGATCGAGCGAGCGGCCGTCAATGCGCTTGCCGGTTTTCAGGATGTCGCCACGAACCACGGCGGCTTCGGCTTCCTTGAACGCGGTCTTGAAGGCTTCGCCGGTCATCTGGCCGGGCGCGTCTTCGGTGCCGACGAGTGCTTCCTTTGCCTTGTCGCGGGCGGCGCCCACGGCAGACTGACGCTCGAGCTTTTCCGTCATGGAGTAGGCAGACGACAGGTCTTTGCCAACCAGCTTCTGGATCGCAGCGAGCGCATCGGAATTGTCTTCCGCTTCGAACTCGAACGGCTCCTTCGCGGCTTTCTCGGCGAGGTCTATAATCGCGTCGATAATGGGCTGGATAGCGTCATGGCCAGCCATGACAGCGCCAAGCATCACGTCTTCGGAGAGCTCGTAGGCTTCCGATTCCACCATCATCACGGCGTCGGCGGTGCCGGCCATGACGAGGTCGAGTTCGGACTCTTCCAGTTCGGCGATGGTCGGGTTGATGATGTACTCACCATCCTTGTAACCCACACGTGCCGCGCCAATC